>ERZ1036435.79-NODE-79-length-90777-cov-11.550153_pt1 | contig 90777 bp, 52 predicted proteins | sample MGYA00514223_ERZ1036435 | MGnify/ENA primary metagenome ERZ1036435 (study PRJEB33795, sample SAMN09464927) | human gut metagenome | host: Homo sapiens | place: USA: Stanford, California | collected 2016-08 | study: EMG produced TPA metagenomics assembly of the...
ACTTAGAAACGGGCGGGGGGGGGTACTGGGATTAACACTTATTGGGAAGGAACAAGCACAAGAACAAGAACAAGAGCAACACGGAAAAAGGGCAGGCAGGACTGAAAAATAGGGGATCCTGTTCCTCACCCCCCCGGATGGAAATAGTATAAATACAGCCACCAATTGGGTCTCGAAGGAAAATTTTCTTTCTCTTTTCATTCTCTACATACTAGACAAGATACAAACACACACACACACAACAAGAAAACATTTAACAATGCCAAAGGTCGCTATTATTATCTACACTCTATACGGTCACACCGCCACTATCGCTGAAGCTGAGAAGAAGGGTGTTGAAGCTGCTGGTGGTCAAGCCGACATCTTCCAAGTCCAAGAAACTTTGTCCCCAGAAGTTGTCAAGGCTCTAGGTGGTGCTCCAAAGCCAGACTACCCAATTGCTACCCAAGACACTTTGACTGAATACGATGCTTTCTTGTTCGGTATCCCAACCAGATTCGGTAACTTCCCAGCTCAATGGAAGGCTTTCTGGGACAGAACCGGTGGTCTATGGGCTAAGGGTGCTCTACACGGTAAGGTCGCTGGTGCTTTCGTCTCCACCGGTACCGGTGGTGGTAACGAAGCTACCATCATCAACTCCTTGTCCACCTTGGCTCACCACGGTATCATCTTCGTCCCATTGGGTTACAAGAACGCCTTCCCAGAATTGACTAACTTGGAAGAAGTCCACGGTGGTTCCCCATGGGGTGCCGGTACCATCGCCGGTGCTGACGGTTCCAGATCTCCATCCGCTTTGGAATTGAAGATCCACGAAATCCAAGGTAAGACCTTCTTCGAAACCGTCAAGAAGTTCTAAATCTAAAAAGCAAGAAAATATTAAAAATAAATCTCTTTGATAAACATTTTTTTTTTCTATATCCTCGCTTTTTTCATTTTAACACCTTCTATTTCTAACAAAGGACATTTTTAGTAAGTCCCTATATACATTCTACATACATTTAGTAGTGTTAGCTTTATATCAGGTATTTAAAGATTATAACACATATTTGTTCTTTTTTTTCCAGCTTTTCAATTTTAAACTTTAATTAACTTGCTCAACCGATACAAGTTTGGCTTGATGGAGCTCTTCCTGGTCTAAAGTTATAGTGCCAAACCGGATCAAAAATGAACAAGCTTGCCTTTGACAGGTTATTCGAGAACCATGCCTCTTCAATAAACGACGCGCTACACACTGGCGACTCATTGAAAGTCTACAGCCACTGTCCACAGAGAGCTCACCTCTCGCCGGGCGTGTCCACGCTAGCCACGGACTCCACGTCGGGGAACCTGCTGCTGAGTGGCTCCTATGATGGTTCCGTGTCCCTGTGGTCGCTCGACGGGAAAGTGCAGGACAACAGCCTCGTGAACAAGCGCCTGGAGTACATAACCAGGAAAGCCCACGACGGCACAGCCCAGAACACTACCCATATCAAGTCCCTGAGACCATCGCTGCACAAGAGACAGAAGACCCAGGACCCGCGCGCTGTGCGACACGCTGCGCGACACGCTGGCCCCCGAGCTGCCAGCTCCCCGGTGCACGCCTTCGAAACAAGGGCTTACAAGTACAGGATGTACCGCCAGTCCAGCAGCCCCCAGGGCAATCCCCTCGGCTCCACTCCGGGCACTGCCCGTGCCAGCCCAGCGTCTCACTTGGAACAGGCAGGTGAGCCACCTGAGGAGGACCCACACAGAGCCCACACTTACGGCATCACCTGCCTGGCATGGTACGGGCCAGACAACGGCATATTCTTAACGGGGTCCAACGACCACGCAGTGAAGCTCTGGGACACCGCCAGCTTCGAAGCGGTCAAGTGCTATAACTTCGACACAAGGGTCAATGACCTGCACAGCACGAGCGCAGCCCAGAGCCTCATCGCGGTCGCCACCGATGATTACTACCCGAGGGTGATAGACCTGCGCCAGTCAGCTGCAGACGAAGCAGGCGCCATGCAACTGGGCGCAAAGTCGCTGATGAGGGACCCCATGTTGTGCGCCCGGTTCCACCCAACAAACGGCCAGTTGCTGGCAACAGGCGACGCCGGTGGCAATTGCAAACTGTGGGACCTGCGCATGGTCGGCAAACCCTGGGGAAACATGGCCAGCATGCGACCAGGAAATCCAGGTGTCACAGTAGCCAACTCAGGCTTGGGATCAGCTAGTAATAGCAAGGCTCACTTGAGAAGCTGTAACGCTCTGACTTGGAGTCCCGGAGGTAGCGAGCTGGTGACCATGGGCACTGACGGTAGGATATACTGTTGGTCGCCGTTCCAACTAAATGCTGAGTCAATAGTAGATGTTAGCGGAACGGCAACCGCTGACAGACAAATAGGACCCATTGACCTCGAATACACAGGTTGCAGGACCATAGGAGGCTCTACTATTGATCCTTCGAGAAATAAAGAGCAACATAAATATAGAACATCACAGCGACTGGAATGGTTCGATAACTACCTGCTTGTCAACACTGACTACGCTGAGATACAAATATATGAGATAGATACCGGGAAATACCTGGACAAAATAAGCTATGACTATGAAAACGACCTGCAACACACGAAGTCCAAATTGGTGAAGACTATAAAACGAAACAAGAAACTGATTGGCGGAATGTGCTTACAGAAATTCATTCACAACGGAGTCGGTCTGCGCTTATACCTGGGAACCAATGACGGTTACGTCGTGGAGATGTCTTAGTCTTCTTATTTGTAGCGTCAATATTCGCAAATAATGTCATCTATAGTGTGCCTGAATTTTACCCCACGGGGTATTCCCTGAGAAATACCCGATGGCGGATTCGCCCCACATATATATTCGTTAAGTTACATACGTTCTCAAGATAATTATGATGTCCATATCATTTGACAAAGCCACTCTATTGTAGATTTAAATATTTAATAACCACCAGTCTTTTTTTCTACAGAGTCACATTATAATTAGATATTGCTGAAGAGACAATAGGTTCTTCATATAGAAGTTGAAAAAAGTACATCCAAAAAATAGCTCAAAATTACTTTGATAAGCCAACCATATCTCTATAGTCATATCTTTGAACCTCCAAGTATGTAAATTGTAAAACAATAGTTCTGATAGGAATATCTTCCAATTATTATAGTTTTAATTAGTTAATGTCACCGATCCCGAAGAAGTCGCAAAGTTCAAAAAGGGAACCCACAAGGGACGAGAAAGTCTTTGGGAGGGAAAAATAGAAGTGGGAACAATAGAAGTGGGAACACTAGAAACATTTAAAGCAAAGAGGATCCCATTTTGTAGCTTGTTGAAAGGTTCAGATACAGGAACTAATAGGATTTGATCTAGTTAGAAGGGAATCACAAGGTTTCATTTGTCGAGTTTCTGAGATCTATCTTTTCTGGTTGCTAGAAGTACGATAAGTTAGAATATAGACAAAGCAGGTGTAAGAAGAAGCAGATCCGTGCTTAGGACAAAGAGAGACTAGGTGCCATTAGAAGCTTCTAAGTATTACATAGCGGGCATAGAGCAGAATATTGAATTGTTCTGAAGGAAGAAAATAAGAATCTGTTTTCTTTTTGAAGACCAGACTCCTCCTATTACTTGAACTTACCTGCAATTGTTAAATCTGACAAGAAAGGAATCAAGCTCAATACACTTGAAGAACGCTTAATTATTATCGTTACCGTGCTTTTATTTAGCCTATTAACTTGTTTGCGTTACTGGTAGTTTTGTGTTGGCAATAGTCAGAAGAGAAATAGGTTTAACTCAGAGGTTTGCTGAAAAGAGACTAAGAACATCGTTAAGAGAACAAAAGGGATAAAAAACATATTTTTTTTATTATATCCTTTAGAACCAGAGTATCTCTGCGAAGTATTAATTAAAGATATAAGAGACATCAAGTGCTAATTTTATCAGAGGCTAAAGAGGACTTTGGATCGCCTAGATATTGTACGATATTGAACTACAAATCAACTGATTAGAGTGTCCATTTTACTGGCCTACAGTTTCATCCATAGAAGATTTTGGTAGTGAAAGCTAAGATTACAGACAGGAGTTTCAATAAGACTCAGTGCAATATAAATTCATATCATCTCATAGGAACCAAAAAAAAGAGTTAGAAGAAGTTATCTCTGATTGTTGCTTACTATAGCATTCATACATTTTCCGACTTTAGTTTGAGTTACCAAATATGTCTACCAATTTAGCAGACTACTTTAAAAATCAAAATGCTTCTTCAGACAAGAAGGAAGATTCCAACAAGAAGCAATTACCTTACAATGATTACGACGATATGGGTCCATCTGTTTCTATGGCAGTAGAGGCCGAAAATGAAGATGACTTTAAGAAATCAACGTTCAATCTTAAGAGGACGCGATCAATGGGTCTTCTAGACGATTTTATAGACCCTACAAAGAAGCCGTCAGAAAAATCATCCGATGATGAAGCAGACAGCAAATTAGTTGATGATGAGCCGGCAAGCCATGGCACGGAGAGCTACTATAATGAAGATATTAGTCATTACGATCATCTTCACGAACAGTCAGCTTCTGTGTCACCTCCTCCAGCAGATAATGACAATTATTTTATCCCACAAGATGACAATGACGTTGTGGTAGAACCAGAGAGACATGTAGATTACTTATCTCATCAGTGGAAAGAATCGGAAATATCCAACTCATGGAAGTATATCATCTTAAAAAAGAAGAAGAGAGACGTTGATCTTGTAAATGCAGCTAGATTGGAGAATGCATCATGGAGAACTTGGGCAAAAGCCAGAAATCATTTAAAGACCGTTTCACCAGAAATACTGAACTGGTCAAAGGATTCTGATGTTACGTGGCTGTATGGTCCGATCGTCCGTGACCAGCATAAAAATAAGAAAAATAAGAGGAAAGAAAATGGCGATATTGAAACGGATTCGGAGCACGAAATTTCTATAGGTTATGGTTCAGATGATGAAACATCAAAGAGAATACCATCGAAAGGAAAAAGATCAGTTACTCCAAAACCTATTTTAAAGAAAAGATCGGTAACAGAGATTATTGAAGAAAATGCTCAATGGAAACTAAATGAAGCGAGAAAACATATCAACGATATGAAACACGCATCAGTAGTAATGGATCCCAACGGACTTAAGGATGTTCATGATGATTACGATGCTTTGGCTGCTAGAGTCAATGCCCAATATTACACAACACCAAGAAGTAGACCTGGAAGTGGAGCACCAAGCAGGGAAAATAGTGAATCCAATTTACATAACCCTCCTAGATCTTCCTCTACAACGCCAAACTATGCTGTTGCCGATAGCAAGAGTTTTCACTCTGATACTCCGATCAATGAACAATCTTCAGTTAAATCAGGTAGTCTGGTTACTCCTATCCAGTCACCAAATGTTGTAGCATCTCCTGCTCAAGATATAGTTGCACCACAAGCCAAACAACCACTATCATCAATCCTTTCTTCAAAATACTCGGAAAAAGGAACCGGTCAAGAACAAAAGAAAAGTGCTCCATCAAGGCATATTCATTTTAATGACAGAGTCGAGCAGTGTATGGCTCTGCGATATCCAAGCTCAGATAGCGAGGTTGATTCAGACTATGAAAGTAATAGTAATAACCTTCATCAAACTTCATCTGTAAGTCCAAGTTCTGCTCCTTCCAATAACAACATCAGGTTTGTGCGGAAAGGTGAAAAAGGCCAGAGAAATCAAGAGAGTAAAATACCAGAAAGTCCTATTTCAGATGATTCAGTGTCATCTCCTTCTGACGATAACGAAGATGAGGAAGACTATGGTGGACTATTCATAAATGCTAGATTTTCAAGAAGATCAGACTCAACAGTTCATTCACCTGTTACTGATAATTCATCTATCGGTTCATCAGTGACTTCCAGAACTGGTGTACGTCCAATTATTAAGCTTCTTCCTGCCACAACATTAAACTATGGTTCTGACGAAGAATCTGAAACAAGTGACATTTATAATTACGGAAATGCTGTTTCTCACAATGTCAACACATCTAGAGGTTATGATTACATATATGACTACAACTCTGTGTATACTGGTGATACGTCGAGTTTCTTGCCTCTAGACCATTGTGATATTGTCGATGTTCCTGAAGGAATTGGTCTAGACACGTCAATTACTGAAAGTGATCATACAGGGTATGATATTAACAGTCCTCTTGATAAAAGAACCAACATTATGATTCCTTCACCTACAGATACTCCACCTTTTCTGAGTAAAGCCAGCAAAAGTCCATCGAGTTACAACTCTTCCTCTGATAGTGGCAAAAGTACACCATTGAGACAAAACTTTCTCAGTAATGAAAATCATGGTTATTCATCATCCGACTCTGAGCAACAGTTTATTGAAGACTCTCAACTGAATAGCAGTGATGAAGATGAAGACTCAGAGGATAGTGATGAAGATGATGAATCAGATGACGGATTAACATTAAAACGTACTGTTACTTTAGGGAAATCAGGCACTTCTACGTCAATCAAAGATTTAAATATGCCGAACGAGCATAATGCAGACTTTATTCCTCCAGTGAAGACCAGAAGCTTTATAACAGGCGAAACTATAGATGATGCAACACGAGAAAAAAACAACTTTATTAGCAACAGTAGTTCGCCTGGTATTCCTCTGAAAAGAAATCAATCTTCTAAGAGTTTTATTTTCAATTCAGACAGTAATGACGAAGATTCATCTGATAATACTTCTGATTCGGCAAGCTTTTTTGGTATTGAGACACCACAACCTGTAAATCATCAGACAAATGCTACCGCCAAATCTGTATCGGGACATAAGAATGTTATACCTCCTTCTAATGTGGGCCCAATTTCATCGATTGAGGTATCAAAGAACTTTAAAATTCCTTCCAATACTGCCCCAGATGTTGCATCTAGTGATGTTGCCATTAAAGGGTCATTTTCACCTAGGTACAACTCAGTGAAATCTGTCATAAACAAAGAAGGCATACTATCAGATAAATCAAATTCACCCTCACCACAACAATCAAGTACTAACATTATGTCCAAAAATAACTTTAGCCATTCCGGAACTGGCCAAAGTTTCAGTGATAATGAAAATCCTGATACTAACAAAGACCTAAGTAATGAAAGTCTACAGAAAATGATGCAAAGCGCTAAGAATGCTGCCAGCAAGTATTTAAACTCGTGGAAAAGACCAGAAAATAGACGTGAAGATAAATGAGACATAACATCAGTTAACGGATCTGACCCTTAACAATTATTAGACTATAAAACTAAAGAGTGGCATTTTTTCTTTCACAAGTCTTCATATTCTTTTATTTTCCGTTGAGAGGAAAACCCATTTGATGACAACACAGATTGAGTATCAAAACTTGTTTCATCGTGTCATGATCACACTATTAGGAGCCAGGATAAGATTCCATAAATACCTTCAATTTTCTTCTTTTGTGTCGGATATTGATCATATTATTCATATATTTCGTAGCCACAATCCCGATTTTTCATATAAGTTGAATCCATCGATCAATTTCCTGACCGTTAATTTTGCACTTTAATGGCATATGTCTAATGAAAATTTAAATAAGGCAAGATAAATACAAGACATACTTATTTTTTTAGTAATAAATAAAATCTTAAAATTCCCAACATTATATTTAAAACAACTTCAAGAACCAATTCACAATTCACATATGATAGTAACACTTTTGAAGGATTTGGATCCTATTTTTCATAGCGAACGCTCGCCCTTTGAGTTTAGGACTGAAATGACAAAATAACGGAAGTAAAACAACAATAACAGAAAAGTCAATTGTAGTCATAGACAGTTCTTATAATACTTGCAAATTGTAAGACCTAAACCAGTTTGGCGAGCTTTAAACATTACTTTTACGTTACTGGTCTCTCTTTGATAAACTTACTCGGTTAATAGGCCCCAATTTGAAGACAAATAATATAGACAAGAATTGCTAATTCAATCAAGGTCACATATTAGGTTGTTATGCTTTCAGATTTGTTATATTCTGAGCATTTAAGTGAACATTTACAAGTTTAAATCAATCAACACCAGTCTGCATGTCTGAAAGTTCAAAACGGGGCGATAAGGAGGTACCTGCTAACATTGTTGTATCCAACACTTCTGGAAAGGATAGTGTAATACCGTCCAACACACCTTCCTCCTCTATAGCTGATGATGACTCGTCATCTTTGAATGATGATCTCCGAAGTGTCAGTGTAAGTAATCAAGTGAAGAGTTCGTCTAGGATATCTATGGATTCGATGAGTGTCAGGAGAAGCTTTGAATCCACATCTCAATTTGGAAGACCAGGCCACGGCAGACCCTTTGCCTTTGATAATATGCGCCATAGCGGTTCAATGGATTATTCACCACTAGGAAACAATGCCATTTTTGAAGTTGTGATGAATACTAGAAGGAAAAATTGGTTGAGTTATCCTACTGTGTCTGATATACCGCCTATCACATTAACAAAGAACTCATTGCCAACTGAATGGAAAGAGAAGTTAGATGTCTACAGAAAATTGATTAATTCTGAATATTCTGTGTTCAAAGCGACAAATAATATTAAAAGCGCCAACCGAATGCAACAAATTAGACAATTAAGTGACGACAAGCTAGATGAAAATGACGCCCTGGAAGATGATAAAGAAGTCACCAGTTGGGACACACAACTTAAAAATGCAGGTGTCCCAGACTTTTACATGGATGACAATTTCAAGCTGGACAATCCTCGAGTATTTCATAAAGTTTTAGAAGGAGTGGAGCTACAATTAGAGAATTTCAGTGTAAGTGGTGCAGAAGATAGAGTGATAGGATATGGCAATTTAAGAAGAAATTTGAATGATTATTTAGATGTTGTCGAGAATCTCTTAATAAAAGAGATCTCAAAATCGTCCCATAAATTTTATAGAACACTATCAGAAGTTGATGACTTAGAGGTAAGTATCAAAAAAGGCTTAGGACTACTAGATGAGTTAAGCAAATCGTTAGTTAATGTCGAAAGAAATGAAATTGAAGTCCGACTCGCAAAACTGAAGAAAATATTCAGAAGGAGAAATGTCGAAAAACTAGAGCAAGGTTTATTACAAGTTCGGTTAATTAAAGAGAAAATAAGAGAATGCCAGGAGATCTATGAGAAAGAAGAATTACAAAAATGCTTAGATCTAACATCTTCAATAAACAATTTGATACATGGTGATAATAGTGACAAGGTTGTCCAAGCTTGGACTAATGAATGGCCTTTCAAGCTCCTTAACCTCAAATCTGTCCCCGCCTTGTCTGAATGCAGAGAATTTATAACTAATATTGCGATCGAAATTGGGGGCAAGTATTCCTTAATGCTATGCGACATCCTAATAAAAGATATCCGTGACTACTGTATGAAGAAGGAGGGCTCTTTCACGATTGAGTATATTAGAACTACCAATAAGGAAAAAGAGCAATATAACTTCAGTGAAGACTTAAGGAATAGTATAGTTGATTATATTAGGAAATTATACAGTTGTGAGGAACTAACTGGAGCATTTGAACTGTATCAGGAAAGGACTCTTGCAGAGCTGAAGTCAATACTTAAGGGCTATCTGCCTCAGGAAAGTTCTAAGCCAAAATCAGATGAAAACATAGCTTCCACGTCAACATCAGCAGCATCAGGTTCGAGATTAGCTCAGTTAATAAGGGAGCAAACTAATGACGAGTTTACTAACATGCTTCAAAGAATATTTTCACATGAAATCCTGGCTTTACGAAGACTTTATGGTCACCAAAAGTTGCTTCTTGATATCTCATTAACCGAAATAAACTCAGTACCTGAACCAAATGAAAACCAGCATAACATGATAACTCAGTTAGATATACGACAAGGAATTAATGAGATCATCCACGTAATTCAACTACGTACTGGTAAGATTATTGCAGTTAGGCGTGATAGCACGAGCAGCATCAGGTTCAACTACTTCTTAAGATTCTATGATGTTTGCGTTACCTTTATACAAGAGTGTGAAGCACTATCAGGTGAATTCTTGACCAAGTATTTGAGCGATGTGTTGGCCGCACAAGTCAAGAGTTATATCAGCCAGTTTTTCCCACGGAATAGTAAGAAGTTACAATCAATGATAGTCAACGAAAAATGGACACCAGCCATTGTGAACCCTAATATCCAAAAATCGGTTAATGATATGCTGACAAGTATTGATATCGATCCATTAGAATGGACTAAACTGCCGAGTTTATTGGTGAACGATCCAAACGATGGGGAACAAGAATCTGGGTCAGAACAACCTCAACAAGGACACAGAAAATCTGTTGTTGTTGGTGATAAGACATTTGTTGCCAGTGAGCCTCTATTATCGACTTTGATATACCTGAATGAGTTAATGATTCTATCACTAAATCTGCCATCCATATACCTTCCTTCGCTCGAGAGACAAGCTTACGATTTCTTGAAGTTCTTCAATCAAACATCTATGAACTCAGTAGCTCCTCAGGGTCAAGCAATAGGTAAGACAACGAAAAACTTATCGATTATGGGTGAGTCCTTTGACTGTCTGAGCGAGTTCATAGACATTCTCCAAAAATTCTATCAAAGATTGGGCCACAATTTCAAGGATTACAACCCTTATCCAGACACCTATTACAATGACCTCAGAACAAGATACAGGACTGCTTCTGATAGACTTTACCAAGCACATGCACCACCTCCACCAACTGCATAGTGGCAGAATCAGGCAACACTACACGATGGTACTAGTGTCATTAAACGCACATACATTAAAAACTCCAGAGAACAAGTTCTTCTCTCGAAAACAACAAAAAGCAACCCAATGCATAATTCCTAATCTCTTATACATAGCCATGTACTTAGTAATTGATTTAGAACCACAGTAAATAATGTAAACTCAGCCGAACAATAGCTTACCAAGCCCAAATTCTATACTAGAAGAGTAGTAATATCACTTTATACTACACTGTAAAGAGACGTTGTTTACACCAAAAAACTGGAAAAAATGTTCAGGCGATCCGGAAAAGCTGGCCTTCTGCGTGATTTCTCACAAACATTATGCGTATGATCAGAGGTCATCGGGAAGTTTGGCAATATAAACAACGACAATGACTGGACTACTATATGTGTAGCATTATTGGCTACGTCCATTTACTTCCTGGTGGTAAATACCTATATATATTTGTTTGGATAGAAGTTGAGGAAGAATCCCATCGATAGCGCGAATTGGTTTGGCAACAATGGCTAAACACGACGGTAAGAGCAAGAAGAAGTCTCGCATAGAGCCACTTGACTACGTTAATATGGATGCTCCCGGTGAGGACAGGAACAGTATGAAAACAGCAGAGAGCAATCCTGAAAAGGAGGCGATTAGCTGGCTATACCTGAAGAATGTTGAAGAAGGCAATCAGGAAGGTAATGAGGACAAAGGTGAGGATGAAATCGGCAGTCAGATTGCTGACGATGACACAGATGTTAGTATTGCTGCTTTGAAAGCTGTTGGCATCATAGATAAGAAAAGAAAAAGGGAAGAGCGTGAAAAGAAGAAGAGTAAGAAGAGCAACAAGAAAAAACGCCATTCAAAGAAGGCTGATGACCAAGACGCGCATAGCAATGTTGATCCAGCATTATCCGGGCTAGAGATGGCCTTGGATGTCACTGATAATGTTACCAAAAACTATAACACATTCAGTGGTAATGAGATCAGTGATGAGATCAGTCACCAATTCTCCAAGAGCAATGGCAAAGTCGGTATATCACTTTCAGAAAATGGTACTAATACATTTTCCTATGCAGATGGAATTAATACGACAAATAATGATCAATCAATTAAGGATACAGAAAAAAACTATAATGACATCAGTAATAAAAATAAAGAAAAGATTGCGAATAGAAGTGTACCCTCTACCATAAAAGGTGCAGGCGAACTGGATGATGCATTTTTGGAAAAGGGAATCATTGACAGCAAAGTTCTAAAGCCATTGACAGATAAATTGGATTCATCAGATGGTATTCTGAGTTCATCACTACAATCCGCTGGCAGAGGTTTTGATGCAGAAGAAGACGCTAAACTTGACGCTTATATCAATGAATATCAGAAAATGAATTCCTTCACACGCGAACAGCTCTGTGACAGAATATGGAATAATAATGGTCAAAGGGATGACTTTTGGAAAACCATTTGTAAAATTTTGCCATACAGAACCAGATCATCTTTGTACAAACACGTTAGAAGAAGATATCATATTTTTGAACAAAGAGGTAAGTGGACAAGAGAAGAAGATGAGATTTTGGCGAAATTGTGTCTTGAAAAGGAGGGACAATGGTCAGTTATTGGTAAAGAAATGGGAAGAATGCCTGAGGATGTCAGAGATAGGTGGAGAAATTACATCAAGTGTGGAGAGAAAAGGGCATCACAAAAATGGACCGCTGAGGAAGAAACTAAACTGAAAGAGGTAATTGGAACCATGTTCAAAGAGGCTGCCGAATATCATCAGAAGCGTGAGACCGAGATGGATGGTATTCATGATGGAATCATTGATGCTGAAGACAAAAATAATCATCTACTAACCAGAGGGCCAAAAGGTAGGGTTCTTAATGACAAACCTGGCTTTAATGAAGTGATAAACTGGACTGTTGTTAGTGAAAGAATGGGAGGAACTCGTTCACGTATTCAATGCAGATACAAATGGAATAAAATGATCAAAGATGAAGCGCTAAGTAAAGTCAAAAATGTTACTGATGAGGAAGGCCGCTGGCTGTTAAAGACTCTTCAAAATCATAACTACACTCACCAATCACATATTGACTGGAATTCGATTGCTACCGAACAGCCTGAATCTAATAAATGGTCACCATTAGAACTGCGACTGTGTTACGAAAAGCTTCGTGAGCCAATTGATAATATAAAAAATAAAACTGTTACCGCAATTTGTACGGAGCTGCTTTCCAAGGAGTGAATAAAGAAGCTGCTGTTTAGTGCGTATTTCTCCTTGCATTTGTATTACGGCGGTAATTCTACTGGTGCTAGTCACTGAGTGGCATCATGAATGTATTCATTTTTTTAATTGAAATTCTTTTCTTTCTCACTTCATCAAGCTACGCTTATGAAGTGTATTGTATTAATATAAGCCTTACTATTTGCATAGATGATTAATTTATTATAGTCTCTACATTTAATATAAGTATAAAAATGAATGAGAGTTTGAATATTGCGTTACTTTCAGGTGTATAGTATGTTAAGTTTGAAAATGTAGTCGTAACCTCAATCTAGCTGTGCTGCAGAAGCTTGAGGACAATTCACGTCTCAAGTCCTTGCTGTATTGAGATGTGATGATTATTTAGAGCTCATATATGTGTAAGTGAGATATGATAAATACTGATTGATAGAAGGAAATGTATTCTTAAATTTTATTAGAGTTTAATAGAGTTAAAAAAAAAAACGGATCTGATATGATGAGTTTTGTGCTAAATTTATTAGTTTCTTTTTATCTATTTAATTTAGAACTTGTGGAATTGCTTGTTAGCCTTACCAGTAGCAGCAGCAACCTTCAAGACGTTGAATCTAACGGTCTTGGAGATTGGTCTACATTGACCAACGGTAACAATGTCACCAACTTGGACACGGAAAGCTGGGGAGACGTGGACTGGAACGTTCTTGTGTCTCTTTTCGTATCTGTTGTATTTTGGAACGTAGTGCAAGTAGTCTCTTCTGATGATGATGGTACGGTGCATCTTGGTGGAAACAACGGTACCAGACAAGATCTTACCACGGATGGAAACCAAACCAGTGAATGGACACTTCTTGTCAATGTAAGAACCTTCGATGGCGGTCTTTGGGGTCTTGAAACCTAGACCAGCGTTCTTATACCATCTCTTGGTTCTCTTAGAGGTCTTGAACTTTGGGTTGCTGAAGATGTGAGGTTGCTGTATTTGAATGATATCAACTATTTCATTGTTTTCTCTTCTTGCTTAAGGTTACTCTTCTTCTTTCACATACTTAACTAAGTCTTGGTAACATTTAATATAGCCCACATAACATGTATATTTTTTTGATAAAAGAAGATTCAGAGTCGAAGGAAATAGTATTGATATGGTAATTTGTTAGTAAAACTATTCGAATAATTGGTTTTAATTTAATTAGCAGCATAAATCGAAGATTTGTCAAAAAAAACATGATCACAAGTAGTTCTGATATAGTAGCTAAGCAACCCAATAAACGGGCAATATGCTCTCTTATGTGCTATTACTATTGGGGTCTTGGGTATTATCTCGGTTTTCAAAATTGTTTCCTCATTGGATTGGTCATTATGGAAGGCCCTTAGTTATCGATATTTTCAGCATAGTAGTGATATTGCGGTAGCCTCTATTGCCTCTCCTTGTTACAACATATGTAACAGTATTGTGATTGCTAATAACTAAAACTTCAATATTATCTGCCTTGTATTTCTCGATGGGATTCTAAATGCATACCTTTTGGAAAGCTCTTTCAGATTGAACAGTCAATTCAGTGGACATCTTGGCGGTTTCTTAGGACTCCTTAGGCTGTGATCAAGAATTAGGTTATAAATTTTTAACCGCTTACAGACTGTTTTATCCAATCTAAATGTTTTATTCATCTCTCATTGACAATATTTCCACTCATGGAGCTGCGGCCCAGCGAGTATTGGGCTATTGAGAAAGTGAAATTTTCCAAACACTGCAGGGCCATTCAGCATCTGTGGGAGGAAGGCAAGAGCTCTCTGGTCGGCCTCCCCCCAGCCACAGAGTCACCAGCCAGGCGGGAGAGGAACAGTCTGTGCAGTTAGGCTCAGAGTCTCTAGGCAGGCATTTGTTAGTTCCGAGCAGTTTAGGCCGACTGGTTGGTGGTACTGTGGGGGGAGGTTAGGCAGAGGAGCTCTAGGCTGAGCAAACTACTGAGCCCTCAACTCCCTAGCCTCATGTCTTGCCTAGCTCACCAGGAAGACCAGCAGAGGTTACTGTGGTAGTAAGTGGCAGACCCATCCAAGCAATGCTCTTCCCTCCCCCCCGGGTCCAGGCATAAGTAGCCCATACGAGAGTCAGTCCCTTGCACTGCCAGAACGAGGGCGCTGTCTCTACCACTGTCATCGTGGGACGGAGGGGGGAGGCCACTGCGACTGGCACAGGGGCACTGAGGTATGGCACGGTCTGTGGTTTACTTGGTAGTGGGAAGCACAGAAACTCAAGGAGGGCGGAGAGATCCCCGGCTGTCGCATCTGCTACTGTCCATTGAAGTGCCCGTGGAAAGCACTACGTCTTTTCTGTGTTTCAGTGTTAATGCAAAAACCTTGTATTCCCAAACGAGGTAATTTTGTGATAGTCAGTCTTACTGGAGAGAACGGAAATCCAATCTAGTTAGATATGGTGTATGGGTTTATCAGTCACAAAGATCTAGCCTGGGGGGAGTACTGAGTCATGTGCTACGTACGGATGCTCAAATTGTCTTTCGTTGTGTATGCAATGAGCATTGGGTGACTCTCTGGATGCATAGTCCTAATCATGGTACCAGTAGTAACTAAGCACTTGTTCTTCAAAATGACAATTTTGTTTTAAGGTTTTTCTTATTAATTGTATTTATTTGTTTCTTTCATTAACATTACATGGGTAGAAAATAAAAAGAGTATATAGCATGAAAAGTTCAGAGGAAATGCATAATTTAGTTCACCACTTTTCAACGTTAAAGTAAACAGGGTCTGTATCCTGTTTTCCTTTGTTAGTAATTTTGTTTGTTCTCTTGCAATTATAATTCTCGGAAAGACCGAATTCCATTCTCTCGGTATGGGATTTTTTATATCAGCAATAGATCACAGAGAATGAGTAAGACAAGCTCTTCGGGTAAAATGGTATCAACATCATGTTTATGATATCATGTTTATTTCTTCTTGTTGGAGGTGGAGTTCTTTGGTAGTTCCTTAACGAATGGCAAGAATTCTGGTTCACCTGGGATGTACTTTCTCAAGACTTCTGGAACAATCAAACCATCCTCGGTTTGGTAGTTTTCAAGAACACAACATAGGGCCCTTTGGGTAGCAGCCAAGGTGGAGTTCAAACAGTGGACGTACTTCTTCTCTCTGTCGTTCATCTTCTTGATACCACTTCTGATTTCCAAGTTTCTGGATTGGTAGTCAGTACAGTTGGAGCAGGAAACCAATTCCTTGTATTCCTTTTGGTATGGGAACCAAGCCTCTAGATCGTACTTCTTGGCAGCGGCGTTGTTCAATTCACCGGAGACGATACCAACAACACGGTATGGAAGTTTCAAGGATTGGTAGAATTCTTCGGAGTTAGCGATCATTCTGTCGAACTCTTCCCAGGACTTCTCTGGTTCGGTTATACAGAACTGTTCAATCTTCTCGAAGGCGTGGACTCTGAAAACACCCCAAGCGTCCTTACCGTGAGAACCGGCTTCTCTACGGAAACAGGAGGAGTAACCAACGTAACGGATTGGCAGTTGTTCCTGTGGCTTCTCAAACCATTCACCGCTGTGGTAAGCAGAGATTGGCTGTTCAGAAGTAGCAATCAAGTACTTCTCGTCTTCACCATCGATGACCTTGTATAGTTCTTCGTCGAATTGGGACAATTGGGCGGTCTTGGCCATAACTTCTTTGTTCATCATGACTGGGGCTTGCAATGGGATGTAACCCTTGCTGGCCAAGAAGTGCAGACCGTAGTTGATCAAAGCCTGGTTCAAGAAGACACCGTAGTTTCTGAAGAAGTAACCTCTGTGGCCAGAGATCTTAACACCACGCTCTGGGTCGTAACCGTCCAGTCTTAGCAAGATCTCGTGGTGAGACAAAGCGGCTGGCTTACCAGTAACGGAGGCAACTGGGCCGACATCAGCCAAGCCCTCTGGCTTCCAAGTACGGACCAGCTCGTTGTTCTCCTCATCATTAGAGACAACCACAGATGGGTGGACAATGTTACCAATCTGATTCACCTTCTGTCTCAGATCCTTGTCCTCCTTCTGCTCCTTCTCGATCAATTGCTTCTTCTCCTCGCTCAGCTTGTCCTTCTCAGCCAAGAGCTCGCTAGCATCCTCCTTGGCCTTGAACTTCATACCGATGTCCTTCTGCAACTTGTTCAGCTTCTTGTTCAACTCATCCAGCTCAAACCTCGTCTTGACCCAGTCCTTGTAGTCAGCAATAATCTCATCAACTAACTCAACACTGGCATATCTAGCCTTCTGAGACTGTCTGATCAGCTCAGGGTTACCACCTTTCTCTTCAATAAACTGGTTGATATCCAACATCGTTCTCGCTCGTCTTCCTTTTCTTTCACTGCCACTGTCTTCCCCCCAAGGTACTGATATTCTTCTAGACGCCCAACTATTCTCAAGAGACCTATAGTCCCGTGTTAGTGATCCCAAGCATTGCTATGTCAGTTTTTGCCAGTTTCACCAGTTTCACCAGTTTCACCAGTTTGTTGGTGAAGTGGTGAAGTGGTCAAGTGATGATTGAAGTGGCCAGCTTGTTCTCTCAGCCCAAAAAATTTTCATATACCTACATACGTGTATTTTCACATGTTAAACGTGTATGGTGATTGGATATTCTGTGTGTTTTTTTTGAAAATTTTAAAACATTGTTAAACGCATTTCGCCAGTGGAGTACCACGAAGGAAGAAATGGTCCAATAGTCCAGTGGTTTAAGACGTCGCCTTTACACGGCGAAGATCCCGAGTTCGAACCTCGGTTGGATCATCCTTTCTCTCTTTTTTCTATTTTTAATTTTTGGCAAACTCGATGAGCTCAGCTCCTCACCCTTCATTGCCTCCTAGCAAGCGTATTAGCACAGCTATTTGTACAGCTACACAGATTATAACATTTCCAACAGTGCACCAGTACTCACCATTTACTTACCAGTATTACCTGTATACCAGCAATGGAACCGCTGTCGCTGACTGTGTATGACAGGAATATATGGCACCTGTTTAAGAAGGAGGAAGGCGCGCCGCAGGCCATGTTCCCGACTAACATCAAGTACATATTCGAGGATGACGACGACGTCGCTGATGTGGACGACCTGGTGTTCCAACAGCAGCAGCCGGACAGTGAGCTGGAGAACGTTATTATTGTGGAGATCGACGGCGCCGGGCAGCTGGAGAACGTCGAGCTGATCAGCGATCAGTATGAGATGCTGTCGTACAGGCGGGAGCGGCCCGTGAGCTTGGCATCGCAGAGGTCGTTATCGTGGCTGACCAGCGGCAACGACACCGGTGGTGACGCTGGCAAGAAGTCAGGGGACATCTCAGATCCGGCTGCGGGCCCCGATGTGCCGCGGGAGGCACCACTGAGCATTGAACTGGAGCTGGTCTCAGAGTTCAAGGACTACAGGAATCTGAACCTCGAGGACCTCAAACTAGATGAATTGACCAGGATATTCTGTATACAGAACAAACAGCTACAGATGATATCGGACGCATTGAATTAAAACCTTGATAAGATAACAAGTCATACGTAATCATACAGCAGAAAGATAGAAAACTTAAAAGCTATCATTGTAAATTAATCTATTATACAGTATTTATATTTTTTGAGTGCGCGTGTTGTATTTTTATATATGCTATGCTGTAAACTGCACATCCGGGTCGCGGGGACCACTCAGCGTTTGATTCAGGCCCTTTTGCACACAATTGTTTTCAGGCAACTAGTGTCAGACCTTAACGCTTCTTCTTGTTCTTGTTCTTCTTGTTCTTTCCCTTAGATTGTGCATTCGCACTGGTGTTCACCACTGGTGTGCTATCCTTGTTGTTCTTCTTCTTCTTTTGCTTGGTTTTCTTGTTTCCAGCACCTCCGGATGTGCTTTCAGTCTTCACCTCCTTGATATCCTCGTTGGCGATAAGCTTACCAATACCGATAGTATTCACGATTGGGTTCGTCTGTGCTTTTCTGATCAGTTTCGCCTGCTTCTTACTTATCTTGCTGTTGTTCATCTGCTTGGCCTTCTTCACCACATCAAGGTAATTGCGCCTCTTCGCTATCTTGCTGATCGGATTCATAGACACACCTCTGGGACCCAAAGCGTTTAGCACACGGGACACTTCCTTGTTCATCTTCGTCTGGTACTTGTACGTGGTCGACAAGTGTGGGTTATGCGTGCGGAACACCACAGGGTCAGCCTTGGCACCACCGTGATAACTTATAGTTATGCTAGACCCCGATGGGTTGGCTTCAAACAGCTTCACACTGTTCTCGATAAACGTATCAATGGGCTTCACAGACATCCTTTAAGGTAAACAGCGTCACTTGCTCTTTTTTTGGTTCAATGGCTATTCCTATCTTTTTAAATTCCTGCTCCGAGGGGGGTTAAAGATCAACAAATCCAGCACGTACGAGCAATTAGAATAATCGAATGCTGTGCTTCCATAGAGAAAGATAAGTATAATAGCTAACCGCTCCACGAACCGTTGACATCTTTTGCAGTGGTTATAACTATTACTTTGCGAACTTCTGCTGGATACACTGATTCTTGCCAAAAGTGTGATCGGATATGATGATAAACGAAAAAGTCACATGATTATTGTATAATAGCCATAAAATGGAAATGCAATATTCATGAGACTGAGATTGAGATATTAATTTGCTATTTAGTAACCGAGGATGTGCCCCTTATGGACACAAAACCTTTGAAATATAGGCGTGTGCGTTTTACAAAAATATTCACTTAGTGTTTTTATGGCTTGAGTAACTGTATTTTCTTTTCAAGTTCCTATTTGATTTGAATGTAATTAATTAAAATGCCTTGATGGTATTAAAGTAGGTTACTTGTCCATGCATAGCTAAGTTATGAAGAATTGGGAAGTACAATGATTGAAGAAGATACGGAGTCAGTACGTTCTGGTACGTATTCTGCTGATCTACAGCCGCTGGATTTCGATGCGCACAGCAGAGTACAGATAAATGATGTCACTAACTTCGACCACGATCAATTTGAGAAGTACCTGGTCAGGCCTGACTACGTCAAGTTGCTCAAGAAACAGGCTGACTGCGATATATTACCCTTTAAAAGATTATTTCTAGCTCAAGAACTGCAACTGGGTGGTTCTTCTGTCACTGTATCTCGTTTTAGCAAAGACGGTACACTCTTTTGTGTCGGTTGTAAAGATGGATCACTTATGGTGCTGAAAGTGTTGCAGACTAAATCAGAGAAGCTTGGTATTAGTGATGCCGAGTGTGAAGAGACAGGCAAGCGTAAGATACAGTATGCTCCGATTTTTAATGAGTTGGATATCGTATCTTTGAACTCAGATGAAAAGGTTCATAGAGAAGTGCTAGACCTCTCATGGTCCGTTAACCATTTTTTGCTAGTCTCATCAGTTGACAGTTACGTAACATTATGGACACCATTTGATGGGAACCGTCCAATTATGAGGTTCGATCATCCTGACTTAGTTACGAGCGCTAAATTTATAGAGGCAGATGATAGATTTTTTATCAGCGGTTGTCTGGACCATTGCGTGAGGTTCTGGTCTGTGACGGATAACCGGGTTGAATACAGCTTCAACTGTGAGGAACCCATAAATGTGGTAACAGTATCTCCTGGGATGTCCCACTTCACAGTTGTTGGCACATTTGGTGGTTACATTTATGTGTTTTCCACAATGGGCTTGAAGTTGATTGATAAATTTCATATAATCAATGGCAGGTCAATTGATGGTAATTTGCGCAATGGAACTGATAGAATAAAAATTACTGGCATAGAATGGATAGTTACAGATAACAGGTTAGACGAGATACAAGAAGATAACGAGTATAGCACCGCTAGAATAGTGGTCACATCGGGAGACGAAAGAATTAGAGTGTTTAAACTGACAGAAGGGGGCTATCATAACTTGGAATTGAAAGGTTTCCATTGTGAGCAGTTTAGACATCGGGCTCAGCTATGTATTTGGGATGACAAACCATTCATATATTGCAGCAGTGAAGACCAATGGTTCTATGTGTGGAGGTTAAATTACCAGGATCTCATGCTAACTAGAGCAACCAATGAGATTCTATATGCTAGCACTACACACCGCAGAAGAAGAACAGAACGGATTCTGGGACACACAAAAGAAGTGACCTCTAGTGTATTAGATATGTTCTTCAGTACATATGCAGCGGCAGATGTCGAGATGGGGAGTAACGACAAAGGCATGAGACATGGTCAACAACAATCGATGACGTTTAGCCATGAGAGTACTGTTACACAGACGATGCCCATCGGACAACCGACAGGTTCTACTACAAAGTCAACAATCGAAGAACAACGAGAAGAGAACTACATACTCAGACACTCTCATACTTTCTCATTCCACGCGCATGATCACCCTATTACAACTGTCAATATAGCACCGATAGGTACCATAGCTGCAGTGACACAATCAAATGACTTCATATATGAGTTTACGTGTAGATGTTATTCAAACAACGTAGAGTTGAGAGACGTAGAGATGGACTCCTGTGATATCATAGGCCCCATAGTGGTTACCACAGACAGTGTTGGCAAGTTGCGAGTGTTCAGAACTGATTTGTCAGACATCGCTAGAGAGACTTTGATAAATGTCTTGCACAGTGCAATGGAGACAAAACAGTCTACATTCTGAAGGATAGTGAGTTGAAGAACGGTAGGGTGTATATTACTCTTGACACATCTTTAAAAGCACCAGTCTCACATGTGACTTTATCATATGGCCAGGTACCTAACCTGTTCGCTGATTTATCAATGAAGGAAACCGGTCCAGGTTCAACATCGATGATTCCCACTTCCGAACAAAGGTGGGATCGGTGATCACATCCACCTTCACAAGATCGAGACTAAAGCTGTACTTAGCTGAGTTAGAGGGTGACCGGTTCCGCTCCCACACTTGATGATTACTTCAAAATGACTGATTTCTTGTAATATAATGTGTGGAAGGGAATGAAAAAAAAAAAATAATCTAGGAAGCACAATGGTGGTTCAACTTGGTATATAAGCAATGGCTAGGACCCTTGAGTTTATCTCTTCTCTTGACTTTTATTTCAAACATATATCTTTATAGTTTGTTCGCACTACGCAGCTCATCGCATTCCGACTTGGAAAAGTTTATATTATTGTAAACTACACAGAAATCATAGACATAATATTCTTTAAAGAAACAATACAAACGAGTTCAAAATGGCTAAAGGTGAGGACAAGATTCAGAAGAGTGCTGCTCAGAAAGTGAGCAAGTTTGGCTCCTTCACCGCGGGTGGACTCGCGGCGTGTATAGCTGTCACTGTGACTAACCCAATTGAAGTGGTGAAGATACGGATGCAATTACAAGGTGAGCTAATGGCTGCGAACCAGAGGATATACACCAACCCATTCCAGGCTATGGGTGTTGTGTTTAGAAATGAAGGTATCAGAGGTCTTCAGAAGGGTCTAGTGGCTGCGTACATTTACCAGATTGCATTAAATGGGTCCCGTTTGGGTTTCTATGAGCCTATCAGAGCTGTGATGAACAAGACTTTCTATCCAGACCAGGAATCTCACAAAGTTCAAAGTGTTGGTATCAACGTGTTTGCAGGTGCCGCCTCTGGTATTATCGGTGCAGTCATGGGTTCGCCATTGTTCTTGGTGAAGACAAGACTGCAGTCTTACTCTAATGCAATCAAGATTGGTGAACAGACACATTACACTGGTGTGTGGAACGGTTTGAAGACCATTTACATGACGGAAGGTGTTAAAGGCCTGTTCCGTGGTATCGATGCCGCTATCCTAAGAACAGGTGCTGGGTCTTCTGTGCAACTGCCGATCTACAACACTGCAAAGAACTTCTTGCTAAGAAACGATATCATGGAAGATGGCCCATCTCTACATTTGACAGCCAGTACCATCTCGGGTCTCGGTGTCGCAGTGGTGATGAATCCATGGGACGTTATCCTAACCAGAATATATAACCAAAAGGGAGACCTGTACAAGGGTCCAATTGACTGTTTGGTGAAGACCGTCAAGATTGAAGGTATCACTGCCTTATACAAGGGTTTCGAAGCACAAGTTTTCAGAATTGGGCCACATACCATTCTATGTTTGACATTCTTGGAACAAACAATGAAATTGGTTCATGCATTTGAGTCTAAGGTCCTCGGTCACAACTAAGACATGCTAGCATTAGACAGTCTAGCGACCACCCCATCATACTAAAAAACCACGAAAATAAATTTATATATCCATTTTATAGAGCAAAATACTAAGAATCGATAGTGCATTATTCATTTCAAGCAGGCTGATAACACAGGGGCAGACAGCATTACTTTTGGTCAAAACACATACTTTTTGACCAGCTTTTTATGCTCTTTCTTCGACTTCTCGCTGGCCTTGGCCTCTTCGATCTTGGAAAGGTAGCTAGAGTAAACCACCACCTCCGCGACAAGCACCAGGATCCCGAAGAACATGCATAAGAAAATCCTGTGGTGTATAGCCAGACCAGCTGACGTACGTGACCAGTACCAGATGGCCACCACTACAGATATGACACTGATTATTATATTGAAAACGGTCGTTACTTGTTCCTTAATCTCACGGTTGATCTGCGCCGGCGTAGGTTCCGACTCAGTGGTGATGGCAAGATCACGGTTCTTCACAATCTGCTGGTACTCTTGCTCCTGTTGCAATGCACGCAGCCGAGCCAATTGCGCTTGAAACTCGGGACTAGGCTTCCTCGTCTCTCTGTCCTTGAACTTGAACTCTAGCCCAGACAACGCCTCTGAAACTGACACCTCGGAACCCCAAGCTCGACACAACTCAGCCAATTCACCACACGGCACACTCCCACGCTCAATCAGCTCTAGCAATCGCACCTTCGCATCGCCATCTCCCGCAGCCACCGCAGCTTCCACCGCGGCTTCCAGCGCCCGCCGCAACGCACTACCTACTGCCACTTCAAACATATGTACTGGAAACACGGCTTTTATATACTATGAACTTCAGCTCAGATTGAAGCTCATCGCCTTGAAGGAAGTTTCTGGAAGTTTTTCACTTTTTAAAGGCCTTAAGGGGATTTCTCGCCTCTCTGGGGGGAGAGAGCCCAACTGGCTGGAAAAATTTGTATATAAAGGGCCCAACATTTAGGTGACGGTGCTTACCAGACCTTGGCATTTGCTGGGGTTGGGAAGGACCACGAAGCAAGTTGAATTGAAGATGTCCAAAGTATTGACACCTGAAGTTGCGTGGGCGCAGAGGTCCAGCGAGAGCGATGCTGAGAAGAACTACCTGTTGATTACTGTTAGTATTCCAGATTGCGAGTCTCCTGAGGTTAAGATTGAAGCTGGTTCTTTGGATCTGGAGGCGCAATCTCGTGGCCATGTTGGCGATGAGCACAAGCACACTTACAAGCTGCACATTGACTTCTACAAGGACATTGTTCCGGAGAAGTCTCTACACAAGATTGCCAATGGCCAGCACTACTTCCTGAAGTTGTTCAAGAAGGACCTGGAGCTAGAGTACTGGCCACGTTTGACCAAGGAGAAGATCAAGTACTCCAACATCAAGACCGATTTCGACAAGTGGGTTGACGAGGACGAGCAAGAGACCGCCGCTGACACCGGTATGCCAGGCGACATGGACTTCAGCCAGTTGATGGGCGGCATGGGCGGTGCCGGCATGGGTGGCATGGGCGACATGGGCGGAATGCCCGGCATGGGCGGAATGGGTGGCCCAGGTGGTCCAAGCATGGAACAACTGCAGAGCATGCTAAGCCAACAAGGCGGCCTAGGCGGTCTAGGCGGTGAAGATCTAGGAGACTTCGGTGGAGAAGATGAGGATGACGAAGAGATCGAGGAGATCAAGAAAGATTGAGTCCAAGAGATGTCTACCTCGTGAAAAAAAGTAAGTGATTGCAGGTATTTTCTTCTTTATTTGTATAATCATGTTTTCTTTAACACTGATTATTTGTAGCTCAATATAATTTACGCATGTATTTAGTCTGCATTTGTACCAGGATTGTGAGCCAGTTTCAATCTTGAACTGGCAATAATTATAAAAATACCATTTATGTATTTAGTATTCATTGATAGCTAAATGATGTGATGATAAAAGAGATTCATGTGTATATGCAAGGATAAAAAAAAAGTAATAGTAATAAAATAAAACACTGTGAATAATAACAAGCCAAAGTTAATGTAGAGACGAAGTAAGAATAATATGCCTGAAATGTGAGAATAAGAGATTTTGTGTCAGAATTGCAATGATCCAACAATTTCTTGGATAAATGCTGAGTTGAAAATGTCATTACAATTCCACCGCTGGTTCTTTCTCGTTAAAGTATTATTGACAATTTCCTTGGCAGAAGAATCATCTTCGATCATTTTATGCCATTTCCATTCAAATCTAGCTATTCTATGTGCAGTTGGTCTGTTTTTTTGTCTAATAGAAGCACCTGGTAGTGGATCGAATGGCAGTCTATCTTCTAGTAGTGAATATAAAATGACACCCATAGCCCAAGTGTCAGAAAGGTGACCATCATATGGTACACCCATTAGTATTTCAGGTGATACGTAGTCTTCTGATCCGCACCTTGCTGTGCATAGCTCATCCGGTTCTATTTTCTTGCACAGCCCAAAATCGGCAATCTCTACAAAACTATGCTCGTAGTATATGTCCTTATCCTTTAAGGATCTGATATTTCCTAGAGGTACCTTTAGTAGAATGTTCTCCAGCTTTAAGTCTCTGTGAATAATATTGTGTTCATGTAAGTATTTGACACCTAAAAGGATCTCTGTAAATAGACGTTGAATCAGCCAACGATCTAGGTTGCCGGAACATTGTGCCATTGCGGCCAATAAATCTCCACCAACACAGTATGACATGATTAAGTTGCATGGAACTAATTTTTGTCTTAGCTTGAGCATATCATATAATGGTCGGCAGCTTTCGATAAATAGTGGATCGTTCACTCCAAATAGTTTGACAATGCATGGATGATTTAAAGAATTCAGTACAGAAATTTCTCTGGTTAAAGAATTGTCAAGTCTACCCAATAGTTCATCAAAATTGGCTGAGCGGTTTCTAATGTCCTTCAATTCTTGTGGATATCTTATCCTCTTCACAGCTACTTGGAGTAATTCTGGATCGTTTTGATCAATTGATTCATATAAAAGAACATCGCTGAAATTACCAACACCAATGGTTTTCACCTTTCGCCATTGTAGTGCTTTTGTATATTCGCCAATTCTATATCCCAAAAGTACCATATCGTCTTCTTGTGAGTTAGAATCATCCGCAAGTGCCGTTCCGTCATGGTGAATGGGGAATTTATCATTATCAGTTGTAGTTTCTTCTGATACTGTTGGTAAAGATATTATTCTTTGTTGAGCGGTATCTGGAGTCGGTACCACTTCTGAGATTATTCTGATAGGTTTTGATCCGATTAATCCGTCTAAGTTTGGTTTATATTGAGCCCTTCTCTTTGGAATGTTGATCTTCATCTCAGTACTTTTGATAGCTTGAGGTGACTTATTCAACACAGCTGGTGACATGGGACTGTACACCATTGGTGTTGGTAGAGTAGCGACATTCTCAAACGTAGGTATAGAAACACTCAACGGTGTAACAACTTTCGCATCTTCCGACTCATCAGCTCCTACTTCAGTATTCATTGTAATATCTGGAACACTAGCTCCAAATTCGGAGACATTCGTGTCTCTACTTGTCAACTCATCTATACTACCAGCAACAGATGTGTTACCCTCTGACGTACCATTGAACCCGGTCATTGTACCCTCAGGTATATCAAACCCAGTTTGAGGAATTCGCGGTGTTTTAGGGTCGTTATGCAAATATTGCTCAGACATGGATTAGCTGAGTTCTATAACCAACGATAAATCAAAGCTCAATTTCTCAATTAGGATGTGGTCCAATTCCAAGGTCAAGGGCACAGTATTGAAATTGGTAATGAAATGAACAACAGCAACGAGAACGTTCAGAAAAGCGTGTCGGTACTTCGCAGTTGTGGCTGTGCCATGCACGTTCAACAAAATCAAGCGCAAACTGGAAAAGTAATTGTCCTTTTAGAAAGTGCAACTTGTAAGTACCAGACTGAATGTTGTTAGAGATTTCTGAGCCTCTAAACCATAACAAATATGGGCAATTGGAAACCGTAAATCACCTTAAATCGTTGTCCCCATAAGTAACTTGTTTTCTCGAATCCGATGGGATCAAAAAAAATGTTGCAGCTGTCTCGCCTTTGTTGATGCGCATCGGCAGCTTTACAGCCATAACGGCATATTCAAGTAGTTGTATATAATAATTGAGATTAATATATTGCAGCTCGTTAACCTGTTAGTTATATGTTTATGATTGGAGAGAAAAAATAGAATAAATTAATACATATTGTTTTTGTATAATGCCTAAGTCATTAAAAAATCGCGCGCGCAGTTCTGTCAAGGTACTGAATCTTGGAGGAATTCAAACCATAATTTTGCTTGATAGCTTAGTAACTAATTATTTTTTGGCTTTTTTCAACTGCGCTGTGATATCTGCTGCGCCTGTCGCTTTCCTTTTCTTAGTAGTTGTAGTCTTCTTCTTTTCAAATTTTGACATCTGTTCTTTCCTGGACTTTTCACCTAGTTTTTGCAGTTCTTCGTTTTTAGCCTCCATTTCTTTTAACTTGTCAGTATCACCATCTTCAATGGTCTCTAACCATTCAAGAAGTTTAACCTCCTTGGCATATCCCGCGTCGTCAGGTTGTGGGGTCTCCAGAACAATTGGTATGCCTTTCAAATGATCGTAATGAGCCAGGTTTCTAAAGAAATCTAAACCCAAGTATCCTTCACCCAGTTTTTCATGTAGATCTCTGTTAGCACCCAGTGGAGCTTTGGAGTCATTAAGATGCACAGATGCTAAGTATTTATAGCCAATAATGTCGTCAAAATCTTTCCAGAACTTGTCGAAGGCGTCTTTGCTCTGAATATCGTAGCCTGCTGCAAAGGTATGGCATGTGTCTATACAGACACCAATTCGTGACTTATCAGTGACCATATCGATCACTTTCCTCAGATCAGTAAGATCACTGCCAACTAGATTACCGGTACCAGCCATATTCTCTAGCACAATCTTGACAAACTTCGTCTCACCTAACGCCTTATTGATATATGACGCTAACTGTTTTAATTGCTCATCGTGATCACCTTTCAAAGTGGAACCAGGATGAAAGTTGTACAAACCAACACCAAGTTGTTCACATCTTGTAAGATCATCGATGAAAGATTCATAACTCTTCTCTGCTTTTTCGGGATCAGGATTGGCGAGGTTTATGAAATACTGTCCATGTGGTAGTATGTCAGTCAATGGGTTGTAACCATATTTCTCACAATTCTCTTTGAACTTTGCGATTTCTTCCTGTGTGAATGCTGGAGATACCCATTTTCTAGGGGACTTTAAGAACATTGCAAAAGAGTTGCACCCGGCATTGAATGCATTGGTAACACTGTTTGAGATGCCTCCAGCACCAGACATGTGTGCCCCGAATTTGTACTTCGACACTGTTGATCTCGCAAACGTACTCATTGATCGAATCGTCTTGGTCACTATATTATCTAGGGTCTTGCCTTTCACAGTTTTAGTTTAGTCTAGTTACAACCTGAGCCGATGAATTGACTAGGGAGTTCAGCAGATTATATTTATAGTTATACTCTGACAGCCAAATAGACTCTGTACTATTGTACTCATTCGATGATTGGTGATGAGCTAATCGCACAGAATTCCAGATTCCTTCAATTTTAACTTTTTTTTTCAGCCAACTTGTTCTTCGCCGAAATAGTGTCAAGCAGAAAATCACATTGCTAATCATTGATCAAATTCAAGATCAGCAATCATTAATAAGCTAGTGGATATTTCAATGGTCTAGTTGGCAACAGGATTATTATAATGTATATCAATAATAGTAGTGCATAGTAACTACTTCTCTTTCTACTCCCTAGTTATACAATTTATGTCTATCTTTGTTTCCAAGCAGATTTTTTATCTTGTCATTATTTAAACAGATGTCTCCGGATGCGGTGTTATTTGGTTGGAAAAGAATAGCAGATTTTGCTGTTACTGCATTACTTAACGTCTCTTTGTGACCTTACCCTTGGCTCCTTTAGCATTTTTTTTCGCTAACTTGGCCTTTGCAGCAGCAGCCTCTAATTGTTCTTTTGTCTTTGGGACGACTTTGAAGAAACCATCAAGACGACCTTGTACACCGGATTTTAGGCCCTTTTGTAATCTCTTGATACCTGACCTCACTCTTTCTTCACTGAATTTCTTCTCGTGGCACAAATATTGTATCAGTTCGTCCTCCTTTGGTGGAGTCCATTTCAGATCAATTTCATTGGCATCGATGACATCTGGCTTAACAAATAATTCTCTGGCCTCCTTGTATGGCCAATTCTCAGGAACTTTCCACTTGTTATTGGCTTCACCTGACTCGATGTATTCGACAATCTTCTCCAATGAGCCGTGCTCTTTCATCAGCTTCAATGCTGTTACTGGGCCTACACCTTTGATACTATCACAGTAATCGCAACCAAGCATTATACCCAAGTCAATGAATTGGTCGATGGTTAGCTCAAGGCCTTGCAAGACAATTTCTGTATTGATCTCGTGGATGGGTTCTTTTCTTGCTTCTGAAAATGTTAAATGCCTTAATAGATATGGAGTTCTGTAACAGAGAGTATCCATATCTTCACTTGCAGCGGCGTATACTTTACCCTTCTTGGCTAGCTCGGCACATTGAGCTTCTGCTTCACCTGGTGCATTAACATAAGGAATTCCCATAAGTTCTAACAGCTTTTTAGCCTCATCATTATGCTCTTTGGAGACTTTTACCAACCTTCTCTCGTGCTTCATCTTCTCTGCTTCTTCTGTGGCTTCAGCCAGCTTCTTTTCGGTTTCTTCCCTTCTGCTGGTTCTCTTATCTAGTTCGTGGGATTTTAAAACGGGTGGTTTACCATCAAACACATAACATGGCTTGATACCATTATCAATCATCCTCAGAGTTCTATAGAACATACCCATCAAATGTGATGTAGTCTCACCGGTTTCAGTAGAAAGCTGGCCACCATCCTGTTGTCGTACAGCAATTAAAAACTGATACAAGGACATGGACGCATCAATGGCCACCTTACGGCCAAAGAACGCCTTGATATCGCTCTTTCTTATAGCGCTTGGTACATGCTCAGTTATGATCGAGTTTAAACCTTTAATACCCATGTTAGTCGGTAAGTCTTCTGCGTCTGTTGAATCCTAAATCGTCTAACTGTGAGCAATCTGAAGTGTCTATGAAAACTTACCAAACAGCTTAAATCAATTGCCAATGGTAAGTTTTCCTGATAGTTATTGAAGTCTTTACCAAGCTTAAAGGATAACTCATCGCATCCAGCTCTTCGGACCTGAATTTTTCACGGACGCGAGCAAAGGTAACGCGTAAAATAAAGAATTAGACATTGAACTATTGAAATATAAACGTTCTTACGCGTCAAATTTAGTGCAATAGCCTGCAAACTTACCCAGAAGACGGGCGATATACTAGGTATATGTAAATGTAAATGAAGTTAAGAGGTGCAAAGTAGCTGTTAGTAGCTATTGGGTAAGCAGTCCATCGTTAGCGCTTTAAAGAAATTAACAAGGGTAGAAAGAAATGTTCTACATTTCAGCATCATATTGCAACGTTTATGTATTTCATTGTGTAACACTGTAGTTATAATGAGGTTATTTGATTTATACAGCTAGAAACTTGAATTTATGGAATGTTTGTAATTTGGTACTATAAATTTATATTTTGGATATGGTATCTAACTATTCAGATTAAATTGGTAGATGAGCAGATGTTGAATCTTAAAGAGTAAACACATAACATTACGTATTAAGGGTAAAGAGAAGTAAAAACTGAAATACATCAAAAGACAACAAAAGATATTATAGTTCAAAAATAATAAGGCTTATTCGGATTTGCTATTATACATGTCGATAGAAGCTGAATATATAACTTCTATCTAATTATTAAAGAAAAATAATTTGAAAATACATATTTTGAATTTGATATATATTTACCGACCCAGATGGAGAGAAAACCCATGATAATTAATACCCAGAATGATGTGCCATTCTTTGCGTCATCAAATCATATTAGAAAGTAAAAAAAAATAGTAAGTGAGAAATAAAACATTTGCAAAATAATATAATTATTTTAGTGCTGTGTGAAATGAAATGTGGATTTATTTTTTTGGGATTGTTATTAATGAAAAACACAGAAAAATTAATAAAAATATTTTCTTTATGATTTCATAGTTTAAGCTTGAGTGGAAGAAGAGTACTTGGTAACAGCTCTAGTACCTTCAGAGACGGCGTGCTTAGCCAATTCACCTGGCAAGATCAATCTAACGGCGGTTTGGATTTCTCTAGCGGAGATGGTAGACTTCTTGTTGTAAGCAGCCAACTTGGAAGCTTCAGAAGCGATTCTTTCGAAGATATCGTTGACGAAAGAGTTTAGAATAGACATGGACTTTTGAGAAATACCGGTGTCTGGGTGAGTTTGCTTCAAGACCTTGTAGATGTATGAGGAGTAAGTCTCCTTTCTGGCCTTGGTTCTCTTCTTACCGTCAGCAGATGGAGCGGTCTTCTTGGCAGCTGGCTTCTTCTCAGCTGGGGCTTTGGAGGCAGGCTTCTTTTCGGCTTTAGCAGACATTGTATATATATTTAAAGTGTGTTTTGTGTTTGTGGATATGATTTCCTTTTTCTTTCTTACTATAAACTAAACTATTGAAAAAGGGACTGAAAAGTATGAGATTGGGAAGTTACAAGAAACAAATACCAAGTCTTTATATATAAGTTTTTTTTTTTATAAAGAACTAGCTTTGTTTACTATATAGAATTTAGTAGTTGAGAATATGTCGTATTGATAAGACACAGAATAGGGCAGGGGGACGTTCCCATATGGCACTGGCGATCCGACATAGGCTATCTTTATTTTGCCACACACATAGTACATAGTACATAGTACACCGTACACAGCACACAGTACACAGCACACAGTACACAGCACTTAGACATCCCTATAGAAGAGCAAATAAACAAACACCAAGGACTAACACCAGGGGGTGTTGAAATAACCAATAATGAAATAGCCGACCCTATGCATTGATCTCCAAATGGTCGAAACAACGACCCATAGATCCGTACCAGAAACTTCACACTTAACTATGGATATACACGGTAACCCGTCTGCGAAAAATTGGGAACAACGGAAAGTACCCAAGGTGCCACACAACTAGAGTAGAGCAGTGATACTTGGTAGAACCTTGCTACTGCTCTTTCTATGTGAAAACATACTATATCAAAATCCATTTTCACTGCAGGCGGGGGCAGAGGGCCCCATTGTATAACAATATACCTATTGACGAGAAAAACACTCAATCGCATACTTCCTATTTTCTTTCCCAAGGAAGAAGATTATCAGAGAAACAATCGTAGAGATACAGTTAATTTTTCTCGTCTATAGTGCTACGGACCTAATTTTCTCATATTATTCTAGAGAAATGAGAGAAGGGAAGGGGGGAAGAGTCCGCCCACTTCGACAAGTTCACGTCGAGTGAGCTTTCGGGTCAAACAGAGAACATAGATGGTGTTCCAGATATTTCACACTTAAGTATGGTCAGATGGGGGGTGAAAATATGGGAACGGTAAATTATACCCACCAACAAAGAACTTATCTCCCTTTCTATAATGTGCTGTGTGGTGGCTTGAAGTACATAGAGTTAAGAAAGTGGTGCACAATAAAAGGTTTTTGTGTGGTTTGGATACGTAATTAGTCTACCTGCCTCTATAATGGGAAGGGGCTGGTCGTTAGTGTACTTGCTGCCCGATATTCAGTGTTATATTCTCTTAGAATGATAAGCAATAGCTTTACAGTCTCTTATAATCCTTTGCCACTTCAAAAATTGCTCTCTCTATCTATAGTGTCTCTCTGGTGAACGGTATCTGGGATTTGGTTATTTTAGAAGAAAGAAATAAAAAAGTATATAAACAGAGTTAACTTCAGTATTGCCCAACTTCTTTAATCTTTCTTGCTCTCTTCAAATATTAAAGAAACAAAAAATCAAAACCATATAAGATAATTTTTTAATTAAAGCTATCTCATTTGCGAAAACAATATTTTAATAACCAAAAAAACAAACAAACTACACACATATTAAACAATGTCCGGTGGTAAAGGTGGTAAAGCTGGTTCTGCTGCTAAGGCTTCTCAAACTAGATCTGCTAAGGCTGGTCTAACATTCCCAGTCGGTAGAGTTCACAGACTTTTGAGACGTGGTAACTACGCTCAAAGAATTGGTTCTGGTGCTCCAGTCTACTTGACCGCTGTTCTAGAATATCTAGCTGCTGAAATCTTGGAATTGGCTGGTAACGCTGCCAGAGACAACAAGAAGAGCAGAATCATCCCAAGACATTTGCAATTGGCCATCAGAAACGATGACGAATTGAACAAGTTGTTGGGTAACGTCACTATCGCTCAAGGTGGTGTCTTGCCAAACATTCACCAAAACTTGTTGCCAAAGAAGTCTGCCAAGCCTTCTGCTTCTCAAGAATTGTAAGAAAAGAATTAGTCCAATAATCAAAAAAATCCAACAACAACAATAATTTTTTGATCTATTTTATCAATTCTAAAATCTGCATTCCAAAGTCTTAATTTTTTCAGTTCAAAATAAAATACTACAACAACTTTTTGTTTTCTATATATAATTTTGGGGGTATTTACGTTATATTTTTTTTTATTTTCCTTCCTAATGTACTATATTAATTCCATATCATTTATCAAGTCAAATGAATTCGAAGTCCAGCACTTATTTTTTATTCAATTTTAACGTATGTGCTCGATGTACTCATTACCAATCTCAGTATAATCAATCATGTGTTTATCGATAATCCCACTCTTATTAAGGATCAAAGGAGTTTTCTCTTGTTCTTGAAAGTATCGGGATTGCAATTGTCCTCGGAAAACTACAAGACCATGTCCAGCTATGTCAGGAACCCAAATCACCCAGAGGCCTGAGGCTTGCGGTTACATCATCTCAACGATGACATTCCAGTTCAATGTTACTCTCCCTCTATAGCACCTTTGAACCCGAGTGAACAAGACATTATTCATATGGCGAAGATGCACTCGCACCACTTGAATTTTGAAAAAAAAAAATTTTTGAAAAAAAAAAAAATGAAATTTTTTGAATAAACAACACTGAATGAACAGCAAATTGGAAGTGTTCAATTGTGCAACTCTTGTACAAAGATTGTACAAAGATTGTACAGGATTGTACAGGATTGTACGGGCCTGCATTTCAAATTTAGTTGCCATTTTGAAATTAAATGCAAGTTAGAGAAGTTGTCATTCCATGTCGTCGACTATCTCTTGCGGGCTTTCCCATTCCTCGGAATAATCGACCATTCCACAATTGTAGAGTTCCAAACCCACGTATCGTATCTCCCAACAAGCCATATATAAATATATAGAGATTGCTATATCAATGAGTAGACACTGTTAGCAACTTCAATTGGGTTTGAAGGGTTTTTTTTTCTCTTATAGGGTTTAGATACTTTCTGCAGAACAAAACATCCCCATACACAAGCAATTTTAACACAATGTCTAGCTCCGACTCTATCAGAATGGTCTTGATTGGCCCACCAGGTGCCGGTAAAGGTACCCAAGCCCCAAACTTGGTTGAAAGATTCCATGCTGCTCACTTGGCCACTGGTGACATGTTGAGATCCCAAATCTCCAAGGGTACCGAGCTGGGTCTACAAGCCAAGAAGATTATGGACCAAGGTGGTTTGGTCTCCGACGACATCATGGTTAACATGATCAAGGATGAGTTGACCAACAACCCTGCCTGCAAGAACGGTTTCATCCTAGACGGTTTCCCAAGAACCATCCCACAAGCCGAAAAGCTAGATAACATGTTGAAGGAAAGAGGTACTCCACTAGAGAAGGCCGTCGAATTGAAGATCGACGACGAGCTATTGGTCGCCAGAATCACCGGTAGATTGATCCACCCAGCCTCCGGTAGATCTTACCACAAGTTGTTCAACCCTCCAAAGGAAGACATGAAGGACGACGTCACCGGTGAACCACTGGTCCAAAGATCCGACGATAACGAAGATGCTTTGAAGAAGAGACTAGGTGCCTACCACGACCAAACTGAACCAATTGTCGATTTCTACAAGAAGACCGGTATCTGGGCCGACGTCGACGCTTCTCAACCACCAGAGACCGTCTGGTCTGCTATCCTAAAGGCTCTAGGTAAGAACTAGAGATAAGAAGGAACATAGTGCCAAGAGATTGCTGCATTTTTCTTTCATATATCACCTACACCTCCCCACCCCAGAGTGTCTTACTCTTTACTAAATACCAACCTTATTACATAGCAATATAACGAATTTTCTCTACTGTACGTCAAATGAAAGCCAGCAAGCCAATAAACAAACACAACTTGATGAGCACAGAAATGCCACTCAGAGTTGCCAAGATTCCCCTCCTTGTTGTAGCTTTAGCAAATGCTACATATATTTGAACTATTAAATAGTGAATGTTAACTATATAACACCAGTGTGCCTTGGCCAAATAAATAATTATATACGAAACTACACATGATTTTTATCGTAACAAAGAACATCATCCAGCATTTGAACAATCTTGGGCGGCTCTGCGGTATATTTCAGATCTCAGATTTCAGCGTCTAACTTTCTTTGGATACATATTGAAAGCAACGGCATAAAAAGAGGATCCTGCATCTAAGATAGCCAATTTAAGCATGCTGCATTACCCCAGGCGGTCCTAACGCTGAATTTTTCAGTTTATTCCCTGACTGTTGATAGATTAAGCGCGATTTGGAGGGTTTCCGAGTTTACTCTAGAAGATCAGCTTAAAGGTATTTGAGTCCCAACGATGTTGCGCAGCTTTGTTTGCTACAACATTGAATGGTTTGCTACAGTTATAAATAACGCAACCGTCACTATTTCGCTTTGGATGACATTGTGGAGCCTACCTCGGTACAAGGTCTACAAAAAGTAGCACTCTAGCTCTTTTTTTTAATAAAAAGAGAGTAGACAAGGATGAGATGGGTTGTATGTATGTAAAGATTCCGGTACTAGGCGTTGAATCTGGGTTGCCTATTGAACACGTCATTATCACTCGGCTTACATAAGCACAGTTCACCAGGCAAGTTGAAATTGTCCTGTCTGTTAAAGATTTCCTACAGGAGGTTAAAATTCTCTCACTGCATATGCTATGATGCCAGACTATTTCTCGTAAAATATCTATATGGTCTATCACTTTCGATAGTTCTGAATTCTGAAAAAACTAAAATGTATTTTATCAAATTTTAACAATTTTTTTTTTCAAATAGCTAATATCTGATGGGCAATCCGATTTTAACTTTTATTTAACGAGAGTCATACGCTGGCTAGTGGATTTGCAAATTCCAATAACGTTTAAGTTCGTGTGCCTCCTCTCCTCTCCTATCTTTTCTTTTCATATTATCATTTCCATTACCCAGCAACAGAAAAACACATACTTCCACATTAGTATCATTTGTACATTAAAGAGAGTAAGTGGGCAATCTCGTACATATTTTTTTTCTTCGACATTTGCAATAACTGCTCCAACATGGGAATTCCTTTTTAGCAGCTTACACTAAAGTCACGTAAAAATAACAAAAAAGTTATCTTTATTGTTTTCCAACTAGCAGAAATTCTTAACGTTCTACGACTTTTTTCATATAGGATGTGCCGTAGTACCTAAACTTGCCCTGGATCAGCACTTGCACCAAACTTCTGCTAGCAGTCTGTTTTTTGGTCAAAGCTCACCCCCACTATAGCGTGTTGGAATGATCGCTGTTCGTTCGACTTCTTTTTGTTAACTTTTTTTTAGTACAGGCATAGTTGCACGTCGCTCTGACCGAGCTGCAACCCTCGCTGCATTCTAAGGGTCTTTGTTGTTCTTAATGAGTGATGAAGACCAAACATCTTAGAAACAAATTACACATGCATTGATTACAGTTAACTAAACTGAAGAGTATAGAATTTTATGAATACGCGATTATATAGTTGTATTGTGTTAGGAATTCAAATCTATCCAAGATAAAAACTATAGGAATAGCTTTCATCTTTAGAAACATTTCATTGTTTCCGTACCTTTGTCGCAATAGGCAGTTTATAGTACACAAACGTTGAGAAATTGAAAACTAGCGCAAGGAAACGTTTGTTGTACCGACGTCAATAACCGAAATATACGAATAGGACAAATATTTTCAAATATAATTAAAAAAAGAAAATCGACTGAACGGTATTACTGAGCGACTTTAGTTTTTTCTTCACATTGGTTGCATCCAAATTATAATTCAAGAAAATATACAACGAAGTCATTGTTTTGTCGTGATTGTGGAAGCAAAATAAACATAATTTAGAGGAGAGCAAGTAAATCTTGAATAACAAACTGGTAATAGCAAATTATCCATTCCCTTTGATAATACGTCTTTTACATTGATCAGCGCACGCAAAATCAGTGACCAAACAAATCACGAGCATAACCCAGGATTCTATACTTGAATAACCTTACTGCCATTCCACCAAGCTCCGATACTAAAACTTTCAATATTTAACCTACTGTTGTACTCATAATAAAAAATGGCACAGGAGCTACCGCAAGATCAAATTTCACAGCCTGCACCAAATTATAGCTCTACAATAGAATCATCTCATGTAACAACTAACAGAACATACGAAGGCCAACAATATGTTGTGAATTCTATGAATGGCCCAACTAATAGTGAACTAGTTAGTCCAATGAATAAAACTATCAATTTAGCAAATCAAAATTTAGAAAATGGACGGACTGAGAACATAGTATATCATAATTATCCCGATACAAATGGAGACCCTCGAGTACAAAAATCAGTGTACCCAAGCAACAGAATTTACGTCAACAATAACGGTCGTTATATACCTGCCGGTGAAGTTTACTATGGGACAGATAGGAGTTTTCCGTCCTACTCTCATCCTCGCAATAGAAAACCACCTTTGATACCACTTGTTAGATATACTAAAAGTGCATGTAACACACCAAAAAGACAGCTTGAACAGGATACTACGATAGTCACCAATGGCTATGTTTCACCCTTTGAGAGTCGACTGGCATATCAAAAGAACGGGGATAGCAATTTCCAAAACCAACTGGCTGCTGTACCAGTCCGAGAGCAAAATTATGGATCTAATATACAGACTTACAGAGACGCGCACTTTCGGAAACAAGGAAACACAAGACTTCTATCATTATTGCGTTCAAAGGTCTCGAGTAATTCCAATTACATGAACAATTCAGATCAAATTCCAGTACAATATCAACAAACTAATCAACGAATTAATGGCGTGCCAAGTTATGGCGCATATAATATAGTTAATAGCTATGGCCATGTAATGTCTGCTCCACAAAGGCAACGAAGATCAGACAGCACTCCGCAATTGCTCCCTATCACCCATCCAAGGCACAATGAGGAAATTATGCCTATTCATACACGTAATTCAATACCAAATACAATTAATGACGCACACCACCTCAACTCGGAAACTAACTCACACAATGTCCAGATATTAGGTTATGTGGCAGGTAATGAAATCGTACCTCAGCTAACAAGCAACACATCTTCTCCCATTCTGGAGCACCCGGAAGATATATCACGTTCAAACACAATTAGTATCAGTTCCTATCCTAGGCAAGATGCCATATATCATGAACAGGGTAATACTAGAACGGGAGGTTCATTCTTAACGGACGTGAAACAATTACTTGTACAAAGAAGTCAGAGCTCCAGCAAATCGGGAAGCCCTAGATCACCTAATCATAAAACACCTAGCACCACAACAAGCCATCCAGTTAGAGACATTAAATCGGAACTGAATGACCGCTTAATAACAATTAATAATACTACTCAAGACAGAGCAGACTATGAAAAATTGAACAAAGACAGCGGTATTTTTATTGCTAAGACACCACAAACTAATCAGAATGATGACGAGTCAAGATTATCAGGAACTAATAATGAGATAGAAAAAGTTTCACTAGGATCTGCTCAAGTAAAAAGGGTTGCTAGCAGCCATTACAAAAGATCGCTTTCTGCAGATGGCTGCATGGAAGGCCCACATGCTTTACGTGACGGTATTATTTTATCTGGAAGTCGACAGGCTCCTAAAATCTCTGACGATACAGGAGTTAAGACGAAACAAACTGAAAAATACAATGTTATCAAACAAAGTACACCAAGGTATCCCGCTTCAACATTAGATGACAAAACAAAGGAAATTGAAAACAAATCCAATGTTCCTGAAACAAAAGACTTAAAAAGTATAACGTCATCCGACAACAGCGATACGGAATACCCCATTGCACATAATAAAAGTAAGGAGATCAGCTCACAATCTATAACTAAAGATCCTGAAGGTTTGCTTAACCAACAGAATCCACATGAAGATTATGGGGAAGAGAATCCTCTACCAAAAATCACCGAACCTTCAAGACCAGTTAATGATAGCTCAACTGTGGATAAAAGAGTCGAAAATAAAAGTGAGAACGCTACTCAGGAAGATAAGACTGTTATTGATAATTTAATATTCGAGAAACAAAGCCACATCCAAGCTAACGATGCAGACAACATGATAGATAAGGAAGTGGACTATCAAGATATTGATCATAGATCTCATCTTGCTGCAACAGAAGATAAAAGTAAGTCAACAGATGAGAGTAGCTTCAAACACAGTAAGAGACCTCTTCCAGAGAGTGTAGTGGATGATTACTTAGACCATGATGACTCCTCTCAACCTTTGCACAAAAAACCTAAAGATGCTGGATATGGAACAGAGAAAGAGTTTCAAAATGAACCACATACTGCTAAAGATGATGAACAAATATCAATGAGCCCTAAAACAAAAAAAGTTCCTGAAATTAATTCCAATAGTAATAATTATACTGATTCTTCGAGCAACGAAACCAAAAATTTGACGACGCCAATAACCACAATTGACAGTAAACCTCCGGAAAAAAATCCTGAAGGTACAAATGTGATGGGAGATGATGATCTTGCAACCAAAATCCTAAATGGTTTCAACCAAAAGGCCTTATTGGATTCTTCTGATGAAAGAAGTAAATCTAACTCGTCTGGCGTTGAACATAATGAGGTACCGATTGCATTAATTCGAGAGGAAAACATACCGTTCAGTACAAACGTAGCTACACATAAAAAGAATAGATTGAGGAAAAACAGCTTAAGCAAATCTTCTGATGATCCAATTGTGCCTGACATAGGAAGAGAGGCCAATCGAAGAAGTGTTTCTAGGTTGCTTAAACCCCTCAGTGGAGTTTTGATCGAGGATAATCATTACTCTACTAAAAATGACAATGACCAATCTGACGATAACTATGGGAAGATGCAAATGATTTATCTTTCGGACGAGGACTCTGATATTGAATTATCTTCAGATAATAATTCTGTGGACTCCGATAGAATCCCAAGTTACTTAAGAAACTATATTGGTTCTTCTTCTACAGAAGTTACCACTTCATCATTATCCGAATCAGCTCAAGCCTTTAATTTTGAGAGCGAAAAAAGGCGGATAGATCGCTTCCTAAACATTGAGGTTAATGAGTACTTGGGTACTAGAAATGCCTATAGTAGATCTTCAATATTAGAAATAATTAAGAAGGCTGTACCACAATACCTGCCCTTGGAAGCTGGGGTTGATGTTAGTGTAACAAATGATATATGTTCTGTTGATAACTACCTGTCTTCGAGTGCCCACCTTTACCAGCAATTACATAAACGCGATAAAATGGTTACAGATCGTTCTGATTACTCTTTCTTAAAGAATACTCACTTTAGCGAGTCTCCAGCTTACTATGCTGAAGTAGACAATCAAGAAGAAGGTAATGATATTACAAGTTCTAAAAAAGGAAGTAACTCAGATGGCGTTAGAACATCCAAGCATAAATGGAGGTCCCAATGGTTAAACCACCTTCGATCTGCTTATGTTTACTTCTTTGCCGATCCAGAGTCCTTGCTTTTTGACCCAGAGATTACTACAATTATTCATGTTTTTGTCAATGAATTTAAAGTCAATGTTGCCAAGGTCTTTAGCAATGATGTTGATATCATCATTAAAATAGAAGGTAATAACTCAAATAATCAACTCTGGAAAAATTTAGAAAGAAAGCTAGTTAACATTCCGAAGAACATTAGAGTGTGGGATGTTCCAAAGGCACTGAATTTCATTAAAAACATGGATATCCAAGCTGATGAATGGCCATTAATATCATCTGTTATGATAGACGATAAATCTACTGAGGATGTATCATCAAGTAATGCCTACAGGAAAAACTCTGGTAATAGTCTCAATAGTGACCATATTAGGGATAACAGACAACCTGTCTCTAGGTCTGATATGTCTAAGAGTTCAGACTTCAGAGGTCAGTCTCCTCCGAGAATCACACATATAGAGTCAGAGTTGGACAGTCCCAGATATGATATCAAAATTGCCACAAACCCGATCGAATTAGAATCTATTCCAAATATACCTTTATTAGTAACTAAGGAGATCATGACTACTAATGATACGCATATGAGTAACGTAGGCACTAAATCCTCACAGTCGCCAAGTGCATTAACAAGCAATGAAGAAACTAGCTCAGCTTCGAAAACAGAGAATCCAGATAAGCACGAAATAATTGACTCAAAAACATCTCCCGAATCTGCTGACAATGACTACAAAATGCCACATACTGCGGGATATGCTAACTCTGACTCTGTGTATAGGATTATCATCAAAGAGCTTACTGATAATTTGATTCAAAATGAGACAAAGTCCATTTCATTAAAAACAAGGCTGAGAAGTAAAGAGGAAGAGCTTTCGAATCTGGCGAAGAAATATAGAGAATTGGAAGCAAAATATTTGAAATTGCAAAAGGAATCTAACGAAGATTAATATTCTAACTTAATATATATGCCCTATAATCAAATAAATAGACTTTCTAGGAAATCACGATCTTATATAGAATGATAGTGCATGAAATTGATGATAACTTCTTGTTACAACTCAAAGATTATCAAATGCGTATATACATTGTCAGATTTTCCCAAACGCTGTACAATCTTCTATCGTTTAGTTTTTCAGTAATTGCTTTAATTTTTGTAAGTCTGCTGTTACACCAGCCAAACTGTCTCTCGACTGTGCTGCTTCAAAATAACATGTTGCATGAAAAAATTTACTATCTACTGATATGGTATTTCTCCAAATCCATTCACCACTATCCTCATCAAAAACACTGGAAACGGTCTCTTTACAAATTGGACATTGAAAGCTCATGTCATCCGATGACTCTGGAACAACAACATATTTTTTCCTTAGGTCGTTCACATCAATGAAATCTGTAGATTCGCTCTTTGCTAGTGATTCACTAGCAATTTTACTATATGCATCCTCGGAACTTTTGTTCTTTTCCTTGTTATGACGTTGATCAATGTCTCTAGTAGTTGAAACGATTTCATCATCGTTAAATTTAACCCAATCACTGTCATTCAGGAACCAAGTCCTTGATTGAATGTTCTTCTGAGTCGAAGAGACATTGCTAGACGTAAATGGATTATTCACTAATCTTGAACCTTTTATTCTCTTGTTGATTCTAAAGTGCCAATCTAAGTGATCCGCTTCAGCCTTCTTATCCTCCATGGAGTTACCAAATCTTTTACCACAGGTAAGACACTTGTTTGGCTTTGAGCGATATAATAAGTTAACTAGCCTCACATCTACTGTAGAGTTATGGTTAAGTAGATTCCCTTGATTTAATTGTAGATTTGGTGAATTTAATATGTCGATATTTGCTGTAGCGAAGTAAGCCTTACAATCATTAATTATACCCTGCAGGACGGATACGGTAGGTACTTGTTTGAGTTGGTTGTATTCTTTCAATTTCAAATCAACCTCATTATCCCCAGTTATACCATTAAGCTTATTATAAAGAGTCACTATAGATTCATTCTTTGGCTTGTATAGAAGCCCAACAGAATCTAACTCATTGAACAGAGATTTTAATTTATTAAGTTGATGATTTTTGTTGTTATCAATTTCTACAAAATCTGGGGTAGAGAACATTGGAGTCGATTCACCAAATAATGTTGACCCATTTTGATCTCCGAATAATGGAATTGCAGAGCCACTGAGCATATCTGGAGTCGACCTACTTGATTGTGCATCACCAGTTTTGGTTGGTTGCTGTTCAAGGAATTGTTCCTGCTGTTGCTGCTGTTGCTGTTGCTGCTGTTGATAACGAAGCTTATCCTGTAATTTTTGGTAATCTTGAGCAAAAATATTCCGTAATTGCATTTGCACTTGCTTCAATGCACTGCTAGCCATCCTTTCTCTTTGCAGTTCTTTCTTTAATTGCTGCAATACCATTATTTTCTTCTGTAACTTGTCATCGTTAGGCTGATCCTTGAGCCTTTCATTTGTAATATATGCTAGCTTGTCTATTTCCTTCAACAGTAACGGTACAGTTGGTTTTGGCAATTGTGACTCCAAATTCTTTTGGTGTAAAGCACTAGCCTTAATCAAAAACTGTTCTATCTTATCCAAAGCAGTCTTCTCAAATAGAAAAGTGGAACCACCAGTTGACTGGTTGGGCTCAACCCATGTCTTGAACATCCTTATTAGCTTCGTCCGGACTTGATTGTCGACAAGTAAGTAAGCTTTCCGGTATAGGTTAGGCAAATTTCTGCTGAAATATATGGTGTAGGGACTCCCAGCATTCTTGCAGATAGAGTCCATAACGTAAAATGCAAATAACTTCTGACTAGGTTTCCACTTCTCAATCCTGGCTTCAACCGCATCTACAAAATACTGTGCACATGATATATTCTCCTCTGCCATTCGCGTCAGCGTGGTAATTATGGGCCTCGAGTTAAATGTTAGCTCATCTAACACACCCTCAAACTCCTTTACCGTTGCCTCAGTCTCTTTGTCCATCCTTTATACCAATATGTATAACTTTAATGGCAAGTTCAACTAATAAAAAACGCTGCCAGAACCCAGATTGCTATGCTACTTCCTTTACCGTCCTTGTGAGTTATTCAACTAGCCAGAGAAGTCCCCAAACAAACTATCCTTCTACTTATGAGTCAGTTCATTGTAAGTTTTGTTCTGCGATGAGGGTCCCAATTCCCAGCTTTTTTGCAAAAATTGCCAGGAAAAGCTTTAAAATTGATAACCTTAGGCATCGACAATGCTGGGCGAGTGAAGCTCATGGACGCAGCAGCAATAGGCGACTAGACTGGTGTTTCTCTAATTGGGATTTGCTGTGTATACAAGAGATAAAGCTCGCTTTCCCTGGTGGAATTGTTCGGCGTAGCGAACAGCAGTCAGTGGTTTATAAACAAGAACCCTTTAAAGGATTCAGGAATTCAAAAACAAGTTTTAACTTGGAAGTATCAGCTGGAATGAATGGCAAAGAGGAGAACTTCAAGTCTCCTGCGCGGTATGCGGCGCACTTATCTGAGTTCTATCCTTTGGTGAACGGCGAAAGCCATGGCCAGATGAGCAACAAGGAAGACATGCATACGCCAGACCGCCGGAGTTATCTAGAGGAACCTATCACACCTCGATCTCAGATGCATACGAGGAGAACGTCAAGTGTGGCATCAGGAGTGAGCTCTATTAGCGATATCCAAAGCTTTGTCACCAAGAGAGACGTTAAGCTTACATCGGACGCGCTCAAGGAGCTTCACGAGACTTCTTACCGATTTTCCAAGGCTCTAAATAGTGTAGCCACTGAGGCTAATGCGATGGCAAAGAGTCTAGAGAGTATAGCAAGACTGAAGGGCTGTGGCGATGATATTGCACAAAATCTTCTGAGCGCTGGCGGGCTCTTCTATTTAGTGGGCAACCATGACTTAATAATGGCCAATTACTTAGATGAGTACCTTGGAGAGAATTTACTAAAAGACATAGATGAATTTAAAGTAGATTCGAAGACATTAGAAAATAGCTTCAAAGCGAAGAGCAAATCTGAGACGGTAAAATTGAGATTACAAGAGAAACACAACAGGCAGCTAGGGAAGCGTAAAATAAGGAACCTATTGGCATATAGAGAGAGCTTGCTAAGTCTCCAGAACACTCTCGATGATCTCGAGACGTTAAAGCATAACTACTATGTCGACTCATATGAATTGGTGGAGTCTACATGTTGCAAAGTGCTTGGAAAAGTGGCTTCACTATCCAGGGCTCAATTAGAAATATCAGAAAATATTGCCAGAAAAGGATGGGCTGGAGGTGGCCTTGATAATTTGTTACAAGTTAGCGATGATCAATACAACAAGGACACGATGGACACCGAAGAAGAGCAAGATAATCCGACAGCAGCACAACCAACATTGACTAAAACACAATCCGACAATGGCGGGAGAGCTAGTCTTTCACCCTCTCAGACAGGTCTGCGATCACCCATAAAAGCTATTCAAGAAGGCAGTATAAAAACAAATGACCAAAGCTCGCTTTTAAGAGGTGATGAGAGTCAGGATCAAGAAGCACAGAATAGCATAGACAGAGAAAGCGAGAATAATTATGATGTTACTGAAAATTCTTTCTCTTTACCTCCAACTCGTAAGGATGACTTAGAAGACGCTGGCAGTTCAGAGAACATTCTTAGTGGTTTAGACAAACTTAAAATCGATGAAGAAGATTAGTGTTATGTCTAAAGCTTTGGGTTGAGTAGAAAAATACGACTATTATACCATTAGCCAAATTTAGACTTATCTCTATACAGCTATACTAATAAATATTTACATGACTGTAGATAATTTGAAACAACATTAAAGTTCAAGTTTCATTAGAGAGTGAATAATTTAGAAACAATTTAACATCACTTGGCTAATGTATTGGAAGTTGATGATCATTAATGTACTCTGTTTGTTCAGCATTGAAAGTTACCAAAATTTGTACCACGGTTTTGAGTCTGATGGACCATTAGGTTTCAGACCTGATCTACCTTCCCACTGGTCCAACAACTTAGGATCATGCTCCACCTTATGCTTCATTGGCTTTTCCTTTTTAGCAACAGTCTCCATAGCCATCTGTGCAACCTGGAAACTTCGCTTTCTTTTCATCCTGCATTGCTCCCAGCCAACTATAGATCCCAACATCAAACCACCTACGGCCCAGTTCATAGCTTTATTAATATTCTTGTGGTAAAGAAGGATCACCGATCCTGTTACAAACATACTACTGAAACCGACCATGCCAGCATCCCTAAAACAAGGAATACTTGTCAACTTCTCCAGTGTAAAGTCATTCCAGGATATCGATTCCCAAGCAGCTCGTAAAGAGGCCTGCTCCTTCGACGCTGCAACATCACCTTTTGATATATCCGATTGAAACTTGGGACGTGTGTCCTCTAGTAAAATCTTCTGACCAGGAGTGTAATTAGTAGGCAAATCCTCCGCCACTTGGGGCTTCTCCTCCGACTTCTTGAATGGATTCCACATTTTCTCAAGTGAACCTAACGCAATTGACTAAAATATGGCAATGCCAACTCAATATGACATTAATACAACTTTCAAATTGCTCTATGAAAGACTCATTACCTTGCTCAAATCCTTTAACTTCATTTTTTTGAAAAATCTGAAACAATTTTGCGATGAGCTTAATGATTCGAAGTTAAAAGATGAGCTTCCAACATAGATTGAAGTATAGATATCAGCCTCTTGATGCATGTATAGTTGATATTGGACGAGGAATAGCGCTATGGGGTACATCATGGCAGGTCTGCCCAGCAGGGTGGGTCATCTGTCGCACTTGAAGCGACAATACAAACTACGACAGCCGTTCTATGTTGAGAAGAAAGCTAGGAAAAGAGCAGCACATACCAAGCACCATAGAAGACACAGACGTAAGATGACGTTGGAGGATCTACCGGTTGAAGTAATACGGCGGATTTTTGTGCATACGTGTGGAGAACCTGCGATGACTATGGTAAATAAGCACTTCCACCGATCATTAGAGACCAGTAACATCCTATTAGAGAAAGTGTTCTGGGAGAGGTATACCTGGGAGGACGAAAGACACATTTTAGTTACTGAGCAGTCAGATGGAAACCATGAATTGTTGCGGACACAGCAGTTTCTAGTAAACAGGTCTCTTTTCAAGAATATGATTATGGTTAATTACATGCTGCACAATTATGAATCGTTGGAGCGTAAAATAGCATACTTTGTAGACGATCATATGATGGAGTATTTACAGGAAAACGAGTTACTTGATGTGAAAGAGATCAGAGATATGCATATGAGGTTTTCCCACAGAGAGAAGTTTCTGGCAAACGATATAGATACTATTGATGAGCCATATGCAACGGAGACCAAGCAACAGATAGGCTACAGAACAGACTTCCCTCCAATATTCTACTCCCAGTATAAACTGTACTTCGAGAAGCATGCGATTTATTCGATGAAGAAGATGCGTAAGCATTTCTATATAAAGCGGCCTTACGACTTAATAACATCCATTATCCCCTGGTTCTTCCAGATAGATGACTACCACAGTAATTGGAAATCGCTAATGAAGGCAGTGCGGACCATTATGTGCCTTTCGAATAATGATATCACACTGAAAGACGAAATCGCGATGAATTCACCGCTACCACTGGTTTACCTAATCACTGAAATAACGCATGCGTCTGAACTTGAGAAGAGAGACTTAAAACGCATCAAACAGTTCATCACAAAGTTCTACAAAGATCAGGAGATGCTCAGTAACCCAGAGCTCTGGTCTCACATAAGAGATACTGCCAACAAAGACTTGACAGCATTGATCATCAGCATGGGAGGGCAGCCGGACCTGACCTTCTTCACCTAGCATTTATAAACATAAAAACAATTTAACTAATGCATTATCTATAGAGCATGTAGTTATATATAGATGTATAATTAATGTATAACTAGAACTAACAGTTGGTTATCATTCGAGCAGTGATGACATCAGGTGGAATGTGAGGTCCCAGTGACACCTTTCTTGCTTGGTCAACTGCGTCTTATGGAACTCCCACAGGAAGGGGGTCCCTTTGGCATTCTCTTACTCCTAAGTATGAACGTCGATCACTTTGGAAATAGGAGGACAGAGATTGGCTTCGATAATCCTCTACAGCACCTCCATTTGTTGGTACCATTTTAGCTAATCCATCGGTTCCCATCAGCTCCCTCACCACTCCTCACCACTATCAACTGGGAAGCTCTCTCCACTTTTATAGTGCAGTTCCAAATGAACGATCTCCTATTTGAAGTAGAACAATCGAGCCAGGGCTCTACTTCTTTACTATTTAAACAAGTATCTATGTATTGTGCGTTGCATGGCTTGGGCCCTCTTGTCTCTATCTTGTTCACTGCAACTCCCAAAGTATAACATTTAGAAATGACAAACCACAAACTTAAGGTGATCGTATTGGCTGGTACTGCAGGTACAGGGAAGTCAACTGTTGCTGCAAGGCTCTTGAAAGAATATAGTGCCAAGTATCCTGGGATCAAGTTTGTTGAAGGCGATGAGCTTCACCCAAAGGCTAATATCGACAAGATGGCCAGTGGTAATCCACTAAATGATGATGACAGATGGGGGTGGTTGAAAGAAGTTGCGCTAAAATCTGCTCAATCCGCTGAGGAAGGTGGTTGCGGAGTCAGTGTGGTGGCTTGCTCCAGTTTGAAGAAGTCATATAGGGACTTGATACGCTCTACTCGTCCTGACGTTGAGTACCACTTTGTATTCCTGTATGGTAGCAAGGTGGAGATTTTGAACAGATTGAACAGCAGGAAGGGCCACTTCATGAAGTCTAACATGATGGAGTCCCAATTCAAGGACTTGCAATTGCCAGAAGAGAGTGAGGCCAACTGTGTAGTCGTACTGCTAGACCATAAGGGCTTTGACGAAATCGAAGATGATGTTCTAAAGTACACCAATACCGTATTGTAAAAACTGCCACTCGTTTTATCTTTCCTCTTCAAAGATAAATTCTATAACTAAAAAGAAATGGTAGCTTGCATAGCTTGCTCGTGGGATTACCTGCTATGCCGGCCATCACAATTGATGAATGAAAATCTGATCTTCTTTATTTCTGAAGAAATACTGGTATCTGGGTTACAATCTTTATTTGTTAGATTAGATACCTGATAACGTTTTGTACATACAAAGTTGTGGATCATTACCATTCCATTTCACATACGGAGCAGTATGGTGAATGTATACATATTCTTTTGCACTGGAAGACACATGATAGCTACATTTAATGCTCATAATGCTTGTAAAGAAGTGAATATATTACCTTGAATATATAAAAATTGAATAATTAAAAAATGAATAAATTAGTTAGTTAGGTTCATTTCACATTAGAATTTTATCGTAATAGTCATTAAATTAAGTAAATAGATTTCTTCCCATTGGCTATGATTAGCAGTCATTATTCAAAACCAGATCAATATGTAAAAACAATAATAGGTTACGAGGAAATCATCACCGGTTAATCGATGACAAATCCATCTTTAAATATTTTAACCTTTCTTGAAATTCTGGTAATGGGTTTTCGTCCGTCTTTGGCCTCGAGGCCTGGTTGATTATTTCGGAGTGCTTGAAGTTTTTATGCTCGATAGGTGAACCCTCTCTTCTCATATCGTCGTTCTCGTTCTCATCATCTGCAATTTCATTCAATTTAGGACTTTCGGGTATAACGATGGTATTTTTCGAAGGGTGTATATTATTGGGGCTATGTTCTACATCCATCCTCTTGGATGGAATATGATCCCCACTGTCCAAGTAACTAGAAGATGCTCTATTATGGAGAAGAGGTTTTAATTGACTCTTTGCATTTGCCCCAACAGAATCGAAATAGTTTGTATAGTAGTCATAGTCTTCATTCGAGAGCTCTTCCACTGTACTCAAAGGACCTGCCTCTGTGAAAGATTTTATAGATTTCACTGAAAGCATCAAATTCTGGATACTAATTCTGCGACTTGGATCAACCTTAAGTATCCTCTTTAATAACCGAAAGAATTCTTGTGAAATGGGTAGGATTTTTAGCAGTACCTTGGGGTCCCTTACATAATAATAGAAAGTATTGTCGTCTGTCTGATGTGCTTTTAACCATGGATTCCTAACGCATGATAAGTTAATTAAAATGATCCCTAAGGACCACACATCAGCGCTCGCTGTAGAGAAGGACAAATATCTTTTACTATGCCTATTGTTATAGGCGGTGCTTATAATCGTTTTCTCGTTATGATTCTTATTTGTATTCCCATTCTCATAATCGATATGGAAACTTTTACTATCTTCATTATCTTGCTCATATTCGCTTTCTTCAAATGCCTCTGTATCATCAGAGTAGGAGATTCTCTCTGGAGCCATGTAGTATGAACTTCCAATGCATACGTTTGGTGTTAAGTAAGGTGCAGTGGTGGCTAACCCAAAATCACACAAATGGACGTTATCGTCGCTATCCAGAAGCATGTTTTCGGGCTTTATATCACAATGGAATATCCCGTTCTTATGGCAGTATTCAATTGCAGAACATATCTGCAAGAAGACTTTCTTTATCAGTCGTCCGTTGGCTTGGAAATGTCGCATGTCAACAATGGAAGTGAACAGGTCTATCTTGTAGTAATCCATAACAATGAACGTAGCCACAGGAGATTCGAGCACTTTATAGATGGTAACTATGTTCTTATGATCATGAACTTTCAAATGTAGAGCAATTTCCTTGTACTGCGGAATCTTGGACAACTCTTCCTCACTAAGACTCTTGATAGACTCTAAGTCAACCTCAGGCAGCGACAGCACATAGTGGTTCCTTCTGAAACAGTCCAGTATCACTGCCTGGAAATTCTGCGATACATTCGAAAGACCAAGCCTTATCCTCTCAGCTTTGCTCAACTTCTTCATAGTGGCCTTGATGGCATACTCCTTCAAGTTCGAATGCTCGTCGAGGTCCACTATGTCACCACGGTAATGAACAGCCTTGTACACCAGGCCGTAGGCTCCCGACCCAATCTCTTCTGTAATATGGTAGTCATTTATCTTGCATTTGGTAATCATCCTGTGCACAACAACCTAAAGGTCATACACGTCGCTAGTATCCAAAAGTGTACTATATCCTCCAGTCTATGTGTTTTAACTATAACTAAAATGATACGTATCCGTTCACTCTGTAAGCCATCCGATAGATATTTTCTCTCTGTTAATACAGGTCCTCTTTATATATTCCAGGCAAATCAATGTGCTTCCAAGCAAGTAACTCAGCTAAAAAGAAAGGTCGAACCGTTTGGTTACTCGAAACCAACTAATTTAACCAAAGTTTCAACGGTAATCGTTGCGACTTTTACTGTTAATCTCCCTTAAATTTAAATTTGTGCTGCTACCAAGAGATGCCCATCACACCAGTGGACTCAACAGTAGACTCAACTACATACAGTGGGGTCTCCCCAGGAGTGTGATAGTCTCATCACCATAAATTCTCAAAGGGAAAGAACAATCGATGCTTCGACCAGCTGGTCTGATAAGTGACACCAGACCATATGACCACTTGGGTGATGACGGGTGACCTCGACTTTATGGGTATACAAAGCTACTTGACACTTTAGCTAACTGCCCTATGCTATCAAATAATATATAATCTGCTATATACTGCACTGTTATACCTAACTATGATCTGCTCATTCACCAGTTCATGTTCTGTATCATCTGCTGGAGTTTTTCATCGAATGTAGTCGACTTGATGGGCATTTCTAGTGAATAGAATGGATCCTTCATCACATAATCGCTGTATAAGCAGTACACTTTGCGCAGCAAGTTGTCTGCAAGATGTATCCCTCCCACAATGTCAGTTGTATTTGAGCTAGGCGACCCGACTACTTGGTTATTCTTTATGGCGACGAATTTTAGTCCCGTCATGGTCTGATATATAAACATGGTGAACTGGTCGGTGCTCATATGTCTTATACCACTCGTATTCCAACTAACAAATGGCTCTTTGAAGAAGTCGTCACCCTTGAAACTACCCATATCCATCGGACTATTCGCGCTGGAGTTACCACCACTGGCGATGTTGTTGTGTGGCATACCTACATAGGGTATGTACGGCGTCAGGTTACTTATCTGTGCTCTACCGTTGTTCCCATCTTTCTTACCACTGCTAACACTGCCTAAGTGTCGGTGGCCCTGATTCAATATGTTTGCAGCTGCTTTGTTAGGTCCTAGCGCACCGGGTCCAGGGACCTTTGCAGTATTAGACACACCGCCAGCACCACCAGTGGCACTAGCAATTGAGCTGTTACTGATACTGCTCACAGTACTGTACTCTTCAGACTTCACACTGTCCATCTCTCTAGCACTAGCATCATTACCGCTCGCACTGCTGTTAGCTTTAAGCTGCACTGCAGTGGGGGTCAATTGCGTTGCGATCGCAAACACACCGTGTAATGTACTCGCAAGGATCAAGTAGTCATTGCTATTCATCTTACTTATGTCACTTTCCTTCGCCGGCTGCCTAGGATCCTCGAAGTTCCTATGGTATATAAGCCCTCCCGACTTATTGATGATTAAAATACTATCCAGTGCCATCTTGAATGTCCTTGCGCAACAGTATACAGGCTCACACTTTAATTATAATTGCCAAACTATATGAGATAGAGACTGTTACCTTCTGGCTGATGATTAGTCTTTATGGCTCGTCTCTTTCTAAAGTAGCTTTTAGCTCTTCTTGATCGTTTTTTGTCAAAATTCGCTATGATGAGCACAGTGATGATGTTAGTAGTTGGGATATGATAACTAGAATAATATGATAATTAGAGATTAAAGAAGGGTATATATATATAGGTAATAGATGTGCAAAACTAACTGGTAGAAAAGTAGGTACCGACTTTTTTTATTTATTTTTAATTTAGTCCCCATGCATGGGGTTTGCAAACGGAATGCCGAAGTAATGAGTTATCGAACTCTTGATGATAAGCGCAAACATCTGCTAGGGACATAATGCAAGTTTTCTGATGTGAACGAATGGATGTCCTTCTGACAAATATTCTTCCTGGTCCAAGACTGCTCATGAAACCGCAGATTTTATAATAAGATCACTATACCGATTCAAATTGAAACTACCTGAGATGCATTTAAAGACAGAACAAGGAACCAGATGCTACTAACTCTAAATAAAGAAGAATAGCTTCCTTAACCATGATCTGTTCAATTTTTGCTTCAAGTTATGGTAGTACTTCATTTCTCCCCAACAGTCACGACCAAATTGACAACCAGCCATATTAACCACAAAATCTCTGGCATTTGGCTCGTAGAAATATTGTGGATCATCGCTGTATTCAGAACATGCACCTGGTGGGAATGCATTAATGGCTCTCAATGGTAGAAAACCTACTTTTGATCTAATCCATGGCTGGTTTGCATATAGAGTTTCGAGGGCATCCTGTTCTCTGTGCTCCCAGATCATATGCTTTTGTTCATAACAGATCGGATCCCACCACAGGTCTAGTAGAGCTTTAGACCATTCACTATTTCTTAGTAAGAAAGACCCCAAGTTGAAACCACCACAATCCTGTGTGACTAGAAGATCCATCTGCTGGGAATAGTCTACATATGGAATGTCATCCTGCATTTGCAATGGATTGAACACGTCCAACTTTCTATAAGTGTAAGAGTTTATTCTCTTGAAAATATGATCCTCTAGTGATTTGCTTGGTTCCATAATTAGAGTATCAAGATCTAACCACCAGTACCACTCTGCTTCTGGGAACTCGTCCATGACCTCCATAAGGATATCAGCCTTTTGCCAGCCTTCTCTGTATTCATGAGAATATCTCTTAGCAGTGGTCATATCCTTTAGTATAAGACCGTAACCATGTCTACGTGCATACTCTAGTTTGTTAGCAATGGATACTTTCTCAATGGCCCACTCTTGCTCGTTCTTCCACTTCAAAACACCACCACCTTCATTGGCGGCCAAGACAATAACAACTTTTGGCTTCCCTCTCCACCACGATCTAATACCCGTAGTGCTGGCAATATCACCCATACCATATTCATTATTCACATAATCTGCTGGATACAGTTGTGTATTAGAGCGGATCGAGCGAACAGTCTCACCCCCTGCGCTGTTGTCCACCCAGTTCCACAAGAACAGTACTATACCTATCAAAAGCAAGTAGTTCTTGAACTGACTGAACAAATCCATCAATCTATGCTGCTGAACCCGCACATTCTTCCACCGCTTATCGTATACCTCATCATCTGTTTCTTCATACCCTAGCTTCTCATCTAGTGGCACAGGCGAGGCCCTCCTTGACATGGCTCTTAGTAGAAACTTTTCTTGTCAGAGTAATACTCGAGTGCTACACTTAACAATGCTACCAACGCAGTTTGAACCAGTCCACCCCCTCTAAATAAGGCATTGAAGTATTGTTTACAAGCTCATTTTGGATCAAATTCCCAAAAATTTTTCTTTCGCAGGCAACTAGCGAAGGGCATCGAAGTCTTCCTAATGGAAGTGACAACTTTCTAAATATGATTAGTTACAAGATATCGAATGTAATGGATGAATATTAAGTCATTTATTTTATACAGGTATTACTTATTAGAAAGTGAACTCGTTACGGAACTGGGAGAGGTCCATGCCTGGCCTTACCCTGTCCAAAAGGTCGTCTCTGCCCATGGATATGAACACTCTTTTCAATGTTTCTAGTAGGTTATCTGTTGGCTTGAACCCGGAGAAGGAGTACTTGTCGGCGGAGGAGATGCTGTTGCTGCGTGTGGACTGGACTTCGAATTCTCCCTCGACATCATGCATGCTTAGTGCGGTGAGCAAGTGTTCCGCGGCTTCTTTGTAACATCCAATGTTCATAGATGACACTGCCAAGTTGTAGCGTGCCCTCACAAACGAGGGTTTCAACTGTAGTGCCCTATGGTACGCTTGTATGGCTTCTTCTGACCTATTTGAGTTGGCCAATGAAGCACCCAGGCGGTTCCACATCAGTTCGTCGTTGGGATTCACCTTCAATGCAGCCTGGAAACAGTCGATGGTACGGTCGAACTCATCATTAGCGTAAAACAGTAAACCGAGACATAGCTGTATATCGGGATCCACAGAATTTATTCTATTCACGAGACTCAAGAATCTTCTGGTCATCTTGCTATGGATGTTCTCATGCTCATCCCTCTTACCTTCCAATTCTGCGCTGTTGTAAAAACCAGGATACTTGGTATCAGCCCACCTGTTCAACATGTTGTAAGCACTCATGTCGTAACCTTCATTGATGTAACTAATAGCTAAATTCTTCATAGCCTCTAAATTGTTCGGATCTAACTTGAGACATGTCTCTAATGCACTCATGCCGTTGAGCTCTTTCTCGTTTTGTATCTGCACTATACCTAGTTTCAACCAAGCATCCACATGCTTCGGGTCCTGTTTTATAGCAGCCTCGAACGCCAGCGCAGCTTCACTTAGCTTAGCACCATTTTCCATCAAAATACAACCAATCTGATAAGCATTCGGGTTATTCATGTACTGGTTCTCAGAAGGGTTCTCAAACTTGTACTCGAGGGACTCAACAGCACGCTTACCGAGAAAACTCCTCTCAAAATCGGTGTCATTTAACATGTCTTCATAGTCATCTTTATATGACAGCATCTCTTCAGTGTCCTGCTGAATTGAGTCCCATACTTCTTGAAATTCTTTCTGGTAGTCAGTACTGTCTCCAGTGTCCAGATTATCCTGCTGCATCTCAGCTCCGGTGTCCATCTTCTCCACAGTTTCACCATCTTTAAAGTTTAACTTGTCAGATACTTCTTTCTCAAGTTCATCAAACTTGTCATTCCAAGCTATATCACCAGTCTCTAACCCATTAGCACGTTCCTTCTGCCTAATAATATTGTTGAATGGTCTCAGCGGTGCGGTGTTATTCACATTGGTCATTGGGGAGTACCTAAACTTCCAAGCATTACTGTTAGCCATAGCGGCACCGGATGATCCCATCTCCTGAGCCATATTAGTCTTCCCAGCAGTGTTCTGCCTAAACTCACGAGTCCACTGTGAATCACCCGCACTCCTCATAGAACTATCATCCACCTGCATCATGGAACCACTGATGGCATTCCCCATGGAGCTCCCCATCGGTGTCGCCGGGTGCATCTTGTCCTCGCCAAGCCGCATAGGCTGCGACATGAAACTGTTCAGCTGCTGCCTCCCATCCTCAGAGACTACATTTTGTCCGCTTCTAAACACATTAGACCCACTGACGCCACCGCTGTGTCTCACATGAGTGTTACTCAAGGAGCTCCCTTGGCCTTGCGCATGCTTATTCAACTGCGCTAAGGGATTAGACCCCACAGAACAATCAGTCATATTCATCGTTATCTGCACTCTTCTGGTCCTGTCTCTTTGTGACTCCAGGCTGTAAGGGAAGTTCCTGGAACTTGAAAGATGCTTCCCTTTTATACTTCCAGGGCTTCGGATATTCCGAGTTCTTGTCCGATGAGCTGAAACTGGAGAACATAATAAGAGACCGTCATCGCAGTAAGATGCTAGTACTAAGGAAGTTCAGATGGAGGAAATGGACAGCAGAGACGCTGGAAAGTACAAAGATGACTAGGCCTATTGATGTGCACCAGTTGCTGAAGTCTCGGAGTGCTGGCCCGAAGTATATGAGCGTGGAAGAGCGCGAGAGAGTGGTCATAGAGCACAGCAACGATGAAGTTGATTTGGGTGTAGAGTATGCCAAGAAGCGTAATGTAGATGAAGTGGCCGAGGATAGTGCTCGAGAGAGTAGGAAGAAGAGCAAACCTTTGGATTTCGACTGGGATCCCGCTGATAATACATTGGAAGGGTACCAACCGATTGTGAACCCTGTTATATTAGAGAGGATACGGCAGCAAGAAGACCAAAGTGATGGTTTGGAAGCACAGTACTTGGGTAAGAGTTGGCGGGAAAAGATGCTAGTGGAAATGGATGAGAGAGATTGGAGAATTATGCGTGAAGAGTTCAATATTACTAGCAAAGGGAAAGGTGCCGTGAAGCATCCACTGAGGAATTGGAGTGAAACGAATGTTATTCCAACCGATCTAGTGCGGGCGTTAACTGAGGGGATGGGATTTGACGAGCCCACTGCCATCCAGCGAATCACTATACCTAATGCTATTTCAAGTAATAAATCTGTACCACGGGATATCCTGGGTATCGCCTCTACGGGTTCGGGTAAGACGTTGGCGTTCTCAATACCTATCTTGGCAAGACTCGATGCTTTACCTGCACGACCTGTAAATCTGAAAACGCTGGATGGACCTTTGGCCTTGGTACTGGTACCGACAAGGGAGTTAGCACAGCAGATTTCTCAGGAGATTAATAGACTATTAAGTGCTTGGGAGAACAAGAAAAACCTCAATGCCGTTTCAATAGTGGGTGGGCATTCAATGAGTGACATATCGCATACTCTCAGGAATGGTTGTGATATACTTATTGCCACCCCTGGTCGCTTACTAGATGTCCTTGATAATCATTTAGTGGTTTTGAACAAGATTCAGAGTTTGGTCTTAGATGAAGCAGATAGAATGATCGATTTAGGTTTTGAAGATCAGATGAAGTCAATCTTATCACACTTGATGGCAGACGAATTAGCTGCAAGACAAACTATGCTGTTCACTGCTACATTATCTTCGTCCGTGGAGTCTATCGCCAAGGGCTACCTGAAGAATCCATTGCACGTATCTGTCGGTTCACGTTGGGATAGTGACAAACCGCTCATTACACAAGTTGTAAGACATACTGGAGATGACGATAAGAAATTGTCATTCTTAAAGGATGATCTTATTAAGAATGGTTTACCGGCTATCATATTTATCAACTATAAAGAGACAGCAGATTGGCTAACGCTTCGCCTGTCAGACCGATTTAATATTGTAACATTACATGGTTCCAAATCACAATCCCAAAGAGAAAGTGCTATTCAAAAACTGAAATCAGGTACTGCTAACGTACTGATAGCAACTAACGTAGCTGCGCGTGGTTTAGATATACCTGACGTGGCACTGGTAGTAAACTTCCAAATGAGCAAGAAGTTTGACGACTATATACACAGAATTGGTAGGACGGGCCGTGCCGGCAAGACCGGTATAGCTGTTACTTATTTAACTGGTGAAGAGGACCCACAGCTGATCAAACAACTAGCCAAGTATGTTAAAGATGTCGATCCTAACAATGAAAACGATTTCCCAGAAGAATGCGCAAAACATTTCGGCATAGTTTCAGAGACGCGAAACAGGATCATTTATTAGGTACTTTTATAGAAAAGCATCCAAAAGTATAAGACAAAAAAATCGAACTACATAACTAAAGTAGTAACTATGTGTACTAAAAGGCAGGAATGCTTTTGTTCTGGATAATAATACCAGAGGCCTTATTATAATAACAGTGTAATTTTACCAAAAAAAAATAAGTCTCCCGGGGGCGATTCGAACGCCCGATCTCAAGATTTCAGTGTTGAAATTACAGTCTTGCGCCTTAAACCAACTTGGCTACCGAGAGTCACTTGAAAGTTATGTTGGTTGCAAATCAGTATTGACTATAAGGAGAGGTGTACTAGGAAAATTTCTTGTTTGAACAATGGAACCGCTGTAAGTCATGAAAGGGATGTAACAACAATAGTATCGCTGTATAACATTCTAACAATACATATTTAAAACTATTCTAATTCTGTAATTATGAGTTTATTTTATGTTACATAACTGACTGTGGGAGAGTTTATAGCTAAAGCTCGGACCGAGCCAGTGATGAGGTGAAAAGTAGAACATACATTTCGATGTTTGCGTTTGGCTGGTATTGGAGTTCAACACTATGGTAATAGAGAACTGCTTACACGTATCAGTGAAGAATTAATATACTAGGGCCATTAAGTGACTTGGGTAGAATGATGCGCAAAAGGGCACGCAATGGATATGATGGTGACAGGGAAAATAGAAGTGCATTGAATAAGAAAGCGAAGAGGCACCCAGCTCTAACGCAGGACAGTTATGATTTGTGGAAGAATCTGGATAGGATACGAAAGCTACATAAAAATTCAGATAAAGTGCTGAAGAGGAGTGTAGTGCTGATACCGTTAAGCTGTGAGACAAATAACACCATAGTGCAATGCATTCAACATTTATTGAGATATGTGGATCAAGAAAGACTGCATTTCAAAACGGTAAGTGGCCAATTGTATACACATGTTGTCATATTAAGAAATTTTAGTGTTTTGGATTTCTGTCTCGTTGTCCCAGTTCTACTATCAGCGGTGAAAAGGTTGAACAGTAAAACTTCAGATTATTTCAAGTTCGACAGCCACATATTCTGCAACGGTACTTTCTTTGTACCAGATAATACAGTGATATCTATTGACAGAACTACTCTACAATTAAAGGAGACGGCACTGAGACTGATACCCGGATTTAAGGAACTAAATTGTACACCGACTGAATCTAATAATATACAGGATATGATAAATTCACTGGCAAACTTTATATCTAAAGTGAAATTTGGAAAGAACAAGGATGACATATATGCAACATTTAAGAGAGAGTTGACTTTGTTTTCTAAAAGAACAAGATTTGGACTAGGTGAGGTGTCGATGTTAGAGAAGGGAATGCTAATTGATTCCCAGGCTGTAATAGATAAAAATCTACCACTTGTACAGAACACTAAGGCAAAGCTTCAAACTTATGTACAAACACTACTAGATGAAAACGAGGATAAGATAACCACCGAAGTTCAGACAACAGCAGCCAAGAGTTCTGATGCCATCAGTAGTACCAACGGAAATAATAACGTAGCCTCAAAACCCATCCAATCAAGGTTTCAAAACAACCAATCACACAATGTACCATCAAGCAGATATAGTCATCAAGCTACTAGCACTGCAATCAGAAAACCATACACCGCAAAGGAGGCAAGTCCCTTACCAACACAATCTAGAGCATCACCTGGAAGACCCAGATTCATGACAATTGAAGAGATCAGAGGTAGATGTATTGCCACTGTGAGAGCGTCAATAGATTCTGTGAAGAAAATATCTGCATACCAAATAGTAAAAGTGTATGTTAAGTTTCCAAAAAAGGACTCGGACACTTTGTTCAGTAACCTTGACGAGTTAAGAAACAAGTCTAACTGTAACATCGTTGTACTGCATTATAACAATGAGCATGAATCGAAGCAATGGCTTGATGGCCTAGACTTGACAAGATACATAAGGGGCCAAGATGAACCTAATGCAAGCACTGTGAGGATACTCAGCATCGGGGGTGTAGCAGAATATATCGTCACTGCTCTGGAAGGTATTTTGGCACTATTGCAAGAGCAAACGTAAAATTATCGATATCTTTAGTTTCATTAAAAGAACATATTTCAAAAGCTCACAACTATATAGCAATGGTAATAATATAATCTAGCATAAAATCAATCTCTTCATCCATATATATTTCCAGCATTCATAGCTCTATGTACCCACACGACTTTACAGGCGAAAATAGCGGAAAACCCGAACTTTCTGGGGATTTTGATTTTAAAGTTAAAGTTCAATGATAAAAGTGCGATGAGCTTCACAGCGGTGGCAACCTTGTCAAGAGTTTAAACTAGCGTTTAAGGCCAGCAACTTTAGTTACTCAATCTAAATTGTGGTAAATCTGTGAGCAATACTTGTTATGTTTGGTGGTGGTGCAGGGAAATTGAAGCGGAAGTCGTTTTTCCTGTTTGGGGATAGTAAGAGTAGCAATTCCGATGGCAAAAAGGGCAACGAGAGCCCTGTTCATGTGGGTACACCATCCTCGACTTTCAAAGTAAAAGGTAAGGAGTCTTCATCAGCTCCGAGCAATAGGAAAGAAAAAACTCTAAATAAGAGCGCATCTGTACCTAACGCAAAAGGTACCGACGGGGAGACTGCGAGAGTCAAGCAAGTGAATAAACCAATAAAGGCAGTGTCAAACCCCCTGGGTAAAGAGCCCCTATGGAATAGCAATCCGTTTCTTAATGATGACAACTTAAACATAGGTTCTGGAAGAAGACCAGAAAATATAAGACTCTCATCTACAGATTCCGCGAGGAGATTAAGAGAAAACAATCCATTTCGACTTGAAGAAGATCCCAATGCGATTAGTAACGAGCTAAAAGATGTTAAGATGCCAAGTAAGGCCAGGTTTAGTAGGCCGCCACCCCCTCCGGTTAACGAAGACGAATTAGCTAATGCCAAGAGAATATCGTCGATCCCAGTACCGTCTGATATGGTACAAGCTAACCACGAGACAGAAGATTTACGAGATTTATCTCAAAAAATGAATGAAGTGCAAATAAATACCAATATTACAGGACACAAGAGACAGAAATCAGAAGCAGAGAAACTAGTGGATGATATTGATTCTTATATGAATAATCAGAGTTTATCACCAGAAAGCATAGATGAAAAGGCCTTATCACCATCGCAAGATATTCTCCCGCCAATTCTTGGTATAGATTCCGAAAGGATAGACACCAACTCTATTTTGGATAGTCTTTATTCCAATGTACCGCCATTGACTGTAGAACCAAACACAGAAAAAGATGATGACATGAGATCGGAAGAGGAAAAGTCATATAGTAATTTTTCGTTTGTACCAGATGTTGAAGATGATGATAGTAAATCGGGATTGGAATCACTGGAGTCTGATAGGCATGAAGGCAGTCCAGTTATGCTTCAGGATGATGTCAGTAATGAGGATATTTTGAGAGTAGTAAATGCGGACTCGTCATATCACTCTTCATCATCTTCATCATCAATATCGTCCTCATCATCAGTTGCAGGGTTGAATTGTTCATATTCATCCGTTGCAGAGGTTAATAATGAGGTCAAATCCTTTGAATCCAGCCATTATAATAGTGAGACCCTGATTCAACAACAAACCACGGCAAGCAATGAGGCACGCACTCTTAGGGTTGTCAATGAAGATAGACCATCATTTTACTTACAGGCTACAAATACCAACGATGATGATACTACCACAGTAAGTTCTGCATCTTTTGGCCCGTTGAAACCACTTCAGAACAATTATTCTGAAATTGATAGCAAAGATGTTACTCCAAATATATTTTCCAATATGTCAACCATACCGAATGCCGATACCAGCACTAGCACTGAAACTAGCTCTGCTAATATGAGTACACCAAAAGCTTATAAATCTACTACAAGTACGCCTTTAGGGACTATATCTGCAGCAAGTGAGTCATTCACCACACCAACCAACCTCCACAATGAAAAGGAAGCCCAAGTTGATACTGAGAGTGGAATCAGTGCTAGAAGCTCTATGGACAAGAATAGTGGTATATCTAACAATATCATATCACCAAGATCTGAGAACACTTTTAGATTGGTATCCAGCTATTTGGAGGAGATTCGGTTAAAATACAACCCAACATCGAATTTCTTAGAGCCTCCACCCAACTTACCAATCTCTATAAAGCAAAAGAATAACTTGATACAACCAAAAAACATTCGTGTCAAACTAAGGACTAATGCCAAGCAGATCGGTATTAAACATGGTAGAGTAAAACAGAAATTGCTTACACTTGAGACCGCTAACGAAAATACTAACGATACAAAGCGCAGCAGTTCTAGTTTCCCTAATACCCCTACTGGAAGTGTTATTGATCACACAAAGGAATTCCGTAACCTTTTGCACAAAAACACAGATAAAGATGTCGATCAGTCCTCAGAAACCGGTTCTGAAGATTATTTGGATGAAATTCCTGGAGATGAAGCATATGATAGTGATGATGCAATGGCGCCACTGCGTGAAAAGAAATCACGTACTGCAACGACAGATAACACTGTCACTAGAAGTAATACAGTTGTTAGTTATTATACTCGCAAGAAGAACAAACTGGGTTCAGGATACAACGAGGAAGAAGCCTCTGAGCATGCTCTGCCATCCAAATTGTCCATGCTCGACTATGCCAACGCTGAAACTAAGGCCAAGAGGGGGAGAAGTGAATCCCGGGCAAGTCAACTGTCTGCTAAGACTGAAAGAGATTTCATGTTCAGAGGCCCATTGCACATTGCTAATCCTTCAGATTCTGAAAGCGATTAAAATCTCACTTGATATTTTTAATCATCTATATAACTCGATAAAATTATATAATACCACATATAATTAACGAATTTCATGATATATAATAGATTATCTTTGGCAATACTCCATAGGAAGATCTTCATTTCTTTATTTGATAATTCGAGCTGCCTCGGCAGTTTATACTTGTCCTTCAGAGAGCCCCAGACACGACACGTCGTTCTTTGGATTTTTGGCAAAATTCAAAGGAGCAAAAGATTGAAGTCGATCAAGGAATACATAGAACATACACGTTAGAAGACAGCCTCAATTGGTGCTCAATAGCCTAGTAATCGCAAGCACGAGACAGGTTGTTATCAGATACTGTTTGTGAAGGTATTCAAGAATTTTTCTCTGGCGGTTTCCGAGTGATATTTGGATAAGTGGCCATTGAGAAAGCAGCCCTAACTGACGATAATCTGGTGAATAGAAGGAAAACCATATTGGTGAAAACCTAAGTGCCGAGAGTAAAGATGACTGCTGAAATTGATCCACCAGCTTACACGCTGGTATTTAATCCTGCTACAAACAGCACGCCCAACACAGTCGCTGAGTTTCAAAAGGCCTTGGAGAAAGGTTCCGATGAAACCAAGATTGAGGCCATGAAGGAGATCTTGGTGACAATGTTGGAAGGCAATCCATTACCTGAGATGCTAATGCATATTATCAGATTTGTTATGCCATCCAAAAACAAGAAGTTGAAGAAGCTATTGTATTTCTACTGGGAAATTGTTCCAAAATTGGATCAAGATGGAAAACTAAGACATGAGATGATTTTGGTTTGTAATGCTATACAGCATGATCTACAGCATCCAAACGAGTTCATTAGAGGTAATACCTTGAGATTTCTAACCAAGTTGAGAGAACCAGAACTATTGGAACAAATGGTGCCTTCCACATTAGCTTGCCTTGAATACCGTCATGCCTACGTTAGAAAGTACGCTATTCTAGCAGTCTTGTCTATTTACAAGGTCAGTGAGCACTTACTTCCGGATGCAAAGGAAATCATCAACACCTTCTTGTTGGCAGAAACTGACCCTATTTGTAAGAGAAATGCCTTCTTAGGTTTGTCAGAATTGGATAGAGATAACGCTCTCCAATACCTGCAGGATAACATCGATGATATTGAATCCCTTGATCCATTGTTGCAGGCAGCATTTGTTCAGTTTATCAGAAAGGATGCCATTCAAACTCCAGCATTGAAATCTCAATATTGTGATCTTTTGTTAGAGTTACTGGCATCTGCGACTGCTGATGAAGTTGTCTTTGAAACTGCATTGGCTTTAACTATATTATCCGGTAATCAAACGGTTCTGATTAAGGCTGTTAGTAAAATGATTGATTTGGCTGTTAAGGTATCCGATAACAATGTCAAAATTATCGTCTTAGACCGTATACAAGATATTAACGAAAAAAATCCAGGCTGTCTTGAAGAACTAACTCTAGACATTTTGCGTGTATTGAATGCTGAGGATATTGATGTCCGCTCTAAGGCCTTGACTATTGCTATGGATCTAGTTACCTCAAGAAACATCGAAGATGTTGTTCAGTTATTGAAGAAAGAGTTGCAAACTACAGTCATTAACAATGAGAAGGAGAAATCATCTGACTACAGAAGTTTATTGATTAAGACAATTAGAGGTATTGCTGTCAGATTTGAAGAAATTGCTGCTAACATTGTCTCCTTGCTTCTAGATTTTATTACCGACTTGAACTCTGTTGCGGCCAATGGTGTTATAGCTTTTGTTAAGGATGTAGTGGAGCTTTACCCACAGCTAAGAAGTAACATCTTGGAAAACTTGATTGCAAAGCTTGAGTCAGTCAATTCCGCAAAGGCATACAGAGGTGCTTTGTGGATACTTGGTGAATATTCTACCACTGAGTCGGAAATTCAAGATTCTTGGAAGCACATTCGTCAAAGTATTGGTGAAATTCCAATTCTACAGACTGAATTGAAGAATCAAAGAAAGAGTCAAGATGAAGATGACGAAGCAACAGAAGAGAGTGCTACTAAGCAAGCCGGACCTGTAATTTTGCCAGATGGTACCTATGCCACTGAAAATGCGTTTGGTTCTTCTAATAATGATAACAAGAAAAAATTGGTGGAAAATGAAAATCGTCCACCTTTGCGTCGTTTTGTTTTGGGAGGAGACTTCTACACTGCTTCAATTTTGGCCAGTACAATTGTTAAATTGGTTCTAAGATTCGAGAAGGTATCCGAGAGAGCAGCAGTTCTAAATGCATTGAAAGCTGAAGGTTTGTTAATGCTTGTGAGCATTATTAGAGTTGGTGAAAGCTCTATAGTGGAAAAGAACATTGATGAAGATTCTCGAGAAAGAATCACCACAGCAATTGCTATTTTGATGGATGAGTCAAATCCAGATGAGTCAAGTGCAGAAAGAGAATTACTAAATATTGCATTCTTGGATGCAACAAAGGCTTCTTTCAAAGGCCAATTTGTTGCCCAAAAGAAAACAAAGCTTTTCAAGTCCTCACCTGTCAGAAAGCACAAAGAAGCCATAGACCAATCTGTTTCTTTCAGGCTGTTACAAGAAAACGACAATACTGCTGTTTCTGGGGATGCCATTGATGAAGATTTGCAGTTGGCTATTAGAGGTGACGCAGTTAGAGATACAAGCTCAATTGCTATTTCAAAGCTAAAGAAGATTGTTCCTTTAACTGGTTTCTCAGATCCTGTTTATGCTGAGGCATGTATCACAACTAATCAATTTGATGTAGTACTCGATGTGTTGTTAGTAAATCAAACTAAGGAAACGCTAAAGAATTTCCATGTCCAGTTTGCTACTTTGGGTGATTTAAAGATAGTTGAAAACCCACCAGCTACTAATGTTGTTCCTCATGGTTTCCACAGAGTTTCTGTTACTGTCAAGGTCTCTTCAGCTGATACAGGTGTTATCTTCGGTAACATCATATATGATGGTGGTCATGGTCAAGATGCCCGTTATGTTATCTTGAATGATGTTCATGTTGATCTAATGGATTACATTAAGCCAGCTAAAACAGATGACGAAAGTTTCCGTACGATGTGGAACGCATTTGAATGGGAGAATAAGATCTCAGTGAAATCTAAGCTTCCATCTTTGCATGCATACCTTGACGAACTTATCAAGGGTACAAACATGGGGGTTTTGACTCCTGTAGAATCGCTAGGTGAAAAGGACTGTAGATTTTTGTGCTGTAATTTATACGCAAGATCTTCATTTGGTGAGGATGCCTTAGCCAACTTATGTATTGAACTTGATCCAAACACAGAACAGGTTGTGGGTTACGTGCGTATTCGTTCCAAGGGTCAAGGTCTAGCCCTTTCCCTGGGTGATAGAGTTGCATTGATTGCAAAGCAAAACAATAAAGTTATCGTTGGTCATGTCTAAAGTACAACCCCAAAGATAACTATCACACAAGCTTAATTATAAATATAGTTTATATTAATTTTTGTCTATAAGAATAAAATTTGTTATACGTCTACATTCGAGGTTTTTGTCATTGTTACAATAAGTTCAGATATTGATTCCTCAGGAATAAAACATAACTCAAAGTGAGTCGAAGCCGCTTGTCTGGTGACTTATGTTTCCTTAATTCTCCTTGTATATCGACATGGAGATAGCAAGTAGTTGAAATATTTGAGAAACTACAGCTCATTAATTGTCATGAATCGATTTTAGTATTTTTGCAGGTACACCAGCAACAATCATGTTTTCAGGTACATCTTTAGTAACCACAGCGCCTGCTGCAACAACTGCATTATCACCAATTGTGACACCGGGCAGCACAGTTACGTTGGCACCGAGCCACACATTATTACCTATTCTAATTGGAGCTGGATAAAGGTTCTTACGGTCAGCGGGACTCATTCCATGATTTAAAGTTGCCAGCACAGCATTGTGACCAATTAAGCAATCATCACCAATGGTTACACCAGCTTGGTCCTGGAATCTACAGCCAGAGTTTATGAAAACCCTCTTTCCAACAGTAATGTTTTTACCACAGTCAGTATAGAATGGAGGGAAAAGACAAAAAGTAGGATCCACTTGTTTACCTATCAATTGCGAAAACAACTCAAGTAGTTCTTCTGGGGTGTGGTACTTGTTATTCATCTCCATGGTAATCTTCAAAGCATCCTGGCTCACACCATGCATGAACTTGTAAGTTTCAGTGCCTGCGAAGACTGGTTCTCCAGTGTTAAGTTGGATAATAAAGTCCTGAGTGTTCATGGATGTCTAGCAGTTGTATTAGTATGTATAAAGGGCAATGAGACTCTGTTCAGGAATTTATTCGAATTGTTGTTAATAGTAATTTAGGGAGTCCATGATCTCTTTCTCTTGAATTAATCAGGCGATGATATTGTTGCAACGTCTGTCATTTGTAATGACTTTAGATTATTTGCGTTACTTATCGATTATTTACAAATTATGAATGTTCTCAAAAACTTATATAGAAGTAGATTCATTTCTGGAATGGGAATTGTAGACCACTTAGCAAAGTGACTGCCTGAGCGGTGTTTTGAGCTGTGGTGTTAATATTTACATGCATACCGAAAGTCTTTGGCCACAGATCCTGGTTTGCGTCAATCTCTGGGAAGAATCTAACATCGGAGGAGGTCATACCGAAGGAAATACCGCCAAATCTGTCACCGTTGGGTTTCACACCTTTATATTCACGAATTCTTGGTAGCACAATCTCGGTCAATGTCGACAAGAACTGGGACATTTCATACCCGGTCAGCACAACTTTGGCACCCATCTGGTGGCCTTTCCTCAGTTTCCACGTTGGCACGTCAGTCTTTGAGTAGATTGGCTTGGGCTTAGCGCCTGTTATCTGCTGTAATTGCAAAGCAGCAGACACAGCCATCAGTTCGTTCTCCTTGGCTTCCTTGACAAAGCAATTGATCGTGACGTTCTCCAGCCAGGGCACATTGTGCCACTTAACAGGCTTGATGTCCGGCAACTGCGCCATAGACCCCTGGGGCTTCTTCAATGGTCTGTTCAAGTGGTAGGGAGACGACCCATCCCATTCTCTTTTCTTCAACCCTCTCTCGACCTCCTGGCCATGCCTGTAGTTGATCAGCAGCATATCCTGCTGTAAAGTCGAGTGGTAGAAGTCCCGCACACGGTCACCACACACCTCCTGTGGCCTATACCCAGGAGACCGCACATCAGTCTTCTCATACTTGAGATCAGGGAACCTTGGCGACAGCTTGTTCTTGTCGATCCTCACCAAGTGGTGAACGGGCTTCACCAGCGAGCACGCAGCCTTGCCAGCACCACTAGTACTAGAAAACGCTCTCCTCCCAAGCATCCTCAATCGTTACCGTTGTCGTTGTAGTTTGCTCTCACTCAACTGAAGTCTCGAGTACCTTTTAAGCTTCTTATTGAGAAATTTCAACGGATTCCTTCGAAGCTTTTTCTTAGCGAGTCAAGTGGATAGCGATGAGGCCCAAAGTTATAGACCTAATAGCCTTCATACAAGCCCAGATAGTTGCAAGGAGAGTTATATATTCTTTGTATTTCTATTTCACACTGCAGTTGTAGATGTATATTTGCGACAACGCTTCCTTGAGCTACAGCACACAAGACTGTTGATCAGTATCGGGTTCAGGAGAGCAGAACCACCTCGAAAGCTACGGTTCAAGTCAGTCGAGGCAGTTATAAGATACAGTTTACCGTTGAGCTTGTACTCGATGAATCCCATTGCTCTGGTGGTTGTGGCGGTGTCCTTTTGGTGCCAATACTGGCTCGAGAAGAGCTCTATGGTAGCGCACCTTCTACGCCACGAAGGATTGTCAACTCTTATAAATAGTGGGAAGTCTGCTGAATCAGAAAGTATTGCTGGGTGGAACAGGTCAGCGAGGTATATAGATTTGGCGATGACGGTGAGAGATGTTGATGTGCCTATTCCAGAGCAGCCAGGTGCTCCTTACCCTATAGTGACGAAGTGCTGCGATATAGTGTGTGGGTTTGGCAGAGGGTCCAGCGAGCTGGGTATTCCCACTGCTAATGTGCCCGTTGACCAGCTCCCCGAAGTAGTTAACAAGCTGGAGCTGGGTGTGTATTTCGGATACGCCAAGGTGACCCCTGTGGCTCATGACTTGGAGCAGGTTGAGCGTGAGGACGGCAGGGTGGTGAGTTATAACTACGGGTCCCACCTAGAGGAGGACAACGGAGACTTGGAAGTACTGCCGGTGGTCTTATCCGTTGGTAAGAACCCTTTTTACCACAACGACTTCAAGACCGTAGAGATCCATATCCTGCATGACTTCAAATCGACATTCTATGGCGCAAAGATCAAGTTCAATATTTTGGGATACGTAAGACCAGAGCTAGATTACACGTCTAAGGAGGCTCTGATCGAAGACATCAAGACAGATATTGAAATCTCCAAGCAGGTCCTGGACACAGAGCCTTACAGAGCTCATATGGCCGAGTTGCTAAAATAAAATAGGAGAAGCTTAAAAAGCCTATTAGTTATGCTCTTTTATTTGATATAATGATCCTTTTTGCCGATCAAATGCACCATGAACTTTTACCACATGCAATTTATTTTTTTGGCCCTATTTTTACTTGTTCTGTTAGTTTACTATATTATAAAGACTGTTAATGATAAATATTTCTATACCTGTATATTACCACAAGCGTTTACTGTTCCTTACGCATATCGTAAACTATATCAACATCTTCCGGAAGGTACGTTTCACAGAACTCTAGAAGCTTTGTGCTTACCCTTTCATAGTACTGTTTCGGTATCTGGCTCCACACTCTCTCTATTATGTATCCTCTTCTCTCCAGGTAAGAGCGTTCGCTATCGAAAAAAATCAGTTTGCTATATAGATACCAGAATAGGCCACCACCGATTAAGAAGGTCAAATCTTTCCTTATTATCTCTTTGAAGACTTTGTCCTCTATTAATTGTGTGTTTGATTTGGTTTGTAGATCAACCAAATATGATAAAATAATACCATGTCCTTGACGCTTCTCTTGATACTCTAATCTATGCATTATCTTGGAAAGTATATCATCAGACAGGAACGCATTCGAGTTTGAATCCTCATAACGGCTCTGGTTCTTATTTCGGTGTAAGTATACTTGAAATTCGATGTAATTCCAAAAGCTCTGGAAGTCCTCGATATCTTCACAACCTTCGGGCAGTGAGTCCTCCCAGACTTTGAAAAGTTTATCTAGAAAATAGAGCTCATTAGTTTTGACCAGCACTACAGTCAAAAGTTCTATTATCCTACCTTTTCTTAGAGCATATTGCAAAGATTTTAAAAGTACATTCTTTGCTGAATATAAGTCTTCTTCGACTTTGAGAAAATATTGTGCGTATTTTATCCATATGAAATCATAATGAGCCAGGCATACCAAAGCCCTTTGGAATGTGGTTTGAGTTAATGGCGCTATGTTCAAGTTTATCACGTAGTCCAAATACTTGTCCCATATGTTTTGCTGATCTGCACTTACTAGTTCATCACATGAGGTATAATATTGTACTGTCAGCTTTGATTCAAATAATGAGTATCTTTCAATTACCTGGTATTGTACGATGGTGTATAGATCTTGGGTATACTTTTTAAGCTGCTCCTTGGCTTTCTGTATGTAGGGGCCTCGTCTGCCTTTGTAATTTATGTCAACCAATAATTTTTCCCTGATATCTATCTCTGAGACAAATAATTTCAGCTTCGAAAGATCAGTAATATCATCATCTATGAGTTTCAACCATATAGCATAGAATTTGCTAAAGGAATGCAACGGTATTTCAAGAACTTTTCTCAAAGTAGAGTAGTATCGTATTTTGACGTTGCACCGCTCTTTCAGTACTTCTAAGTACATTTCCCAAAACTCCCCGCTTAAATAGTGTACTCCAATGTAATCTTCAGCTTCGCTATACTTCTTGAGCAGTTGTCTCTGATCAATTACTATCTTATTGCATATTTGAAGGTAATTCTTCCACAGCAACAAGGACCTGTTGTTATGTACTGCCAAAGCCTCCTTGAATATGGTATGAACTGATTTGAAATGGCCCAGTTTGTACTCTAATAGAGCATAGTCGATATAATAGTTCTCTAAAAGCGGGAAATAGTAGAGCATATCCGTGTATGTGGTTTTGAGCAATTTATAGAGCTTAGCATCTATAGCCTTGTTGACATTCCCGATATGTGTGTTGATCAACACCAGCAACTTCTCCCATGAGATCAGTTTCTTTGGATATTGGGCTAGCTCGGTGGTCAATTGTGCAAATTCATGGCTGTTAACTAGCTTCTCATAGCCTTGCATAGTTATGACTGCTCTTGCTATCAATGCGGCTTTCAACCTTACCAATTTAAGTAACCTTGTAGTAAGCTGTATATGATTGTTGATATACTTGTATCTTTCAATATGTATTGAGTAACTATTGAATTGTTTTGACTTGATTGTTTGTTTTAATCATCGCAGCTCATCGACTTTTCCATTATTGTCACTAAAATTTCGAGTGTGATATACTCAAACGTGGTACACATAACCAAAATATTAATACACAATTATGAATATTATCATTTACACAAACAATATGCGTATCGATACTTCCAATATTGCTGCTATTGCAGTACTGGGGAATGTATAATTTTACTACCAAGTCGAACATGAAACCCAAATATAATAAATATATTAAAAAAAATAAAAGTATGACTCTAATATTAGACAACATCTAACAAAATAAATACTGTGATTATAATACCTCATGCAAAATAAATAGATCTATCGAAGTGCATTATGACCTTTAATGTATGTTGATGAGGGTTTTTTTTCCCATGCATATGGTTAATGTGTGCAGTTAAATAATGCTAGCGATTCTCGTTAGCTCACAATTGAGACTTGACCCAACCTTCAAGACCGCCTTTAATAATAATCTCTTGCAAGTTCTTACCTAGTTCACCGACCTTTTGTTCTAATAGGACTTGGCCATCTGGACTACCTTCTGTAACATAAACTTTAGCGTTAGAAACATCCCATTTTAAGAACCATCCAGTTCTTCTGGTCAATTCCTTTGGTGCATTCTCGAACTTGGAACGTAGCTTTTCAACTAAGGTTGGAATCTCCAGAGTAAGCAATGCGTTATTGATGGAGTTTCTCGAGAAAGTGTTACTGAAGGACCCTGCAACCACCAGATTAATACCCTTTGCAAGTAAAGAAGTAGCTGCTTGTTCTCTGGAGGAACCGGTACCAAAGTTAAATCCACTCACCAAAATATCACCAGCGTTAGCCTTGGAACCAAATTCACCGTCATAGTTTTCCATACAGACTTGTGCCATAGTCTCACGAGAGACATCATCTTGGTACGTGTACTTACCTGGGTAAATACCATCGGTATTTACGTTGTCGGCGTCACAAAGCACCAATTCACCTACAATCTCTTCTGGGAAGCCTTCTAACATTTCAACCTTAGCAGCAGAACCTTCAGAAACTGGTGTGGCGGTTGAGGTTTCAGTGTTGCCTGCTAACTCCTCGGCAAGTAAACCAGAAGACTTGACGTCCTCAATACCCCATACTTCAGCTGGAGAACCGATTCTACCCAAGACAGCAGATGCGGCCACCACGGCTGGGGAAGCCAAGTAGGCCAAAGCATCCTTTGAACCCATTCTACCCTTGAAGTTTCTGTTAGTGGCACTGATACCGACTTCACCTGGCTCCAGAAGCCCAGCACCTAGACCGATACATGGACCACAGCCAGATGGCAGAGGCTTACAGCCAGCGGCCAATAGTGCTTGCCATATTCCCTTCTCAGCAGCTTCTTTCTCAATTTCAGAAGAAGCAGCAGCGAAGTAGAACTCAACACCGTCAGCAACTTTGTTGACCTTGGATAGGTCTCCCGTTGGGCAAACGACTTTAGCGGCAGATTCCAAATCAGAGAGACGAGCGTTGGTACAGGACACCAGGTAAGCCTTGTTGATCTTTATGTTATCGCGAGCCAGATCCTGGACAGTGTTGGAGACTTTGACGCTATTTGGACCTGACACATAGTGAGTCAAAGTCGATAGATCGATGACTAGCTTTTTAGCGTAGACGGCGTCGGAGTCAGCCTTGAATACTTTGGCTTTGTCTTCCAAGTTCTTGATGGTTGTCTCATTGATCCTTGGGTGGTTAGGACCGACTATGTTCAGACGATTCTTGTACCAATTGATCAGGGTTTCATCTACTGGGAATAGACCCGAAAGGGCACCCCATTCTGTCGTCATGTTGGCTATTGTTAGTCTGAAATCCACGGGCAGGTGCTTGATGGCATCTCCTGTAAACTCGATGGCGTGGTTCAGCACTTGATCCTTGTTGAAGACACCGCACAGAGCGACGATGATGTCTTTACCTGACACTGATTCATGTAGCTTGCCCTTGAACTCAACTTGGGCCACTGGTGGGATCTGCCACCAGGTCTGGCCTGTGGCCCAGATGGCAGCCGCGTCTGTTCTCACCACTGGGGTACCCAGGGCACCCATACCACCGTAAGTGTTGGAGTGTGAGTCTGAGGCCACGGTCAAGTTCAATGGGAAAGCGTAGCCTTCCTCGACCATGATCTGGTGGCCGATACCTCTGCCTGCCGGGTAGAAGTCGATGCCGTGCTTCTTGGCGAAGCTCTCGATGTTTCTGTACTTGGTCAAGTTCTTGTCGGACTTGTTCTGGATGTCGTGGTCCAGCGTGTTGACTATCTGTCTGGGGTCCTTCACTGTGCGGGCACCGAGGTTCATGAACTTCAATGCCACTGGCCAGGAGTTGTCATGGGACATGACGTGTGCTGGCTTGATGGAGACATAGTCACCGGAGTGCACTCGCTTACCTGGGGCAAGACCGACGCTGTATTGCTGCACAATCTTCTCAGTCAAGTTCTGACCGCGCTGCAGTCGAGTATATACGTGGAAAGACCTACGCAGTACCACCATTGTTAATGTATTGTTAATGTATTGTTAAAGTGTTGGTTGTGTTTGGTGTGATTGGTGTGCTGATGTACCGATGTATCGAGAGGGTTTGCTATATATATGTGATGTGGATGGTTACGTTCCAATGCCAGATACAAGCATATATGCCACTAGGAATCATAAATTGCTACGGTATTTGGCGATGAATCATCAAACTTCTTAGTAATCAATGGAAATCCCGGTGGAAATGTGTGATTCCAGTGCGAGATGACAAGCAGATCAGCACGGTACAGACTACCCACACTACATAGAACACTGTAAATACCATACAACTACGACACAGTATACTATATAATACACAAACACAAGTACCACAATATAATATACACACACAAGTACAACAGTATACTATACTCTTATAGCCTAAGAGAGAGGCAGAGAGAGAGAGAGAGAGCAAGCGGCCGGAGTATGGACATTATAGTAACTACATACGTATCAACCATATGATTGAGACGTATATAAGTACATAACACATCAAGAACAACGAAACACACATGACTTCACGTATACAAGTACCAATATATTCAATCAGCAATCAGCAATCAGCAAGAGCCAGGAGCCAGGAGCCACGAAGGGGAATGGGGGAAGGTGGTATAACAGAAGTGCTGGAGTGTACTTGATTGCCTTTCTGTGCAAAACTGGGTCAACACGCAGTACAAATACACATACTAACGTGTTGATAATGGCTAGGTACGCTTGGTATACTAGGGCTACGGACACGCTGCACCGGTTGACGGTGCTGACCATCATCGGTGGGTCGCTGTACATGACTGGTGGGCTGGTGTACACGCTGTACATGAACGGTAAGCGGTACGAGCAGAAGGTCATCACGGACAAGAAGGACGAGATGAACCAGCTGGAAGGCGCAATGTCTTCCTCAGAGTGATTTATTGAACCCTAACAAATTGCAAACATTGTGTGGGAGGGTATTTCTAGACACTCCTCATTCTACGTAAACACTCCATATTCTAACAATCTGTATATAGTCTTATGTATGACATCTAATTCAATATATCTTCGCTTCTTATAAAAAGGGAAAATTGCCATTAAATTGCTTCAAGTACAAGAGAACATGAAGGCTCTTAGTACAAGAACATACAGGTCAAGATATGGAGGCACATACAGGACAAGATATGGAGGAAGAACAAGATATGGATCAAACAAGCGAGAACCAGCTGGAGAAAGTTACCACCGGCATTGAGCAGGAGTTGCAAGACGAGAACGAGAATATCAAAAAGGCTCTCGAGGAGTACTCGTCCCCGCCGTTGCCTCCCAGAGATCACATTGCCACGGAGAGTGTAGTGCCTGAATTGCCCCCCAGGAACCATGATGAGGCAGAGAAGAATGATGTGATACGCAGTGAGAGCGAGGGCACTGGTAAGGGCACTGGTAAGGGCACTGGTAAGGACACTGGTAAGGCCACTGTCGAGGCCAATAGTGATGCGGAACCGACACTCCCACCGAGGAATATAGAAGAACAAAGAAATGTTGTGGTTAACACTGATTTCCTTGCTTATAACAATAAGCGGATAAGAGACTTAGTGGCTCGTGAAGGCCCCGATAGGGAAGAAGAGATCTACGTGAATATAGGTACACTGAAGGAGAAATATAAAGAACAGATCTCTAAGCTGGAAGAAGGCCAATACAACCCTATAGTAGCAACCTTTATCCAATGCTTACCTGACATTTCTTTAAGGGACCTAATTGAAGAAGAGAAGATACTGCTTTCCACTGATCTCAAATTTAGGGATATTGTGTGGCCAATACTGTCTTTTAACTATGTCAAACCAGAAAACTTGAATAAAGGATCTAATGAGACAATCACAAAGTTTTTGGAGAGACATAATATTACAGATGAAGAGACTTTGACAAGATACACAACTGTGTTGACGACATATTACTCAGAGACATTTCAAGGGGAGTTGTGCGATGACATTGTCATCCTACTGAATGCTATTGATATAGTTACCAAGGATGAACAAGATTTCTATATTATTTTCGAGAGTTTGCTTAATAAGTTCAACATGAAGGAAGTATACTATTCTAACAATGACAAGGATATCGAACTATGCTACATATTTGAGAGATTCCTGGAGGATAATCATAAGGCCTTGTACAACCATTTGTCCAGGGAAGGTCTATCTACTAAGATGTACTTACCCGTATGGATTAGAACGTTATTCAGGAAACAATTGAACGAAGATATTGCAGTGAAGATCGTGGATATCATTCTCCTAGAAGGCTTAGAGGGACTCTTAAGGATAGCCTTAGCACTCATAGTGGGGAATGAGGACAAGTTGTTGAGGTCCAAATTCGAAGATATCTTATCGATAATTAAGAATCTAGATCCCATGGCAGAATTATCTAGCGAATTTATCACTGAGGCCATGGCTTCCATCGAATTGAAACCAAAGGCGGTAATTGGCTACAAGTATGAGTATGAAGAAATCCACAGGTTGGAGAGAGAAAGAGAAGAGCAATTTGACTATGTCAAGAACAAGAACAAGAACCTTCAGGAAAAGGTAAAGAAACTTGAACATGATTATACTTTCCTAAACCGAGAGCATGTGACCATAGCCAATGAGCTGGTCAATAGCCAATTGAACATCGAACAAATATCTGTGCAAAACAATGAGCTAAGAATAGAACTGATCAACCTGCGAAAGGAACTGGCAGAGCTAACCAAACAAAAAGACATAGAAACTGGTAAAGCTGTTCCTGATGACATGAAGAAAGAATTAACCAACATCCTTGCAAAGAATTCTAGAGTGATGACGGAAAATTTACAACTTCAAGATAAAGTCTCTGAACTAGAGAAAACCGCGGAGGATATCAAAAGATGCACTGAAGAAGGGAAATTGTACGAAGACCCTTCTGCTTCTTCTTGGACTGGTCTAAAGAAGATATCCACCAAATTTTAAGATAGTTTATTTGTTTTTCTATTCATCTGTTCCTAGAGAGCTACACTATACATATCTGATTTATTTTTTCTCAAGAATCGTTAGAGTTATAACTATTTAACTGCTTGATTCGACTAGTTTATTGAATACATATAGCTCTGTCTGCTATGATAATGTTACAGATATCATGAATCACGAGTAACATCAAGAAGGCCCCGAAACGATTGACGGCTCCTTCACATCCCAGCGAATTGTGAGTTTGCTATAGCATGGCTACTGAACAAGAGGATTATATGAACGGGTGTATAACCTTTCTGGTGATCAAGCCGGTTAACAAAATAACGCCGACAGCATAATCAAACATGATCAATCTTTTGGTGGGGCCTTTACTAGGGTCTCTCAAACTTTCGGTGCCCTTTTCGAGGAACTTTTCCGTGACGGCTAATGCAATGCGTAGGTGGAAGTTGGTGGAGTGCCGTCGAGTGGCTAAGCAGCCAGAGTACAAAGTTGGCGATGTGAGACCTAATTATGTTCCCAAGGAGAGAAAAGAGTTCCCAGATTACAAATATGGTGAAGCCTTAGTCTTCAAGCAGAGTAATAAGGGTCTGTATGGTGGTTCGTTTGTGAAGTACGGTAACAAGATATCTGAGAGTAAGCATAAGACCAGGAGAACGTGGCACCCCAATGTGATTAAGAAGAGTTTATGGAGTGAGACTCTGAATAGATCCATAAACATCAAGATGACTGCTAAAGTGCTAAGGACAATAATCAAAGAAGGTGGTATTGACAATTACTTAATCAAGGATAAGAGTGCTCGGATCAAAGAGCTGGGCCCGACCGGTTGGAAGCTGCGTTACAGAATAATGCAAAGAAAGGAACAACTCAACAATCCACCTCACCATGATAAACCAGTTGTCAAGCTAGCAGATGGCACAGAAGCCAAGGTCCTTTACGAACAAGAAATCGACGGCGAGTCCTACAGAATCAAAGTCGGTAGGAGAAAACTGATGACTTACCTGTACCCCTTGGAGAAGTTGGAGCACAAAGCAGACGGCAAACCATTGAACCACAAGGAATTCATAGACAAGTTTGGTGATCTGAAAGCAGAGCAAATTATCCAAAGACTACACAAATATAACTTTGATCTGAAGACCATCTCAGTATGAAGCAGCCCATTGAAGATCGATATCCTTCATTTTCTCCCCGCACATGTAAATACCTACATTAACAAACCAAAGCTGGAAAATCTAAAAGGATCTATAAGAGATAACATAAATAGCAATATATTCACCTTGTCAATATATCTGAAAATACGTTTACCAACGACTAGCCCAAGCCCAACCTGCCAGGAGGTACATCTTCACGTACATCACATGGCACTACAGCGTACATAACTACCACCTTAGCAACAATAGCTTACTGTGACTGCCTTTCCTAAAACCCAGACATCCGTACCATATAACACCCATACATCTTAGCAGATATTTGATTGCTAAGATGTTTTTGCTCGGAATCTCACCCCTCCCGTGCTGGGTGCTTCGAAAGCCCGAGGGCCATCCAACCAGTAAAGGGGAAAGGCCCAGGTGGTAGGCTCACGGTCCCACGGTGCTAGGCTTGTCTAAGGTACCACTTCCCTCTAGGCTATGGTAACCCTCTCCCTAAGGGGAAGATTCTGAAGAGCCGAGAGCTGCCCTTTCAGTCGGATGGGCAGCGTGGCCATGGGAAGGGGGAGGGGAAACGTTAGAGTTCCGCTAGGCAGAGGGGTTCCATCTGCTTGAGTGCTCGCAGACCCGGCTTCCTCCTCCGGTACTGAGACCAGGCCCAGGTCCAAGCCTAAGCCTAGGCCGAAGCGTGAGCCTAGGCCGAAGCGTGAGCCTAGGCCGAAGCGTGAGCCTAAGCCTAAACCTCAGCTGCACTCCACTTGGCGAGTCTCCGTAGTGGCAAACTCCATTTTGGTGAAAATTTCCAGCTACACTGGGGTCGATGCGTAGTCGAAAACTCTCTGCGTGAAAGTGGGAATAGTGGCTAGCTGGAAGTTTTAGAAGTGGGTGGACGGTTAAAAGTTGTAGATACATAAGTTGGTTAATTTACGCGCTTAATTGTCAACAAGAAGAGGTAAACAAAGACATCAAAAATGGCCGTTAAGACTGGTATGTTAACCTAGGAAATTCGACAGAAAGATATATGAAGCACATCCCGGAAGTTTGCAGCAAAAATCTCTAATCAGCATGATATAATATGCCTTGAACACGGTTGTAACAATGTGAATAGCTAGCCGATAGGAATGTAACGCTGAAGTTGTTGAAATAAGAATACCGAGAAACCTACATTTTTGGAAATCTCTGATAAGAAACGAAGATTTATGTTTTGAGAGACACTACTATAATGACATGGGACAAATTGCAACATAATGCTGAAAATTATATCAATTCTATTGGCATAACATGAAATGAGATAAACTATTGACTACGGATGTGGAACCAACAAAACAATTCGAAGCAATTTTACTAACATAATTACTATTATCAAAAATCTCTCTATTTGTATTTACCATGTGATATTGAAATCTTTTACCACCGTGAATGATAAGTTAGGTATCGACTATTGGCTTGTGTATTGGTTTGACGAAGAGCGAAAAAATTTCCATATTATAATTCTTCCATCGTATTGTGGTGCAGTGTGACAAATTTTTATTACTAGCGTGATAGTGGAACAAGCAGTTTTTATTACCGATAAATATTATCTGTTCAATATGAGTTTGGAATTCTGAAGATTTAATCACATGGTACTGATAAGAATAAGAGCATAAGTTTTTGGTATACTAATGATTCCAGGTATTGCTGTTGGTTTGAACAAGGGTACTAAGGTCACCCAAATGACCCCAGCCCCAAAGATCTCTTACAAGAAGGGTGCTGCTTCTAACAGAACCAAGTTCGTTCGTTCTTTGGTCAGAGAAATCGCTGGTTTGTCTCCATACGAAAGAAGATTGATCGATTTGATCAGAAACGCCGGTGAAAAGAGAGCTAGAAAGGTCGCCAAGAAGAGATTGGGTTCTTTCACCAGAGCTAAGGCTAAGGTTGAAGAAATGAACTCCATCATTGCTGCTTCTCGTCGTCACTAAACGGGTTATTCCTAATTATTATATCTTTCTCAAATCCATTTTAAAAGAGAAGATCCAACTTATATAAAAAGTACATCTTCTTTCAAAAATCATGGAGATTATAACAATGTCGAATACCTGTTAAATCCCACAACACTACATAAACATTTTCTATAAACGGAATGTAAACTACGTTACATATAATTTAATCCTTATATTATTAGATCATCATACCAATGTGATCCCCTCCTGGTTCAATAAGTACTTAGACAGTAGAGAAAACTCAAACATACTTCAATAACTATTTCTAAATGTTGCCGTAAGACTTACTTATCTGCACAACCTTTCTCATTTTACAGGTGATAGTCATAATGTAAGTGGAGTTGTCAATATTCCTCTGTGAGTTGGCCTCTCTATACCCTAAACCTCATTACGATCATAGAAAACGATGCTGTAAAGTTCGAGAAATTTTTTTCAAAATTTTGAAAAACTATAAAAGGCAGGCGATGGGCACCTTTAATTTAGCTATGAGTTGTTACGTATCATTTTTATTGTCATTCGGTTTTATTCTTGATTCCTCTTTCGAAGATCCCTACAATGTCTTTTATTTAATAGACGCCCAGAGTCACGGTGCAATCTTTTTCTAACATAGATGTTATGAGTAACCCTCACGGTCTGGATGTCGTTTTACCTTCTCCAGACTGCCGTGCTCGCGGTTGTTCTTAGAGCAAACCAGTACTCTATTCCATTGAAATATATGGAGGGGTAGTGAGTGGATCTTCCCTGGAAGTATGAATTTGAATATACTTATGATTAGATTTTCTTCACGCACATTTTTTTATATATTTTCTCACTCCATTGTATTTGTAGTATTCTTTTGAACAGGAAACCTGTCACGTATGAGGTCTTAAATGATTCAGATTTATGTTTAGGTGCGTATCTAGGTGATGCCACTTGAAACCCGTGACAATCCTCATACTTGCTGGACGACACAGTTACAATGAGTAACTCCACATATGAGATAGGATAATGAACCTTTTTGTAATTCCACTAATAAAAAAAATTCGACAATTTTAGGCAAGTTTATACAGTAAAACTAGAAACTACTACAATACTTACCTTTCTGAATAACAGAAACATTCTTATTTCTATAAATGAAAGTTCAAAGTCTTTCCAAAATTTATTGGATGACTATCCCAGATATTATCGGATAGTTATTTCTTATCCCAGCCCTTCTTGATAGCTTCTGCATAGGTAGGATAGTCAATGTAACCTTCGGCAGTCATAGTGTAGAAGTATGACCTGTCATACTTGTTCAAAGGTAATCCCTTTTCCAAACGGTCGACCAAATCAGGGTTAGAGATAAAGTATCTACCATAACCAATTATGGTTCTGTCATCATTAACAACATCCTTTACAACTTCTGGATGAATGGCATAGTTACCAGTTCTAATAATCACACCCTTCCAGATTGAGTAAGCGAAGTCAATTGTACCTTCATTGTATACACTTTCACCTTCTGGAAGGAATGGATCAAGAACTCTTGGCTCCATAAAATGTATGTAGGCAAGTCTCTTTCCTCCCTTAGCTCTTTTTTCCAATTCACCAATGATGTAAGCATATTGTGCAATAATAGTAGGGTCAGTACCACCAGACATACCTCCGTAGTTACCATATGGTGAGAATCTAATAGCTGTCTTCTCAGCACCAATGGCATCAACGACAGCATCAACTACTTCCAAAACAAATCTTGCTCTGTTTTCAATTGATCCACCGTATTCATCGGATCTGTGGTTGGAAATTGGGTCAATGAATTCGTTCAACAAGAAACCAGTTGAACTATGAATTTCAACACCATCAGCACCAGCAGAAATAGCATTCTTGGAAGCCTGCACGTAATCATTAACATATTGCTTGATATCTTCCCTAGACAAGCCGTGTTGTAAGTTGTTGGACTTCTTTGCAAGCTCTTCTTGTTCTGGGCTTGCGTAGTAGTTATCAGTTGCTGAATCAAATCTCAAACCGTCCCTGGCCAACAGATTTGGCATGGCTAGTCTACCCAAAGCCCAAAGTTGCACCCAAGCAAACGATTTGTTGCTGTGAATGGCATCAATAATCTTTCTCCACTCAACTAATTGTTCTTCAGACCAAATACCTGGAGCATTATCATAACCACCAGCTTGAGCAGATGGGAAGGTACCTTCAGTGATAACTAAAGTACCAGGTCTTTGCGATCTTTGTCTGTAATACTCTACAGACCATTCTCTGTTTGGAATGTTACCTGGGCTCTCAGCTCTCATTCTAGTTAATGGTGGGAAGGCAGCACGATGTAGAACCGTGTTGTTACCAACTTTCAAAGGCTTGAATAAGTTAGTACCCTTCAAAGAGACTGGCTCAAAATCAGTTGTGAATGACATTTTGTTATGTTGTAGTTTGATAATTTTTGCTAATTGAATACTAAAGACAACGCTAATATTCTTTCTAAGTATTAACTTGCTGTTTTTCTAGCAATAATAGGATTAAACTTGAAAGAAGAAGCCATTGATAATCCAAGAATGGAACATCTTGGTAGCCTTTTTATATGTTTTCGAGATTAAAAATTTAGAGTGTTCCTCAATTCTATATTTTTCCTGTTATCTCAGTATTCCTCAATTTGTAATAATCTATCAGTGCTATCTGAACAATCATTGATCTATTATTATTCTGGCAGTAAAATTGTATAAATTCGTATTCTAATCATAATTTCAACTATTTCGTTGGGAATTGACCCGAGTTAGCTCTTTCTTAGATTTTTGATAGAGGTTAAAAATGAAAAATAACAGTTCTGAGTAGAATAGAACAGCGGTAAACACACATTTGAAGTTAATCAAGCTCAATTAGACCAATAAGCCATCCATTTTCACCACAATGTTACATTTCACGCATCCTTAGTAATGAAGTTTATACAATTCCCCACGTTAAATTCAAGGTAATTTGACAGCTTTACCGTTTTCAATCACAATGGTGTTAACATACCGGGAATGGATAAACACTCTAATTAATCAATGGAAAACTATGGAAACTTTTGCACTCCCTGATCCTTACCTAATTCAATTAACTCAACAAAGTCATGAACTCCCCTATAAACAACCGCCATCTCACAATGCTGATTAGAGAATTCAGTCACCTTGTTTAGAAAATAACGCAGATTAATTCAACCACAATAACGTCCACAATCATTATGTTAAGAACCAGAATGAACAAAAAAAAATGATTTCCCTCAAGCCTGCTACTATATTTGCCAACATAACATGCTGCCAGCTTTATCGGAGTCCGAAGCTATTTCCCAAACTAAGGAATGACAAGATTAATCCAATTACCCTGTTCCCATAGTACTCATTTTCATTCATTGAGTCGTGGTTTCTAATTTTCAGGTCCACAGTTCGCGAAGCTACAATGATCGACGACGATTTGTAATACGTAATCAAAAATTGAAAATAAAAAATGATAGGACCCCACAGCAGTGGGAAGAGTGGACTTGACATATATTTATCTGTAGAATGTTACCTGAACACACTGTGATTGAATACGTCTCCTTCTATAAACTGTGGTTGATAGTAATATGCCAAATTCTCTCCTTTCGGAGTTACTCTCCCGTCAAAAAATATGCCTATAGGAGTTTACATTCACTATGTAGTCATTCAACATCACGTGTAGGTGATATTTTGTAACATCGAAGCAAATAACACACAGTACAGTGTTACTTTATTGATAACGAATAACTCTTAGCCCCTATTCTTGCAACCGATGTCTAACAGTTGTTGTGAGCAAAAGCAAACAGACTTTCATACTCTTTTGCTTCTGAAGGAACACAATACATCCATGCTCTTGCACTGTATTTACTAATTGAAAAATACCTCACCTGCTTTCAAAACACTTAGCTAAACCGCAACAGATCAGGTTTATCTACGTGCAGTAAGCATATTAAGGTCTTTCTATTGATTAAAGATTGACCATTACCTAATGACGTTCAAAGCACCCAATCATAACAGAATAAAGATAGGAAGTTTGGTCCATCTAAATTTCGGGAAACGTTTCCTGTTGCCAGGCTAAAAGTTTTATCAAATCCATTTAAGTTTGTTGGTGGTGGCGTAAAAACCGACAAAACAAGTATTCCATATATCCAACTTTCTCAAGCACCAGGATCAATCAACAACTAAATAACTACCAGTTAAAACAGTTAAATCCTTTTAGACCGTATCGAAAGCATAATCAACATACTGGCCTAGCAGAGATAGGATAAATATATGCCTTGATATTATCTTGCAAGTTCAAATTTCGAACTTTCTCTAAGCTCAGACGAATGCAGAACACATATATAATCTTGTTTTGATACTAAGACCATATACCATACATCGAAAGTATAACTTGAAAATGGATTGGAGTCAATTTAGAAGCTTTGCCAATTATCTATCGGAAGTTATACTCATACAAAACTCATGAAATATAGAATTTTTCCATTTTAAAACCATTTCCATCACATTGCAGTTTGAGATATTTGTCATTTTCTATCCCGCAACTAAAGTCTAGAATAAAATATCCATTCAGATGTTTAGCTAATACTGTGCGGTTAGGCATCTAAAAACATTAATTCGTCCAGAATATTAGAATATCGGACGACAAAGACTGCAAAAGGCTGTTGGTGTTATAGAAATGGTTGGCAGCTCATTAAGACTCAACAATCATTGGCTTTTCAACATATTGACCATGTAGCTTTAGGAAATAACGCATCTAAATTTTAAAAAAGTTGGAGTTATTTATGTTTTCTAAGTTCTTTTGAAATCGAGTTTAAGGAGAAAGAATATCAAGAATGATAAGCAATAATTAAACACTCAGCATCTCCTAGGTGCACATGCAAAATTGCGTCTATGCCGTCATCCAATAGTGGCGGAATTAAATCCCCAACAATTTATTTTGATAGTCGGATAATAATATCCCATATGATCAATTCCTGATTGAATATCATAGATAATTGTCCTCAATATTGCCTTGTTGGCAAAATAAATAAACATACCGACAACAAAAGCATATCATTCTAAACCTCGCTGTTTCAATTTCAATTTCAACAATTCAGGCCTGGGGCAACACCTGGAGCCGATTTCAGGATTTTCAGCATAAAATTTCCTACAACACTTGTAAAGGTTATCGATAAGTCGAGAACATCTGTCTTCGTTATAACCATTGCTTTGTAAGCAGTCCTGAATAGCACAAGCTTCTTTCTGACATGCACTGGATGATCTACCAGACATCGGGTCGTTTGTTTATTCGTTTATGTGCGCGCGTGTATAAGATTTGATTTTATTATCGTCTGCCTTAACTTTCAGATGATATGTGGACAAGGTATTTTGGAAAATGACGTAGAGTCTAACCAAAATCGCTCTTTGATGATCAAATTCCTGGAAAGGTTCTTATCCGTACTTCTCGTATTCCTTTACTGTCTATGGTCTTTACGTCTTATACTCACAGCTATCACAAAAGGAGTCTGCAGCCATAATTGGAGAACGGATTACATACTTCTCTATACTTTTGCAGTTATACTCCTGGAAATCTCAGATCTCCCCTTCTAGAGTTAACTCCCCCACTAGATTTATCAGTGTAATTTGTCCAACTTCGGCTCCTTTCTTTTATTTAGCATAATATAAATCTAAAGAAGAAGCACTGAGTTATGTAGGGTCATATCATTTATGAGCAACAGACGGACATTTTTCTTTGTACAACTCACGGGTCATATCGGATTGCATCTAAACTATGTTCAGAGACCCCCAATTTGCATCATCTTGCCCTTTGTTCAACAATCGGATGCTTTCCCTTTTTTTAACCTGTGATCATAAAAGTTGCATATTCGTAAGGAACCCAACGGCCCTCTAGAATCCCATTCCAACTGAAAAGTGTTGTGAGTTCTACGGGATTATATCTGGTATTACAAAGGGTGTCTGGGGAGCTGGTCGTTCAACTGAGAAAGTTCCAGCTTCTAAGCTATTATTTTGTCATCAAGCCTGTGATCCCAATCTCTTTTGAGATTATCACTACTAGTTAAACACTTGTCGGAGATTAGAAGTTTTCTCTTTCACAGGAGATATCATCTCACCAACAAAATGCTGCCTTCATCCTCTCTCTACCCATGTTCCTAACCTATTTGAGTTCTCTCGTTCTGTTTTGGTTCTGGGCCATGCCACAGTACTCTTAGTAATTGCCCTTTATCCTACTGGCTCTTGTAACCCTTCTTAACCCTTTACTAGCTATTGCTCAAGGATAGCACAAAGGGCCATGGGATGGCTAATTCCTTAACCTTTAAAATTTAGGGAGCCTTCCAGTTTCTCTTGTTGAATAACGGAGGTTTGTATGGAGGGAAAACGCTAATTTCGATGAAGGAGAGATGCCCTTCGCAAATGTGTCGAAGTTTCTCACTATTCCTTCAACCCTCTTTCCTCCTTTTCCTTCGGCAATAGACACTGCACTATATTTGGAGTAAAATGTCCGTCTTTCATCGTTAAACTACCTTGAGAGAACTTAAAGAAAACTCCAACTAATTACCTTGGAACTTGGGATAAAGAAATTAGTAACCCCTCATGCTAGTTCTCTGAAAAGTATCTGAAAATTTACTGTTTGCAACAATAAGTTATGGATGCAATTACAAATTGTGCTTAAGACCTAGACTAAATTAATAACAATTATTATTTCCCTTAAGTCCTTTCTCAATAATCAATAGTTTGGATAGCTATATAAAGGGTAAGCCTTTACCATCATCAAGCCTTGGAACACATCCTTTATCTTTTGTTGTTCTTATTGTAAAATATATAAATACAACAACAAACCAAATCTTGAAAGCATCAATTATATACGTAATAGATACTTTCAATCAACAAAAAATCAACATTATAACGCTAATTTTTTGTTCCTTTTGGCTTATTAGATAACTCCCCACAATTGAAAAAAAACATGTCCGCTAATCCAACTAACACTTCCGATGTTAGAGGTGACAGAGTTGTCACTAACTCTACAGGTTACCCATACAATGACCCATTTGCTACTCAAAGAGTTGGTCAACACGGCCCATTGTTGATGCAAGATGCTAACTTGATCGACTCCTTGGCCCACTTCAACAGAGAGAGAATCCCAGAAAGAAACCCTCACGCCCACGGTTCTGGTGCCTTTGGTTACTTTGAAGTCACTGATGATATTACTGACATCTGTGGTTCTGCCATGTTCTCCGAAATTGGTAAGAGAACCAGATTCTTGACCAGATTCTCCACTGTCGGTGGTGAAAAGGGTTCTGCAGACACCGCCAGAGACCCAAGAGGTTTTGCTACCAAGTTCTACACTGAAGAAGGTAACTTGGACTGGGTTTACAACAACACTCCAATTTTCTTCATCAGAGACCCATCTAAGTTCCCACATTTCATCCACACCCAAAAGAGAAACCCACAAACTAACTTGAAGGACCCAAACATGTTCTGGGATTACTTGACCACTCCAGAAAACCAAGTTGCTGTCCACCAATTGATGATCCTGTTCTCCGACAGAGGTACCCCAGCTTCTTACAGACACATGAACGGTTACTCCGGTCACACTTACAAGTGGTCCAACAAGAAGGGTGAATGGCACTATGTCCAAGTTCACATCTTGACTGACCAAGGTATCAAAAACTTGACCAATGATGAAGCTGTTGAAATCGCTGGTAAGAACCCAGACTACTGTCAACAAGACTTGTACGAAAACATCGCCAAGGGTAACTACCCATCCTGGACTGTTTACATCCAAACTATGACCGAAGAACAAGCCAAGAAGTTGCCATTCTCTGTCTTCGACTTGACCAAGGTCTGGCCACACAAGGACTTCCCATTGCGTAGAGTCGGTAAGATGGTCATGAACGAAAACCCATTGAATTACTTTGCTTCCATCGAACAAGCTGCTTTCTCCCCTGCCAACACTGTTCCATACCAAGAACCATCTGCTGACCCAGTTCTACAATCTCGTTTGTTTGCTTACGCTGATGCTCACCGTTACAGATTGGGTGCTAACTTCCACCAAATCCCTGTGAACTGCCCATACGCCTCCAAGTTCTTCAACCCAGTTATTAGAGACGGTCCAATGAACGTTGATGGTAACTTCGGTAACGAACCAAACTACTACGCTTCCAACAAGCAATACCAAATTCCAAACCAAGACAGACCAATCCAACAACACCAAGAAGTCTGGAACGGTCCAGCTCAACCATTCCACTGGGCTACTTCTCCAGGCGACATCGACTTCGTCCAAGCCAGAGACTTGTACAAGGTCTTGGGTAAGCAAAAGGACCAACAAGAGCACTTGGCTTACAACATCGGTACTCACGTTGCTGGTGCTGACCCAGAGATCCAACAACGTGTTATCGACATGTTCTCTCGTGTCGATGAAGGTCTAGGTGCTAACATCAGAAAGGAGATCGAAAAGAACGCCAGCGCCCCAACTGCTAAGATCTAAGTGCGCTTTTGAACCACGTAAAGTGCTGTAAAACAGCTCTATTCAATGAGGTAAATGATAAAGTTTATAAGAGACCAAAAAATTCAAAAAAAAAAAAAATTATATTGGTATTTATATGAAACAATAGTTCAGTTCAAAGCGCTAGCTTTTCTCATCTCAACTAACCGGTATTAGGTGGGTATTTATTTAATATGGGAACAAGAAATGTGACACTAATGTTCATGTTTTTATTTTCATTATTTATTCTATATGGTTTGGTACTTGATGTTATGTCTTAATTCATAGTTTTTTTTTTTTAGTAACAGAAATATATATCTATCAGCTATTTATTAAATATTCAAGAGATTAAATTATTATAAATGTCACTGGATGCATTGATGTTGTCCATTGTACCGCACTGAAATACAACTCTTTAGAGTTGAACAAATTGAACGGACTTTCTCAAAAGTTAAAATCTGCGAAGTAGGGGAGTCATTCGGGGCGAGACCGTCGTAGTCCAACATAAAACACAAGTTGGAGCAAACCATAGAAGAGCCTGGCATTGTTCAAGACAGTTAACAACGCAGGTATATCTTGACTATACCCCAAACTATTATTATTTGGACCGCCAGAATGCTTAAGTCCAGTTTGCTTTTGGAGAACATACGGAAGTTCAACAGGTTTAGAAGCCCTTACAGGCTGCAGGACGTGTGGCCATTAGGCAGGCGATCTGCCGTGCTGGTACTACTATTTATTGGAAACCAAGGTGAGTTAAGAGTTCTATTGACCAAGCGGTCACGGAGTCTGCGTAGTTTCTCGGGCCATGTGTCATTCCCCGGAGGCAAAGCTGACGATGCGAAGGAGACTCCCGAGCAAGTGGCTAGAAGAGAGACATGTGAGGAGATTGGGCTACCGCAGGACGCAGCACAACTGAAGCGGGACTACGGCATGGAGATAGAAAACCTGCTGACGGAGATGCCTTGCTACATATCACGCACACTGCTCAGCGTTAAGCCCGTCGTGTGCCTGCTCAAGAACACGCACAAGTCTGACCTGGATATCCTGGAGGCGAGCAAGTTTGCCGCGAAGTTAAACCCTGGCGAGACATCGTCGCTGTTCTCTGTGCCACTGCGGGACTTGGCACCCAGACATTTGCGCCGCGGTATGGCAACTGAGTACGTTGACCACAGAGAGGAGTCTCTCGAGTGGGGGGGCCTTCCCTGGCTAGTGGACCACTTCTATTACCCCGTAGAGAATCCGCAAGAGGCCCCCTGGCTCACGGATGTGCAGGACCTGAGCAGCGAGGAGAACGAAGTCGAAGTGCTGCGGGACGCCAGCAGCCACCGAGTGCAATGCCGCGACCTGTGGGGGCTCACCGCGAAGATCATCAGCGACCTAGCCGCGATCGCCACGGGACTCATAACCACGGACACTAGCAGACAGGCCACGGTGGGACACGAGGACCTGATCTACGGACTCTACACCAACGGCCAGATGCAACCGGAGCGGTCGCAGTGGGAGTCAGACATGATCCGCGCCAAGCGCGACACCAACTACACAGACGTCATACCCGAGGCGTACATGTCGGACCTCCACTCCCGCGGCGTAACCTTCTAGTTCTAGCACTGTGTATATGTATAGTCAGTATATAACATGCAGTATAGTCAGTTATATGTAAATCACATGATTCCAACGTATCAGAGTAGCAATATAGACACACCCCTTCCATTTCCCCCCGATATCCCCGAACAATGGGAGGAGTTCAGTTTCGCATAATTTTGACACAAATGAGCCCTGTAGAGGAGCCCTGCAGCGGCGCACAGCAACCCTTGGAGCGCACATCGGAGGTGGAACTGGGAAAGGGTGTAGTTCCTCCTCACAGACACGACCCACAACGGTGCGGTACTGTCTGTGGGGGGAGGGCAGCCCAGAATTCTATCGGAATAGAGGAAATATCCCAGCAGAGAGCAAGAGAGAGAGAGACTTGTACGAGGGTCTCTGAGGAACGAGGGTAGGAGGGGGGTGCTGAGCGATTTCGATCGACGGTTCTCAGGAAAGACGCATCATTTTGTGCGGGTGTTTCTGTGTGAATTTGGGGGGG
>ERZ1036435.82-NODE-82-length-88950-cov-11.498386_pt1 | contig 88950 bp, 50 predicted proteins | sample MGYA00514223_ERZ1036435 | MGnify/ENA primary metagenome ERZ1036435 (study PRJEB33795, sample SAMN09464927) | human gut metagenome | host: Homo sapiens | place: USA: Stanford, California | collected 2016-08 | study: EMG produced TPA metagenomics assembly of the...
GACTAGAAGGCTGTAGAGTGCGGGCGCTATTACTGAGTGAATCACTTCCATTGTTTACCCCCCTTGATTCACTCATCCAATTCAAACTGAAAAAAAAAAAACATATTTAAACAACAACCCTGGTAAAAAGAAAATTTTTTCTTCTGACTTAAACAAGTGATAGGAGTAATAGAAGTGTTATACATAGACACATTAACAAATAAATAAGAAAGAAAAACTAGTACGGAAAGGATGCAAGTTGAAACAGTGCCAACGAAGCCATATCAAGACCAGAAGCCAGGTACTTCTGGTTTGAGAAAGAAGACTAAAGTTTTCATGGAGGAGCCTAACTACACTGAGAACTTCATACAGGCGATCATGGATGCTATTCCAGAAGGAGCCAAGGATGCTGTTCTTGTGGTTGGTGGTGATGGTCGTTTCTACAACGATGTCATCATGCAGAAGATTGCGGCTATTGGTGCTGCCAATGGTGTGCGTAAGTTGATCATTGGTCAGAACGGGCTGCTGTCTACTCCAGCTGCATCTCATGTTATCAGATCCTATGCCGAGAAGTGTACCGGTGGTATTATCTTGACCGCGTCTCATAACCCTGGTGGTCCAGAGAATGACTTGGGTATCAAGTACAACTTGGCCAACGGTGGCCCAGCACCTGAGCCGGTGACCAACAAGATGTGGGAAGTCTCCAAGCAATTGACCCATTACAAGATAATCAAGGATTTCCCACAAGTCGATTTCTCCAAGATTGGTAAGGACCAGCAATACGGTCCTTTGCTAGTGGATATCATCGACACAACAGAGGATTACGTGAAGTTCATGAAAGAGATCTTCGACTTCAAATTGATCAAGGAATTTATTCACAAGCAAAGAGAAGCCAAGAACTGGAAACTGCTTTTTGACTCCTTGAACGGTATTACCGGTCCATACGGTAAGGCCATCTTCGTCGATGAATTTGACCTACCAGCTGATGAAGTACTACAAAACTGGCACCCACAACCGGACTTCGGTGGTCTGCACCCTGATCCAAATTTGACCTACGCTCACACTTTGGTCGAGAGAGTCGACCGTGAGAAGATTGAGTTTGGTGCCGCCTCAGATGGTGACGGTGACAGAAACATGATCTACGGTGCTGGCCCAGCTTTCGTCTCTCCTGGTGACTCTGTTGCCATCATTGCTGAGTACGCTAAGGAAATTCCATACTTCCAAAAGCAAGGTATCTACGGTCTAGCCCGTTCTTTCCCAACTTCTGGTGCCATTGACCGTGTCGCCAAGGCTCAAGGCTTGAACTGTTACGAAGTGCCAACTGGCTGGAAGTTCTTCTGTGCTTTATTCGATGCTAAGAAGCTGTCCATCTGTGGTGAAGAATCCTTCGGTACTGGTTCCAACCACATCAGAGAAAAGGATGGTGTGTGGGCCATCTGTGCTTGGTTGAACATCCTTGCACTTTACAACAAGCACAACCCAGAGAAGGAAGCCTCTATTAAGACCATCCAAGAAGAATTCTGGGCCAAGTACGGCCGTACTTTCTTCACTCGTTACGACTACGAAGGTATCACTACTGAAAAGGCTAACAAAGTTGTGGATTTGCTAGACAAGTTTGTCAATGATCCAAAATCCAAGAACGCTCCATTCCCAGGCGACGAGTCCTTAACCGTCTCCGACTGTGGTGACTTCTCTTACACAGACCTAGACGGTTCTGTATCAGACCACCAAGGCCTGTTCGTCAAGCTATCCAATGGTGCCAGATTCGTACTAAGATTGTCAGGAACAGGTTCCGCAGGTGCTACCATCAGACTATACATCGAAGAATACAGTGACGACAAGTCTACCTACACACAATCTGCAGACCAATACTTGCAAAAGATGATAAAGTCTGTCACTTCATTCCTAAACTTCAAGGAATTGATCGGTACCGATGAGCCAACAGTCCGTACCTGAGTGCATTTAATTTTTTTTCGTATCTATATCCCTCCAACAAAGAAAAAAAGCCCTCAATCCCCTTCCCCCCCCCCCTTATAAGGAATCATCCTTTTCTAATGTAAAAAATATTATACATAATATAAATAATTCGATAAACATTTACTATGTTATAGTGTCCCTTATGCTTGTATTTTAGTTTGTTTTTTTCTTATTCCAACCCGCAGTCTATTATAGCAACACGCCGATATGTGTGTCCTGTGCCTTCCCACACAAGGCATCCCCCTTTTTCCACTAGTAGTAAGTCAATGCAAGGTGTCAGGGTGTGAGGACGTTCCAAATTCAGATGAACAGCCCTTAGACTTGGGGGGATGAGCTCTCTTGTGCCCCATGTTTGCTACACAATGGGACATAGTAAAGGACCTGAGGGCTGGCTATTGTATAGGAGAGGAATATTCAAGAATCAAAAATCCCGTAATTGTCCGCGTTTTTCCTCGTTTCTTGTCTGGTACACAGAATGCCTGGAGGGAGCTTCTTTGTGTTTTAGTCGGTTTTTGGCTTGCGAAGCACGTCCCCACGATGGTTACTGTGACTTCCATCTCCATTTTGTGCTTTCTGTCGTCGGGATCTAGCTTCTAGCTTTGCCCTTCTGGTACTACGACTGGTTTACTGACAGCACAAGTGATCCAGCACTTGAGAATATATGGAAGGGGACGCTCCACAGGATATTCTAAGCATGGGAGCTGCATGTGTGTATTCTATTAACTATGGAAGCTTCTTCTCTTGTCACTTAATACAATCCACTCTCAGAAATGTCCGCGTCTTGGGCGGTCTTTGCCAACCACCCCAACCCCCTTCCTTCTTTTCCCGATTAGGAAAATGGAATCACACAATCTTAAATTAGTTCAGCGATTCTGCGTACAATACACAGGGGGGGGGAGAGAGAGACCAGGGAGAAGGTGCTTTCATGGTTCCTGCGTGCACTCTCTCACTGCCAGGAAAAAGGAACGAAAATAGCTGCGACAATAACAAATAGCTCACCTGCTGGGCCCATCGCTAATAAACAATGGTCTGTCGGTAATATTGGCAGCCTCGAGGGGTTTTTCTCTAATTCCTAGTATATAACAAACTCTTGGAAAACAGGACGAAGACCAACACTCGAAACCAAGGATCCCCTAACAGCGCGCAATTGGTAAGATGTACGGTTGGAAGCTGCACAGGTTTAAGTTCGGTAGAGGTAAAGACGATGACAGTAGAAAGAAGAAGATGATAATAAGCTCTTCGCAGAGCTCGCTGAATAGCGCGGATACGGCCGCGGGTGACTCGATATTTAGCAGGCCTTCCGTCGAGAGGAGAGACACAGTTACAGCGGCGAATGGTTCTATAGCACCTGTGCGTGTGTCGCAGGATTCTTACATGTCCTATTTCAAAGAGAGCAACGAGAACATGTCCAAGTTCGATTTGCCATCCTGGTTGCGCTCGCACAAGGACAGCTTCTCGCCATTTAACAGCAGCTCAAACTCGAGTTCTAATCTCGGAAGCAACAGAGACAGCTCGATGACGGATGTCACGGAGCTGCTTAACGATACAGCATTCAAGAGCGCCCCGTTCGATAGAATTGATGAGAATATTCACTCCGGCCTGCTCACAGTGAAAGTTTACTCCGGAAGTAACTTCACCATGCCTGTGCCAATCACTTCAGACCAAGGCATATTGCATAACCTTCTGAACTCCTCAATCTCAAACTTAGAAGGCGATAACAACACTTACGCGGAAATGGAGCAGCTTATAACACAACTCTCGCAGGTGCATCTGGCTAACCAAACCTCAGAAGAGCAGCTTATATCTAATGCATTCTCATCTACATTCATCCCAGCAGTCATTAAAGTTCCGGGACATGACGACTACCCACTGATATACATGACAGTAGAATACGACAACACAATGGCCACAATATACCCTGAAGGTGGCACGATATCAAAGCCCGTTTTCAATAAGATATCCACTTTTGACGTGACTCGCAAACTGCCCTTCCTTAAGTGTAGTGTATTCATAAAAATTCCATCAGCCCTACTACCTTCAATGAGATGGCAACAAGAGGCTGCACTAGCTGACCCGAACATAAGATCTATTCTAGAAACTATACATGCTGGCAAAGAAATATTCTTAGATTCGTTTACTTTACCGGTGGTGCTGGATATGAACTCAGCTTCAAACTTCAGATTATTCAATCATCAATGGATTAATCTCAAACAGGGGCTCGGGACCATCAACCTGACCGTTGACTTCAAACCCTCATATAGCAAACCAGTTGGTATTGATGACTTTGAACTGTTAACTGTATTGGGGAAAGGTTCATATGGTAAAGTGATGCAGGTAAGAAAAAAGGATACACAAAAGATTTATGCATTAAAAGCTATCAGGAAATCATATATTGTGGCGAAATCAGAAGTCATCCATACATTAGCAGAGAGAACAATCCTAGCTCGAGTGGAATGTCCTTTTATTGTGCCATTGAAATTTACATTTCAAACGCCAGAAAAGCTTTATTTAGTACTTGCATGTATAAATGGCGGTGAATTATTCCATCATTTACAAAGAGAAGGTATTTTTGATATTTCCAGGGCAAGGTTTTATGCATCAGAACTTCTTCTTGCGTTAGACTCGTTGCATAAAATGGATGTGGTTTATCGTGATTTGAAACCTGAGAATATCCTGCTTGATTCACAAGGTCATATTGCGCTTTGTGATTTTGGTTTATGTAAGTTGAATATGAAAGATAATGAGAAGACTTCAACATTTTGTGGTACACCTGAATATCTCGCACCTGAGGTACTTTTAGGGAAAGGTTATACCAAAGTCGTAGACTGGTGGACCTTAGGTGTTTTGCTTTATGAGATGTTAACAGGCTTACCTCCTTACTACGACGAAAATGTAAGCGAAATGTACAAGAAAATACTAAAAAGCCCACTGATATTTCCGGATGGTATGGATCCTGACGCTAAGGACTTATTGAAAAGGCTCCTGAATCGTGATCCTAATAGAAGATTAGGTGCCAATGGTGCCGATGAGATTAAAAACCATAAATTCTTTAATGACTTAATCTGGGATAGCATATGGAATAAAGAATATCTTCCACCTTTTAGACCAGACGTGCAAAACGCAAATGATACTAGCAATTTTGATAATGAGTTTACGAAACAAAAGCCAGTTGATAGTGTTATCGATGAATACTTAAGTGAAAGTGTTCAGAATCAATTTAAAGGATGGTCTTATTTGGGTTCCGAACAACTAGGAAGCTCGATGGCCTGAACCAATTAGTGCATAATATACAATACTTACCTATTGTTATAACGAACTCTATCGTACTATGTTTAATGAATTTTACGACAAGCAACTTTAGCATTATTTATTTCTATTTTCGTTTACATTTATAGTCTGGCACTTAAATAATACTTCGATGACATATTCAAATCCATAACAACTTCAGCATGTAGAGAACAGGTCGACTATGTGAACTGGGTTCAATATCTCGTTTTAGCCACGATCAAGAATGTATCACAGTGAAGATAAGCTTCAACAATGGGGGCAGTGGGCTATTCCGTCATAATCATCCTGTTCGATAGACTAATTTTGAGATCGGTACTGTGGGATAAAGTGGGATCGTGTCACGAAATTTCTGAATTTTCGGATTGTACCGTCTTACTAGTGCTCCAATTCCTCTTCGAATTTTATTACTTAGGTGAATTTCCCATTGGAATTTGTTTGATCAAGTTTCCTGTTAGATGACTTGAAATTTCTAAATTGGCCTTTACAGCTGTTTTTTTGAGCAAATGAACGCTGTGACTTTGATCAAAGTTCCGGTCTTTTAGTCCAGCAGTGATTTATCAGTGGAAATTGATAGATTTGTAAAAAATGGTCATCACGTAAAAGTGTGTTTATTACTCTTGCGTTTCTTTCCATCCTTGTAGTTGTACATATCCGAAATGGGTCAAGTATATAAATTCAATTGCTGTTTTGCAAACTTGTTAGTTAGATTTTGTTTTCATTACTATTCTTTGTACTTCATTTGTGATATTTGCAAAAAGACGTTGCAACGTTACAATTATAATCACAACACAGTCTTTGAGCCTTCATAAAGCTTGTTAACCAATTTTCCTATTCGCCGGTTAATTAAACTTCGAACAAACCATAATATTCTTTTTATATACATTGCAAAATAGGAACCATGGCTCAAACAATAGAAAAGAAACCTGTTTCATTCTCTAATATACTGCTGGGTGCTGGGTTGAACTTGTCGGAGGTCACAACTCTTGGCCAACCATTAGAAGTGGTTAAGACCACTATGGCTGCTCACAGAGAATTCAATTTCTTACAAGCTACAAAGCATGTATGGTCTCGTGGTGGTATACTCGGTTTTTACCAAGGGCTAATTCCATGGGCTTGGATCGAAGCCTCCACTAAAGGTGCCGTGCTTTTATTTGTTTCTGCTGAGGCTGAATACAGATTCAAGGTGCTAGGGCTCAATAACTTTGGTGCTGGTATCATGGGTGGTATCACTGGTGGTGTCACTCAAGCTTATTTAACCATGGGGTTCTGTACCTGTATGAAGACTGTGGAGATCACAAGACAAAAGGCCGCTAATGTTCCAGGTGTTATTCCTCAATCATCATGGCAAGTGTTCAAGTCCATCTATAAGAAGGAAGGTATTAGAGGTATCAATAAAGGTGTAAATGCCGTTGCTATTAGACAAATGACTAACTGGGGTTCCCGTTTTGGTCTATCGAGATTAGTTGAAGATGGTATCAGAAAACTCACTGGTAAAACTGGAAAAGATGATAAGCTAACTGCTCTTGAAAAGATCATGGCAAGTGCCATTGGTGGTGGTTTGAGTGCATGGAATCAGCCAATCGAGGTTATTAGAGTAGAAATGCAATCCAAGAAAGAAGATCCAAATAGACCTAAAAACCTAACTGTTGGTAAGACTTTCAAGTATATCTACCAAAGTAACGGTCTTAAGGGTTTGTACCGTGGTGTCACACCTAGAGTTGGTCTAGGTATCTGGCAAACTGTCTTCATGGTTGGTTTCGGTGACATGGCCAGAGAATTTGTTGCTAAACTAACTGGTGAAAAGCCAGCTGCAAAGCACTGATGGTCTCTTTTAAATAGGAATGGAACTTTTAGATGCATTTGTATATTAGCATACAAGTTACTGATAAATCTGCAAATTTTATGTAACATTTTCTGTACAATAGTAAAAACAAATAACAAGGAATCGAAATAAGCGCTATGCAATCAATTACCCTTGTAGCAGAAATTAAGTCTTAATGAATAAATGCTACATATATTATGTTAATAAACTATACAGCCTAATTGGAAAATAACATTCATGAAATGAGATCTTAATAGTGTATGTGATTAGATTATAAATTGAAATCTACGTATCTTTGTGTTTTGACTATACAGAGATTAGAAAAGTAATGTGAAATATTCTCGAAATCCTTTAATGTACCCAAACCAAACAGCTTAGTAGAAAGTAGATGGTCTCTTGTAAGCGAAGGTCTTGGTGGACTTTTGGACTCTGTGTGGCAATGGGAACTTCAAGTCCTTGCTCAAGAATTGCTTAACGTATTGTCTCTTGACATCAGCGGTCTTTTCGATTTCAGCAACCTTCAAGATGTGGATAGATCTAAATCTAGCTCTGTGTCTAGCAGCCATGTCTTGGTACAAGGTTTCGACGGCAGCAACTCTGGAAACATCTCTGATTTCCTTGTACATGTTGTGGGTACCAGATCTAGAGTCGTATCTAACCCAGACACCGAAGTTCTTGACCTTGGTTGGGTGAGCTTCGTGGATTTGGTTGATGGAAACAACTTCACCGGAAGCCTTCTTAACCTTGTGCAATTTTTGCAAGAAGTACCAGTAACGAGACTTGGCAACAACTTCATTTGGAGCAAAAATTCTCATTCTGAACAACTTTGGTTCAGGAACGGATTCAGTTGGCAAACGACGGCCAATAACTTGGTATTCTCTCAAGTGAGCCACTATTTTCATGATGTCAAACCTCTATTCTTTTGTTACTAACAAGTCAATGTCTCGAAGATTTTCTAGCTGTGACAATAAAACCAAAAGTATGATGTACCACAAATCTGCTTAACGTTGACCTCGGTTAAGTATTAAAAGAAGTTGAATATTGAATTAATATAGTTAGTAAATTTTGAACTTTTTTCACTCGTTTCTGATAATAAAGAAAACAAAAATTTAACCCCAATAGTCAAGAATAATCATTTAAAATATTAAATTCACCAAGCCATATATTCCAATGAATGTAACATCACCGATCATCTTTGAAAAACTCCCCAGATATTTCATACAGTCTAACCGCACATGCAAAAGCACGTCTGCTAATTTGTCAAATTGATTGATCAGGATGTATAACTTCTCATTAGCAAAATGCCTTCAACAGTGTATCAAGTAACATATGAGGAAAATGAACGATGGATCTTCTCCCACAACGAAGTCTGTTCATATCAAATCTTATTCCATTAGTCTCAACCCATAATGAATATAATACATTTATTTATTTCCGATTAAATTAACCATGGTGAAGTTTCATTGTATATGCAAATATGTTCTAAATTTCCAGGCTATGCTCCCATTGGTGTCCAAATATTGTTCTCTATTATTATCTATTGTCTGGCGATTATAACGCCCATGGTATGTACTCACTTTTTCTCTGTTCTGCTTCCTTTGTGATGCACTAGATTATGAAAATACTAAAGTATAAACAGAAAAACCTCTATTATAAAGCACTATAAGAAAGTTAGCCGCAAGATGTAGATACTATGATGATGAAATTATCGATTATTTTTGTCAATAGTTACTAGGTTTTCCACTTTCGCAGCACTTAGTTAGCAGAAATTGTCTGTGCACACAATTCCTGGTAATCTGAACTAGGTGATGAGACTGCATCGCAATCCCGACACTGTCTGTCTAGAATTCGCAACTCTAGAAGGAGACACTAGTGGACCCCCAGCACAGTCCAGGCAGGTAGGCCAGGAGGGAGTAACCACTCTGGCTAGGAACAGTTAGACCTGAACCAGTACCCTCTAGTGAATAGTAAAGATAGTCGTTACGGAAAGCCTGCTAGCCTGCTAGGCGAGCGAAGCTAATTAGGCCGGCGGATGGATCGTATCCAAATTACAACCCTCCAACTGGGATGTGCTTGTTAGCTCATTAGGCTGAGCCCGAACTTGCCGGGGCGTAGCAAAGGGAAATATTGAGCGTAGCCTACTAGGAGGGCCTTGAGATAGGCTGGGGTGTTCAATGCAGTACTATTGTCCTGCTACACAGCCTTGATGGTAGAAAATCTCATCAGTGTCAGTGTGCTGAGACTAGACAGCTTTCCCTTCCGGGTTCATGCTTGTTCGCTCATTATGAATATCATCACTAAAACTGGCAAATGTCTTTCACCTTCATTATCGTAAGTAAAGAGTTGTACTAAACATTTTGATATTAACATGGTGTTTGGGTGTTGAAAAATTGCAGTCACAACTAATGACTTTTTGGGCCAGCTCGCTGAGTGGACGAAAAAAAAACAGAAGCCGAAAATCCAAGTAAAGAAAGAGTGTTATGAGGTGATTCATTCCTTTTTTCTGAGGAACTGAATCAGGATGATTCAAAGACACGAGCGAGGTTCGTAAAATCGAAGCACTCACAATGCGTATACCAAGCAATTGATTAAAATGCATAGACGAGTAGTAGCTATCTATTAAAAAAAGTTGGTAGAAACTGTATATATTTTGACAATGATATTTTTGTATACAAAATAAATATCGTTATGAAAGTGATTTTTTATTTGAAATATGGAACTTACATAAATGTAAACGAATATGATAAAATGGAAGTGGGTTGATTATGTTCATGACTAATATAATGGTTAACATACCACATGAAGAGGGTATATGGATTTATCGTTGTTGAATGTAACTCCCCAAATATGTGATGATGATGATTATGGTCGTTCAAATTTAAAAACGGTAATATTCTCTTTCAGAATTTATTTTAATTGTCATCGGCAATAGCGTCTTCTGAAATATTAGATGCGCTCAGAGTGCCATATCTTGATGACTTCAAATGATCTGGATTTAGAGGCTCTGGTGGTAGTTCCTCAGAGCCACCGGCAATCATGGAGAACCTTCTACGTTCATCAGGGCTGACGTCGTCTCTAATGAATTCTGGTTGAACTGTAGCAGAGTTAATACCATGTTGGCGGAAAATTCTTCTGATCTTTCTGGCTGAGCTCTCAAACTTGTCAGCTGCACAGTCAATTTCAACGTGGATAGATGCAATGTATATAGACTCGGTTAAGTTCCAGATATGGAAATCATGGACGGCCTTTACACCAGGAACTGCCAAAATTTCTCTTTGAACTTCATCTGCAGAAATTGTGGATGGAGTGGCTTGTAGTAGAATTCTTGAAGCTCTTCTTGATAATGGTAGAGCAGATGAGAAAATTATGGCCGTGATTAGAAGGGAAACAACTGGATCTGAGTAATGTCTCCAAGAATAATCTGTTTTCCAAATAAACAAAGCTGCAACAATAACACCGACATTACCTAGAGCATCACCAAGAACATGTAGAAACACACCGTGCATGTTCAATGACTTTTGGCTCTTTTTCTTGGCTTCAGCCTTCTTCTTGGCCGCTTCATCTGAATCAGCTAATAAGCTAGTATTTTCGGTGGCAAGTCTTGTCATAGCGGTTTGAGTCAGAATATCACCGATGTTATTGTTATAGAAACCGTTTCCATCACTCTCAGTATCTTCTTCTCCTAATTCTTCATCAGATCTATGTGCTGGACAGTTTGGATCTAGGCCAGCGTTAATTTCTTCTTGGTGAGAATGATCATGGCCGTGGCTATGTCCGTGACCGTGGCCGTGGCTTTCCCCTGCTTCAATATCAGAGCCTAGACCACCATGGGAGTGACCGTGGCCGTGGCCATCATCATGGAATAAAAATAGACCGACAATGTTAGAGGCCAGACCAGCGCAACCAACGATCAAAACTAATTTAGGATTTTGAATTTCTTGAACTTCAATCAATCTTTGTAATGCTTCAATGAAAATCGAGAAACACAGCGCAATCAGAAAGACAGCGTTAACCAATGCACCTAAAATTTCGGCTCTCTTCCAACCGTAAGTATACTTGGCATCAGGACCTCTATTCTTAGCGACACTAACAGCCCAAAGAGCAACCAGTAAAGAGAAAATATCATTTAGCATATGAAAAGAATCTGCAATTAGGGCCAATGAGTGAGACATATAACCAATAGTGATCTCGATAACGAAGAAAACTGTGTCCAGTGTCAACAGGGCACCAATCCTTATTTCCTTACCAGATAACATGTTATAATAGTGAAGGACTAACGGATTGTAGTAATGTGCTAAATATTTGAGTCTGGTTCCAGAAACGAATCAAGTGTAATGTTATCTATCGCTCAGAAGTATGTTCTTCTAGTAGACTTGATAAGTCAATTTGTTTATAATAATCGAGAATATTTCGTCTTCTTTGAGTTAAGAAAAGCGATGACTATTTTGCTTGTATTCCAGCAGTGATAATGATCTCGAAATCCACTTCAAATATAGGAAATATGTTCCAGATATATACTGTTTATCTTTAGATCAACTGCTCTGAAGAATATAACAATGTTTTGTGCACAACTTTTTTTTTAAGACTGTGATGTGGATGCGTTACAGCTGTAACTTTAGTTAGTGTCTCGGTATGATTTTTTTTTTTAAATTAGTAGAAATTCCCTTCAAAAAACGAGAAAATATAAAGCTCGCACCCGAAAAGTTAGATAATAGGTAAAAGTACTCAAAATACTGTATGGCAGATGCAAGCAAATGTCTTCTTATTATTTTTAGATCGTATACTACAAATGCGACCTTATGTGATGATGTTAAGCGATATTGTATTTTTTTGTAAATCTCTGTATCCTTTTCTTTTTGTTTTGACTACCTGTCACAGAGAAATATATTCGAATGCTTGTTTGATTTTATTTAATAGTAAAAACACTCTCACACTCACACTCACACAAAAAAACAGTATAGTTCAATTTTTTGTATAAACTTGCAAGCAATAATAAAAAAGCAATTAAGTTCAATGGTGATATATGCCAATCCCTTATGGCCGGAGCAACTTTAATAGTAGTTTCTGTTTTATTTGTCGGCTTAATTTTCTTGCAAGAATTTGTGCAATTGGATTTGTAGTGGAGTTACAATACAGGAAGACAAGAGTGGAAGATAAAAGACAAATAAGAATCGGTTGGGACTTATAAATGTTTCTTCAAGTGAGAGAAGAATTTTTTTTCTTCTCATATAATTTCAGATCAGTGATCTATTTATTACAGGAATTATTATCAGATCGGATAACAATTGTGTCGTTTAATGCAGGAGGTTGTAGTTGTATTTTTAGGAAATCTATACGTCAGTATTGGTTTTTATGTAGAATATGTATACTATTTTGAACTGAACACTGTGGTAAAGTGGTCACAGCTGCCTGGTTCCTTATAAGAAGAAACAACAAACCCGAAATGTAAATAAACCGTTATCGTTGCAAATAAAGTAAGCAAATGCTCATCAAAAAGAGTTCTCGAACTGTATGGTATACCATTTCAGTTATTGTTTTGTGGAAAGCTACAAAATTAGCGAAAAGCTACTTGATAGTGATCTTGCAACAGTTATCGGCTGCCAATTTCTATTCCCTGATTGAATATGCCTACAAATACTGTAGCTCTCTCTTTTTTCCCTCATTTATTCCCAATATGCTCTGATACTTCATTTTTTCTGGATGCCAGTCTCAGTGACAGCTCGCAAAGAAAATAGTGTAAAGAAGAGGGTGATTCGCAATTTCGTAGGCACGCTGAAATGATGAACCTCGTTCTCTAAGAAGTATTCGTAGAAATATGGATGGGTGTTTGCTCTTTTGCCTCCATCTTCAATTCAAGATAAAGAAGCAGCTGCAATATTTTGTGTTTCTTAAGAATCTCATGCTGTATATTCAGTGAATTAGAAACAAGCTGCTCTTACCTACACTATAAAATCCAATTGAAGCAAAGTATTTAGTGTGTTCTCATTTCCTGTTATTGCAAGTACAGTTCTGAAAAGATATTATGTACCCGGGAAGATGGCATTTTGACAGTTGGGAAAATGAGATTGACGCCTGCATATATTTCTATGTTATCTTAAACTTCCAGCATCCAAAACAGATGTGGATTGTGTGTAGATGTGTTGTGGGTGAGTGTGGGTGTGTGTGTTAACAATTTGTCTCTATATCGTAAGATGCCCAGCTGATTCAGGTTCGCACTCGAGAAGACGCAGCCAGAAATAGCAGCAAGCCGGATATTAAACTTCCGATGCGTTACTTTAATTGTGAGCGATAAGATAGCTTAACCTCGTACCTTCACAGAAACCTTAGTGGAGGAACGAGGAATGCCAAATCAGGCTTCCATTTCTTTTTTTTCCCCTTCCAAAAGTACTAATCACAAGAAAATCGCGCGTGTCGTGTCACTGTCTGGTAGGGAATGGATTTCATAGCTGATGGCACAAGTCCGGGGAAGAGGCAGCGGGGGGGTGGCTATTGGCTGTTGGTCAATTGTTCCTTTCTGCTCTTTTGTAGGTTATTTGAATATGGACACAGCCTAGGAAACATGTAGCGATCCTCGCAAATGGAACAGACCACATATGCCTCTTTTTCAAGTATTGACGATGTAAACCTATTATGACAAGGCAATAAATGCTACCTTAAACGTAGTAGTCTATACTCCTTGCTAACTGCCTTAGGCTTAGATTTACTATTTGTATCGGGGGTCGAGTTCCGAGGAAATGCGTTGTTATTTTGCATAAGGGTGTATGTCTGTGTATCACTTAAAGGTTTGTCTAAGTACTTCAGGTTTTGATGTTTTATTGCCCGATGTTGTGGGCTTAGGTAAGTTTTTTTGATAACGGAAATAGAATAAATGGAAGCTCCGGTAAAGTAGAATAACAAAACATTTTTTTGCATTAAGCCAATATCTATAGTTTCTTTGTTTAATTATCAAAGTAAACCAAAATTGGTATTGCTCTGGGAATCCCTTTTTCGATATCGAAAATAGTATAAAATTATATACATGAAGTGGTTGGAATTTGTAATGCTTACTCTCTATCTTATAAAGAGTCCCTTTATTTATTTTACTTAGTTAGGGGTGCAGTAACTAAGGATTGAAACTTTAAGATTCTTTGTTGCCGGAGCGTAGTATCAAATACTGTGAATATTGAACTCTTTATTATAAATTTTCGATCTCGGCGCAAAGAAGAAGAAAATTGCTCAGCATAAGCAGTAATTCTAATTGCCGTTAGTATAATAAAGTATAAAATCAGATCGAGTTTCCTTAATATTTTTTAATTATTGTTTTAATTATTTTTTAATTATATTTTAATTATATTTTTATTAATCTCCCTAAGTGATTTTAATAATGGGTAAACCATAATCTAGATTTTCTTTGGTCTGTTCCTTTTTTTTGAACTATACTATAATCGCATTCTAGCATATTTTCAAACGCTATATAGTAATCTGGTTAACGTTTATTTCCGGGCGGTATAAAAAATAAGATATAAAAATGGCAGCTTGAGTTAGGTTTCTGTATTCTTACGACGATGTTTATTGCAACGATCTCTACAATGTTTCGATATTAGTCTTATTAGTCATATATAGAAAACTTAAAAATAATGACATTTACTAAGGCTGTTATTATCTTTTTCTTTGCAATTGGAGTCAGAAGTCAAATTTGGAATGATAAGTCAAGTGAAAACTCTGACAATAAAATACAGCATCAGCATAAGAAAGGAAGTTTTAAACGTGATGGGACTTGTAGCTTTCCTAACTATCCAGGCATGGTAGCAGTTCAAAAACAAGGAAAAAATGCTGGTTGGGCGCTAAACACTGATCAGCAATGTTCATATGGTACCTGGTGTCCATATGCCTGCGAATCTGGTAAATTAATGGCACAATGGGATCCAAGTGTTACTTCATATTCTTATCCGGGTTCTCAAAATGGTGGTTTGTTTTGTGATTCTAATGGAAATTTGCAAAAGGGTTTCTCTGATAAGGATTATTGTGTTGATGGGAAGGGAACAGTTTCGATAAAAAATGAGGCATCAGGAGAAGTGGCGGTATGTCAAACCGTTTTACCTGGAAATGAAGATATGCTAATTCCTAATAGTATTGATAGTGGCTCAGAAAAGGTGATAGCTGTGCCAGGGCCAGACTATTTCGCTGGAACAGCGGCACATTACTATATAAATCCACCTGGAGTTTCAACAGCTGATGCCTGTCAATGGGGTAAAAACAGCAAACCTGTGGGTAATTGGTGTGCTTATGTTGCAGGAGCTAATCAAGACTCCAATGGTAATACATATGTCAAGATAGGCTGGAATCCAATATATCTTGAAGAGGCCACGCCTTTCCGTACTACGAAACCGACCTTCGGAGTAAAGATTGAATGTGATGATCCATCACAATGTGAGGGATTACCTTGTGCAATTGATCCAGGTAGTATGGAGGTGAATCAAGTTAGTGCTAGTTCGAGTTCATCTTCTGGTGCTGGTGGTGGGAACTTTTGCATTGTAACAGCTAAAAATGGTGCAAAGGCTAAAATTGTTGTTTTCGAAGTTGGCGGCGGGGGTAATGTTAAACGGAACATTGCCATTGAAGAAGAGAAAAAGGTTGAAACAGTCACCGTTACAACAACTGTCACCGAAACATTAATTTGCTCTCATACTTAAAATAATGAATTCTTTAGTTAACAGTAGTCCATTATGGGACCTCACCTAAGTTTTTCGTTTCTAAATAAAAAAAAAAAACTATAAACTACAGTTCTAGTTATTATATTTATATGAAGTATATACAAGCAGTTAAGAACTCTACATCTATTATTAAAAAAAGGTTTACCTTAGTTTGTTTCAAAGCTTAGCTACTATTTAGAGCATATTATGCAATGATTTCGCACCGAGGACTAAAAAGGCGCATAATACTTTATGTGAGTCCTTGAATTGAGTTGCATTATTCTACTAGTTATTGAAGGAACATATTAACATTTACATTTAATTATTGGATGTGAAATACAAGTGAAGTAAATATTTCCATACACATTAATTAACAAGTCCTGAGGACCTTAACAGTTGTAAAGTAGCAGATACCAATTTCTTATAAATGCTCTCGACAATTACAACATTATAGTTCTAAGTCTCAAATTCTGTATGATTAGAATTGTCTGTGATAATTTGGAGGTATTTTTCAATAGCAGGAAACATTAGGAAAAAAATTAAGCATTAAGTGTTCTAAAAAGAAACAAAAGAATATATAAACCACTGATTATAAAAAGTTGATTAAAAATTATAGGCCCTTAACATTGACCTTTCTTGAATTTCATCCTTTAGCTTGTATCGAGAATTATCATATCGATAATCCACTAAACAGAAAGGAATAAACTATCTAACGATTGACACAATTTTGATCAGATAGCAGTTTCACCAGAAGCTCTCACAGATTCAGGGTCTTCAACCTTTTCTGGGTACATTTCTTGTTCCCCAGATTTGGTTAGCTTAAAGCTTGGCCATAGACCGTAGTGGTTCGTAATGAAAACTAGGTAAGCTGGCAAGATACCAAAGATACACAAGTCCAAGATACCGTAAAAGATAGCTTCGGAGTCTGGTTGAATCTTGTTACCACCTTCAGACACACCCCAACAGATGAAGTAAGCCCAAACGATCAACATGGACAAGATCAATAAGCAAGCAGTGAAACCTCTAGTCTTCAAGACAAAGAATTGTCTTCTGACTTGGATACCTTGCACGACAAGCATGGCGGCAGCACCAAAGGTAAAGTAACCCCATTTGTAAGTAGAGTGAATCAAAGCACCAACCAGCAAAGCGACGACCCAGTACAAAGTACCAGTCATTTGAACCAATAGGGAGTGGATCAAATCCAAAGCAGAGATCTCCTCACCTGGGTTCAAAGTAGTACCGATACCGGCCAGTTCAATCAAGAACAATAGACATGGCCATGATAGGAACCAAGCACAGAACTTGGAGTAGAATATCTGTCTCACACCTGGTACCAAACCAGTGACTGGAGTGTCGACAGTAACGTGGTTGAATTCTGCTTGTACACCAGTCCAACCCAAGTTAGAAGCGTATGTGAAGTAGCCGAAAAACTCGAACATGGCGATTAAGAAGGCAGGAGCGATAGCGTAACGGGTGATACGGGAACCCTTCAATTCAGCAATGAAGAATAAAAAGATGTAAACGACCATCAACAGACCGAAGCATGCGAACACAGCCCATAACCAATCAGAACCACGCTTAGTGATGTGGAAATCTAGGTCATGAGGTGGGTTGACGCTGATGGCCCTGTTACCGCCCTTGTTCTGTATGACGTCCGTAAAGATATCAACCATTATTTATTTGACTTAATGATAAAGCTGAAGATTTGTATTTGTCTGTTATTAGCTCGTGAGAGTTTTTTGACTTGTTGTGTTATGATCGAATAAGAATAAAAAATTAAAATAAATTGAATATAGAGTAAGCAAGAAAAGAAAACGGAAAGGTGGATAATTAGTCCTGTATTTATATGTTCTTGAAGAAGGTACTGTTTATAGAATATTTCCTATTTGCGATTTTAGTTTCATTTTTTTTTTTTCTGTTTTAACTATTACAAATGGTTTTCTTTCTTCTGATGGGATGGCATCCCTTCATTCATAACAATAATTCGTGATTGGCTTCTATTCCTTTCTTCCTCTCTTCAATTGAATTTGGAATTATCATCAAATCCCCTTTGTTATTCTGTATTTGTAAGAGGGATTTTCTATTCAGGGCTGTCCTTATTTTCTTCTTAGTGCTCATGCACCATCAAATTCTCAATTCGAGTACAAAACTACTTTCATAAGCTCTGAAAATCCACACCCATTAGCAAAAATGAAATCTATTTACAGGGGAACAAAAGGCATGCTAATTACTTGTTTCATGCGTTTGCACAGACAAGTCTGGGAAAATCATTAAGGCTTTAGAGAAAGAAGAAAATATACCATTACGTAGTCTCCCATCTGTACTAACAACTGTCCTACAATTGAAGTCATTTTGCCATAATTAACCAATTATGGACTATCAAAACAAAAACAAAAACAAAAACAAAAACAAAATGATTTTCCCGCCATATTTCTTCCTTATTTTTTTTATTTGGCAGAAGCTTTCAAACCACTACCATTTTGCTGCGTTTCTGGTATTACATGAGAATAACTCCGGGCTTCTATCTAGAATAACTGGCAAAGTCAAAAAAGTGCTTTACCAGTTACGGCTTTAATGTTCTCTACTCCCTGGACTCTCCTAAAGTCGAAAGTAGACCTTGGCCCTAATAGTCGATTGCGGGAATTTCCATCTTCCCTATGCCCTTGCTTTCCCTTTATGGCATTATACAGATAATTAGACTCCTTTACCTTCTTCTGATCGAATACTCCGTTCGGTTCTCTGAGTAGCATCCGGGAATAGGGATTCGTGGCGGTAGGAAAGGAGTTGGTATCCCTTAAAAGGATTGACAACATCAAAAGGCTTTGCAATGCATCTTGTTCCAAATTTTCACAAAAAGGGGCGTAGAAAAATTCTTGCTGATACACATAACATAGGACCCGGAGAAAAAGTTCAGTTATAACAGCGGTAGAACGTTCTAGATGTGTACTTCCTTTATTGCTGTGACTTTCAGTGAATCTGTCCTACTTGCCCGTCATAGGGATTTCCTTGTCCAATCACTATACCAGGTAATCTCATATCCCCTATTCACTTCTATCTTACCGCAAGCCTATTGTCTCACCCTTCCAAAATACTATGGAACTATATCACCGTTACAAAGATAGATGCGTACAACTCTCCGGAGGGTGGGGCCGGTAGCACATAACAGAAATGGCATCCTTTCTTCTTCCAATGGCCAACCCCCCTTTTATCTTCTTCACTTTCATACTTATCCTATTTGATAATCCCCGGTGAATACAAAAGAGATGTACGTACAAGTGCCACATCGGTACCCCTATTTTGCCGAATTCGATCGAGTTTCCATAGAACTATTTTTTTTTTTGGGAACACGGGAAGTCATCCCTCGGAGAATCACATGCACACGGGCCATTCAAAAAAATAAAATGATTGACACCCTGGGAGACGTATCCGTTGTTTTGGTTTTACCTAACGTGGAAATGTAAACACTTAAACATATAATACGTTAAGCGAGTGCTAGGATGTGCTATGTGAGAGATGGGGGCAAAGGGCTCATACACATTGGCGTACAACTGGAAATACTATTAATATTTTGGTACGACATCTCAACGTGCTGTTAAAATGGTACTGGAATATATTTCGTTGCACATTATTTACATGGTATTTGTGTAGCATCTCGATTTAGACACTGATATATATAAGCAAAGACAGTTTGGTCAATGATTGATTTAGTTCCAGGCCCTGGGTGGACATAGCATATAACAACTTCCTACATCTTGTGTTTCTTGCCATCTATTATTAGTGTGTATAATATGGGCCATCCCCAGAAACTTTAGTCTTGAATCTTCATTTTGAAAGTTTTGCGTTCTGTTCTTCTACTTGCTTTAACATCTGTTCTCTTTTGAAATCCACTATCCTCTTCTCGTTGAAATATTTAACCCATGAAGACACACAATCAGTCTCGTATTGCTGGTTCTCAGCTTTGCATTTAGACACACCGTCGCTGGGTTTTAATATATCGTTCTTATCGAGACAACTGAAGAACTTGTCTCGGCTCTCCCAGCATTTCTTCCTGTTGGCACGGTTATTTTCTATCTTGGGTTCTTTACTAAACAGTCCCATCTTGTCACTTAACTCTATTTATCTCTATATGTATCTGACTATGGCAACAAAGGTCTCCCCCACCAGTTACTATCTACAACCACATAACGATACCCAAATTACTTCTCATTACTTTTTAGTAAATGGATAGTTTTGCAAGCTTCCGTTCCCTTCCCTACCCCCCTCCCCACACACATAAGTAAGATCACAAGGAGATAAGTACAGACGATATACATGTGACAATCCGTACAGACGTTGGAAATAAAACACACGATACGAACTACATGTGCCAGACTCCCATTTCCGGAATCGCTAAGGTTGCAACAGTTACAAAACATATTTTTTGTGCCGCACTACAAGCGTCAAGCGTCTTTGGTAACTTGAAATCCAATTTTACTTTACAGTTATTGTATCCTCTTAAGGTCTCTCGCTATACATCTGTTGTGCAGTAAATTCAGTATTGGGCCTCTTGTAATCAGAAAACTGTAATTCTTAATTAAAGAAAAACCCAAAACTGCATTTCAGTAGATTCCACAGAATGTGGCGCGGGGGTTGAGGAATGAGCTTCCCTAGTCAAACTGCGTCTCCTTATTGAGATTAAACCCATTTCCTATGTCCCGTTGTACAACAAAAGAAATCTGCACGAACTTACAACTGTGAAAGTCGGGGGAGAGGAGGAGGGAAAGCGGAACATAAGAAAGCGGGTGCTCACTTGATGTTGCCAGCCCTGTCAGATGCTCACCGTAGCATTAGTCTTGAAAATGGTGTTTCTTAGCTTCTACCCTTGCGAATTTCTCTTTCCTGCAATTCTTTTCATTGTGTTAACAAGACCGTGTTTCTGCGTCCTTGCATGATCAGTAATACGTCACATATCTCCACACTGAGTTATAAGACGCCCGAGAGACACGCTTCATAGAGTGTCGGTGGCCCGGTATGATAATCCCAGGCATGTATTTTTGTTTTATCGCACAGCAGACATCCTCCCCTCCTCCAGCTGTTCCGTGCATTAACAAAACTGACAAAACTTTGCTGAAGCCGCCCACACTACACACAGGTTAATTTGTCATAAGCTACGCAGAATTTAGCATATCCTGTGACATTCACGTATATAATGATTTACTGGTCTTTTTACCCTTTCCTCTTGGGTAATCCTGCCCACAAGCCTGCCAGGATGTGATCGGGAGGGCAGGTTTTGCTTTATGGGATAGCTGTTGCCCTTCCTCTTTAACCGCGGGGTTCCTTAAAGGCTTAGAAATTTAATTGGATATACCACTGAAAGAAATACTACAACAGCTTATTTCCACATCCGCTAGGATAGACATCCTTTTGGCATACTTTGAGAATTGACCACCCCCCGTTCCGAACTGAGCGAGAAATAAAAAAGGAAAGGTTATTTGGAAAATAGAAAGGTATTATTTATAGACCACACAGGGCCTCTAGCGTTAATTTTTTGATCGCTCTACTTGTACACTTTGTGAAATTAGAAAAGTACAATCACTGGGCATTTACTTCGCTTTTTCCCACTGGTGTATTCAAATTTGTCCCCTTAATACCAGTACTACCAAAGAAGGAAGCCATAGACCTGAAATACTCCCATCATAGAATTAACTTACCAGATAAGTAATCAATTGCATTACTATTTCAGTTATATTATCCTTTTTTCTTTTAATCTTTTGTCCAAATTTATGCCAGGAAGATCAACCTTAAAAGTTTGAAAATATAAATAAACATAATATGGGTCTACTATCATCCGCCGACAAGGAGATCATTAAGAGAGCTTTGCCTAAATCTTCGAATAAAATTATAGATGTGACTGTGGCTCGGTTATACATTGCATATCCTGACCCCAATGAGTGGCAATACACGGGGCTGTCAGGAGCAATTGCACTGGTTGACGACCTTGTAGGTAACACTTTCTTTTTGAAACTAGTTGATATTAATGGTCATAGAGGGGTGTTGTGGGATCAGGAGCTATATGTGAACTTTGAGTACAACCAAGATCGTACTTTCTTCCATACATTCGAAATGGAATCATGTTACGCAGGATTGCTCTTTGTGGACTTAAGTGAAGCAGCTCATTTCCATAAGAGAGTAGAAAAGCGTCAAAAATATGCTTCAAAAAAGACTCTAAACAACAAAAATGCTGTGGCCATGGCCGTTAAAGTTACAAAAGAAAATGCATCAAAGGTGACACATGGACCAAGAGGTGAAGCGCTCATAGATAATCAGCGACAAAGATACACAATGGATAAAGTTGAACAATTGCCAAATACTAGGAAAAAAGCACCCCCACCACCACCACCTAGTGCTGAGCCAGCTCCAGAATCTACTCCTGACCTAACGCAATCTGAAACAACTACTACTTTCAACTCTCCTTCTCCTGCCCCTCAAACGGAGACGCCTCAACCCGCAGAAAATACTGAAACCCAAACTAGTCCACAACAGCATCAAAAACACAAAGTCCCTCCACTTCCAGATTTTATGCAAGGACAACCCTCAGGTGCTCCTCCACCTGCTCCACCTTCATTCCCACAAGCGCCAGGCCAACCACAGCCTCAATCTAACAATCCATTCCCAATTCCGGTGCCACAACCTCCGCAATCTACAAGTGCACAAGCAGGTAATTTCCCATTCCCAGTTCCACAAGAGCCAGCTAGGAACTTCTCATCGCCTTCTCAATTTAACCAACCTTATCAACCAGGTCAACCAGCATTCGGTCAGCAAAATAGAGCAGTTCCTCCCCCACCTCCAAATGCTCAAAGACCAGTTCCACAGCTGCCACCAGGAAACAGACCAGTTCCGTCCACTGGATCTAGGCCTCCTCCTCCACCGTCAAGAAGAGGTCCAGCTCCTCCTCCACCACCACATAGGAATTTTAGTGCCCCATCTGGTCAACAAAGTATGCAAACAGGTGCTGTACAACATAGTACAAGGAGAGGACCAGTGCCGCCACCTCCTCCAAGGGGTGCGCGTCCTATTCCTCCTCCTCCACAGTCTAATAACTTTGGTAGTGTACCAGCGACTCAATCTCAACAGCCAACACCTGTTTATCAACAACCACAACAACCTCAATTCAATGCGCAGCAGGTTTCTCAACAGCAAGCATACCAACCACCACCACCACCGCTACCTACAAATCAACAAGCGTATCAGCAGCAGCAGCCTCCGCCTCCACCTCCAGTGAGTTCTCAACCAGCTTTTCAACAAGGTCAACAGGCACAAGCTCCACCTCCTCCTCCACCGCTACCTGTACAAAATACTTCATCTGTATCTCCATCTAATGGTGCTCCAGCGGCTCCACCTCCTCCACCTGCATTCCTCTCTGGTACTCCAGGTCAATCTCAGCCGCCTGCTCCAGGTGGTCAAATAAATGAAGCAACTGGTGATCCAGGCAGAGATGCACTATTAGCTTCAATTAGGGGAGCTGGAGGTATAGGTGCCTTGAGAAAAGTCGATAAATCTCAATTAGACAAACCTTCAGTTCTATTACAAGAAGCCCGTGGTGAACCTGTTCAAACAAGTCAACCAACAGGTGGAGCAGGCGCACCTCCGGGTGGTCCTGGAGGTTCTCTTGCTGATGCATTGGCAGCGGCTTTGAATCAACGTAAGAACAAGGTTGGAGCTGGTGACGATTATGATAATGGTGACGATTGGTAATAAAAGGACGGTTATTGTATAATTATGTAACTACGGATAAATATTAATGACTATAGGGATATATCCCTTTCACCTTCAGATTATTATTAAAGCTTGGTCTATTCAGTTGCATTTCATAGGTAGTGATGTTAAAATGCATCGAGTAACAAAACCTTACTCATTAGTTATGGAAACAATTGCACACGTCTTTATTTAGCAAGGGTATTATCGATATATACAGAAGATAAGACATACATAATATCCAGTAAGAAAAAAAAAACTGTTTATGATTTTGAGTTGTATGATTTATTATTTTAATAGAATAAATGGATGTAAATTAAAAAGCCATAATATACTATATTTATTGAGAGGATGGACCTGGGTTCATTCTTCTCTTACCGTTGGTCAAAGTGACGTTAACGAATCTTCTGGTGTACAAAAGTCTCTTGTAAGCTCTACCCTTTGGCTTCTTTGGCTTTTCGGACTTTTCGACCTTTGGAGTTTGGGACTTAACCTTACCAGCACGAGCTAGAGAACCGTGAACTTTAGCCTATTGAGATTTAATAATTTTCCATCACTGTTTAGTTTGGCCTGCTAAAACATATAATTAGAGCCTATTAGCAATCTATCAGATAGAGCACGCACTTATAGCAGGACAATTTCAGAGTAATTAGAAAAAAATTGAATTGTTAGTAAAAAAGGATCTTTCAAATTGTAGTGTTTGAGGTGACAGGTAAAATTGCAGTCCGGTCGGATATGAATATCAGGTGGGAGTCCCTAATTAGGTGACGTCTTTCGGATAATCTTTTCTTGAGCCACGGTCATGTTATAATGGGATGTGAATAATGCAATGCGAATAGATCTAGCAGATAATTCCATCGAGGGGGGATGTTTCATTTCATGTACATTTCATCTAAATTTATTAATTACTTTTCAAAAATGTCGCATAAACTCTATTTTTTAACACTCTTCTGTTTCCCACATTGTTGGTTCATAATGGTTTCTTATTCAAGCTCCATATTAGCCATTATCCGTCCTATAATAATTTATCATTTAGTTTTCAGATCCATATTCATCGTTATCCGACCCTGCCTTCCCTTCATAATTATCACCAGTAATAGGCGCTTTAATAACGTACCATTTTGTGTATAAAGTTTTTTGGTGTTTTCTAAGTATACTGCTGTGAATGTCAAAATAACAGTGAATATTTAATATATAAGTTTGATATATTATCGTTTGCCACACTAGCTCCCAACTTTTTTTCCAGTCACACTCATCATAGATGCAGCCAGTTAGCTACGACGAACAAGATTCCCCCTCTCCCCCTGGGACGGGTTCCCTGCTTACCTCTGCCCAGCACCATCACATCTGCCTTAGGCACTTTGCCCATTTTCCCAAGAGGCAGGCTAACCCGGTGATTCCTAGAGGGCTCTTGGAATAGGCAGAGTGAGAGTTGGATTCTAATGGAAAGGAAGTTTAGGCAGGGGGTTAGAGGGAAGCACTTTAGGCAGACCTCCCCCCTCCTACGTCCTACGTCTTACGTCCTATACCCTACTATGTTGTAGCAGTACAGGAATCTCTCGGCCCTGCTCAAAGACCCCTTCCACCAGGCCACCTTTCTCTCCACCCTTCCCAGAACCAATGATCCGTTGTCGATACTCTCCCTCTACAGACAAACAACTGTGGCACGACTAAACAGGGATTGCGATGTTTGGGTCCAGTACGACCACAACAAAACTACAAAGAAAAAAAAAGGGAATCAAGAAAAATGAGTATGCCTGTAGAAGGGTATGGGTGTTAGAACACCCATACCCTTCCATTCTAGCAGTCACAGTTTTACTGATGGTGGCAATATCCTCGAAAACGAAGTAAAATCACAATTTGATCCGGTGATGCATCATACACGAATACACTACACCCTTTAGCTGTCACAAACCGGAAATTGAAAAAAAATGATAGAAAACTGCGGTCACATGATTATTCATAACTACATTTTGGTAGCAACCTTATTGGGATGTATAACTGTGGTCGTGTTATCATTCTCATTATATGTAGGCTCTGTCAGTCAATTACTGACTGCCTTACTACTCGGTATATCTGCTTGTCCGCCTAGTGTCAGCTCTGCTGTAATAGTAATACAGGGCAAACTGCACTGTAAGGAACGTCTTTTTCGTAGAGAGTACATCAATAAGTCATCATCATTCACACTCTAATTCACACACCTTGAAAACCTTCAAAACCTTTAATTTGTGATGACCCATTGTCTCTCCCGAACTTTGACTCTGATTAAGAAAAATAAATTAAAAGTCATATATAAAATGGTATACTAAATTGAGTTCAAAGATATCTTATCCGTTACTAGATTGATTTTTTATAGCGTAACTAACAATACCAATAATGTTGGATAGAGAAGAACCACATCATTTCGGCGCTGGGCCGGCACAATTGCCTACACCAGTCCTGCAACAAGCAGCAAAGGACTTGATTAACTACAACGGCATTGGTCTAGGTATTGGTGAAATTTCCCATAGATCAAAGGATGCTACTAAGGTTATTGATGACGCTAAGAAGCATTTGATTGAGTTGATGGATATCCCAGACACTCACGAAGTTTTCTTCCTACAAGGTGGTGGTACCACTGGGTTCTCAAGTTTGGCTACTAACTTGGAAGCTGCATACATTGCAAAGACTGGTGAAGTGGCTCCAGGTGGTTATCTAGTGACAGGTTCTTGGTCCCAAAAGGCTTACGAAGAGGCAAAGAGATTGCATGTGCCAGCCCAAGTAATCTTCAACAGCAAGGACTTTAATGATAACAAGAAATTCGGGGACATCCCAGAAGAGTCTCAATGGAGTGATAGAGTAAAAGGCAACAAATATGCCTATGTCTATCTATGTGAAAATGAAACTGTTCATGGTGTCGAATGGCAATCCCTTCCAAAATGTCTCACTGAAGATCCTAACATCGAAATTGTTGCCGATTTGTCTAGTGATATCTTATCCCGTAAGATAGATGTCAGCAAATATGGTGTCATTATGGCTGGTGCACAAAAGAATATCGGTCTTGCTGGTTTGACTCTATATATCATCAAGAAAGAGATTCTAAAAAATATTGAAAGTATGGATACTGATAAATTAGCCGAAATGCATATCCCAATTACACCAATTGCATTTGATTACCCAACTGTAGCAAAAAACAACTCAGCTTATAACACTATCCCAATCTTCACGTTGCATATTATGGATCTTGTTTTCAAGCATTTGATAACTAAAGGTGGTGTTAAAGCACAAGAAGAAGAGAATATCAAGAAAGCAGAGATCTTGTACAATGCACTTGAGTCGTACCCAGACTTCTACAACTTGCCAGTCGCCCCAAAGTCGAGATCAAGAATGAATGTGGTCTTTACATTAAAGAAGGATAATCTTGATGAAAAATTCTTGAAAGAAGCTGCTCAAGATAAGTTGACAGGTCTGAAGGGTCACCGTTCCGTTGGTGGCTTTAGAGCATCCCTTTATAACGCGTTGACTCTTGAGTCAGTTGAGTTACTAGTCAAGTTCGTCAAGAAGTTCGCTGAGGAGAATAAATAGTTTCCATAGTACGACTTATGTAATTTCATTGGTACTACGAAGGTTGCCAATACTTCAAGATTTAATTTAATGCATGATAGAGTTTTGCAAATACTACTCTTACAAATATGTCTTTATGGGAAGATGTCTGACAATCTAATTACAAAATTAATCGTTATAATATGGCGATAATCTCGTACTCAAAAAGATGTCATAAAAAAATCAAGAATGATTTTATGTTATTATGGCCCATTCAAGATTCAAAATTTGACCATCTATCAATGAATTCAAAGAATGTTGTTAGATGATTTTGAAAATGATCCAGCTCAAGATCTCCTAATAGTAATAAAAGATCGAGCGAGGCACAGGGCGGGACAATTACAACTACACGACTAGTTGATGAAGATGAATCAATTAAAACAAAAGAGGAATGAATATTAACTTGAGGAAAAATAATGGGAATAAACAATAATAAATTTGAATTCAATAAATGTTAGTCTATAATGCAGGAATAATTAACCGATTAGGAATTAGATTAAAGAGTTGGACGTCAAAGGTTCAAGTCAAAAATATGAGAATTGAAAACAGATGGATTGTATAACATGAGGATTTGCTTTTATAATATGTCTTTTAACTCATTGGTGCACGTTATTTTTCGGATTTGGTATCTAAGTGCACGTCTATTTGCTTGTAGTTATCCCACACAATACGGTAGATAAAACTTGGAGCAAAACCACCGATATTAGTAATATAAATGTCGATATTCTCTGGTGGAACGTAATCTGTCATAGGGTTGATGGTATCTAGTCTATTGTTAGGATCCATCCTTGGTAAAACTTTCTGGGAGCCACCAAATTCAACAAATTTCTCAACGTCAAATGGGTATAACGGGGACAATTTGAATAAACCTGCAACAGCGAACACTGGCGTCTTGAACTCACGTGCACACTCGCACACAGAAGAAACACCAGATGTGGAAGACATGGTACCACCATTCACGAAGACCGCCTTAGTTCCAATGATCACTTTACCAACTCTTGACATCAATGCGAATACAGCTGAGTCTGGGATAACCATGGTTTCTATATTGTGTTCAGCCAGTTTTTTAGCAAATAAATGTGCTTTCTGTGTGTTGTTTGGGAACCCCTCCGTGACCAAGACAGTGAATGATCTGTTACCGCGTTCTTTAGCTCTGATTAGGAATTTCAGAACTGTTTTGGATTCTGGAGTAGGTGTTAGCAGTATTTCGTGGTCGTGGATTAGGTCGATGGCGATCTGTTGGATACCTTCATCAATATTTACAATTTCATCGATTAAGTCTTTGATACCTTGGATAGCCACTTGACGATAGTCCGTCTTGATGTTGCTACGCTGTTGTTTCTTGTTATTCTGTTGATTCTTTGCGCTGCTATCATCCGCCTTTGGCTTTTGTAGAAGGTTGAACATAGACGAGATCAATGGTTCGGCCGCTTGGTTTTTCATGTTCTGAGTGTCATTCCCCGTATCCTTGGATTCTTCTTCTATTTCGTCACGCAAAACCGCCAGTATTCTTCTTATGACGTTACCGCAACTGAACGCAGTAGGGTGTGCCTTCTCCAGCCTGTTGCCCAGCTGTCTTATAAGTTCTATCATCTCCTTGACATTGCTCCACCTCGACGCACTCAGAAAACGCATGAGTATCTGCAGTGTCTCCAGGGCAATCTCATAAGAGTCCTCGATCTGTCTTCTCTTCAACTTCGCTATGAAAGCGTCCACTGTCACGTTGATGTCGGTGGCCTGTGCAGCATGGTGTGCAGATAGAGCAGTGGCAGACATACTGATAATTGTAATTATAAATCCGTTGCTGTCTTTTATTAGGTTGTATGTGCTCTTATTTCCCTTTGGACAGAATTGACAATTGCAATTGAACACCAATGCAAGTATTCACAAGTATTCACAAGTATTCACAAGTATGTAGTTGTTAATGCGATGCCTCTATAATAGAAGAAAGATTGTTTTGGTGCTACCACTGCAAAAAAAAATCAGCTATTTTTTTTTCACTTTCACCGTCTTCAGCTACCTAACGCTTTTGTCAAATGAGACGAGAAAACTGGGGGCTGCCCTCGTCATATCCAAGTTTACCCGCCTTTTTTCTCATATATGCTCAGGACTGAAGCAGATAGTTACCCGGATTTATATATAGTATGATACGTCAGGTAGGCCTGGTACTTCAAAGGTCATTCGTACGAATAAGAGACTTGAAGTCTCAGAGCGATTCGTTCAGGCTTATCTTCTGGGAGAGGAAGGCATCGTAGTGGGTGGATACTGTGTGCAGTTCAGGTTCTAGTAGTGTCTCCGTGGGATACCATATCTCGCCAAGTATAGATGAGATGTGCGTGTGTGTGTATAGCGCAGATATACAGAGACGGAGGTTATGGCGGAGATGGTGTTTTGGTACATATGTCAGTATGGCTTGCCCCCCCTATTCACCGTCTTCCAGGAATGATGTGGTGGTGCGGAGATCGAGGACTCCGGTTCTGTCTGGGAGGTTAGCCGGAACAAAGTCCCCGGAAATCCGGGATTCGGAACTTTGTGAGCAACATGAAGATCTGGGTACCTCCCAGTCCTTCCCCTCCAGGGTTCTCTTGGAGACCTTCCACTTGCTGGAACATCAAGAAAAAATACCGCTTCTGTGCTATCCGTACGGCTGTATGTAAGTGAGACTCTTGCCTCTCACCCCCCCTTTCATGCAGGGCAGAGACATTTTTTTTCCGTCTCCCATATCCGGGACATATCACTGAATATTTACGTAAGACTGTGTTACAAAGAGCACCAATTGCACGGTGTTATGGTGGATGGTGTGCGGGTTTGTCTGAGTGTACGTGTGTATGAGAGAGTCTGGGACTCCACGCATTGCTACACTGGGTTAAACGAGGAGCACTAAAAAGTTCTGTTTCTTATATGGCTGCGGGAATCCACTCATCCCTATTTTCACTATTGTGCTTTGAAATCTGTATAGAAACAGAAGCCCTGTAGAGTGCTTCTGCACTGAAGGGAGAACACGTATGGCACAATGGAGATGTGCAGAGCACCCTTCTCTATGCGGGATTTTCACAAGCCTGTGCAGAGATGTTATTGCCGCAGAAGCCAGAGATCCTGCCCAATCGGCTGCCCGACCGGCTGCACTAGTTTTTACTGCAGAACTGAGTCTTTCTTGTCTCCCTTCCACCCCCGTCTCTCCCGATTCTAATCCGTCTTGCACTTCCCCCCTGCGGTTCCACTGTTCCAGCCAGGGACCCTTTATCTTCAGCACACTTTCCTCAATTACACGCATCCGACTTCCGTCTACTCTAACTGGGTAAGAGAAGATAGGGAAGGATACTGCAGAGAAGACAAGGCATGCGGGCCCACACAACACTAGCACAACACCCTAATTAGGGCTATTACCAATTCTGCCCCCCCATACACCTCTGTGCTTATACCTCTGTGCTTATACCTCTGTGCTTACACCTCTGTGCTTACACCTCTGTGCTTACACCTCTCTATATTTATTAAACTGGGACATCGACCCCTGTGATTACACTATACTTGTCCTTCCCTAACCCGAGATGGTCGATCTTTCCTAACAACAGCTCGTATACCCTGGGGGGGAGGTTTTGGGAAGAAAAAAGTCTAAACCTGGGAGCCCTAGACCCATGGAAGCCCATGATTGGGTATATATATAGGAAATACCTTGCGAAAGCGTTGTCGATCCTTTGCTATCCCCCCAAAGAGCTATTAATTGCGTATTTTCCAACTAAAGCGGTTAAAAGGGAACTATTATATACCCCATCCTTGGCAACGATCTTTATTGCAGGAAGGACTTGTGAAAGAAGATAAGAATTACTACGAAAAGGAACAATAACTAAACACAACAGCAGACAAAAAACCATATACAAGAGACCATGCTTTGTGGGGAACGTCACGAGTATAACACAAGTATATTTGACTCTTTGAGAGAGCTAGTGTCGAACGGCCTGAATTTCTTGCTGGATGAGTCGTTGGTAGAGGAGACGTTGTTGCAGCAGCAGGATGACCTTGGAACTCTTATAATACCACCCATGGACGACGGCCCAGATAACCTGTTCTTCGTGGGTCTCATATGGTTCATAATCGGGCTGTTGTGCGCCTTGGTACTAGCTACAATTACCATCATATTAGTCTCTAGAAGCAGCAGCGACCAAAGTGTAAGAAACAAAGCTTGCGAAGACTTGGAGGCACTCGATCTGGACAGCAGCGATGACGATGAGCTCATAGAACAGGAAAAACTAGTATATGAACTGATGCAGGCATCCTAATACAAACTACCCTCTTCATATCGAATTGAAAAAAGCACAACTACACACAACTATCTTTAACGAATAACACATACAATTTAAAAACAAAAAAGGACATACTTAATTATGTCAAGAGAATAATAATTGCATTTTCCTTCATTCCTAAAATATTCTCTAATTTCTAATTTTCTCTATTTTTTTTTCCCTCTACAATCCTTTTCTTTTCTCTCCGCAGTGCAAGAAAAAGGAACTGTACACTAGTCTCATACCCAAAACAAATTACCACGGCGGTTAACTTTTACCACCTCATTCATATGTTTGATTTATTTTACTTTATTTCATTTTACTTTTCCTGTTTCTTACATTACAATGTTATTTCTTTTTTATCTATTTATCATTTTTACAAATAATATATTAATTTTTTGTTTTCATTATGTATATACCAACTATGTAAGCGTTTTTCCAATCTATATAATATCTGCATTTCCCACACAACATGGCTCTTTACCAAATCACCACTAATACTATTATATAGGTGACTTGCCAAGAACATGCTCGTTGGACTAGTAATCCCCGTAAAGTCCATGCCCGGGTAAATCGTAGCAAATGTTCTTTCTACCGCATCTTCACTAGACCCCCCTTAACCTCTACAAGCTGTTCCTGGCAGAAAGTTGGAAATTTTTCATTGGCAGAGCTTTTTCACCCCCCCCCCCACATTCAGTAACTCACGGGTAACAGGCAGCGTTGTCAAACTAGCACTCACTATTACAATCACAACGAAACAGCGAAACAAGAAACCAAACGTTCACCTCGAGGTTTTGCACAATATCAATAGTTTTTTGAAAGCTATATATTAGTCTGGAGCTAGTGTACGGTTATTGCTAGCCTTAACGGAAAGAACAAATAGAGAACACTGAAGATATATATCATCTTTTGTTAGATAAAATGACTGTATTGGTGCCAAGGTTGTTGCCAACTGCTATGAAGTTGAGACCGCTATGGTCTCAAGCCAGCAGAACTTTTGCTACTTCTATGCGTCTGAATGCTGCTGCTTTCGACAGATCAAAGCCCCACGTTAATATCGGTACTATTGGTCACGTCGATCACGGTAAGACTACATTGACAGCTGCTATCACCAAGACATTGGCCAAGAACGGTGGTGCTGATTTCTTGGACTACTCTTCCATTGACAAAGCTCCAGAGGAGAGAGCCCGTGGTATCACTATCTCTACTGCCCATGTCGAGTACGAGACCGCCAAGAGACATTACTCCCACGTCGACTGTCCAGGTCACGCCGACTACATCAAGAACATGATTACTGGTGCTGCCCAAATGGACGGTGCTATCATCGTTGTCGCCGCCACCGATGGTCAAATGCCACAAACTAGAGAGCATTTGCTGTTGGCCAGACAAGTCGGTGTTCAACGTATCGTTGTCTTTGTCAACAAGGTGGACACCATCGATGACCCTGAAATGTTGGAATTAGTGGAAATGGAAATGAGAGAATTGTTGAACGAATACGGTTTTGACGGTGACAATGCCCCTATCATTATGGGTTCCGCTTTGTGTGCCCTAGAAGGTCGTCAACCTGAAATTGGTGAGCAAGCTATCATGAAACTATTAGACGCTGTTGATGAATACATTCCAACCCCAGAAAGAGACTTGAACAAGCCATTCTTGATGCCTGTTGAAGACATCTTCTCCATCTCTGGTAGAGGTACCGTCGTCACTGGACGTGTCGAAAGAGGTAACTTGAAGAAGGGTGAAGAAGTTGAAATTGTTGGTCACAACACAACCCCATTGAAGACCACCGTTACTGGTATCGAAATGTTCAGAAAGGAATTGGACCAAGCTATGGCTGGTGACAACGCCGGTATCCTATTGAGAGGTATCAGAAGAGACCAATTGAAGAGAGGTATGGTCATGGCTAAGCCAGGTACCGTCAAGGCTCACACCAAGATCTTGGCTTCTTTATACATCTTGTCTAAGGAAGAAGGTGGTAGACATTCTGGTTTCGGTGAAAACTACAGACCTCAGATGTTTATCAGAACCGCAGATGTCACTGTTGTGATGAAGTTCCCAGAATCTGTGGAAGACCACTCTATGCAAGTTATGCCAGGTGACAACGTCGAAATGGTCTGTGAACTAGTCCACCCAACACCAATGGAAGTTGGTCAACGTTTCAACATCAGAGAAGGTGGTAAGACCGTTGGTACTGGTTTGATTACCCGTATCATCGAGTAAACGCGTTCCACTTAAATGTTGATCCGTTTCTCTTGTGTTTTTTATCTTCGCTTGTGCTCAAGCGACTACTACTAACAACTACGATGTTTTTTCCCAATTGAAGACATGTAAATATTACGAAGTGCTAAACACTTCTTTGGGGTTTTAAAATTTTAGTATAATTCCCTGCAATTCTGTACTGAACTGGCGGGTTCCCAAAGAAATGTCTTATATATAAATTTTTTAAGTATTCACAAAAAAATAATAGTAAAGTTCTGTTTATAACCATTGTAACAACTGTAATGCTTTTAATCAAGCTCGAGTAGTAGATCCTGTGTACCTCACGTTACTTATACGAATGCAGATGATTCTTAGTGATCATGGACGAGTTCGTCTTCTTATTTTCGTACCTTTGACATGAACTTGCAGCTTCTCTAAGAAATAGCCCGATGGCCTAAGGACCTTTCTGGTTTCTTGTCAAAATTTTGTTAGTGTGTGCTGAGGTTTTGTTTTGTTTTCATTTTCTTTTGTTTTTGTTGGTTTTGTTGATGCTTTTATAGTTGTTCTTCTAAAAAAAAAATTTGGTGGTTCTACGAGATTTTCTTCATTTCGGGATTGCATTCAGTAAATTTTATTTTTGGATCAAAAAATAGCTACGGTACAGGAAAATAAAAAAACGAGTGCTTACTTTGAACGCTGGAAACACATTGTTTGAGCCCATTACATCTATGATCCGAGGGCGTAAGTGACTATTTTATTTATTCAATAGTGTCTGTTAGTAACTATTGGTAATAGTTGATAGGGAAGAAGGAAAAGCTACTGAAACGCTAACAAGTTAACACAACCTGTTGGAACTTTATAGCATATAGACGCAGGTTAGACATCCCATTATTATTGTTCTGGTCTCCCATTCATTCATTTCATTCTTCTTTTTTTTTATTGATATTATTTTGAATAAACTATTTGGGTTTGTTTTCTAATTGGTTTTACTATTTTTTTTTTATTATTTGTTGCTATTTGTATTTTAAACAAACATTGCGGAACAGTTATATTCTAAACTTATTGTTACTTTTTGTTGGTAAAGTACATTCATATATATTAGGGACATCTAGGATATGAATGAAGTTTCGAAGCCTTTACCGCAGGTGCCTCCAGTTATGGATAATGAGCAGCCTACAAGAGACAAAAGCACAGAGATACCGAGCAGGAAGAGGCCGATAAAGAGACAGGACGATGACGATGACGAAGAATTTGAGTTCTTCCATAAGTTTTCTAGAGGCAATGTCCGCGGTGTCATACATTTAATAACGGCAGAGTTGAAAGAACGCGGTACAGATGTAGAGTATTTGATGATACCGTTACGACCAGAACAAACTAATGAAAAGTTACTGAGCTTTCTAAACCAAATATTTCCACTTGGTAATGGACAGCCTGTAAATGAGAAAAAACAAATACGAGTAATCAATAAGACAGATGTATGGACATTATTTCAAGCGCTAAAATACATTTGGTGTAGACTTCCGGACTCAGAGGTTGTCGGTTGGAAGGCGTATAAAGAGTTTAAAATTCGTGAAAAGGAAAAAGACTATCCAAGAAAGTCATTTTTAGAGATTATGCCTCAATGTTTAGCCTCACCAAACCACGCATCAATAGTATACGATTTTTTTGATCTCATAGTAACCATATCTTCGAACTCAAAGAAAAACAAGATGAGTGCAAGGAAGATATCGAAAATGTGCGCCATCTGGGCATTCAATGATAACAAAAGCTCAAGCACAGATTATGATTTCGACTCCTCATCACCGCAAACAGTTAATAACTCCATTCAAAATGGTTTCGATCAATGGATACCTGGGTCAGACGCCATGTTTCATCTATTATTAGCATTTTTGAGAAGCTTTGTACCGAAAGATGTGGAAAACGCTAAATTACCCAGAACTCTAAAAAATTTACTATTTACTAACGAATACCCCCCTCAAGACTCTACAGCGTTCAATTCGGAAACTATTCTGACAATTCCGCTAGTAACTTTACATACGGATGAATTTTCTAGGAAACCTTGGCAGCTTCTGGAGAGATGCAACGAGATGTTAGATTTCTCTGATCATGAGGCTTTTGAAGCGAGGGAAGACTATGCCCTTTTGAAGTCCCTATTTAAAAAGAAGAATAATGTTGAAGGTATAAGTAGGAAAATGTCTCAGGAATCAAGGAGGTTGATGAAAGTACTCTCCACAAAGCATTCCACATTTCAGGCGGGCTGGGCACCTCGTAAAGCTTTGGCTAATGATTTAGGACTTAAATCCAAAATAAGTGTAAATCGCCTTGATATTGACGATTACTTCATCTGGACCTGGTTGTCTACTCTATCTTATGAAGAAACATCTGACAAAAGGAAAATATTTGGCCGCTCGTTAATTCTTGAATTTGAATTTGACGGATTCAAGAAATGGGTAGTCTTCCAAGAATCAGACTTAGTGTTAGAGCATATGTTGAATGAACAAAAAAAGAAGTCAACAATAAAAAATAAAAAAGCTCAAGAAACCACACAGAGTGATAATACTAAAGATAATGAACATGTTAGTCAAGATATAAGAAATATTACACCTCCTTATGAGAAATTCCAGAAAGAAGTTCTTAATAATTCTGTAAATCCCTCTAATGGTCCGTCCAATGGCTATCATACTGTTATTGATCTTGATGCTAGAAAGGATAAGAACAACATGAAGCACAAAATTCAAAAATGGAATCCACTTAATAATCTAAGGAAAAAGAGTGGAGGAAATGCTGAGGCAAAGGAGGTACAAGGAGAACGTAAGAAGGTCAAGAATAATCAAAATTATGACAGTGCACCATTGACAGACTTGAGTGACCCATTGGACTATAAACTTCCGGACATTGAACCGGATAATGAAGGCTTCTCCATCGAATTTCCGGATATAATACCAGATCCAGCTATAAATACACGTACTGAAAATGGTCATCAGAGCGATCATGTTAAAGTGGAAAATTTGGAAGCCTTACCTACAAACCACAACGACAAATCTTATCCTGCTCCTCCTTTATCTAAGTTTAATGTAAGAAAGAAGCCCTCAATGCCCCAACTTGTAAAAGAGCCTGTAAGTCTGCCAGTTGAAGGACCGATGGAGGAGCTAAGTGGTATGGTAGAGCAAATGATGGTCCTTGATTATGCTAACCAAAATCATGATAGTCAAGATGATATTTTAAAGAACGTTAGCAAATTTGAACAATATAAGAAAAATGATCTACAAAGTGTTGATTCACTAGTAGTGAATTCTTTAAAGATAAGCACTGGGACTTCGGAATCTTTGGTAGACAGTCTTGAACTTCCGAGAAGTAAAAACTCAACCGATGATAACTTGACTAGTCAGAATCCTAGAACGAATCTAACGGGGCATTATAGTGAACAAGAAGTGATAAGGGGACCAGGAGATAGATCTGGTATTGAAAAGTATCAGGGTTCCAATGGAATAGAGAGAGCTGCTAATCACAATAGGCTACAAGAAAATTCTAGTAGAGAAAAAGTTCATACTTATGGAAATACAATTCTTCCACCACCACAGCAAGTTCAAACAAGAAAAAGTCCTTCTCCTAGTCCAATATACAACAACCCTGCTAACTCGAGCCCAAATAATGCTAATGCATATCTTCCTTCTAAGCAGATATCGAATAGTAAACCAAATCCTAGCTTAGATGCAGAATACAATAAGAACATCAGAATTGATCCAGTCAGTATTCCACAAGAAAGGCATGATAGAAATAAGATGATGTCACCGCAACATCAAAGCGGTGGTTTTTCAGCATCTCCGATCAAGCAAAGTTCAGGGAATAGTATGGATCCTTACAGTCAAAATACTCACTACGAAAAGCCTGTAGTAAATTTGCAGCAGCAAAAAGTTTCACAAGGACAAGATGGAGCGCCTAAAGTATATGTAGCACCACAACAACCAGGTGTTGGCTCGGGAAATCCATCCAGATCAAGTCTTGATGTAAGATCTGCACCAAATCCAGCGCTCGGTCCTTCACCAATGAAGCAATCGAAGTCTTACTCAAATCTACCTATAGATAAACCACAATATCGCCAAAACCAATATCCAGCCATTCCAAATAACTCAGGACCGGCTGTATATGATAATCAGCCTCCACAACAGCAACAGTATACAATTCCTCAAAATCCTCCTCCAACTAATGAATACCCACAACAATATAATGAGCACTTGATGTCACCACAGAGACAAAATGTTAGGATGCCCGTATCGGTACCTTCTCCAGTCAATCCACCACAGATGGGATACAACGACGGATATGGTCAGATGATGCCGCCTCAGCCAGATGCATATAACTATGGCGGTATGATGGCACATTCGCCATCCCAATATGGTCAATTCATGCCCCCACCACAACAGCAGCAGCAGCAATTTTCACCACATCAGTCTCCCCAACAACACATGCAAAGTCCGTATGGGAGAGGCCATGGGAAGGCTGCAGCTATGGGCGGAATGCCTCCACCTCAGCACCACTATGGGAACAAAAGACAAAGCAATTTTGTTCCAAGTGCTATGCCAGGGCAAATGGGTCCCCCAGGTGGCTATATGCCTGCTATGGGTGTTCCTGTAGCACATGGTATGGGTGCTGGTAACAAGCTACATGGTGTGAATATGAATAAGAAACGAGAGCAGAAGAAGTTATATAATGATATCAGGAGTGGTAACTTTGGTATATAAAGTATTTAAGTCGAGTAGTTACATTTCAGTTATAGTACGGTTTTCTTCGCCTAAACATGAAATTTTCGTTTTAGTGATTCGCTAGTATTTTTTTTCCAATTGCTCAAGTTGACAATGTCACAATATTGTACATTACACGTAATGACAAAAAAAATAAACAATTGCAATGTTTTACCCATTATAATTTTAATACTGGGAAATAGATATATAAGGTCGGTGGTGTAAGAAACTAATAGAAACAATTATTCCAAAGGCAGCAACATCTCAATTCAGAAACATTCGACCATGAGCAATGAATCAACTATTGAACCGGACACGCCTCCAGCTGATGACAGAATGAAATCGCAAGACACTGCAGACAAAGATGGTGGTGAAACACATAATGGCAAGAAGGATTATGGCAAAGTAAAGCACTGGGTAGACGTTGAGCAAGGCATCCCTGTGAAATCCTTCACTTCGTATACACTCAACCTGTCGGGATGGGTACGGGAGGATCAAAAGAAAGAGGTCAAGGATGAAAGAAAGGATACAAGTGATAAATGAAGCATTTTATTTAGTTGTTTTTCTGCCGTCCTTGCCAGCTAAAAAATGGCAATTGTTTTTAGTTTGTAACAAGGATGGGGAAAGTAGCCCCACACCCAATGGCACAGCATGAGATTTGCCTCGAGCCCTTTCAATCTGCACTTCGAGGGCAGTTGGAATAGGGAAAAGGTGGTTCTAGATCAATTCCACCTTATATATGTTTTCCTCATTTATCTGTAATATGTACTTAGGTAGTGTGATTGTATTGACAGCATGGGGGGGGGGTAACTAGGCAAGCCTCGTGCAGGTTAGTTTGACCACTATCATGCTGCGCGTCCGGGTAAGGCACATTGCATGCATCTCATATCTGGGGGGAGACGCAAGTCAACACTTCTATTCTTAGGTTGTATAATATAAAACAAAGAAATTGCTACCATTGTACGCAAGATTGTCTGGAACTGCCTCAATCATGGGCTTTCTCTTCTCTCCTATCCAGTGATGTACGGTTTTCTCTCAATGGCTGCACTACTGAACGAGCAACTGCCATGTAGTGTACCTTGATTCAACTTCTATCTTTAGATTCGAGATCTTTCTTTCCCCATTTGCGCTACCCCCACGCCTACGGCAAATTAGTGGTTGTGGGTGAGGATGAGGAAGCTCGATATTCTATTCTAAATTTGTGCCGAAACCCAACGGTTGCAGTTGCCTACACACAGTACTGTGACATTTTCCATCTTCGAATTGTTGTTTTTTTGTTTTTTGTTTTTTTGTTTTTTGGGTCTCTTTGTGCTTTCCTCCTTGCACAGAGACGGTTGTACAAAACCGCAAGTAGTCATCTATGTCTCTTAATCAGAACACCCTGCCCACTTCCACTACCTTCCCTTTCGATATTCCTTCCACTCAAAAAACACTCTTCGTAGAGGTTGTGCGGGTTGTCTGTGGTTCGGAAGAAAAGTATATCATCCGCACCATTACGACTACAGGGCTTCTCTCTTACCAATTTGAAAGGATAACTTGGAAGCAACCCTGAGGCAGAACCTCGACTTCTGTTCTGCGGGTGTGACTGTGGATCAGAAAATAGAAGTCCAAAAATTTTTCTATTTCTCTTCTCTGTGCGTTGTTAGAAATTGGAAAGTTTCTTTTAATGGAAGGATGTGGACATCGTGGTCTACAGAAAGACGTGCCGCAGGAAAGGCCGGTGGGTAAACTAGCCATCTGCATTTCATTCGATGACTTCGAGTGCGAAACAGTTTCCAACTCATAAATGGGTTCTCCGGTCGAGAAAAAATGACGTTTGTGCTGGGTTATCTCTTGTTTTCTGTATGAACTGGCAGTTAGCACTGGCAGCTAGCACTGGCTTTTGCCCGCCATCTCATAATTCTCTGATCAAAAGCAAGCCCTCGAGGAAACATGATAAGAGATTTCATCAACAAAGAAGAGCTGATAAGTTTTGCCAATTGAGTTTGTGATGGGTATATATAGATGTGATGTTGACGATTTTGTGTCCTTGGTTAGCTATTGCTTGTAATTTTATAAAAAATATACTTATTTGAGAAATAATATAAAATAGACAGAGAGAAAATTTCTAAATTAAAGACCCCAAAGAGACTAACACTAGTAAACTTTTAATATTAATAACTATACATAAAGAAACTGCCCCACCCAAATGCTCAGCATAATCTGTTTCTTTATTACGCTCGCTTTCGCCGCTCCTTTACAGAAAAGGTTGTTCAATTACGATGAAAATATCATTCGTGGTGTCAACATCGGTGGTTGGTTAGTGTTGGAGCCATACATCACACCTTCCCTGTTTGAACAGTTCAGAACCAACCCTTACAACGACGACGGTATACCGGTCGATGAGTACCACTTCTGTCAGCAATTGGGCTACGACGCCGCCCAACAACAGCTGATCAACCACTGGTCTAACTTCTACCAGGAGTCTGACTTCCAGGACATCGCCAACAAAGGTTTTAACTTGGTCAGAATCCCCGTGGGCTACTGGGCTTTCAAGACTATGCAAGGTGACCCATACGTCACTGGCGTACAGGAACAATACTTGGATAGCGCTATTGAATGGGCTTCCAAATACGGATTGAAAGTCTGGGTTGATCTACACGGTGCCGCTGGTTCTCAAAATGGGTTTGACAACTCTGGGCAAAGAGATGCTTTGAACTTCCCAAACGATGACTACAACGTCCAAGTCACCACAGATGTGATCAATTACTTATTGAACAAGTACTCCCAGGATGAATACTTGGAGACCGTGATCGGTGTTGAATTGATCAACGAACCATTGGGTCCAGCCATTGACATGAACAAATTGAAGTTCAACTACTACAAACCAGCTTATGACTACTTGAGAGATACTGTGCAGAAGCCACAAAATATTATCATGCACGATGCATTCCAACCATACAACTATTGGGATGACTTCTTGACCTTGGACCAAGGCGCTTGGGGTGTCACCGTTGACCACCACCATTACCAAGTTTTCTCCGGCGGTGAGTTGCAACGTGACATTAATGCCCACGTCAGTGTCGCATGTGGATGGGGTTCTGGTGTTCTGAACGAAGCCCACTGGACCGTTGCTGGTGAATGGAGTGCCGCTTTAACCGATTGTACCAAATGGCTAAACGGTGTCGGTATCGGCGCTAGATACGACGGATCCTTCTGGAAAAATGGCGTGGGCTCTTCTTACATAGGTTCATGTGCAAATAACGAAGATATCAACAGCTGGACTGAGGATAGAAAACAAAACACAAGAAGATACATCGAAGCTCAATTGGATGCTTTTGAATTAAGAGGTGGCTGGATCTTCTGGTGTTACAAGACTGAAACTAGTATTGAATGGGATGCTTCAAGACTTATTGAGTACGGTTTGTTCCCTCAACCAATGGAGAGCAGATGGTACCCAAACCAATGTGGCTTCAGTTAATCACAAGTCATTTATTTAGCAAAGAAAATGTTCTCTTTTCTTTCATTTTTTTTTTTCATCTTCTCTACTTAACAATAAAGCTGGACAACATTGATTGCAGCACTTTAAGTTCATGGGTTCGTAATTTGGATTGTTTGATTGTTGATACGATTAACCAATGAATGTACGAACAACTCATTATGGCCATTGATAGATAGAATTTTTTATGGGGAAAAATGACGCCATCGCTAGTTTTTATTTTGTCACTTTTTTAGTTATTAAATGTTACCTACACCAAATTATAGTAGGCTGATCACAAATCATATTTGGTACATTCCTTTCGACCATTATCTTAATTATTTTTAGACTTCTCGTTTTTTTTTTTTTACATTTTCTTAATTTCTAGTATAGACTACATGTCTTCGATAACATATATAATGTATAATAGGGTTTATTTCTAAAAGTCATAATCTTGAATATGTTTGGTATTTCAGTTCATCTGTTGGACCATTTCTGTCTAATAGTAGGGCATGTCTTGTCACAGAGTTGAGTCGCTACGTATTATCTAATTATAAAAGTTACTCTTCCACGAATCGCGTAATGAGCACAAAAAATAGCGTGGCACTGTAATAAAAAGATGGGAGCCCATCGCAGATGGCAACAGAGCTCATCGGACTTTTTCCTTACTTCATAACGCCCTTCAGATATTACTAATACTTGCCAAATTGGCTACTTTAAACATTCTATTGAGACAACTTTATAAGGTTGTCACTATAGGACCCTGCCTACATCTAGAACTAATAAATATAGAAAAGATAAGAAGCTACTTTCGAGATTGTTATAAAAAACACAGCCATAAGATTTAAACAACTTGAGCATTGATAGACCAATAAGTTATGCCAAAAGTTACAACCATTGATTTGACTTTAGACGATTCAGAAGTTGAAGATTATGACGCCCTTGGAGAACTGCCGAATGACAATTTGACGACTAGTACTCAGAATAATAATCACAACAGTAGTTCTGATGATGATCCTTCAGATAATAATGATCCTGACGTCGATAGAAACTCAAGAATAATAAAAACTATCAAACCTCCAAGATTCACATCCGGTAACGATTCTACGGCAGAGGAAAGCTTTGAAGATCAACCGTTGTCATTCAGTCGCAGTCCTGAGCTAGATAGGGAAACAATGAAAAAGGAAAGAATGAAACGATTCTTTTCGAACAGGGAACATGATAAAGTAATTAAAGAGTCGCCGCGCTCACCACTAAATCGCGTTAGTGATCAAATTAAGGAAAGGTCTCGAACACCACCCCATATAGAAAATTTGAGTCTTGGAACGATGCGCCTAAAAGGCTTAAATGACGATATGAATTTACGAAAGCGAACGAATTTTGGTGTTGCAACACCCACCTCTATTAATGATACTACCTCTGACTCTAGTGACTCACCTCATATGTATAACTCGGATAGCTCGGATCGGAAAAGGACCAAACTCATGAAAACGAATGACATTAAAATTGATCAGGATGCGGATATAATTATACTTTCTGATGATGATGATGATGAGGGACATGATAGAAGGGAGATGAAGAACGAGAATGATTCTCATGATACAAAGCAAGAACAGAATAGTGATGTTGTTCCTCTTTTAGATTTGGTCAAAAACGGTGACACAGAAGTGATTGAAGGTTATCATACGAAACCTGAATTATCTCTAGAAGAGCTCCAGCATAATTATAAGATGCTCGCAAGGCACTACCATAAAAAGGAGGCAGAGATCAAGAATACAGTCGGAAATCTACAGAACACTCAGATAATATTGCAGAGAAAATTAGGAATAAGGCAAAAAAAGCTGAACGATGCTGAGAAAAGATGGAAGTTACTTTTGCGATCAGCTAGTAGACAAGATGGAGCCAGTAATGCACAACAGATGTTAATTAATGAAGCGATCAACGTTGTCAATAAGCTGAAGGTAGATAGAGATTCAACACAAATGAAATTGGACAATGTTGTTCAGAAATTGGATGATACGAATAATAAATGGAGTTCTCTACAAAAGCATAGAGTTGAGCAATTAGAAAAAGCAAAAACAGAAATTCAGATGAAAACCAGAGATAAGAGTAATGAGAAATATATTGAAGAAAGGAAAAAATTCTATGTTGAAAGGGAAATATTAAATGAGATGTTTGAGAAGGGGTCATTGTCTAAGGACATGCATACTCAGCTACTAAGAGAGCTGGAGCAAAAGATAAATAGCTTGAGCGTTGAGCAATTCGATGATACAAATGACACCTCTAATAGTAACCTAAAGTCAGTTCCAACTGACCTTTTCAAGAAGTCTATTGATACAGCTAGAGAACTGTTGTTGAAAAATACGACCAGATCCGTTATAACAAAAAACCAATTGAATCAGTATTTAAACACCGTTTTGATATACAAACAGAATTTTGAATCAGGCAAATATTGTGATAGACCGATGCGAAGAGCATGTGCTGACGCAACACAAGCTCTGTTCCATAACGGAGTTAAAATGCCACTAGTTTTTGAAAGGCTTCAAGATTACGGTATAAAATACACAGTGCCTAATATAATTAACCCCGATAGGAGAGTTCAGTATTTTAAGAGTATCGAAGTAGCCATGGATTTGATTCAGAAATCTGACCGTAGTATGGATGTTAAATGGCGATTATTAGAAATGTTAAAACAGTTAGAACGGTTCAGAATAGATATAGATGAAGGGAAGCCACCTACAACATCTGATAAAGAGAATATTGGTCGGAATGTTATCCAGTTAAAACAACAGGGTCTGAAAATGGAGAAACTGTATGAAAATCTAAAGATTTATGGTGTTCCAATAACAGAAAGTGAATTGATGAATATGAATGCCATTGGTGAAAACGGAATGCAAAACTATATGGGAACAGATGGGAGTCTTTATGAAAACTCTTATAATAATATGCAATCAATATCAAACATACATTCAGGTCAAGATCAGGAACAGATTAGAGCTCTATTAGAAAATTTAAAGGAAACAGAAGATGAAATTGAAGGTGAAGCTCTCACACCCGAAGGGATGACTGTTAATTTATTAAGACATCAAAGATTAGGTTTGCAATGGTTATTGAATGCCGAAACCTCAAAAAGGAAAGGTGGTCTATTAGCAGATGATATGGGTTTAGGTAAAACTGTTCAGGCGATAGCATTAATGCTTGCAAATAGATCTAGTAATGAGAGCAAAAAAACAAATTTGATTGTTGCACCAGTGTCAGTTTTGAGAGTCTGGAAAGGTGAGATAGAAACCAAGATTAAGGAATCAAGTGATTTTAACTCAGCTATTTATGGTGGTGTTAACGGTATTAAGTTTCGTTCATGGGACAAGCTTTCAAACTTTGATGTCATATTGGTATCTTATCAAACTTTGGCAAATGAGCTCAAAAAGCATTGGCCTGAAAGACTGAAGACCGATAGCAAGCAACTGCCGCCTGTTCCTGATATAAAAGCTATGAACTCTCTGAAAACTAAAAATGAGTATTGGTCACCGTTTTACTCGGACGATTCCACTTTCTACAGGATTATTTTGGATGAAGGCCAAAATATTAAAAACATGAAGACACAGGCCGCTAAAGCATGCTGTACTGTTAATAGTGTTTACAGATGGATTCTATCTGGTACACCTATACAAAACAATATGGAAGAGTTGTATTCCTTGATCCGCTTTCTAAGAATTCCACCATATAATAGACATGAGAGATTTCAACAAGATATCGGTAGACCATTTTCTAACTTAAAACAGAACTATGACAGTGAAAGTCGAAAGCAAGCAATTAAGAAAGTTAGAGTTTTATTGCGGGCAATAATGTTGAGGAGGTCAAAAACTGACAAGATTGACGGTGTTCCTATTTTGGAACTTCCTCCAAAAAATGTTAATGCACAGGAGACTACTTTTAAGGATGACGAACTTGAATTTTACAAAGCGCTCGAAAATAAAAATAAGCAACTTGCCAAAAAATTACTGGAATCAAAAGTTCAAGGTAACTATTCTAGTGTGCTGACATTGTTGTTGAGGTTGAGGCAAGCCTGCTGTCATCCTGAATTGGTAATCCTTGGTGAAAAGAAGGCAGAAGCGGCAACAGTTGTGAATGGTAAAAATTTCAATAATGACTGGTTGAGATTATACTATGTGATTAAAAAAATGAAATCAGAGGCAGTAGAAATTGTCAAATCAGCAAGTGATTCAATGACATGTTTGTGGTGTCTTGAACAGATTGAGCCTGAGTCAGCTTTTGTGTTAAGTGGTTGCGGCCATTTGATTTGTAATGATTGCATTAACCCATTCTCTGAGGATGCAGCGGGTTCTTCGAATGCCAGAAGCGGTCCAAAAGGAAGTACATACCTACCCTGTAAGGAGTGTCAAAAGGTAACTAACGATAAGGATTTTGTTTCTCTGAAACTTTTCAACCAAGTGATTCTAGAAGGATTTACAAGAGAAAAATTATATGAGGAGTTTAACCTAGAAATGGACAAGCAAAAGGATAGAAAAAAGAATGCCTACACTACTGATTATAATACATTGGAGCCTTCTACAAAGATGAATCAATGTATGGATGTAATTAATAAGGTATTTGAAAAATCTGACTCAGAGAAGATTATCATTTTTTCTCAGTTTACTACATTCTTAGATCTATTGGAACACATACTTGCGACTAGGTTGAAGATTTCATGCTTGAAATATACTGGTGACATGAATGCTAAAGTTAGATCGGAGATTATCAGCAGGTTTTATAGTGAGGAGGATAAGAGAGTGTTGTTAATATCTATGAAAGCCGGTAATTCAGGTTTGACATTGACCTGTGCTAATCATGTGGTTATAGTTGATCCATTTTGGAACCCATACGTTGAAGAACAAGCACAGGACCGTTGTTACAGAATCAGTCAAACTAGGGAAGTCACAGTTCATCGTCTGTTCATCAAAAATTCAGTGGAAGATAGAATATTGGAACTTCAAAAACTGAAGAGAGATATGGTGGATGCAGCCATGGATGCCAAAAAGATCAAAGACATTAATAAACTTGGTACTCGTGAGTTGGGTTTCCTGTTCGGACTAAATTCATTATGAGTGTAAGGTATATCTATTTCCGCTTATATAAGCATTTATCTTTTTACTTAATACATTAATGAGATTCATGAAAGCATTGTTAGAAGACATAATTTCCAGAAGTGAATTTGAATGTAATAATATTTTAAATTGTGTGTAATATAAATCAGTGTGTTAGAATCATGGTACTAATGCAAATTCATGTGTCTAAGAAATAGATTCGAAGCATTAGAAGAAGCATAAACGCTCAAAAGGGAATGTAAGGCATCCATGGTTTTGTGATACTGGACTCCAACTAATTCTACGAATGGAACTAATCCCTTTAGTAGGTAATACATTTGGAGAAGTTTCAAATGTGGTTCTGGTGGCAGTGGATGTGGCATGACGAAGCTAATTATATAGCCTCACGAATCTTGTGAAACATTATGGACACCATAGTAATACCATAGTAAGGCTAACTCATTGGACCGACTGAACCTACCAGCGGAGATAAAGTCAAATCAGCATGACTCAGGTCAGATTTAGTCATGCAAAATATTTGAAGAGCTCAATTAGATCCATTACTACAATTCAAGTTGATTTCAAAAATAAGAACTCCAAGGAATATGACAAGAACCTTAAAACGGCCGTCAAATTCAAAAACCTGGAAGTATTAGTGGCATCCAAAATTCTTTGAAATGGGATTTCAATGTTAGTTTCTTCAAAACTACCTTTACTGCTACTATCTTTAATCATTCAGTTGAAATATTACTTTTAAGAAAGTTGTTAGCTAGTTTCATAGCTAATTACAAAGTTTGATAACTGATACGAGTTTCATACTGTATAGAGTAATAGTCAGCTTTTTTATTAGAGGATTATAGGTGTTAGGCTACATTGGTATACTTTACTGAGAAGAACGAATTATTTCAAGTCATATAGGCTACAATAGTTTTCCACCTTCTAGTGGTGCACAAGGAAAGTCGGACTTTTAACCGTGCTTTTTATTATTTTACCTGTCACTAACTCACTTTAACTTGTGATCTGTCCTGATCTACGCGATTATAGCTCCGAGTATAGATACCATTGTTCATTCACAGTAGCGTCTACTTCTGAAGATAAGTACTTGTTATTCAGAGCAGGATGTTACAGAGCAGGATGTTCGATTATGCAGAGTCAGACAAACGTCACCCCTCTCCATTTGACTTTGTTAACTACAGAGATAAAGTTAAACTTCTCACCGAAAAAACTTTAAATAGTAACGGTCTTCAAGGTTGGATTCGCAAAATTCGTCATGGCATTAAAAAATTCAACTCATTACCTAACGAATTCCTCATTCGAGAGTATTAAACTTGCGGTAGATAAAGATCTCAGAGATGATTTTGATAAGATAATATATGAACTGCCGGCTAAAGCTACTGTTGAGATGCTCTTAAAGAGCGTTGATGAACACAATTTAAGACGTACAATGGAAGGTTTTAGGTTGTTAAAAATGTTTACCGGCCATAGAACACTGATTCTGACTTGTTAAAACGTGCTCGTGATATCTTCAAAGAACTCTGTAAAGTTGACCATTTCGAAAATACCCTGTTTACTCTCAAGCACTACTTACCGCCTCGAATTGACCGACAAATCGATCGCCTAATATTGGCTTGCCCTGATCAATCCTTAATGAAATGGATTATGAATTAGCAAGACTTGTTGAAAAAGAGGGGTCATTCAGTTTCAGGAGATCCAAGAAATGGTACCGGAAAGGAAGATGTTATTCAAAACGTTCCAACAACCGCAATTGTAGAAATAATAGTTAAAATGATACTGTCATTATCCACTTATAGTGCAGAACCACATTACCGTACTTTGTATCTCAACATCAGGTGATCTCCTATTAATCTATCTGGTATTGAAATAAAAGTGATTTTTCAACGCAATTAATAAGCCTTGTTGGCGCAATCGGTAGCGCGTATGACTCTTAATCATAAGGTTAGGGGTTCGAGCCCCCTACAGGGCTTATTTATATTTTTTTATTTGGAATGCATTTTATCGTTGACTGTGATCTTGTTTTCAACTGTAGTACTAAAGAGGATACGCTGTTAGATATTATGTATGATATAATTGGCTAGTAATATTGTGATATTGTGTCAAATGCTTAACCTTATTTTAGTTTATACTTAAACCTATTTAAATTACGATGCTGAATATGAAACCTAGAATGACAGATACTACTGAGACTTGTGTGTTAACGCCAAAGTTGCTTTGTTGAACTGAATGTGTACTGCTTTCAGTTGATTTAGCCACTGTAGAAACAGTTGACTTGGCAACATTACTTGTGGAGGCGCTATGTGTCACATTGTCCATTATAGTGTCGGTCTTGGAAGATTGTGTAGTGGGCTTCACACTAGATGATGTGGAGGATTTACTTTCTGCTGTTTGGGAGCTCTTGGAAGATGAAATTGCAGAGGAAGACACAGTCTTGATAGAAGAGACAGAACTAGCAATTGATGATGATGAACTTTGTGCACTTGAAGATGCTGATGAAGATGAACTGATGGAAGAGCTGGAAGATGAACTGGCAGATGAACTGGCAGATGAGCTAGTAGATGAGCTAGTAGATGAGCTGGTAGATGAGCTGGCAGAAGAGCTTGATGACGAAGTAGGTGAAACAGAGGATGATTGACTACTCTCAATAGCTTGACCAGCAACTAATTTAGCGAAGTCCTCTTGTGCTTGTTGGTATCTTCCATTTATTTCACCGTCCACAGCCTTGATGGATTGCCAAGAGCCAGATTGGTCCCCATAGGTGTATTCCTTACCAGTGGAATAGTCTGTAACAACCAAGCTCTTGATGTACATAGTGAATGGAGCCAAGCTATAATCAGTTTCACCGCCAGCCCATTCAATTGTACCTGGAGCATTGCTTGGATCACCACCAGCCCAAATACCCATCTTGATGTACATTGGAGTTTGTGGGTAACCCTGGCTTGTTGTGTTTGGCAGAACTCTGACGACTTGGCCGTCTAGATACCAAGTTAGCTGTTCCATAGTCCAGTCAATGGTGTAGTTGTGGAACTCCTTTTGTGGTTGGTTAACACCGTGGAATTCACCTCTATCGTATGTAGCGGTGTTACCCTTTGAGAAGTAATTGGATTGAAACTGTGTGTCATCACTACCTATCCACTCTAGATCGATTTCATCTAAATCATCACTTTGTAAAAAGAAAGAGGACACTATACCTCTACCGTCACCGGCTTTAAATATGACCTCAGTCTTACCGTACATTATATAGAAATTAGACTTCAGACTTGGGTTATCGAATCTCTTCGTAAGTGACATGGCCAAACCATCAGATGTGTACTCAATCTTACCGGGGTTATCCTCTGCGGTAAACCATTTGGACTCAGATGTGAAGTTCTCGCTGAAACTGGTAGCCAGAGCCTTGTCGGCTGGACAGTTAGTCTGTTTCAGAGGATCGCATGAATCGGCAGCAACAACACTCGCCAAGATACCAACCGCTAAGCTTCTCTTGTAATTGTAGAGCATTATAATTTGAGCAACTTAATAGCCTTTTTTTGTTATGTGATTCTGCTTTAGCAAGAAACTCTATGGTGCGGGGTGAAAGTTTCTATACAGCAGGAAATATTCAGAACTTTCAAGCACTTGTTTTCTTATATATGGTAGCACTCGGGGGAGTGTTGCGGCGAGAAATGGATTACAGCTAAATTGGACACTTTTTCCAATTATGGTCAAGGTCAAACTGCGGTGTCAAAGAAAGAAGTCCACCGGTGCATTACGGATAAGAATAGAAACAGCAATACTACTTTGTAATTGTAATCGGATAGGAATATCGAGTCTCCTCAAAGTCATTTACACGCACTATGGGGAGGAGCAGCTCATTTTTACTCGAAATGTAATGCTTATTATTCTTAAGAGAGGCTGCTATAATTAGCATACTTTTCGTGGTTTCGAGAAATGATTTTCGTTTCTTTTTGTTCCCTGCTTCTGCGGAGAATTTCTCTTGAAGATCTGAGTATAGCAGTATGCACAATTTCCACTTCTACACTAAGAGCCTTCAGGCACTGGCAATTATATCAGAGCTTGTGTTATGCGCATGTGAAATGCCAGCAGTATTGGGGAGGTTTGTCGTACTTAGACTTCCTAATGTGGGCAATGTACAAGTGAGAGCAGACACCAGCCATTCCAAGATACTATAACGTAGGACTGCACGAGTTTGCAGTAAAAGCAAGAAAAAAACCCACGAAAGAAGGCTGGTTCCATAACTACACACCAGCCTTCATTTGGTTAGCATAGGTATTATACCATTTGGCGAGGGTATTCTTGTGCAAAATTGCGTAGTGTTTGGCCTTGACACGAAACAGCCTGTTTGTTTCTGTTTCCCAACTTCTTTTCGCGTTCCTGGAAACGAAAAAAAAGTTGTTGGCTGGGCTTATTGGGGGAATGAGCTCAGCCATCTCTATATAGATATCATTGTCTGCGGATTGTGCATACAGTGAGGTGGAGTGCTCGCTTTAATGATTATGCAAGTTACATATTGATTTGTGTTCTTTTACTTGAAGTGTCTTTTTATTACAAGAAAAAGAAATAGAAACACACTTTTAGTTTCAGAGAAACGCAAAAAAATTTAAAAAATAAAAAAATATAAATGAAACGGACAGGAATTGAACCTGCAACCCTTCGATTGCAATCATGAATTCCGAGGAAATCCCAGAGTTTAACTGGAGTCGAAAGCTCTACCATTGAGCCACCGCTTCATCTATTTGTTATTGGGTTTTGTTGCTGTGTTATGGTACTTGTATGTAAAGCCTCGATTCTTCTTATAAAATGATATTTTAAATACTAAATAACAATCTGCGTAGTAATGAGGAGTAATGTAGAATTGCTTGTGCTTGAACTTATGCTCGTGAGAGTTCAGCTTCACTACACTCTGCGCAATACTATACTATGCTCTGTTGATACTTTTCCAAATGATCAAAATAAAAATCGGGTCATTCATTAATAAATTTATATAAATTTATTTCATTGAAAACTTTATAAAATTTTATGTCATAAAATATTTGGTTATAAAAAAAATAAAAGATAAGTTATAATAAATATCTTTTAAGATTTTTAGTTCTTGGCAACGTGTTCAACCAAGTCGACAACTCTGGTGGAGTAACCGTATTCGTTGTCGTACCAGGAGACCAACTTGACGAACTTTGGAGACAATTGGATACCGGCGGAAGCGTCGAAGATGGAAGATCTGGAGTCACCCAAGAAGTCAGAGGAGACAACAGCGTCTTCAGTGTAACCCAAGACACCCTTCAACTTACCTTCGGAAGCTTGCTTGATGACCTTCTTGATTTCATCGTAGGTGGTTTCCTTTTGCAACTTGACGGTCAAGTCGACAACGGAGACATCGACGGTTGGGACTCTGAAAGCCATACCGGTCAACTTACCTTGCAATTGAGGCAAGACCTTACCGACAGCCTTAGCGGCACCGGTGGAGGATGGGATGATGTTACCGGAAGCGGTTCTACCACCTCTCCAGTCCTTGTGGGATGGACCGTCGACGGTCTTTTGGGTAGCGGTCAAGGAGTGGACAGTGGTCATCAAACCTTCTTCGATACCGAAAGCTTCGTCAATAACCTTGGCCAATGGAGCCAAACAGTTAGTGGTACAGGAAGCGTTGGAGACAATCTTCAAGTCAGAAGTGTACTTGTCTTCGTTAACACCAACAACGAACATTGGGGCGGTGGAAGATGGAGCAGTGATGACAACCTTCTTGGCACCAGCGTCGATGTGCTTTTGAGCAGTGTCCAATTCCTTGAAGACACCAGTGGAGTCGATAGCAATGTCGATGTTTTCAGAACCCCATGGCAAGTTAGCTGGGTCTCTTTCTTGGTGGACAGCGATCTTCTTACCATCGATGATGATGTGCTTGTCATCGTGGGTAACTTCACCAGCGTATCTACCGTGGGTAGAGTCGTACTTGAACATGTAAGCAGCGTAGTCAGTGGTGATGAAAGGATCGTTGACAGCAACAACTTCAATGTTGGATCTGGACAAAGCGACTCTCAAGACCAATCTACCGATTCTACCGAAACCGTTAATAGCAATTCTAACCATTTTTGATGTTATGTTTGTTGTGATTTGTAGGTGTTTTAATTCCTTGATGATATAGAGGAGAATTGATAAAAGAGAAGAAATGAAAGATGAATATTCAGATTGCAATTAACTATTACAATTGTCCCTTTATATATCTTTTTTGGAATCGGGGGGGGAAGCAAGAAAAAAATTTCAGCACCAAGAAGGTAGTCTCCCAATTGTTCTTCGATATTCTATTGTACTGGAACCATCAAAAGCACCACTACCATTTACTACTTACCACTTTAGCACTTACCACTTTAAACACTTCAACACTTGTCTCACACTATGCAATGTCCTCACACTATGCACAAGACATTGGGCTTAGTATAGTGTAGTGTGGTAGTGTGGTAATGTGGCAGTTTTGTAGTGTGGTAGTGTGGTATGGCAGTACTGTGCGTAGTATGAACAAGTTTGGGTATTGCTCTAGGGGGGATGGGTCTCGTTACTTTTTCTTTCCTTTGGTCCTTGGTGTGGTGGTCGGGTGTTGGTGTGGTGGATTCCTCTTTTTCTCTCTACTTCTGGGAACTCTGTTTGAAAAGGACGTGCCGTGGTGCTTTGTCTCGTCTTGCAATGGGGCTCCCCTTTCTTTCCCTTCCCATTGTCTCTCGGGTCCACAGATACAAAGGGGATTCCTGTTTGGTCCTTTGTAGGTCTCTCTCTCTCACCCACCCCCCCGATCCACGACGGTTCTCGGGAGACGGACAATCCCTGCATGACGTAAACATCCTTCCCTTCTCTTCTCTTCTTTGGTCCTTCTCTCTTCACTGGGGTTCCACTAAAAGTGGAACCCCGAAAACCTTTCCCCCCCCCCCGTACATCTCTACGTGCTGCAGTGCTGCACACGGGGCATTCTCTCGGGACCCACAGAGAATACGTACTCAACACCCATACATTTATTGGTGGCACAGTTACTACGTAATATTGGAAGATATGTGAGTGATATTGTGAGTGATATGATCACGTGATTATACCGTTCCTACGAAGGTACCAGAATCTCCCAAATTTATTTCCCCCTCCTCCACATTGCTTTCTTAACACTTGGTCCCCGGAAAGTGTGTGGTATATATGTCTGCGAAAAATCACATCTTTCAACACCAAAACATAAATTACTACCATCACTATAATATTCGTTTGTAACGCTGGTGCACCTCTTGTTATAGCAGGGCAAATTCTCTACATCGATATCTGTAAGAATATATTTCTTTCTTAAATACAGGTCTATTTAACTATACATCAAACTGTAACTGTCTCAGACACTCCATGAACCGATCGGCCTTCTCAACAGCGTCGTCGTACTTGTCATTCACCGTAACACTCACTTCTAAGCTGTACACTTGCTTGCCCTCCTTAACCTCACCGGGTCCCAACAGGTCAAAGATATCCTCTGAGCCATCAGTGGTCTCTAAAAGACTGTACTCAACATCAAATCGCGCAGACCTGGGGTCAACGGTAACGAGATCCTCAAATAGACTGTCATACCGCTCAGACATAGTGTTCTCCAACGGTTGCTCGTGCGTGTACTGGTAAATATCATCGATATACTCACGGACAGCCCTCTCAAACCTAGTGAAGTCAACACCTCTCCTCACTTCCAACAGTATCTCCTCCTGTATCCGAATAGGCTCAACTTGAGCTGGCTTGGCAGTGTTGCCAGTCTTGCCTGAATCTTGACCTTGACCTTGTGCTTGTGCTTGTGCTTGTGCTTGTCCATCGCCTCCCTCTTCTGAATTGACCTCAAGCACTATACGTTCAATGTTAGACAGGTCTAGTTTCTGGTTCCGGTTAACGTACTCCGCAACTTTAACCACAGAGTCCTGCTGAATCTTGCCAGCATACGCTAGCACATCACCTTTCAAGATGCGGCCGTTGGCCCCAGATGCTTTGATGTTCGCCAACGCATCTTCTTTGCTGATACCATTGTCAGCTAGTGCCATTACTACCGAGGGTAACAGAGTCTGAGACGCATCGGCTGTCGTGAGCACGTCACCAGAAGACTTGGCTGTCTTTGACTCACTTACATTTTTGCCCTCTTTCCTCTGAAGAGGAGCTGGCTCCTCAGACTTAGCTGGCTTCTGGTCCTCCTTGCCGCTCCCAGATGACACCTGCTTCATAGACTCAGTGACCTCAGGTATCGTTAAAGTGGAGAGGTCGTCTTCTGGATCAGCGGTGAACGCTATCACATCGCCCACAAGCACATCTTTGCTGCCGTCCCCTCGAATGATCTTTGCTAATTTACCATCATCTTGCGCCTCGACATCGATCTGCGCTTTATCCGTCTCAACTTCCAGCAGAACATCACCTGCATTGAAACTGTCATTCTCCTTGAACTTCCAAGAGACAATACCACCTTTCTCCATGGTTGGCGACATAGCTGGCATCAGGAATGGAGACACATCGAGCGACATCCTAGTACTAGAAAAGCACCTCGAAAGACCAACACTAACGCCAGTGAGGCATTGCCTCTTACACAGCAATTGAGACCTGTTCAATAAAACCCTTGCACTCAACATTATCCACTATCACAGACCAAACAAAAAACTTCAAACCAAAGTTAAAGATTTTACACAATCAATGCTGAAGCAAAAAACTTGTAACAAAAATTAAACCAAAAAGTAAACCAATTGAACTGAACTCTAGTTAATCTGCTTGTCTATTAGCAGTCTTCAATTGCCCTATTTCTTATCCGATAAGTGCTCTTAGTGACCTAAAGATTCCTTTCAGTTTCTCTGGGACAAGAAGTATTTGTATCTGTTTAAAGAAACTCTGACTATTCCAATACTTGGTCGTCTATTTTACCTTTGCAAAAGTCCCGTTTGATCAGTACCATTGTAACGATTCTTGCTAAAGTAGTCGATGTCCTTTTGATGAGGGGCAGCGATTTCAACGGGGACCCCTCACATCTTACAAGACGATATAAGAGTCCATATCAGAAACTGTTCAAATGAATGTATTGAATTGGGATAATGTTTAGTGAAGTCTTGGGCTGCATGAGCAATTAAGTTCGAATATCTAATAAAACTATTTTCATCTATTTACATTATAGAAAACCTACATTGAATAATTACTTTTAAGACCCTTGTACTTTCAGGAGGATTCAATAAAGATGAAAGTAGGGGACTTCTAGAAATTACTTTAACTCTTCTTCTAATTTGCTCAATGGTATAATCTTGTCTTTGTAAGCTTCCCATTTCTTTGTGATATCATCTACCTTTATTTCTTCTAATTCATCAGTGGGGAAATAGCGGTTTAAAAAGGAATCAAAAGTAACCTTCTCATCTATCTTCTTTTTTTTCCATAGATCCGACCACAACGCTTTGAAACAACCTCCCAAAGCACAAGAATTTGGTGTCTCAAGTCTGAAATTACCATTTTTAGCCCCTAGAACTTCAGAAAACTTCTTAACAATGGCATCATTCTTTGATGCACCACCAACAAAATACACTCGGTTTGGTCGCTTAGACGAGTACTCAGAGAATTTCATACTATCGTAATCGAAATGAACCATGGTCTCCGATTTTTCATCATTTGATTCATCAACAGTTCCACTTAAAAGTGGAGCAACTCTAACCCTAGCACTCAAAGCCTGTGATTCCACTATAATCTTAGCATCGTGGCGATTATTGTCGAATTTATCTACGTACTTGACAATTTCACAATTCTTTGGGTCATACAACACCCTCTTAGTGATTGCATCAACACTAGGAACAATCTCACCCAATGGGAAATACACAGCCAACTCACCAGATGTATCAAGACTTTCATCAAGAACAGCCTCATCAAAGTTAGTCCAGCTAGTACTTTGATTTTCATTTAAACTATCTCTTACTTTCTCTCTAGCAAGAGATCCATTGCAATAGCATATCATTGCCATGTAACAATTGGCAATTGCTGGGTGGGTAAATAGATGATAATTGGGAGAGGGATGATACTGGTCAGTAACCATTAGAATAGTAGTGCTTGTCCCTAAAGACACCAAGATATCATTCTTCTCTAGCGGTAGAGAACAAATAGTTGCCAAATTATCACCAGTAAATGGATAAATGGCACATTCGCTATCGAATCCATATTTGGATACAAAATAATTGGCAATGTTTCCCATCAATTGTGGAGAGTTACATTTTGTAACAGAACCACTTAGCTTCTTTAGTAGGTCTTCCTTACCAAATTTGCCTGAAATCACATCCAACAAAGAATCATCGTATCCTTTGGCTTTTATATCATAAATATTCATTCCACATGCATCCGCTTCTTCTATAGGAACAAGTTTAGCGCATAATATAGAGGTCAAAAAACTTGAGACCAAAGAGATGGTTTCCGTATTTTTGTAATTATCCTCCTCATTCTCAGCAATTTTCATTATCTGAGGACCAGTAAACCTAAAATGGGCTCTGGATCCGGTTATTTCAGCAAGTTTCTCAGGACCACCTGCTTTTTTCTCAATTTGCGTACATTGCTTACCAGTGCTGTGGTCCTGCCAGTTTGGAGCAGTCTTTCTAGAGAATCCATCCGGGTACAATTGGTCCACCAGGTTTCCATTGGCATCATTAAGATGCTGTAATAAGTCACCAGCCCCGGTTTTCCAATACACAGATCCATGCTGTTGACAAGAACCACTAATAGCCTTCACCTGACTCAGGTCAAAACCTGCACCCTTATATTTCTCGAACACCAGGTCGATGGCCTCTAACCACATTCCAACGGGACATTCAACTACATCACCGTGGCTATATACACCTTTATGCGTGTTGTAATGTGGAAGATCCCTGTCAAAGTCCACAACTTCGGTGTGCTTGATCTGCATATCACCATCGATAGCAAGGCATTTCAATTGCTGCGTAGATAAATCCAGCCCCAGGTAATAACCTTCGCCTTGCATTGCTCCCAAAAAGTAACTCTAAGATAAAACCTGAATCTGGCGATCTTATTATACTAAGCCAATTGTAATGGCCAATATGCCAAATAATTGCACTTATGAATGAAGTAGTGCATTTCAACTTATCTTCTGCATTCCCTTGGGGTCTTTGCAGTGTTTAGCCCATCGCTTCTGAAAAAAAATTTGAAATTTGAAATTCTGAAAAATCGATGAGCTACTAACAATAATAAGACGTGGAAACAAAAGTTATAAGAACAAATCTGATTGACCCCAGTTATTGCGTAGAATTTTTGGTAAGTGGAAGGCCATCAGTACAGTGACCTGGGCTTAGAGAAAGATTTAGCTATTCAATATGTCGAGAGTTGAGATATATTCCCCAGAAGGCTTGCGTTTAGACGGTAGAAGATGGAATGAATTGCGTCGATTCGAGAGTGCCATCAATACGCACCCACATGCCGCAGACGGTTCTTCATATTTGGAACAAGGTAATAACAAAGTTATAACGCTAGTGAAGGGTCCCAAGGAGCCCACATTAAAATCTCAAATGGATATCCAAAAGGCGATATTGAAAGTCACAGTGAATATAACCAAGTTTTCAAAGTTTGAAAGAAGTAAAAGTAGTCATAAAAATGAAAGAAGAGTTCTCGAGATGCAAACAGCTCTGGTGCGAACATTTGAGAAAAATGTCATGCTACATGTGTATCCAAGAACTCTTATAGATATCGAAATACACGTATTACAACAGGACGGAGGAATAATGGGTACACTTTTGAACGGTATATCATTGGCTTTAATTGATGCTGGTATAGCAATGTATGACTATGTAAGCGGCATTTCTGTGGGTTTGTACGACACCACGCCATTATTGGATATCAATTCCCTGGAAGAAAATGCGATGAGTGCAGTCACACTGGGTGTGGTTGGTAAATCTGAGAAACTTTCCTTGCTACAAATAGAAGATAAAATACCGCTGGATAGAATTGAAAACGTTTTAGCTATTGGTATAGCTGGTGCACATAGAATCAGAGATCTTATGGAGCAGGAAATCCGGGCTCATGCAGAAAAAAGAGTGGCTAATGCATCTAAACAATAGATTATATACTAACTATTTACACTCAATTAACAACTATTACATATATAACGACAACACTTTGACTGACATAACGTTAGCCAATCAGATTTCCATTTATATCAAAAGTGAAATAGTATGATAGAATGTTAATGTCCTGATGCGATGAATATATGCAAAGAGATTTTCAACTATAAACTTCTACATAAGTACTATAACTTCTTCTTACTTATAGAGGAGAAAAGAGTTTTTGGTTTCAGAGAATGCTGTAGCACCTTCTTACGTAGATGGTTGACATTTTGATTAACATTTGTCACAGTATTTATGACAGTATTCTTTCTACTCAAATCATCTGCATTTGCATACGCCTCTCTGACATGGCTGTTGCTTTTGTATTCCTGGAATATAAAATCACGATCTGTTTTTGAAGAGGACTTTAATGTATATGCAATCCAAGTTTGCAATCCTGAATCGAAATTATCCAATGTGTTTCGGTAGTCCCTCAAATTTTCCAACTTTATGGCATGTGTTGAATTACTCGATATTATTTTGTTTAGATCACGAGTAGGCATAGTATTCTGTTCAGATAGTTTATTAATCTCTTGACTAGTTGGTTGAGCAATGTTAACTCCTTCTTTGGATACCTTCCTAGTAACAGATGCTGCTCTTGCCCTATCTTGGCTGCCAACTGCATCACTTTGATTGCTATCCCTATATAAAGACGCATCTTCAGGAAGTGGCGGTAAAGCGTCATTATTCGTCATAATACCAGGAACATTATATAGCGTACTATTATCATACAATGTCTTGGTATCTCTTATCGTTTCCAAATCATCAGCGTCTTCAGATGGAAACGCATTCCACGTACTCTCAATTTCAGAATAAGTAGACACGACTCTTGGTTTCATGCTAGCAGGCGTCAAATCTACTAATTCACCTTTTTCATCGCGTACAAAACCTGGTGGGGGGTTATCCCCAGTTTTCTGCATGAACCCATCCCTTAAGGCATCTGTGTCAGGCCTCCATTCCTCAGATGTCACTGAACTTCTATTTGAGCTAACATGTGCATCATTTTTAGTATCATCATTGTCGGCCTTACTTTCTTGAACATCTTCTGTGTCAGAAGCGACCTTATCTTCAGTGGATGCGGTTTGAGTGCTTGCTACATTATTCAAAGATTTACCATCATCTAATTTTTTGTCTCCTAACTCTTCAGCCACAAGTTTTTTGAAGTATCCAGACTTATGCACATGTACATCACCATCGGTCAATGTTGAATTTAGGACTTCATCCTCTTCAAAATCCATTCCAGAAGCATGGTCGTCCATTTTATCTTTCGCAATATCGTCCGCACTTTCTGCATCAGTATTCACATTGTTTTGCTGCACTCTGTTACTAACTAGACTTGCGTCATCACCTTGATTAGGCTCTGAATCTCCATCTGATTGGTCATATTGAATAGATTCTGTAAAAGACAACGCATCTCCATGATCAGCGCTTTCTAACTCATCACTTGAACTCTCTGTCAATGGTAGTTCTAGAGAGTCATTGTCTGAGTTTTCTATATTTGATTCATTAATTTCTCTTTGATCTTTTTGCAGATCAGAGACGTTCGAGTCTCTGTTAGTTTTGACCGATTCTTCTTCAGCGTCATGTTCCAAATTCATGCCCTCTAAACTTTTGGCAATATTTGAGGTCTGTGGATCGGAGTCAAATTCTGATTGCAGTTCCTCTAATGACGCCTTTTGAGCCTGCTTAATTTCACTATCAATTGAAAACTCACTATCGTCATCATAGTAGTCAAATCTATCTTCTCTATCTTTTTCTCCATTTTCATCAACGTCCTTACTTCTCGTCTCATCAACACTTGGCATATCTGATTCATTATCAATTGATTCATTTAAAAGACCTAATCTACTACCATTTAGTTTCTGATCTTCCTTCCCGTTAGGTAAATCAGAATCAATATCTTTCCGTGGAGAATGGTTTCCAAATACTGCCTCTTGTTCAGGTTTGGGTGTCAATTCTTTTGAAATCTCAAGCATCAAATCATCTAAATGTTCATTTACTGCTCTATTTGGTAGGGGCCGCCTAGAGAAAGTATGTCTCGACCCGTTAGGGGATGGACTGGACTCCTTGTGCGCCGTTGGACTAGTTAAAAGGGTATCTTTATCTATCATGTCAGGTGTCTGTCTTATTACAGGGTCATCTTCGACTATTACATCATTCTGGATCTCACTATTGGAATGTAGTGTGCCAGCTCCTATTTCGCCAGCCTTCTCAGTGCGGTTGTCTGTGTCTTCATCTTCTTCTTCTTTGTATTGGCTTACATCTGTATTATCATAGTTTAGTTTAGGTAGAGATGGCAGACTTTCATCTAATTTTCCAAGTTTCGGTTGTGACCTTGTTTCTGTCTCACTTTCACTACTACTATCCCATCCAGCACCATCATACGTAGCTTGAGAAGCACTCACCCACCTATAAGATTTCTTCCTTTCAACCTGGCTTTCATCCATGGCGCTCGACTATTATCAACTTCAAGTAGTGGCCTGGTTTACTTGATCAGAACTATTTCTTGGAGTAGTATTATTCCGATGCGTTTATAACAATAAACTCTGTGCTTCCCTTTCTTTTGTTTCTCAACAATCGTTAGTGTGCGTATGTGTTAGGTGAAAGACAAATAGGGCAAATTGATGAGATCCGGTTAAGATCCTGAAAGTATCACCCAGGACTATATTGTAGTGAGCCACTCTTCATTTTGACACTATATTCTCACTGTTCAGCTCATCGCGTGATCCACAATAACGCGAGTTAGCTAAATTGTGCTGATCCGAAAGTCGTATTTATAGATGCCGGGTAATTTACAGCAATAATCGTTAGCTTCACTCATAAAGAGAATATATATATATAGCCTTCAGAAAGAAGCCATAGAGTTGAAGCTACTTAAGTGAAATGTTTGTTTAATATTAAAATTTCTATCCGAGATTTAATTAATTAGCTATTTTGAAATAAAGTAAAATAGAATGCAGATTATTGAATTTATAGAGTCCTTTTCAGATTGAATCATTGGATTTGTAAATTATAAAGATTACGATTCAATATGAAAGCAGTTGTGAAAAGCTCAAGAGAGACATGCCTGTTATTGAAAAATTAGCAGTTCAAAGTCACCACTAACTTTGATTTTTTTTGGCTTCATATGCAGCAATTGTAGCCTGCGCCTGCTTCATTGCGTTCGATTTCATCTTGGTACCAGCAATCTTCATGACGAATGGGAATATAATATGGGTTACTGCAACCCAAGCTGTCAAAATACCATAGTTTCTACCCAACTTGTTACGGCTCAAATCCAAAAAGATTACACGGTAGATGTCAACAGCGTTGTGCAAAGGCATGGCATAACCGTAGCGGTAAAATTGGTTATTAAGAACCATTGGATAGAATGAAGGCGAAATATTTAATATAATCCAGCTGATCAACCAGATTGGCATGTACTGTGGACAATATGCTACGATCAAACTAATGACGTTCTCATTAGTAGCACCGATGGCCAACATGACATAGAATGTGGTAATCCAATAAATGACAAAACCACCCCTTCCGAACGCTAGTGTAAAATCAATTTGGTAAATTGCTGATACAGTGCAAAAAAATAGGGATAAAATAAAATATGTTGACCACGATAGACCATATCTGTATAGCAAAAAGTGCTTAGGCTTGAAAACTCTTACCATCTTGGCATGCATTGGACCATATAGTGACAGTTGTACAACAGTCAAAATTAATGTGAAGATTAACCCGACTTGTAATGGTGCCAATAGAACACGGTCAAAAAAGGGCCTATAGTCGATGTAATTGAACTCAAAGTTACCTGAGTTGGCCAGACTCAATGGATTAACGTCACCGATAGAGTTTATAGTTGCACTTACATTTCTCAACATCGATGGTAGGTAAGTTGAAGTATAATACTGGACATATGCCGCTTGCAATTGTTGCATAATTGGTAATATAGCGGATTTCAAGTTTGTTGGGTCCCTTCCACTTTCAAACATGCATTCAAAATAGGCGCTTGAATTGAACGCTGGAGCTGTGTTATCAGTCAAGGAGTTGTATAGTGCTTCGGTTGCACCTGTTTTAACATTTAAAGACATCCAATACTTTTCCTCGAAAATTAGATCGGTTATTTTTTTATCAACGGCCTCTGAAGTGTTCTCAATGCCATATTTTTCCACAAAACTTGATCTGTTATATAGATGCCATGTCCCTGGTGTTTGATCTATCAGAGCAGGGAGTGTGCTTGCCATTGATTGAATGTTGTTATAGTCCTGGTCTTGGATCACAGACAGGATGTTAACTTTGAACAAATAATGTTCCGTCCTATAGGCTGCACCCCAATAGATACAGATGATGGATAGACATACAGTTGCTAGCAGGACGTTTGTGAAGCAGAATTGGAAAGCGAGTACAGACTTATGTGACTCTAATTTGGGGTTAAGTATATTCTTTAGTAAGTGTACACACTTGTGGAAGAACCCGGCAGTATGACTCCCCTGTGTGTCCGAGTAAGAGCCCTTTTGGTGTGACGAAGAGTTTGAAGAGTTCGAGTCCCTGCTCGAAAATACAACCTCCTGCTTCTCACTGTTATGTGCTGCAGCTTGGTTTTCAGCTTCTTCCTGCCCTTGACGGACTTCCATTGAGTAAGTCTCAGTCATCACCCTTGAGAGGGCATCGGATGCACTCGCCTCGAAAGCCGCAGGCCTTAGACGATCAGGACCGTTATATTGAGCCTCTGTATCAGCTTCAGATACCATTTTTGTTGTTATCAGTTGTGATTGTTGATATTCTGTAGGAAAAGGGTTAGTTGTGAAGTAATATGCAACAGACGACAGGTATATTTATACTTTATACTTTTACTATTTTACTTCTTTTTTTTGTATAAAAATAGTGGCATACTGGTAGACAGATTGATATAACCACGCGGGTACACCCTAATGCCATTGATGCGATGAGCAAATATGTTTAGATTAGCATTTGCAGATACGGTTTTGCAGTTTTACGGTTTAACAAATTTTTCCATTTGGCAATATTTGCTAATTACAATGCAATTATGCATCTTAGAAAGGGTCCAATTTTGTTTTTGGAGAGCATTACCAAATAATGCACAGAGCCGTTCGGGCAGACCTTTGTCTTATAGCACTTGATTTACACAACTAGTGTTAGGCAACTAGCTTTCACCTCCCCCCCACCCCTCCACAAGATCCGGACTGCATATTCCCACACCGGCCGTAACCACTATATCCTAACGTAAAGTCCTGGCCATTGAGAGAGTTCTGGGGGAGTTAGCTGAACGGAAAAAATAGTTTCTTTTTTTTTTTTGAGAACACCAAAACAGCTCGTTACCGGCCGCGCCATAAAGTTTTTCCGTTCTTTTTATAGCGGTTTATCACCGCCATTCTCCTATCGCCTAACACCTATCTCCACGAATCCCATTGTTTTGCACGAATTTGCTTTGTGTGATACTGCTGACTTGGAAGTCTGTCTTACTTCTCTAAATTTGCTCATTTCTCAGCTCCAGCACTTTGTAATACGGAGTCACCCTATGGGGGGGCAGGTGGTAAGAGATAAAGTAAGATGTGGGCGATTCAAGATTACGAGTCAGAAAACGAGCAAATATATGTGTTTATGTAATACGTACCTATACGCATTGTGACATCAGTGGGTTAATAATATTCTATATATTTGCGATAACTATGCCATGCGATTTGCCTCTCACAAACTCAATTTTCAGAGTTAAGTTAGAGTTAAACTTTGAAATCTGCTGGAGATATATACAGTATAAGTGCAAGTTTCTGATAACATAGCCAACCGAACTGCCCGTCTTTAGTGCTTGCTACAAATCACGATATCAAACACGTAGTTCACGATACATGCTTATGATTTTTGATACGAAACTACTCACAAAGAGTACTAAGAACTACACCGATAACACCGACGTGAAAATTGATTGAAAATTGATGACTCCCTGGCACGTGACTATTGACTTTGTTCCTCTGCTTTGTTTTCCGGTAGCCCCGCCCCCACATTTCTTCCCCCCTTCCTCCCTGCGGATGTTTCTGTGCTCTATTTTCTCCTCTTAATAGCAAAGCAAGGGTACCAATGAAATCTCCTGAATGGGAAGTGATTCATCCCACTTTTTCTTCGACCAGCTTCTCTCTAATTGGTTGTGACTTACCATCCTTCTGTACTCTCCTCTCTGACCGATTTTCACTTGGACGGGTACTCCCCGTAGCCCCAGTGGAACACTCGCACAATGGCCGTTGAACCAATAAGGCGTGGTCCCTGCTCTTTGCTTTTACTAATCCTCGAGGCAAGTAGAAACTTTTCACTGATGGAATCCATTATATATTCTTGGTTCCTTGATACTTCAAGTTTGTAAAGATGTTCAAATAAGTAGCGCTGACCATTATACCCTCACCAACCCTACACTTTTATCAATATATACACTGAAAAAAACAAACAAACAAACAAAAGATGCGTGCGGTTGCTCGGAACAAACTAATGAATAACCTGTACTTCTCTACATTTCTGGTGGCTTTCTCCTCGGTAGCTATCGGCTCTTTCCTGCCTTGTCCAGCACATACGCTGGACCTGGACTCACCCTCTGACGAGAAGAAGAAAGACGTGGATCAAAAGATTATAGACCAGATCCACAAATAGGTCGTTTGATGTACACATGCACATACAAAAACTACACCACAGACTACGATTATATATTCCTTTATGATTTTTTTTTGGACTACAAAAATAATGAGACTTCCCCTCTAATTGAACCAAAAGCTATTTATACACCTTAATGCTCAAAGTATTTATTTTCTATTGACTTATATATGTATTATACACACACACACAACTTAATGTTAACGTTTCTTAATTCTGAATTTTCCTAGCAAAGCTCATCGCATATAGCAGATTGAAAAAAAAAAATAAAGAGAGTAGCCTATTGCGATGCCCTAGATAACAGAAAACATATAAATTAAACACATCATCGCTCCCCCATAATACTATGAACTTTGCTACTAAGCGCATACGCGTGGATGGCAATGACCGTTCTATTCTCATGCAGAATGAGAACGGTCCCTGCGCCCTGGTTGCGTTGACCAACGTCCTTTTGCTCTCTTCTAACCACGAACATAGCGAGCTGCTTGAGCTCGTCCAGCCGAAGAAAGTTGACCTCGACCAGCTGCTAACAGTGCTGGCCGACATCGCCATAGCTACCAACCCCAAGGATGAAGAACTCTCTGTGCTCCTGTCCCTATTGCCCCAGTTGCACACCGGTTTGAACATCAACCCTAGGTTCGATGGCACTTTTGAAGACACGAAAGAGCTCTCTGTATTCAAACTATTCGATATTGATATCATCCATGGCTGGATATCTAGCGATGACAAAGTACAAAAGTATACTTATGAGGAAAGTCAACAATTACTGACGCAGGCCGTCGACATCAGAGACCGAGAGACTCTAGGCAGTGTTAACCCACAGGATGATAATATTCTGGCGGAAGCCAACTTGATCGAACAATTTCTAAACGATTCGTCTACACAATTAACCCCAAATGGTCTAAACAACATAAATACTACTATGAAAGAAGGCAATTATGCCGTACTGTTCCGAAATGATCATTTTGCAACTATCACTAAACATAACGGAAACACATACGCACTGGTAACTGACCTAGGATTTCGGTCATGTAATAATATTGTTTGGGAGTACATGGGTTCAATCGATGGTTCTAACGACATTTTCTTTGATGGCATCTTTGAAGAGACAGAATTGAATGATACTGCGTACACCACAATGGAAGCTACTGAGAGAAAAGAAAGAGTGGAGCAAGTTGATAAAGATGCGCAGTTGGCCCAGCAATTACAACTAGAAGAAAATGAAGCTATACAAGAAGCAGATAAAAAACAACTTCCCAAGAAATCAACCATTCCTAAAACAAAGACGGACAAAAGAGGCACAAATCACCATCAAACACCATCAAATGCACCATATAAACATACGCACTCCCATCATTCCAGAAAAAATAACAAGAAGCACAATTCCATGAATGCTAATGCATCTAACAAAAAATCCAGTGATTGTGTGGTTAGCTAAAGGGAAATTGCATATAATGTCTATAATATGGCCAAACTTCGTAAATTGTAATGCATATGTCTCATCATGAAACTCACTCTTATTAATAATACAGGTAGTACTTACCCATATACTAGTTCATATTCATTGATATTTTCTTATTTCATTAATTTTTCTATTTAAATATATTAAATAATGCTGTATTGGAATAGCTTTGTATTTAGATGGCATATGCAATTTTTTATTTCAAAGCTGAAGTAAGTCAATGCCTGGTCAAAATGAAGCAGTGACAGAGAAACCATCAAAAACTTACGGAAAGAGAAAAAGTAAAGTGCCGCATCGTAAAAATATAAAAGTCATTTCAAATGCAAATTCTATTTTGAACAATCGAATGGGAATCTCAAAACAGACAGGCTCTAATAATCGCAAAGTCAAATTTCTATTACCGAGTATCACAAAGAAAAAATTCCAAAAGAATAAGACTGATAAAAGAATCAGATCGCAAAAATCTAGATATTTTGAAGGAATGCTAGTTGGGTCATTTCTAGGAGCAGCGATAACTTCAATGATCTCCAAAATAATATCAGAAAACATCAGCTAGTTGTTCTCTTGCTTACCTGAAACATCTTGAACCACTGTACTGTTCTTACCGTTATTATACCTGCTAGCACCATTATATTCACGCTTCTCATTTGAATTGTTATTATTCCTACGGCCATGATAGTTCTTTCTATTATTGCTAAAATTATTAGAATATCCACCAAACAATTTTTCTTTCTCCTCTTCAGTTAGCTCATATTCTAGAAAACCACATTCCCCAAGTTCAACAATGAAATCCAATAGCTTCGCATTCTCTTCCGCCATTCCTCTCTGAACTAATCTTGTATTCAAATTTACGTTAGGGTTAGCTCTCGATATTTGAGACTGTATATTTTTAATAAAATTTTTATCCTTCCGGGATTCTTTCAATACATTAGTCTCTTTCTTAAGATCTTCGTCTTTATAGCCCATCTTCTCCATATGCTCTTTCTTGTTATTAGATATACGAAGTAACCACATCTTTCGTCTTTCATCTTTCCATTTTTTAATATCCTCTTCTGTTTCTAAAGATATTGATGTACCTGGAATAAGAACCTTGGCTCCTTCTTCAGACTTCGGGATACTGAGTTCATCATCATCATCATCCTTGTTGCCTGTCTTGTCTTTATCCTTCTTATTTGCAAGTTTTACTGGTTTATGCTTATCAGGAATTTCACTTGTATTTTTACCTCTTACAAGGTCCTCGGACTTCACAATCGAATTCGATGTACTAGTTTTGTCAGGGTCCTGCCTTTCCAAAAAGCCTCTAGAATTTTCAGATATATAAGGAGCAACGGGTTGTGGTGTGTGGTAATTGGTGTAATTAATATCTGGTGTGTGCATAGATATGCTATTACTCTGAGCTGGCATATATTGCTGCCATGGCATGGGATACCGGTTATCCCATTGATTATTTGTTGCCATATAAACACCTTGAGGTTGTTGATAGACAGGAGGGTATGGGTAACCATTCATCATCATATTTCCTGTATTGTATGCATATGTGTTGGAAATATTTTGAATAGGTGCATAGTTTTCCTGTATTCTAGGTTTCTTATTGACATGAGCCGTATCATCACCGATCACCCCACTGTAGGTTGGCTTGGGAAGAGCATTATATGGATCATAAGAATCATCATCTTCATCGTCGTAATTCATAATCGATACACTTGAACAAACTAAGATAGTCTTTAATTTATTTCGGACCGATAGTCTTGTACACTTCATTGATTCTCACATACCACACACTTTAAATGTAGACTTTTTTCACTTTTTCAAAACTTAAAATTTGCGATGAGATGAGACGATCCAGTTGGAAACACCACGAAAAAATACAGTGACTAAAAATAAATAGGGCTGTCATGCATGGAAGGCCACCCAACATTATAACCTTCATTGAAAAAAATAATACGCCAGAGTCAGTACCAAGTAACAATACAATAGTATTAATCCAGTAAACCTTTAGGTAGTTCCGTTTGTGTAGGTCCAAATTGGGATTCTCCTTTGGCTTTTTTACTTTGACTACCCTCTTGCTCATATATTTTACGTTTCTCCTTCTTAAACAAATCTACCCCTGAATTAGCATTGTTTGTAGTTACCTCTGACATGTCTGTATTCGAGCCCCATCCAATTATTGTTGCATTTCTGGTAGCTTCTGTTCTCTCATTTAACGCAATCCCAACATCCTTATCAAGGTGACTGTTTGAGAAACCGTGAACTGGAATGACATTGAAAGCTGTTTCTTTGCTGTTTCTTTCAATTACAGATTGGTTCTCTGATTGAAGCTCTCCTTCTGACATATCATCATCAGCAACAAATAACCTCCTGGTAGGACTTGGCTTCCCATCAGACATGTCCTTATAACCGGAAGACATGTTATAAACTTTACTTAAAGGAGTGTTTCGTGGTTCCTTCTTGATATTCATATTAGAAGTTGAATTTATGGCACTCATTCGCAAGGGTGAAACCGAGTACTTGTTTGGAGATTCACTGTTAGTGTTAATGCCTTCTGCAATGACCTTAGGTAAATTATCTTGCGAATACGAGTCCGTTACCTGAAGCAGTTCAAATTTAACATTACCTTTCTTATGTTCCATCAGAATTGGATCGCCGGGATTACAAAACCATATATTGATACACCCTGTCGAATAATCGTGCTGTCTTGAGGATGTATTCATCGCAACAAAATTCTTGAACTCTTTAGACTTGAATACAATCGTCTTGGCCATAGGTTTTCTGCCTGACATCTCCTTATCCTCAACCCAAAATATTGAACAATGTTCAAGTGTAGTGAGGGCAATAGTATTACTCATTGATATAGCACTTTTCAGTATATCATTGCCCTTCCCATATATGGCTTTTGTGAAAGCCGTTAGGATCAGTCTTCGCGTATCTAGTTGAAGTTGGATCTCATCAGTTAGCGATGTGTTACAATTATCAACAAAATTTCTTAGTAAAGATTGATTACAACAAATGTAGTTTATTTCTTCCATCATTGCATTACGGTCACGATTTTCACTTGTTATAGCATCTGTGAATAACTCTTTTGATAACTCTTGTTCTATATTCCTACAAATCTCCCGAAGCTTAGGATCAATGGGAGAATTAGATGTAGACCGCGTCTCTGTGGTTCCGAATACATCTAGAAATTTTCTTTTATATTTTAAATCAACTAAAATCGGGTTATACTGTGTTGGCGTAAACTGTGGACTATATTCCTTCTGAACCAATGACTCCATTTCGATAGAAACCAAAAGACGGTTTGCCAATGCTTCCGGACATGATATAGTATTATCAATTGCAATCTTAAATTCATTCACCGGTCCGCTGTCTGAAGAGACCTTGGATATAGTCGTCAAATGCTTTCCGTTGATCAACAACGAGTATAGTTTCTTGGACTCACCGATGGCATCTTTAGCTACCTGTAAACCTGATTCTCCAAAGACAATTTCATGTGGATTATATTCAAAACTATCAAAAAACTTTCTCTCAAAGGTTACCTTACATGAGTTTGTATACGCACTGTTAACAGCCGAGGCAATTATGAATGAGTCAGAAATAGTTAAACAGATCTCTTCACTAATGGTTGACAGATAGTATACGGCACGAAACCACAGCGTTTGCCTTTCAGTATCGCGTATTGAGACATCAAATGCCTTAACTTTCAAACTTATAGACATATGAATACACCTTTGCTAATGCTATTCATATCAAAATACATTGGTTTTGGACAGTATTTTGAATTGGACTTCTTTATATTCTTTTTGCACGCATCGCCTTTTTTCTTTTCTCACTGAACAAAAATAGCCTCTAATCTAAGTGAAAAATGCCTGTAATTATCAAAAAGATTTGATCTGTGCTCAATTACAATCATAACATACCAGTAAATACATGCAATGATTTACAATCTATATTTATTTACCGAGAAATAACTCTTAAATACCATCTATATGGGAACAATTGGCACTTTCATGGAGATGATTTTCATAACAGCATTGACACTACTATTGAATCAGAGAACGTTCTCAGAATCCTCGCTTATTATTTGTGTGCTGCTCTCTTTCTTATCTTTCTTCTTATCCAAGTTGTCATCCTTTTGACGTGTTTTCTTCTTCTTCTTCTTCTTCTTCTTTATAGTAACAACTTCGTCATCATTTCCAATAGCCGCAGAGTTTTCTATCGAATGAGAGCCAAATTTTTCACGCAGTTTCTCCAATTCCTCTTGACCAACCTCATCATCACCATACTCATTTGGATTTAATTCCATATGGGACTCTTCTGTTCCTTTGTCGAAATCAAATAAATCCAACTTAGTCTGTTTTTTCAAGTTGATTTTACTTTTGGAGGTCTCTATATTCATTGGACGCTTTACTTTTATAGGTATTGCATTTTGTGGTTGTCCGACAACCTCATCCGACAATATAGTAACCTTCTTTTTCTTTTTATTTGCTTTCTTCATTTTACTTTCTGACTCCATCGTTATACCAGCTGCTATTGGAATATGGCCAGAAGAGGTATCAAGATCATCTGCTCCTGTGTTACTTTTGATACCAATGTCACCGCTTTTCCCGAGGTAAAATGGATTTCCTTCGTTATTATTTTCTACAATGCCCTCTGAAAAGCTTCCCTCATGGACTTGATGCCTATCTGTTTCTGAAATATATTCACCGGATTCATTATCGACCTCATGATCACTCTCTTGCAGGGAAGTGTTGTCACTATTTATACTTTCAGATTCTGATAAAGAATATTGTTGCTTTAAGATTGTCCAGTCCATATCACTCAAGAATGGAGTTTGCAGATCGATGCTTGGTTCTATTTCAATTAGTTTTTGTGAACCAACAGCTATTGGGTTAAGTTCGTAGTCAGAGAAAAGCCCAGGCAATACTTGACTCATCAAGGGTGTGATTTTCTCTTCCGTTAAAGATCGAGATTCATCACAAATCTTCAGAAGTTCTAGAAATTCAAATGCCCTTTCTTGCACATCAAAATCGCCAGAGTTACAACAGTCTTGCAAAAATGCTATTAACAGATGCAGTATCTCGGTCAAAATTTCTTCCGAAATGGTAGTGCTATTATTGCTCTTTACCCAAGAAGCAAATATTTTAACCACGGACTGAATCAAAATGGGCTTGAGTTCGGAACTATAAAATTTTCCACGCTGCACAAGCAAACGAATTAAGTCATCACTGTTCTCAATATAAGAAGCAAATTCACCTATACACCAAATAGACTCTCTCAAAACCGAACCTAATTGTTGCTCGATGTCAGGAATGAACAATATATCAATGATATTGGAAATTGTAATATCGCGCACATCAGGAACCCTCACAAGAATATCCCTCAGGTTTTCTCCTATCGTTTCTCCGAGTTTTTTGTTAGCCATATCTTGTGAAACAATGGTCAAATCTTTCAGAACTGCATTATACCACTCAAAGTCAGGTATATTTTTGTAGTTATCAGCCGCACATGCCTTAAGTATAGTCTTAATTATCTTAACCTTATATGCCTCTGGAATAACTATTTTTACCTCAATGATTGAGTTAAGTAATGAGCTTCCACTACTAACACTGACCGTTTCTTCATCAACAAATTGTCTCATCAAAATTGTAGTTATAAGCCTAATATTATCTTCATTTATAATACCCTCTAGAAGTTCCAACGCTTTTGATCTAATCGAGATATCAACATCTGTTAGTAATTTGATGATTAGCTCAGAATACTCGACTAAAAAATACGGGTTGATCTTTCCGATTCGATAGAATAGCGTACAACTAATATACCTTAAGTTAGGATCTGTAGACTCACAGAATCTATGCAATGGTTCTAAACATGCTCTTGCAGTACTATAATCATCATTTTCTAGCATGTTTCCTCTAACTATACAGTTTATTGATTCATATAGAACTGAAGTAGCGCTTGTGGAATCCATTAATTCAAGAATTTTAGGAAGCAATTTAGGTCTTAATTTTTCTTCTACTTGGGACAGATTCTTGAATAGTTTTAGTAATCGTATTATTATCCAATTATTGTCAATTGTTGTTAGTAAATCATATAGTAGCGGTGAAAGTATCACAAATGGTTCTGGCTTTTTCTTTGACAGCTCACAAATTACACTCACTGTTGCAGAAATAACAGATAAATCCTCATCTTCGATCATCCTCGCAAATTTGTCAAAATTGTCACGTAATGCCTGCGGGTACTCCAAGAATACTTTGAATAATGCTGTTACAGCCTTCTTTCTAATATATGCTTTCGAGCTGGATAGCATGGTGAATAGATCATCCACAATATCTGCAGCTAGAGCTGGTGTTATCATTGAAGACAAGCCACTTAGTGCAATCCCAACTTTCACTGTGTCATTGGTACCAGAGTATTTCAAGTCCTTTCTTAAGAGGTTAGTTGCTAACATCAGCACATCAGTATCCTCATGAAAACATTGTGAGGCTGCCAAATAACCTACTCTCTTCTGTTGGAGTTTATTACTGCTCATGACTTCCAAGACCTGAAAATTTGCCCAGGACATATCAAATCCGTACATCTCCAGATATGCTAGCTTCAAAACAGCATTGGTCTTGAGTATCAAATCAGGGGAAGTAGTCTCATTCCGACACTCACTCAGTACCTCAGTGAAATATTGCTCTAGCTTCTCAGGTGTTTCGTTATTGTTACGAATACCTTTAATGAGATCTTTCAAGGACTTCTCAAAGAAGAACCCAAACGGCCTTAGTCTTTGCTTAACATCTTCGCTAGAAGGTGCATATAAGGACGTCATTGGCTATTCTATCTCCTGTTGCTTTTGCACAAAAGACAATTAATTGGCCTTCTCTTCTAATTGAAAATTAAATAACAATTCTTCGTTATTATTAGCAAAGATGTAAGTAATTAGTTGGTACTGCCAAAGAGTCTTGTGAAATGCGTGTATCTTAATCTTGTTAATCGGAATTCGATTCGCATCTGCACTTATCCTTTGAAGGTCTTTTTTCTTAGATGTCCCTTCAAATTGATAACCAAAATAAAAAACTAAGAAAAATATATACAATATATTAAATAATACGTTGTTATCAGTGAGATATTGGAACACTATGGTTTTGCCTGTTGTTTTGTTAATAATCTTAATCAATCAATGCTGTATTATATATAAATAATGATTCACTTGAAGGATCGTTAGATGCAAGAATATACAAATGATGGTCGTTACTTAGTTGATAATTTGGTGAGGCAGTTAAGATTAAGGATCGGATATCATCAGCCATCTGTTCTGCCCTTATATTTTGTATTGTACAAAGGGCTAGCCGACTCTCCAGACTTCCAATCCCATTATGGTGAACTTCCTGCCCTCCCGGCTGAGGACATCATTACCGTAAGTTTGAGTTGGGTTTGTGACACCTTTCATTAAGCCATCATCACACCAAAGGCCGTAATGTCCTTCACCAGCACCTAGCGATAAAAATTTGGATGTACAATATATCATGAAGTCATTGGCACCAGTATATGGGTAAGCACATAGCTTCCAGGACTCGTTAACTGTCCTTGAATTATTAATTTTATCTTCATCATCATTTACATCGATCAAGTCCTCATCTTTATCTTCTCGTATTTTTGCGCGAAGTATTTTATTTGGTACGCTTTCCATTTTCCAAAGGAAACATTCCCCATTTCCACTGTATCGCATGTGCTCATGTGGATGGAAAGGTTCATTTGAATACGCACCAAAGATACCATCCTTCCGGTCCTTGATCACCAGGACATAGCCAACCCTCCTTGGTGTGCTTGCATCCTCCCTTAATTTATCATAGAGTGAATGTAGAGATGCACCATGTTGTTCTAAACTGTATAATAATGTCCACTCAGTGTAGAGTTGAATTCTAGTAGGCATCAGTGGCCGCAGTTCATCACACATCTCAGGATGCAAGAGTCTATTCTTAGTCTTTGGAGAATAACCCAGAAGTGTAACAGGCGGAAGTATTTCTTCATAAGACATCCTAGAGCCTGTGTAATTGCTAAGATCATCGCTAGACTTTAAATGCCGCGGATCTCGATCTGATTCTTCGCTATTGCTCCACGTAGTTCTTAGCCTATTGAGGGCCCCTTTCACATTAAACATATTTATGACGTATATATGTTTGCGTTTTTCCTAGCTTACTAAAAAGTTCACTATAAGTTGCAATTATTAGAACTGTGGCAAGTCAACGTCTAAAGTACCAAAAGGGGCGCGTCCAGTATCCGCTCAATTTTATCTGCTAACCAGTATATATAGGTACGCTACTGGTACAATATATTATTTGGATACGTCTTAGCTGGAGTAACAGTCTTGCATTTAATCTAAAAGCAGTCCAACCAGTTGTGTCAGATATTTAGCACTATTACCCATTGTTCTGTCTCAGTTTTAGAGTGGGCAGGGCAATTGGACTTTGATTTCCCCCCACACAAAACAAAACCGTAGTATGTGATTATAATAGAGGAAGCGAAATAAGCACTTGCAATCTCAAGATATATATTGTACCGCATCTGCACTACATTCAAAATAATAGCATAAATGATGTCTCTGTTAATACTCCAGTTGAATCTATACTCCTTCTTTATTTTTGTTTGTTGGCCAAGGTTAGAAGTTTTTCATGAGATTCTTTAATTAAAAGATAATATACATAAGTCCCGATAATAATTACAAATAATATTAAATATTGGTGAGATTTGGAAAATGAACTGAATGGGGGTAATAATTAAAAAAGATGCGAAGTTGTTTAAAAAATGAACAAAAAATTTTTAATATGATTAAGGTTGTTAGTAAAAAAGATAATTAATGCTTTTCAACTACATAACTTAGTTCATGGCCTTAACCAACTTGTTGATGAATTGTTCACGGTTACCGAAAGCACCACCTTGGATAAAGTGCTTGAACTTTCTTGGAACACCCCAACCACCAGATGGGTTAGACAACTTGAATGGCCACAAGAAGTTGTTAGCTTGCTTGAAGTGTGGACCGACGGTGACGATTTCGTGGATCAAGTCATCGATGGACAAGATACCGAACTTACCCAAGTTGGCTTCGACGATAGCGTTGTCAGACAAAGCAATTCTTTGCTTGTTGATCTTACCGTGACCTCTCTTGTAGACCAATTGTCTAACAGTGGAGTAAGATGGGTAACCGTAAGCAACGTATGGTTCAATCAACTTCAACAATTCAGAAGTAGCCTTGGTGACCTTGACGAAAGTACCAGAGTTGATTTGAGTCAATCTCAACAATTGTAGAACCTTTCTTGGCTTTGGTGGGATCTTGTTGATACCCTTGATTCTGACAACGAAGACCAACTTTGGTTGAGCTTCGACGTAGTAAGAACCAGAAGCCTTAGCCTCACGCTTGGCATCGATGACAGCTCTTTCAGCAGCCTCGTATTCCTTTTGGTGGGCAGCGTTTCTTTCCAAGATGGCAGCTCTCTTTTGCTTGTTAGCAACTCTACGAGCAGCTCTAGCCTTCAAGAATTCTTCGGACTTCTTTTCGTCGTACTTAGCCTTCTTCAATTGGGATTCTGGTTTTAGGATCTTTCTATACAGATACGAAATCCTCCTAAGTCGCACATCATTCCATACACATTAAGCAACCTTCATACCCATCATCATTCAAATAGTTGTGAATAGGTCGAAAGTCACTTCAAGTGTTAGAGATAGTCGAGGAAAGGAAAAATTTAAAATGTTAGCAAAAATTGCACTTTTATGCGTTTATTGTCGTAATGACAAGTTCAAGATATTAAAAGTCACACCGAACTGAAAAACACCACTTTTCATTCGATGAATAGAGAGAAGACCGGAAACATACTGGAGATTAATGCATGATAATACAGACATTATCCTGGTGCTTTTTTTTAAAAAGGCAAGAGTGCATTAAATCAACTAGCAATGTTTTCGTTTGCTTTTCAGAAAAACAAGTATCTCTCTTTTGAAAACATTTCATGAAAAACTTCAATACTCTGTTTTCTTTGAATACATCACTGCTATAACATCAATACTAATACTATAAGAGTGATGCTCTTAAAATAGGTTAGATAAAACCACTGTTTTTGGACATTAACACTAACAAAAAAATGGAATGTTTTCAATTAACGATGTAACTTTTTGATCATATCAATTGGAATAATAATGTAACATACTCAGCAGCCATTGTTGGTTCTTGTATTGTTGTGGTTTTATTCTTGAAAGTGAGATATTGTTGTACAAATCCAATACATTTGGAAACCCATCGCTTATATACATTTTTTCCGAAATCGCTTGACCAAGTGCGTGAAGGAAAAGTTTCAAAGATTTTTGGGAAAATTTTCACGCACGTATCATTATTTCCAAATTAGGAAATACTGAAGTTGGTCAACCAAAATCTTCTCCAAAAGAGTTCTGATGGTGTTTGGGTGTACTACTTACTGTCAGTACCAAAGGAGCTTCCACAGAAAATCTAACTGAATTTCCTGATAGTTGTGACTGCTGCGATGAACCCTTCAATTCCTCACACCTCATCTCATCTCATCTGGTCTGATTTGATCTCTCTCATCTTATCCCAACGCACAGCATCGCAGAGCATCGCACAGCATCGCACAGCATCTCATTGCATCACTTCTCCAATTTACAATTGCTATTGCTTCCAACAATAACAAACAAACAACAAACAAACATTCCGGATGATAGTAGCTATCGCGGTTGTTTGTGGAACCCTGAATATCCGAATTGGGACAGCTACTAAGGAGCCAGCCTAGGTGAACTATATTATGATTAGTTTTCGCGTTCTATAGACAATGATACCGGATTTAGAACTGAAAGCCATCCCTGCTGTATGCGTCTGATCGGTTCTTACCAATTTAGAATCTTAGATTCGATCATGCGTTGCCATCAATGGCAAGTAGGCTATTGTAGGCTTGTGGATGGCAAGCCAACACATGTTTTTGGTTGGCGAATATAGGCACGGAACTATTGTAAAAAGAAAAAGAAATAAAATGGCTACTATGCAAAACAAAGATATTCTCTCTAATGCTTGAATACTAACCATTGAGGATCAAGTTCTGAAAACAAAAATACTTTCTTTATGTTTTGAGTAGAAGATATAAGAACTTCAAAACGCTTTATTAAATCTTGGTATGTAAAACTCTTGCGAATCCGTATTGCCCAAATAGTATTACAAACTGGAACACAATATCACTTACCTTGGCTTCACTAGCTGCTTTAGATGTAAAGCAGGAGATGAGCAGATCATAGATAAAAGTTAAGAACCATAACAACAATACTCTTATTTTTCATATTTTTCAAGCGTGAATAACGGCACCCATATTATAAGGCTCTAAAGAATAATACAAGTTGCTTTCGGATGCACACCACCGGTACCTAATCCCTCCGTGGAATTTATACAAATATGGTACCCATTGGTTCTTGCTGGTACTTGCAACCATATGGTCACTGCCAAGCAAACTGATAAAGATTGTGATAGACTATGCTATACTTGTTGTATCGGCCGATCTTTTCATAAAAGGGTTCAATTCCAGAAAAAATAACTACACTGATTCTAAATGTGAGGAACTACAAGTTGGACTTACAAAGACAATACATAATGAATCCACTTCACTAATAGAGTTGCAACGTACTTGTTGGAACAATATTTTTTCTATTGCACAATTTTTGAGTATTCAATTAAGTAAAATACCCCTACTATTGAAATGTTGGAATGCAAAAGTTGCTAGACAGGTCTTCCCTTATACCTACGCCCATTCTGAAGACTATGATGTCAACTTATGTGGACTAGATTCCAAAGCAGCTGTTACGCTGCTTATCGAGAACATAAGAGTAACCGCCGACAATGGCTATACATCAATAAGGGTAATAATAAAGCAAGTCATTTCTTCTGACGGTTTCTTAAACGATCTTGAAAGCGCTCTTCATGAATTATGCAACTCCCGTAATCTACATTACATGATGGAATTCGTGAAAGAAAGTGTTATCGCGATTCGAATTGATAAGGATGTCAAAAAAAAAGCTGTTCCAACTCAGAGTCGAACAACGCAATGTGTACCTGATTTATTACAGATATCTCGAGAAGAAAAAGCTTATCGTCAAATAGAGGAACCCTTCTACCCTTCCAAGTCAGATATGAAATTGAGACAATCAGAACAAAAAGCAAAAGAAAATCTAGTACCAGATAATATTCTTGATCTTTTCTGCTGCTACTATTGTGGCGGGCAAAAATGAAAATCATTTTCAGGCCAGGTAGATTGGAAAATATCGAATGCAAAATCACAAGTTACATGTGTATTATGTCCAAGTACATAAATAAACTTCAGTAATTTTTTATAGAAAGCTTATCAATTTAAGTGACATACAATTAATTGTTTCTGCAATTGAATTGAAGTTATTATATTGCGGAGTGTCACAGAACCACAACACTTGAAGATTTCCACTTTTTGCAATCTTATCCCAACGGATTACTGATATTTATCACTATAATAGCATTTTTTAAGTGCTCTATAAGCTCATATAAATATGATATAGGCGATAATTTGTGATTATTTACTGATTGTCATGAATTCCCAAAGAAGTATCCAGACCTGCCACAGTCTGTGAAATATTCACAATGGCAACTGATATGTTTATAAAACAACATAATTTGGGTTACAACCATGCCATTGATCCTGAATACCAACAATTACGTGCACAAGCTATTAAATCCAATAGTGTCAAACAACATCTGGCCGCAAAGTCATTAGAAGCTATCAAAAAAGGCGATAAACACTCGGCTAAGAAATTAATTACAGAATCCTGCATACAGGCTGAACGTTCTGATCGTTTTAACTTAAAGGCTGCTGAATATGCTTTTGACCAAAACAACGCTAATATATTGAGCAATGAAATCGATTTACATGGCCTATTTGCCAAAGAGGCGGTACAGGTGTTGAAAAAGAGGCTGGTATTAGCCGCTGAAGCTGGAGAGAAAAAACTTAGAGTAATAACAGGTAAAGGAATCCATTCGCCTGGTATGGTTTGCAAGCTTCAAGTTGAGACACTTATGATATGCCATGACTTAAATCTAAATTTTGATCTTGATAGTAGTAATAGCGGCGTCATAATCATCAATATCGATAGAAGCAACTTTAGTACATCAAAGTTGGATATGAAAGATTTCCCATTTAACATGACACTTTTAAAAAAAAATATGCAAATGCAAGAGAGTGTCTCAATAGTTGAATCATCTGAAAGTACTTCAATACCCCAAACTACTTGTTTGAAGGCTACAACACCATCAAAAGTGTTCTTAGAACAACGTACCACCGAGACAATCAATAAACCCACAATAAATGGTTCAGAATCCTACTCAAATGATAATAAATTAAATCCCGTGCGGGACTTGACTACACATCATATTCCGAAAGAAACTTCTGAGTGTTTATCTAATACATCAACTCAATCATCTGGAAATGCAGTTTCAGAGGTATCCTCTCATTCAAACAAAAGTACATCATATCAGGAAACCAAAGTGCCATCATATGATCGAACCCCACAATATGAATTGATGCCATCAAGTATTAAAGAGTCCAATATTGTTTTCAATCTCTTCTTCTCTTGTATAAGCTTTTCTAGAAAAGAAATTGAGATTACTACCCAAAACAAACAATAAAACCAAAGAAAAGAACACATATAAGGTGGAGGCAGAACATTCTACAGCAAATATTATTATGTAGTTGGAATATGGTATGAAAATTAGCTTTAGGGCAATTTGATTTGAAGTTGACTCTAAAAGTAGAAACAGTGAACAGGAACAACTGGAGTAACTTGTCTCGTAAATAGAGGAAACAAATGTGGTTTCATGCAACCTTCAAGCAGTTGCTGGAATATTCGATCATATCCAGCTGGACTAAAATTGTTATAATATGGTATCTCTATGATAGTAACATTAGCATAATCAAATTCTGTTCAATGAATTAAGTTTTATATGAGTATCCAATGAGTCTCTGTCTCAAGAATGGATATAATTTTAAAATGTACCATACGAAATATCGTATGCTCTGCTAGAAATTAGACTTACCTAGATGGGTATGATCTACTTTATTTATAGTTGATCATATCTACTACAAAGTAGTAGTGTCAGAAAAATGATTGATATAAATGGCATAAGCCAATAGATTTTTACCTTATCCTGATTTTCAGGTTGTAGAAATATTTTTTTGAGCCAACTTAATGCGCTACCACTATCTGGAGGGTCCCAAGACTTTTCAACTGCCAACCAGCCAAAGAATCTATGCTTCTTACCACTGGCAATAAATTTAATTGTATTTATTTGTTCAGTTTCTATAAATCTATGGGCAATTTGTAAAGCAGATTCACTTTCTGTCACATTCTCGTACCTTTTTGTCTGTTGTATCATGAAGTTCAAAGCCGAGATAATCTCGAGCAATTGCAGGAGAGACTCTTTCATCTCACGTTCATATTTAGCGATGAGATAATCCTGCCTACATATTGCGAGGGATGTCATGAACGATTGCAGCAACTCTTTTAAATTGTAGCTGTAGCTGTGCAACGCATTTTTATACATACACTGCTTGATAAAGGGACTAATCCACATATTACCTAGCACTGAAGAACTTTTAAGATTGTTCCTATTTTGTAATACTTCCAGTATATACGTAAGTTAGACACAATCGTATTTTAGGCGCTTATGAATTGAGTTGTCAACTACAAGTCACAGGAAACGTCGCTACTCATTAATTAATCTGGACAATGCACTCCCGTCAGTTCCTTGCAAATAGGGCTCCCGGCGATAATCGGTTCTTATGGGACGGCAATATCGTATTACAACACAAATAGCCGTTACGTAGCCGCAGAACAGTTGAAGACACAGACGAGTCGGACCGAATCTCGGGTATATCAACAAAACCGAGATCTCTGAAGTCAGCACTGGGAAGGAAGGATGGAGCCGCAGGGAGCCCAGGCAATAAACCAACAATTGCCGAGATCTACAAATCAGATTTGTGCGAAAATGCCGATCAATCCGCACAAAAAATACAAACCTGACGTATTGTCGGGTGTACGACACTCACTGTGCAAGCATGCTAATGAGCCAGGGAAATGTGCCAAAATCGAACCCAAAATAGTAAAATTAGAAAAGTTGTTGATAAGCTCTGAGCGTCACACACAGAAACACCTGTAGTTTTGTTTCCACATCTGTTATGGATGGGGACGTGGGGCTGTAGACATTTTACCCCAGATTTTCGTATGATATAAGCACACAGGACACTTTGAAGACAAGTTGACTCAGATAGTCTCGTACAACATAATCCTTACTGCAAGAAAAAGGAGGATCTAAGACACTCTCGCACGGAGAAACTCATCTGTTCTTTGAACCCCCGCATTTTTTTCCTCTTTGCTTTGCGAGGATGCTCAGGTTTTTCCGACGCATCTTAACCCCGTACTGCGCGTCTGCTAGGCTCCCATCCCTCACCTAAAGAGCGCCCCCCCTACAGGTTTCAGGAGGGCTGTGGGATAAGGGGAACACAATCCTCGAACATCGTAATGTACTCAACTCAAACAGATACGGGATTGGTACTGGCCTCTTACTGCCCCCCTAAGCAGTATGCCATCCCTTTCGAATAGTGGGAAAGGATGTTCTTTGTTTGCACCATGAAGCCTATCCAATGAGTCCCCCACCTACCATCATCTTTGTAGCCTTAGATGAGAGAAGTTCCTATAGATAGAGAAGATCCTTGGGCCATTGCTACCCCCTTCTCCCCCTAGCTTTAGGCTATGCTGCGAATATACACCTCACATCAATCACAACTACACCTGGCAATGTCATCAAAAGGTTGATGAGCAATAGTGGGGCTTTTACCTACTTGCAAACAGAATAACTAAATTACACCTGCACACATTACACATACGTGGGTGCTTTGATAAAAAAAAATACAAAAACAATAAATTCCAAACTTGTAAATGGAATTGGTATTCGTATAAATACCGTCGACTTTCTTTTACATCTAACCTCTTCACAAACAAAAACTATATAGCAAAAAGATATACTACACACACATAAATAAGTACCAGACAATTTTGACAAAATGGGTTTGCCAATAACACTATACCAGGAGGACATGAACTCCCTCCATTTACCACAGAAGAGAAACTTGGACCAGTTCATAAGAGAAAGGTTTCCTTCTGTGGCATACCCAACTGCTTCGGAGCTACGCTCGCTAAGGAGAGGTAACACCAGTGTGCGTCCACTAACACAAGTAATAAGACAAGAAGTGTACGCCTATTTCATGAACAATAACGTTAACGAGAGAATATTTGCCAGTATCGAGGATAATACAGCTACTCATCGCCGCCAGAACATGTATGACTGGGATTCTGCTGGTATCGACAGGTGGACCATCGATATCGACCCAGAGACAGTAGAAATTAACGATGTGCCAAACTTGAATGATTACAGATGCAATCAGAATTACGACAACTCTTTGTGGATGTACTTCAACGAGTCCAACAATTTTGAACAATTCTACCTATACGATACTAAGGAGAACAGATATGTTAAGGGATGTTTGGAGAGATCTCTAGTTGAACACAACGACACTTTATGCTGTGTGGATGCCAAGAGTGGGATGAACAACTACCAATTCTTGCTTGGTTTCACCTCTGGTAAAGTGGTTCTAGTCACTTCCACCCTGTTAGGGGATGACGGTTTAAATGCTTGGTGTGAATCAGAAGTGGTATACCAGAGTCGTACAAGCTCACATCCGATCAGAAACAACTCACGTTACAATGGTATTGTAACAGTTAATGCCTCACTATTACCAAGCTATGTTCTGTCCTTCAATATCAAGGAAGGGCTTATCTTGAGCGAGCTTACTGATCACTCCAATTACAAGATCGATATCCCTTACAATAATCAGGATTTCTCAGATGTAGATAGCTCCCAGTTCTCTGCAGTGGTGAACTTCCCGCAATTTGTACTTTCAAATGGTGTTCAAATTTGGAACTATGAGAACGTTCTACAAATTAACGCATCATTATTCCCTGTTGATCACGAGGTCAAGTTCTGGCTAAAGCCAGAAGAGAAGATTAAGTACATCAAGCCAATGCCCAAGCAAGAGCACCTGTTTGTTGTCACAACTGAGAGAGGAGTATCTATACCAATTAACCCAGCAAATAACCATGTTCCAAGAGGTAGAGCAGTACGGAGCTCCAACGCTGACCCATCTTACTCCGAAGTCACAAATGTAATTCCAGTGTTTACTTTGGCAGATTACAACGAAAACCAGTACCAGCTGGAAACGTTCAACAGCGAGCAATACTTAATGACCACGCAACAGCATTTGTACGGCACCAGTCTAACCATTTACCAATACTCCAACGCAAGCAAGGATTGGTTTTCTCTGGGCTTTGTTGATATCAGAGCTAAGTTCAATATCAGAAAGATAAAAGCTTTGTCCATTTTGGAGTCCCACGATGATCAAAACCCAAACCAAAAACCCAAGTTACTGATCCATGCAAACGACGGCACTATAAGACATTTCAAGATCTGTATATAGGAAAGCAATTGCCTCTCCTTATTTTGTTTTCTTCATCTTTTTTTTTTCAATGACTACTGACACGAACATATTGCTTTCCCGAACACGCAAGCACATTAGCATAATTCTATAATATTCACATATGTAATTAGTAATAACATTCACGATACACTTTGTTTCAAGAAAAAGAGCTCCGCAATCTCGGGTGTTTACACTGTTGGATATCCGGAACTCGCAGCTCTATATATTCCTATATGGAGAACAATGGGAGTCAAAACACTAGCTCAAAAACCAGATAGTACACCCCCCTCCCCCCCAGTGAACCAAAGTCCAGGCCTGACTCTTTCTTCAAAGATCAGCTTTAGCTGTCAGTTATACAAGGTTGATGCAATAGCTTTGCAAAAAGAAACTTTGCCTTGACTCTGCTCTCTCATCCATACGACGTCATTGCAACATCGCACCAGAACCTATTAAGGACTATCAAAAAGACAGAAAAAGAATGCCAAAAATCTGAAAAATGGAAGGGAACACGGAAAATGGGAATTTGGAAAGCAGGAGTCATCACTGGCTCAGTAGGTCTCCTAGAGAGGGACCCGGTGACAAATAGAACACAGACACCCCCACACGCAGTGTTGTTCCACCCTGCCAATTTAGATCCTAAATAAGAGAAGATCCCACGGCTTTTTGCTTCCCAGCAACTCGCAATCACACGAGCCTATGTGTGCGTGGGTTTCTGAGTGATGAACCGTATGAACACCAATCTCTATTAGCATGGCATAGGGTCCTCATATATATTTCATGTATGCTCGCAGAGAGTGCCGTAGCAAAACTGTAATTCAGGGAAACAGAAGGAATACTTTTGATGCACAGAACATGGAGCAAAAGATTAAGTTTTCTGCTAGGGTTTCTTTCCTTGATACTACGTCTGTGCGGGCCTTGCTAGGGAAGAAGTGATTTGAGATTCTTAGGAAAAAAAAGAAAGAATAGAACATTGTGCTGTAGGGCACTTACTGTGGAGCAGAGTTCACTATACATTGTTCACCAACTAACCAACATAAGAGCTGATTATTAATACAAAAAAAAAATACATAGTAGCTTTTAGAAAGAAAAAAAAAATATTGTATATTATAAAACCTGTTCTTGATCAAGGTAGTATTTATGAACTCAAGTTACCAGCACTATATCAAGAAACTATCATCTTGAAAGGATCGAGTTCTAAGGACTAACCACATACAAAACCACATTTATTTTTGAATAGTCAAAAGAGAAATTGCTAAGAGAAACGTTTTTATCTCCCAAACCAAGTTTAGATAGTGTAACGCAAAAGCTATTATTACAACACTTTGCTTACTTACAATGAATCGTAAGAACACGCTCAGGGGTTCTGCTAAAAACAGACCCACGACCACACCTGATAACTTAGAAAATGCCTTAATGGTGAATGAAAACCAACTGATACATATCGACCCAGTACCTGACTTTCAAGAGAAGATAGATGTTAAAGTATGGCTACAAGAAATGTTTTTCCCCATGGGGATAGATATTGTCATCGAGAGGTCCGATAAAACAAAAATAATATTCAAATGTAAACCTAGTGATTACAGAAGCCATGAACCAAAGGACCTACGGCAAAAGGAACCAGTTGACGATAAAAGACACATATGCCCATTTAGGGTGCGGTGTACTTTCTCTACCCAACTAAAGAAATGGAAGATCGTGATAATAAATAACTCGCACTCTCATCCATTGAAATTCAACCCACACTCAGATGAATATGCTAAGTTTAAAAGAAATCTAAGAGATAGAGAAATGACTGAAACGTTGAAAAAGTTTGAAGAACTAGAGTATAAAGCCAAGTCAAATCTTCCGATGGAAAATCTGCTATCAGGAAACTCAATTATTTCTTGTGATTGTGGCCTAACGAAGGAAATTAAGACAATCAATAACGTTTACTTGCCACTAAATGCCACTCAATTACAGGATGAGATAGATGTCTCGAAAATACTGGAGTGTCAAAATAAAAAACAAAAGAATAAACAAAAGGTAATGAAGAAAAGAAAGAGCGAGAAAAACGAACTTGCTAACATTAAGAAAGAGGAACCTAGCTGTTCAAGTGCTTTGATTCATGACAAAGGCTTCGAAATCACTCAAGATGATCTCATACAATGTGGTATCAATGATATTAACGATTATGACTGCGATAAATACTACACAGAGCTTCTGAACAAGGAAAGTTACGCGGATGCATCCTATTGTAACATCGCAGATTTTTCGAACATGAACGAAATTGATTTTACTGGGATGTTTAACAAATCAAAACCAGCTCAACCTAGTCTCACTAAAGGTGATGATCTTTTTAGTTCAATAGCAAATGATAACTTCTTTAGTTATGAAGAGAATATCAAGGATACGACATTGGTAGAGCCAGAACTTCTAATGGCGCCTGTACAAGACATCAACGAAAACAATATCGATGATATATTCAAGATGTCCACTAACACATCATCTACTCCAATATCACCATCTACTGACCCATCAACTGATATTGACCAAAAAATACCCGACCCTCTCGAGTTCGAGAATGTCAATTATTTAGACAAGTATGTTGATCTATCAACCGTAATGATTAATGATCCTGCGAAGGAAACTTACGACTCTCTTTTTAGTTAACCTTATTAGAGAGACGAGTGAAATGAACAACTATACTTGATTTTTTGACAGTTGTGAGATAATTCTAATTTTATTCTTAGTTTATTGTATTTATAGAAACAAAACTTAGTAGATAATAATAAAATTATGGCATTGCTGTACATGAAAGGAAAATGATAATTTAATGAGTTGATTTTGAGAATATATTAGAAATACGTAAATGAGTTGCTGTTATTATCCAAGCTTGATTTTGTCATGAATTATACAATACTGACTATTGGGGGTAAATGTAAGAGGACTAAATAAAAATCATTATTTGAAAATGAGAAAGTTCATAAGTGGCATTAAAGAATGAGTAGAACGTTGATTAGAGAAATGAAAGGACTACTTTCTGACCAACGAGTTTTTGATTTTTTATTCCAAAACAATTTGAAAGTGTTTACTAGAAATCAGTAAAGTAGCTTGCGTAAGGGTCTGATCCCTGTACTCCGTAATCTAATTGCTCTTCTGGATACTGGTCAAAAAGAGAAGTATCACCAACACCAGCAGTAATAGGAGGTTCATATGGTGTCTCGATATCTTTAGCCAATAATTTTTCCCAGACAACTTCAGCAAACCAGGGGTGTGATTTGATATCTTGTGCTCCCTTTTGCAAGTTACCGATTCTCCTAGTTAAGTCAGCAGTCAGTAATTTGCTTAGCAAATCGATGACATCTGAGTTGAAGAATTGTGGATACACAACTTTACCATGTAGAATCTTTTCATAAGTTTTCATTGGGGTAGTATCATAGAATGGGGTATATCCGGCCAACATTTCATAAATCAGGACACCCAATGACCACCAGTCGACTGATTTGTTATATGGTTTTGTTGCGATAACTTCTGGTGCGATGTAATCGGGGGTACCACATAAGGTCCATGTAACTGTTTCCACTTCTTTTGCGAAGCCGAAGTCTGTAATCTTGATGTGTCCGTTCCTGTCTAACAGGATATTTTCTGGCTTTAAATCTCTGTAGATAATATTGTGGAAATGTAAGTACTCTAATGCTAGCGTAACCTCAGCGGCGTAAAATTTGGCCACAGGATTAGGGAACCTCTGTGATTTTCTTAGCAATGTGAACAACTCACCACCTTCGATGTAGTCCATCACCATGAACAGGTTCCGTGAGTCCTGGAAAGTGCCCCACATTCTAATCAAGAAGGGGTGTTCCACAAGTTTTAGCATCCGTCTCTCATCGTTGGTGTGCTCAATTTGCTTCATCTTAACCACCTGTGCCTTTTTCAATACTTTGATAGCATAATATCTGCCGTTGTGAACCGATCTCACCAGGTGTACTCTGCCGAATGACCCAGTACCTAGTGTCCGCATTATATGAAAGTCCTGTAACGAGTACTTCCCCTTCGAGACAGTCGAACGTTGCGCCAGCAACGTAGACTGTTGAGAAGTCCCGTGTGTGTTGTGCTGGTGCTGTTGTTGGTGTTGTTGTTGCTGCATGTGTGTAGAATGGTGTTGTGAAGAATACTCCATTGCATACAATCTTCTCCGCTTGGTCGGTCTATAGTCAATTAAAGACAGTTTGGCTAATATTTTTACTATTCTTTCAATGAGAGTATGAAAAGGTTATTCAAGAAGTTAAGTAAATTTTTAGGTGGAAAGAATTGGATATTTGAAAGAGCTCTCTCAAGGAA
>ERZ1036435.83-NODE-83-length-88702-cov-11.586044_pt1 | contig 88702 bp, 54 predicted proteins | sample MGYA00514223_ERZ1036435 | MGnify/ENA primary metagenome ERZ1036435 (study PRJEB33795, sample SAMN09464927) | human gut metagenome | host: Homo sapiens | place: USA: Stanford, California | collected 2016-08 | study: EMG produced TPA metagenomics assembly of the...
TCTCATCAACAGTAGTGTAGTATGATATCACATCATATTCAGTAACTTCGTTGCCTAGATCAACGATCTTCGTCTCAGGTCCAGGAGCTGGATCATAACTGATTGAAGACGAAATAATCTTGCTGTCAGTAATAATCTTACCGTCTCCATCAACTGTGATGAAGTACGAGTACACATCAACTATGTGCTCGTGGTTCTCATAGATAGTAATAGTCGATACTGGTGGTGGACTGAACTTGTCAACTGTACTCGTTGTGATCACTTTGCCGTTCTCATCAACAGTAGTGTAGTATGATATCACATCATATTCAGTAACTTCGTTGCCCAGATCAACGATCTTCGTCTCAGGTCCCGGAGCTGGATCATAACTGATTGTTGAGGAAACCAATTTGCTTTCCGTTATAATCTTTCCTTCTCCATCAACAGTAATGTAGTACGAATAAACCTCTTGAATGTGTTCATGGTTCTGGTAGATGGTTACTGTGGTAGGGGCAGGTGGAGAATAACTTAAAATAGTAGTTGCAGTATACTCAGCACCTTGATCATTTGTGGCAATGAAATAGGAATAGACATCATATATGGTCACATCATTCTCAACAAGTAAAGATGTGGTGCCTTTTGGAAATGGTGGAATGATAGTCGACGTTGTAGTGATGGTTACCAACTGGTTATCACTGGTAGTTGAGATATAAGAAACGACAACTTCGTGTTCTACACCTTTCTCAGTGATTGTTTTTGTTTCTGGAGATGGTAATGGTGGAACGCTCACACCAGAATATACAATTGTGTAAATCTGATGCTGTTGACCATCCAATGGCGAGGTAACTGGGTTACTAACAGGTGAAGCGATAAAACCGAATGGGTCCAAATTAGTTCCTAGTACAAGGCTAATATCTTGCCCATTCACTTTAATTGTGAGGATACCAGTGATACTATCATAGCTGGTACTTGTTACTGGTGTAGTTACAGCGAACAGATTCTGTCCACCAAATTTACCGAAATTAACTGTGAAAGGCTTCGTCAATTTTGTGGTGTCGAAAACGATCACTGAACCTTCCGTTTGGATAACTTTTTGGCCACTAATGTCGGTGTTACTAGGGTCATCAAACCACAGTGTGGTAGCTAAGCCCAGTTCGATACTACCTGAACCTAAGATGGACTGACTCACGGCAAAACCTGAGTTGTACTGGACACTTATCTTACCGTTGTTTGTAATAGTACCGCTGGATTTCAAGTATGCATTTTCGATACCATCAAAGGTCATAGACCCATCATTCACAATACTCTCGGTTGTTGATATCAGTGTGACTTGGTTAGCACCGTATTGCACACCGTTCTGAGTACCTTTGAAATACATGGTACCTTCATTCTTGAAATTCGCGACGTTGAACATGTACGAGGGAGTGGTGACTGAGTTACATGTAACATCGACTTCACCACTGTTTATGAAGTCCCCGTTGGAGACAACTAACTTTTGCTCGGCGTCGGAACCTACTGTATCTGCAAAGACCAGCGTACCGGCATTATTCAGACCGTTAGTGAACTGTAGGGTATCCGCATTCACGGTGTACTTGACGTCCTTTAATATACTCACAGGCTCAGAGTACAGCACGTCGGTGCTAGCGGTCTGGTCCGCTGATATTGTAACATCAGCCCGTACCGACCGTACTAGTATTTGCAGGAAAAAAAATATGATGAAAGAAGGATTCATTATTATTTGTATGTCCTTTTATATAAATTTTTTTTTCTTGGTTTGTAGTCTTGTCCTCGCTGGGTACTTCCAGATCTTGGATTTTCCTTAGAAAAAGCGGTAGCAAATTAATTAAAGTAGCCGCCGACTTCTCACAGACTAAAGTTTTTTGGGCAGACACACACACACGGCTGCGTACAGAATGCAATTGTGTAGTCCGCTGAGGGCGAAGAAATGCGAAAGTGTGACCAAAAAAACAAAAAGAAAAGGGAGTTTTTAGCGCCTTAGAGTAGATGCGGTCTGCGTGTAAACAAATGGGGATGTGCTTCTAAACGCGGAGCTATCTTGTAGTAAGTTGATGTTTCTACTACTTTATCTCTTGCGCCTGGTATAACCACAAATATAACCACAGATATAAGCAGGATTCAGTAACTATTTTTTTAGTCTTACTTTTTATGAGAAAGATAACTAGTTTGAATATGACCTTGCTTTGGTGTTTTGTGGGAAGGGGAGATTAGCAAAAAAAAAATCAAGTTCTTGAGAATTCAAAAAAAGCTTAGTATTGATTATCTTTATAACTTGTGTGCTATCTCTTGAATGCTATTATTCTTTGATGATGTTGGAAATGTAAGTAAAAGATTGGAATAAAATGTGCTTTTGGGGGTAGTTTTGAAAGTTGAAATAAATGCAAAAGTAAAATCAGCAAATTTAAAGAAAGAGTTAAAAAAAATATATGTGGAGAAGTATGTTTTAACTTTATATAATCACAAGGGAGTTTAAGCTTCCAGTCTTACAAGATATATATAATCATTCAAAGGAGTTGCGAAAGAGAAAAAGTTTTTTTCTCCCTCATTTCGATATAATTCTGTTCTTACAAGTTATTCCGATTGACATCGATCCCAGCTTATTTAACTTGGTTTCCCCCTACCATTCACAATAGATGAGTGATGCGATGGATGGGACGGGGCAGGAGAGGCACACAGTGAAAGATCTAGTAAAATTCTTGTTTGTGTTTTTTTTTGGTTGTTGTATTTTAATTTCCCTTTTCTGCTATTGTGGGACTGTTCATCTTTTCTACTATTGTGCACACTAAACCGCAGGAGTTATTATATTTTTCACACCTATTGAATGGTTTGTTATTTAGTAGCTTTTGTCTTTGTTTTTTGTTTGGTCAACTAGAAATCTATCGCTTAATTAATTTTAAAGAAAAGATGGCTAGGTCTCGAGAACTGTTAAGCCATATCTGTGTTGTTTGTGCAGGTGTTTGTTTGCAGTGTGTATTACTAAATCATCGAAAACCGTTAATTATGGGCTAATCAGCAAGAACTTTCACGAAAAAATTGGTAATGCTGAATCAGAGAAGCTACAGGCATTGTAGGTGCCAATTAGATAGCCTTAGAGAACAAAGAACAAAGAACAAAAAAAAAAAAAAAATTCATTATTGTTCATCTGGTTGAAATAGTAAGACACCTTTGGTTGAAGCCCTACAGGTGTTTCTGGATATCTCACCTTGACAAAAAAGTGAAAGAAGAAAAGAATGAATGCTAGGAAAAGTTCCGTCATCGAATAGAGGCCGTTACAACGACGGATGATGGCAGAACCCATTCTATTACAGATTCCCGTTGCTTGAAAGAAGTATTTGGGAAGCTCCCCCCCCCCAAAAAAAACTAAGAATATACCGCAGAAACTGACAAAATTGTATGGATCGGGAGTAATTCCAGTAAAAAAATTGAGAAGCCAGTTTTGAAGTGTGGAACAAGGTGATGGGTTAGGCATTGATGTAGACCATCAGGACACCACCCTCAAACAAAGGCCTGTCGAAGAATTTCTTTCCTTTTTTTTGTTCCTTCCTTTGTAGGAATCCGGAAGCGGCTTGCAAGAACAAAAAGGAGATTGAGAGATCGGGGGGGTCCCCGGGGATTTCTAGCCTCATCGAGTATTTATATTTCCTGTATCCGGCCGTTACAAAAACAAAATGTGGTACTTCCGAATACGAGATCTTGGAGACCAAGCCATAGCACTGCAAGGTATGCTTCCATTTCTAGGGATCAAATAAAGATGTAAACAAAAGAAAAGGTGTACTTATGTTTGCTTCTCTACTAGAGTTTCTACATGGGGGGGTGGAAGGTGACCATCTCTTAGGAGCAGAGAAGGGGAGAATGGGTGGCAAAGATAAATGATTCTTTGAGGCTGATAGGGACATTAAAAGGAAAAGTCAGATGCTCAGTGAATGGGCTCTAGGACAGATGTTATGGGGAATGAAAGGAATGGATTCAATCTGAAATACTAGCCGTGCCACAGTCCCGTCTCTGTGCTTGCTGGTCAGCTTGCTTTTTACTTGGGTAAACAGGGGATGAGAAAATATGTCCAAAATAGGAAAATATGTGTACACAGAGAAACATACTCACAAGCTCATTAGTCATACAAAAAAAGAAATTTACATAACCTTATCCTATTGGATAGTACTAATGTCCACGGCATTTTATTCGTGGCAATAGAGCCATTGAGTGGAAGCCCTAAGAGATTCCCTGACCAAGAGTGTAGTGATAAAGTATCTTTGCTGGTTCACAATCCCCCCCTCCCCCGTGGATGTCTTCAAGAAAAAAAATTTGCGACAAAGTGGCAATACAGATCACTTCCAGTCCAGAGCCAGAACAAAGTGAGATGTTGCTGTAAACATGCGCAGGGAACAATGGTATTGATCTGTATTGCCCAAGAAACTGCTGCATTAGGACATACAGTGAGTCCTTTAACAAAAGCTTATCCCCTCTTTTATTTCATATCACTTCTATGTATAAGGGTATTTCCCACGACATATTAATGTTAAAGATGAGATAGTCCATCCACCCCCAGAATTCCTCTGAGGAGCATTTTCACATGTCTGGAAAATCTACCGATTGTGCACTCCTCTCTCTCTCCATCCCTCTCTCATTCTGACCTTAGTTTGGTCTTCCATGCGTTTATCTCGTAAATGCCGCAAAATATTAAAGATTAACAGATTTTCTGTGTAGGAGAGAGAAACAAAAATGACTACACACACACACACACATCTCTAATTTATCCAGTACAGTCTCTAGTCTGAAGAATCCTGCACAACGAGAAAAATAAAAAAGTGTTGATCCGGGATCTGTTAAGCTTCAAATCTTTAGAAATTAGAGTGCCGGGAGAATCATAGTCATTTTGTTTCGGGAATCTAAATAAAGAAGAAATAGGGATCTCCTTTTTCAGAGTAGTCTATCGGTATATCAACTTTCCTTCCTTTTCCCTTTTTGGGTAGATAAAATATCACTTGTTACTCAATCTTAAGAGCATCTCGTGTGTGGGTAGATTAATCGTCTCTGCAAGACAACCCGGTAATAAGACTGGAGACTGAGATGCGATTACGTGAAACTGATGGCAAATGTTAAGAATTTTGACGACTGACACTTTACTGTTTGAAATAGAAGATGAATATCTCTCAATCTAGAATTTCTGGGAGAAAAACCTCGCACGGGGAACAATTGAATTGGAAAAGAATAATCTACAATTGCTGTGACATTCCAGCAATTTGAAGTTTCATTTTCATTTTCATCTTGAGGTATTCACGACAATTATGGACTTTTCAAATGGTGATGTCACTTGTACAACAAACTGTTGCTATAATTAGGATCGGGCTACCGCTTCAACCATGATTATGGTCTTTCACATGAAATTTTGGGATGGGGTAGTTAATTCCTTATATTGCGAGACTTAACTATACATCGTAAGATATATGCACCATTTTGTTATACTATCAAGAATTAACTACTTCATGTAGAAAAGAGATCAAACATCGGGTTTTACCGCCATTTTGGTGAATAAATTTATTGTCATTATATACGTGTAGTTTATGTTTTGGTAGTCAAATATAGTCTCCAGCACCAGTGATCTTTACCTCTGGACTTCTTGAGCACAGCTGTAGAATACTAACAATTACAATGAGCCCCATAAAAACAAAAAGTAAAGAATACCATTGTCTCACAAATAAATACACTGAGCCCCTTGTTGTCGAAAGAAGATATCCTACGATATTTTGCCGAACACACTTGATATATTAAAATATAAGTTCTATTTAACCCGCCTACTCATCGTACAAACGATTGTTGTTGATTGTTAATGAAAAAAAAATATTAGATCCATTAATTACTGCTAACATTCGAGTATGTTTTTTATTACCTTAAAATCGCAATGCTAATATTAGTGAATCTACATCGGGAGTTTAATTCTTCAAGTTAAAGAGACGATATAACATCTAGGTCAAATTGCACAAGACCACTCTACATAATCACAAAAAAGAAACTTATTTCTAGTAAAATCTATAATGCATCTTTTCCTTGTACAAATTATGTAAAATATTATTTATAGTTTGTACATTGTAAAGGGAATCCTGAATGTAAAATAAAACAACCAAGTATTGAAACATTTGCATTCATAGGGTCATAGCCCTGAATGTCTTGTCCACAAGTTCCTTCACTTTCTTATATGAAACTACAGCAGTATTCAGCTCATCAGGAGTGACTAATAGTATATTTTCCTCAACTCCAGCATCAAGTTTATTCAAACATCTCAGCACATGGGTCAGGTCAGTGACTGGTTTCCCTGTATTTGGATCAATTTGATGAAACACGTAGTCATAGAATAGAACGATGACAAATTTGTCACCTGGTTCGGACCAGTTGATGTCCAAACGATTTTCAACACGACCAAAGATGAAGTTAAGTTTACATATTAGTCTGAATAAACGGCCATTCTCTAGCTCTCGCGAGAGCACATTTTCTGCATACTCTGAATATGTTTGCTGAGCTTCCATCACCTTAAATACTACATCTAAACCAATGTACTTTTCAATAATAGTTGCAACATTGACATAATCATGTAATTGTTCGAAAGCCAAAGACTTGATAAGGTTCTTCAATTTCTCAGATACTTGTGCCAAATTTGCAACATCCTTTCCATGACAATTACACATCTTGGAAGCTAGCTTGAATAAGATTTCACCAAGGTCTACAAAGTTCCTTTTCCTCAGCTTTTCCTCATTATCATCGTCTTCATTATCTTCAGGACAACACATATTCATTATGTCATACTCTGCCCCAGCTGATATTTTTATTCTACCCTTCCCAGTGAGTATGATTTTATCGCAATCAAGGTCGCCGATGTTGACACCATTAGTGTTATGAATCTCTCTCAAGCCGTTTAGTATTTGGACAGCATAACTCCAAAGTAAATCTTCAGTTACTTCAACTGTTGGATAGTTCACGAAGTGAGCTTCATATAAAGAAGTAGCATTTGGATAGTAATCATACACTATTCCTAGGGATGAATCTCCGAAGGCCGTGGTCAAGAAAAGATCTTTCAATGCAACAACATTGGATGAGTCTATCTTACTCCATTTTTGAAAAGTCTTTGAGATAATCGTAGGATCACTTATATTTACATCGTGGATTCTTCTCAGCAAATAAATACGCCCATCAACATTGGAAAATACTTTATACAATGAATTCTTGTGTTTCTTGTACCTATCCTTCACACTTGAGCGCTGATGAAAATCAAGTGGTACAAGGCCAAAATAGTCCTTGACTATATGAGGTAAATTACCTCCTGAAGGAAATAATTGTAGTGATGCAAGATTTCTCTTTACCAGTTCTTCTCGAAGGTCATTAGGTATGAATAGCATTCGTGGAGTCCTTTCATTCTCTTTTAAGGCTATTTCAAGCTGGGGCGGAGGGTCGGGTGCGTATAAATGATATTGTAAAATGCTGTGTGTTGGTGGATATATCGTAGGATACCGAAGATTCATTGGAAGACCCATATCCATAGAAGCACCATTCATACTCTGTAGTAGACCAGGCGGTTGCGGCCCCGAAGTGTTACTGAGTCCCGAAATTGAATGTATCTGTTGATCAAGCATTGGCCTGCTACCAGATGTCCCCATTGTCAGCGGCATGGATGAGTCTCTCATTAAAACATTTGGTCTTTCTTGATAGTTTTGCTGTATGGAGCCATCAAGATTCACCATATGTGATTGCTGTTGTAAACCCAAATCGGGACTTCCCATATCGTTTGGTGGCATTACCACATTAGGCATAGCCATCGATGCTGGTGATGGCACAGGAGTAGTAGAATATATGTTGGGTTGCATGAAACTCACCGGTGTACCCGCTTTTAATATAGGCCCTGGCGAACCTGCTACAGGACTTTCAAGGTATGGTGCCTGTGTCTCCTGTGTTCCATCTGCAGCTTTCGACATCGGTGTGAAACTTGCCGAGGCTTTTGCATTGAATTTCGGTACCTGTGACTTCGACCCAGTATGTGCAGTAGCATTAGGAGCACTCGTTGGGGCAGTACTACTCGGTTGAGAATTGAGGGAAGGTAAGGAACTCACTGATATCTTGGAAGGTTGTTGAATCACTCCAGATGGGGCAGGCACGGTATCTGCAACCTTGGGAGTCGAGGTAGGAGTAGCTATATCGTCATCATCATGCTTAAACGGGCATCCTTCAGTTTTCTTCTTACAAAAACCATATATGATGACATTTCGACAGGGTACATCTCGCGCCCAATCAGGGTTTATCTTGTCCATGTTCGCCCTGATAATAGATAAATCACTTTCTAAACTACCTAATCAGACACTATGAAAAATAGCTTTCTTTCTTCTTTCAACAATAGCACTAATCAAAAGCTCAAGCTAGTTCAACCACAAAACTTTATCAGTGTGATAGGTTTGATAGTAAAATCTTGACTCTTCACCTTTAAATATCTGGGGATTCGAAAAATATCAAAGCTAAAATCCTCCAGGATGTCGTGTATGTCAGTTGCCAGTACAGCTCTCGTTCAATTGTGTCTTTTGGAGATATATACAGAGCCAATACCGGTTTATATTAAAACAATTCACTATTATCATGGCCATTATTCCCAATTTTCCTTTGTTCTCACTGAAATCCGGCAAATTCGCGTTGTTCCCCGAAAATAGTGGAAAGACAAAAAGGAACACATAGCAAGTGTAGATCACGTGTGAATTGTTAACTTACTCATGTCTTAAGAGTAGAATAGTGTAATACTGTATATAGATTGCTTTCTAGAGTTGTATATCAAGTGTCTATATTCCTACTAAGTTCTCTTGTTATGCTATTTTTTTATCTCTTTTTCTTTTTTCATTTACATTTCGTTATGGTCTTGCAGATTAACTGGACCATCAGCATTTCAGCAGATGAGTTTTGCCTATTTGATGTTCTTGGCAGTCAGAGCTTGCTTGACTTGATTGTACACGTCTTCGACTGGGTGGTCGCATCTAACTTTGACGACTTTGTCCTGAGAGTCAAAGTAACGGACCACTGGCATGCTAGTCTCTTCGAAGGTGCGGAATCTCTTCTTGATGGACTCGATGTTGTCATCGGCTCTGCCGGAAGTCTTACCACGCTCTAACAGTCTCTCCAACATGACTTGCTCAGGGCACTCAAAGAACAGTGTGAATTTGCTTGGCACAATTTGTTTCTCGAAGGACAATGCCTGGTCCATCTTTCTTGGGAACCCGTCGACTAAGAATTTTGTGCAGTTCTTCTCGTAATTCTCCTTGATAGCCTTTTGCAGTAGAGATAGCGTGATCTCCTGCGGCACAATAAGACCCTCCTTGATGTAGTGCTTAATCAACTCACCGAATTCAGACCCTTCACGGTTTTGCTCAGCACGAAGCAGATCACCAGCGGATAAGTGGACAAACTTGTAATCGTTGACTAGCTTGGCACACTGTGTACCTTTACCAGCACCAGGACCACCCAACACAAAGATCACAGACACCTGATCTTCGCTAAACGCTGGCCCAGCTTGCTTCTCTTGCTTGCCAGCTCTCTTCTCAGCTTCCAAAAACTCCTTTGGCTCACCTTTCTCGTTGCTCACAGAGTAAATAGTAGTACCAACCGCAAGAGCACCCAGAACCAACAACCCCCATTTCTTCACATTAACATTGGACCTCTGTGGAGGTGGGACAGTAGATTGCATTCTCATCGACAACCTCATCACAGGAGCTGCCCTCATAGGTCTAGCTAAAGATCTCCTCAAGACTGGTCTGAACATCTCTATTGATAATAACTGTAGCAAACAAGTTTACCTGACTCACAAACTGTCAATTGCTTGCTTGTTGTGCAACTGGAAAGGAATTGACAGAGCTTTAAAGTAACTTTTTATTGAAGCTTCCTTTATATATTAAGGCGACATCAACGTTGAAAAAAAAAAAGCTCAAAATTTTTGATCCATTGAAACATTAACAAGTAATAGCTAATGGGTTAACTGGCAGTTAAAGAAATTACAGGATATTTATAAGTTCAGAGATACTAGTATGGATGATGATGAGCTTGTTAATTTCTTGCTGTCTGACGACATAGTCCAGAAGGCGAGTAAAAGAGAGAAGAAGTCGCGATGGCTCAGAGATAGCAATGCAGCTGCTGATCTGGTTGACACTAATAATGCTAGTCCTGCTGTAGAGGGAAAGTCTGAGAATGTGAGAAATGGGAACGATACGTTAGAGGTGGATGAGCTGGAAGTGGATCTAGATAACCTGATTCTATCTTCGGGAACCGCGCATGGTACTAAGAGTAAGAGGCCAAAGAGGACAAGACTAAAGGAAACAACTGAGAATAGCAACAAAGATTTTCTCAAGCTGCTGAATGAAATAATAGATAAAGAAGTGAAAGAAGAGAGACTGATAGTGGGCAATGGCGGTTCCAGTCCCACAGATAGTGATCTTACATTGAAGAAAAAGAAGAAGAACAAGAACAAGAAGACGAAAAATACAGGAAGAAAAACAGTAGAAACCAATGCTAAAGATGATGACAGACCTTTTGAGAAAGTTATGGATATGTTTTTGAAAGATGAGAATGGAATACAAACAGAGTTACCAAAAGCTGAAGGATATAGTTCCAATGATAGCAAAGAATTGAAAGCTAAGAGGAAAAAGAGCAAGAAAAAGAAGCCAACGAAGCAAATTACCTTAGAAGAAATCTCTGAAACTCCCCAACAAACCCAAAATGCAATACATAATTCTGATGAAGACTCAAAAATTATCATACAGCGTAGGAAGAAGGATAAAAAATCAAAAAAGAAGAAGAAGGAAAAGAGCCATATCGACATTGGCAAAGGAGAAGGCAATGAGAATCATGATGAAACCTCAGATAAGACATTTAAGAAGGAAAAGAAACTTAAAGCCAAAAACCATGATGAAGATCACTTGAAACATATTGAGACTAATATGAAGATACATAATGCTGAAGATGACATAAACAACGTTACGAACTCAAATTCAACATCACATCCAAGTCTTTCTAAGAAATCCAAAAAGAAGAAAAAGAAACTAATCGAAACTGATGAACATCACGACAAGCCTGAAATATCAATAGAGAAAGAAAATGGAGGCAGCAGTATCAAAAGCAAAAAGAATCGTACCAAACAGAAAAGTAAACGATCTCATGTAAATACAGAATCCGCGCCCATTTCTGTTGAATTTTAGGAGACGTGAATACTAGAATTTATGAAAGATTTCCATTAAACATATAAGTACGCTTTTGAAAAAAATTAATGAGTTTATATATATTTGTAATATTACATCACATAATACCTGACAATTTCGTGTGAAATTTATTATTTATGCTAATTGAGTCAATAAATGTATTTATTCTACTCAATATCCATTGCTTCACCTGCAGGGCTCAATGATTGCTCGGTTAGTTGTCCAGCTTTATTTCGTTTCTTGTCAACATTAATTGACTCGAAAGGTTGCCTCCTTTTACCTATTTTGGAAGCACTATGCTCTTCATCTAATATGTTACTATTTACAACCAATGGATGATTTTCATCCAATTCTAAAGTAACGTTCAGCTCTAAAGCATAATTCAACAATTTTTGTGCGCTTGAATTACCTGGGTTTATGGCTAAAACTCTATGTAATGCATCAATAGCCTTTTGTAATTGATTAGTCTTTAGATATAAGAAGCCTAAAGAGCAATAAATTTCCGAACTGTTTTCAGTATCCTCCAGGATATTGGTCAAGTATTTAATTGCCTTTTCATTTTCTCCTAATCTCCGGTATGTGTGAGACAGATTTATCTGCACGGAAAGAACCGTCTTTGAGGAACGCTCCATATCCTTACAACATTCAGCAGCTTTTTTCAAGTAACGTTTGGCTTTATGCAATTCTCCCTTTTTAAATTTTAGTACGCCAATTTCATTGAGGATAACCGGATCTTGAGGGCTTGACTCGTATGCCAGAGAAAAATATTCCTCGGCTAGTGTCAATGTATTTGATGCCATGTACTGCATTCCCAAAAATAAGTTAGGTAAGCTCATACCTGGGAAAAATCTAGCCGCAGTAGAGTAAGCAGATATCGCTTGGTCTTGTTCGCCTTCAAGAGCAAATGTATGTGCAAATCCAAGCCAAGCAGGCGCAAAAGTAGGATCCATTATTGACGACTTAGAAAAATACTTTCTAGCTTCAGGAATACGATCTAAGAGCATGTAGTAAGTTGCAACACAATACCAAGTTATGCAGTTCCTTGGATCCTTCTCGGCTAGTTCATGTGCTAGAAGAAAGAGTTTATTGGAGGACTTCACTTCGTAAAGACACGATATATAAGTTGGCAAAATCTTATTGTTGAATTGATCTCTCTTTAGCATTAATTCACAAACATTTAAACATTGGCTGAATTTACATTGATTGAATAAGATATCAATATCTGAAGTAACGATATCAATATCATCCGCCAAATCATAGTCCTGCCTTAAAATATCTTGTGCTTCAGTAATTCTATCTTGGTTTTGATTCTTAGAAAGTTCTAACGTATACAAACTTTTTACCAGTATGCTATCATCTCCTAGGGAATCAAAATCTAGAGACTCTAGTAGTTCCCATTCCTCGTTAGTAGTCAGCAGATGAGAATCCACCAACTGTCTGTAGGCCTCAAAGTTCTTGGGGTCTACCAATACTGCCTCTTTGAATGCCTCTTTAGCTCTACTAAAATCATTTTGTGCCACGTATATTTTTCCTCTTAGAAAGCACATCGACGATTCTAGTTTAATACCTCCGTCGCTTTCAATTCTTGCACTTGCTTCAGCGGTGTCAGCAAAGGGGTTCGTTTCTCCAACAATATCCAGGGCATCATCGTAGTTCTTCACGTCAATGTAGCACCTGGCCAGCAGGTACCGACAGACAATGCTTACCGAAATAATGTCATCCTTGGTCAACAGTTCGATACACCTGTTGTGCGACCCCATGGAATAGTATATCAGCGCCAGCCAGAACGCGTCGTTGGCGTCCCCGGTCATTGTGTATATCTTAGTCGCCACGAATTCAGCTGTGCCGTACAGATGCTGGATCCAGGCGTCGTGGCGCCAAAGCTGCAGCCTTTCTATCAGTGGTATCTTTGCGATATCTATCTCGTTGCTTCCATTGCCTGCCCCGCTTGTCACTGTGGTGGTTGTAGTGGTCAATGTAGTGGTGTTCAGCCCTTCACCGTCTCCTGTAGGGGACGCGGTGTTGTCACCTCCTGCAGCACCCACAATAATAACATCCCCATCACCTTGCGCGCTCTTGGACCACCTGGGACCGCCGCCCACGCCCGCGCCCACGACATCAGAATCGTTATCGTGGAACTCGCGCTGTAGACTTACTTTCCGCAGCGTAGATGGTATAGTGGACCCCAGCATACTGTTCTTCGACATAGACGCCAGCAGCGACCCGTTGTTACCATTATTGCTGTTGCTGGCCCCCAGATGCTTCCGCGGCGTCGCTAGCGAGGCCCCCGCATACTTCTGAACCAGCGGACTCGTCAGCAGCGGACTCCTCGCCGCACCCACAGGCGACACCACCCGCCTCTGCACGGGCGTAAAACCTTCCTGCCCTTGATCTCTCATAAAAAAAAAGTAGCTAACCAGCGCGCCCCACTTCAGTGAAACAGAAGCTTTACCCTTTACTCAAGCAATTGAAATCACGATTAAATACGTATAAGGCCCCTGACCACACAACAAGTAGTTGTCCCGCTCTCAGTATTAACACCACGAACTTTGCCGCCAGCTACACACTGCAGGCAGAACAGCGAGAACGGCGCGATGCCCATTCCACCATCACGATGAACGGCAGAAACACGTAAAAGAGCACTAACCACATGACTACCCGTGAATCACAACTCTATATAATGATATACGTCTAATCATCTGATATCACGTACAACATAACATTAAACCTCAAAAAACGAATGATAACATGTGACGTTAACGTATAAAACAACTAAAGCGTATATAACGATATATTTGGAATTTCTTTTTTTTTGCAGTTTTGCAGTTTTGCAGTTTTGCAGTTTTGTGTGTGTCTCTCTCCCTCTCGAAACTTTGTGTGAAGAAAAAAATTGAAATACAATACAATACTGGTCCTTCCCCCCATGGGATGAGTCCTTGCGTTATATAAGGAGGCTAGCTGTGATTTTAAATAGTGCTGTGTGTGGTAGAGTCGCCTTTTGTTACGAGGGTGAAGTACTACAATGAAGGAGAGTGCAATGTTATCGTGGTGTGCTGAGAATTTCGGGGATGTCGAGCCCATGCCTATTGAGATGGGTTCTGATGAGTTGTGCAAGATACTGTACAGCGATGAGTACAAGCTGTTGCTGGGGCTGTGCAGGCGGCTGATGTCTCTTGGGGAGCTGAGCCAGCGTGCTTTGCTGCTGACGGCGAAAGTGATCGCTATTGCGCCTGCTTTCTACACGGTGTGGAACTATAGGTACAGCATTATCAAGGAGCAATTGAGCTCGCTGGATAAGGTGGAGCAAGGTGCGTTGGTGAACAAGGAGCTGGACTGGCTGGATGAAGTGACTCTGAGCAACCCGAAGAACTACCAGATATGGTCGTACAGGCAGGCGTTGCTGAAAGTCCACCCATCTCCGCAGTTGAAGCGCGAGTTACCCATTATACAGCTGATGATCGACGAGGACACGAAGAACTATCACGTATGGTCGTACCGTAAGTGGTGTGTGCTCTTTTTTAAGGACTTCAACCACGAGCTGCCTTTCACTGATATGATGATCCGCCGGGACATATACAACAACAGCGCATGGACACACAGGATGTTTGTCTGGCAACACACGGAGAGCTCGAGCACGCAGGTTATAGCAGAGATTGACAACTATCTGCGGGGGAAGATAGAACTTGCCCCACAGAACATCTCTTGCTGGACATACCTGCGGGGTCTATACGAACTATTCCTACACGAAAACTACGATCCGTCTATAATACGATTTGCTGAAGGTTTTATCGATGGGGTGCTGGACTCCGACTCTACCGCAGAAAAGATAGAGACCATCGAATCGTCTTACGCTCTTGAGTTTCTGGCTCACGTGTACTCCAGAAATCCATCTACTCAAGAGAAAGCTTTACGTGCATACCAACTTCTAAGCGATAAATTCGACCCAATCAGAGCCAATCTATGGCAACACAAGATCAAGCAATTGAAATCGAGCTAAAGCGGACTCAGTTAATTTTTAATCCCTTTCTCTAACATATTCAAAAAATTCTAATATAATCTTTTTACAGATATTTCTCATTAGCCCCTACATTCATATGCACAATTTACCGTAAGACATTTTATCATTTAATTTATTAATAACCTTATTTTGCCTTTTAATTTGACATTCAATGTTTTTTTTTATCTGATATATCAGAATATTTAACTAACACTAACATATCAGTTTTTTATATATTTATTCTTTACATAGATACATGAGCATTAGGAATATTATTAACGGTTATATGAGTAGTAGAAGAATTTAGGTCCTAAGAGATAACTTAAAAGAATTAATAAAACTCAGCACCCCTCTCAAGTGTATCTCGACCTGTCCAGCGTAAAATGTAGTTGAAACTTTACTCGATTTCTTCGATTTTCTTAAACCCATCATATGTAACCTGAGGCCTAAACCAAGGACTACGTTTTACATAGCTCTTCAAATATCCAAAACACATTTCCCCCCATTGCAGATAACCATGGATCCAGCCACTGAAACCCATTGTCTCATACCGGAGCACTAATCCTGTACTGCGGCGCAATGACGCAAGTACTATGGCTACCAGCGTCAAATCTACACCCCACCTGACAATAGAACCAACAGACATCGCAAAACACTCTAGATCTGGTTGATCAACAACATATACTAGAATGTAGCCACTGCAGTTTCTACCATCAGTTACTTGCTCATCGCAAATTTCAATAAAACTGCCATCTGCGGGCTTCCAGCCTGCAAAAAAAAAATAAAGTGGATTTTGGCCAGTTTGGAAAAACTAGAAAGTTATAATGGAAAAGACAAGCACTCGATCGATGGATAGCATTTAGACAATAGTTTACGCTCTATTGCCAATTTCCTCAATTACCAATTGATCAACACAAACCACTTGTTACCTAGGGGATACACGCAAAACTGAACTCAGGAAGAAGCTATGTCGGTGGGTATTAGCAAGGACACACTACTTAAATTTAAAGCTGTTAAATCGTTTCGGGTTTCTGAGAAAGAAGTTAGCCCTATAACATCAATATGTTTCGACGATCATGGCCAGCATTTGCTTGCATCAAGCGCGTCAGATACAATGCATCTATATGATAGTGTCGGGTGCAGGTTTTTAAATACAATTGCCTCGAAGAAGTATGGATGCCATGCAGCTAAGTTCACACATGCACAAAGTGAGTGTATATATTCATCGACCATGAAGACCTTTGATATAAGACATCTAAACCTCGAGACAAACCAATATCTGAGATACTTCGTTGGACATGGTGCATTAGTGAGTGATATACAGATGTCCCCAATCAATGATTCGTTTCTATCAGCATCATATGACGAATCTGTTCGGGTATGGGACCTCCGGACTTCTAAAGCACAGGCCATTATCCCCACTGTAGTACCCAACTGTATCGCATATGACCCTAGTGGGTTAGTATTTGCACTGGGGAACCCTGAATCAAATGAAATTGGACTATACAATGTGAGACAACTGAAAAATGGACCATTCTTGGTTATCAAAGTTGAGCAGGGATTTAAGCAATGGAACAAGCTAGAGTTTTCTAATGACGGTAAATACATACTTCTCGCTTCATCATACGGCAAACAATTGATTCTAGATGCATTCACTGGTGAACAGCTCTTTGAATTGGTAGGAACAAAACCATTCCCTCTTAGGGAATTCATGGATTCGGGGTCCGCGTGCTTTACACCAGATGGCCAATTTACCCTCGCTACTGACTATGACGGTAAGATTGCCATATGGAATCACGGAGAATCCATAAGTAACAGAACTTTGAAACCTCAGGGTTATGTACAGGCTCCTGAAGAAGTGTGTCCCAGAACTATTTTATTTAATCCAAAATACTCAATGTTTGTGACCGCTGATGAGTCGGTAGATTTCTATGTCCTTGAACAGTAATCTTTTCGTATTCCTTTATGATATATTGAGGAAATGCACAACGGGTTCCTATGTAATATTAATTAATACCTTTAAGAATTCTAGTCATATCGTTCATTGCATATGCACTTTTCTCAATATTTTCTACCATATATATGTATATATTTCATTTCACTCATAGATTTCGCCCACATCAGGATATCTTAAGTCAGCGTTATCTTCAGACCATTCGGTCCAGTCCTTTAGGAAAGAATTTCCGCTGCGCTGCAGTGTTTCAATATTACCAATTACACATAGCTGTCTCTTTGGTCTAGTCATGGCTACATTCAATCTCCTTTGCTCCTTTAAAAACCCAACTTCAGCTTTATCATTACTTCTTACCAAAGATAGTATGATACATTCCTTTTCTCTACCTTGGAAACCGTCAACGGAAGATATTTCTATTAATGGATACACTGGACTATCTTCTGTCCCATTGACTAGTTTTTTCAATAATGAGACCTGTGCGTTATATGGTGAGATAATACCAATACAATCTTGTTGTACATTCGATTCGATGAGTTTCCTGACATGGTGTAAAACTAAATATGCCTCATTAGTATTAAGCTTTGAGGAATACAGAAATTTGGCACTCTTAGATTTCAGCTCATCTTCTTCTTCATCGACCTCAGGGAAATCATCACCCTGAGTATCATACCAAATAATGGGCTCATCTGTTTCTTCATTAGAATCAACGCCTGGCAAATCACTTAAAACTATGTTTTCTACAGAAGAATCAGCTTTCAGTTCTCCATTATACATTGCTTTAGAAGAAAACTCCATGATCTTTGCATTCATACGATATTGTATGTTTAACAAATTTTTGAACTCATCACCATACATATTTACTAATCTATCAAACAGTGTGGTTCCTAGGACTTTCATGACTTTATCATTGTTATTCGTCTTTATCGTTGGGGGAAGTTGCTTGCTATCACCAGCAAGTACCAACTTGGTAATTTTTGACTGCAAGTGCGATATGAGGGGTATCCAACACTGAGGTTCCAAACTTTGGGAAACTTCATCGATAATAACATAGTCAAAGAGATTATCATTTTCTCCCTCTTCAATACTTTTGTAGTAGTTACATAGTTCTCTACTACTAGATCCATGAAGAGTAGCCACAACCACTCTTGATTGTTTGATTAAGTCATTAATAACCTTTCTTTCCCTCAACCTAAGTTCTTTTCTTAATTGCTTAACTTCTGCCCATGCTTTTCTTCTCTCCCCAGAGGATTTGATACTCTTTATCGAAGCTATTGTCTTGGTAATTTCCATTGAAATGTCATTAATAATAGATGCAGAATCAGTACCTTCTTTGCTCAGTATATCCAATGAATGGTACCAATTTGTCTTCAATAGTCTTGCTGGATGCCCAATTCTGAGCAGCCATCTTTTATCCTTAATTGACTTGGATAGTCTTTCAAGAATGGTATCTACCGCGATATTTGATGGAGCACATACGAGAACTCTGGAGGTACTGTCTTTTGATATTAATTGCCTAATCAATTCAACAACTGTGTATGTCTTACCGGTACCTGGTGGACCGTGTATTATGGACAGTTTGTTTTCCATACTAAATCTGATCGCATACTTTTGTGAGTCGTTTAAATTCTCATCAAAGAATTGAATATTTGATTTCTTTGCATTGGGTATTGATGCTCTCAGTTTTTTGACACCTTCTGTGGGTAAAAGTATATCAATAATCGGGTTAGAGATAGATTTCTCTTTGAATTCTTTTAGTTTCCTCAAAGTTGAATTCATTCTGTCATAAGTAACTGTGTTCACAGTTTTCATAACGTAAAACTTCTCATTCGAATGTATCATTGTTGTAGCAATATTCTCTTGAGACTCATCAATTGCAATTGCCAAAGAAGTCGGTGAGGTTGAATTACTCTCTGCATTGCTGATTTTCACCACCACACCTTGACATTGTTGGTCGTTATCCTCTTTCTTGCTGTATGGCTTAATAATAACTATATCTCCATTCTTCAAATCGCTTGATACAGGCGTACTCTGTGTCTGCGCTAGTTCAATTACCAATTTACCTGCCAAACCTGTTCTGGAGTTCGTAACAGTCAAATTTGAAATGGCTAATCCAAGTCTGGATAAACCTTTCAGAGGGATTTGTTTCAGTAAAGACTCCACAAGTTCAATATCCTGAGACTTTTCATAGTCCAAAGAATCCAAAAAACTGTCTATTATTGCAGCATTGCTCATTATGGTACTTACAGAGAACTTACAGACTCTGTTTTCTAATGTTCTAATTTGTTCCCCAACACTATCAATTGCCTAAATGGTTTCCTTAAACAAGACTCGAGCATCTGCTTCGATTGAATTTTTATAAAGTTTAGAGATTTTTATTGAAAAATATACATGGTGTGAATATAATAAACCAAGACCAATTCCTAAAGCCAGAAAATGAGCAAAGGTAAATGGATATAAGCAAGTATTAAGTACTAATAGTAATTTTAAAAGAAAAATGACCTTTGTTTTTTGTGTTTTTTGGTGAATATATAACTTCTCAAGCTCCTTATAACCTGTTTCTTTGCTGTACAATGTGGAAAGAAATTCTTTAGTCCTGCTAATAGTCAAAGAAAAGTATTTTGAATATTAAATGCTTCTGTAACAGTAAGTGCTACTTTTTGTTTTTTAAAAAATGGAGTAAACGAGCAAGCAACTTGTTATCCAAGTTGAGATTCTGTAAACTTCAAAATTATCAAGGGGCACCTCACATAACAGACATGTTGCCGAACTTCTGGTAGTACGATGGGATTTCCCACTTACCGTTCTTAACCAACTCCGCGACTCTTTCGTCGATCTCTGGCTTAGCCTTGACCAACTCGTCAACAGTCAACTGGTCAAATGGTCTAGCAGACTCTATGTTAGCCAACGTCTCCTTCAAAGCCTTTAGTTCCTTGGAGACAATCTCCTCGGTCTCCTTAGCATTCTCCAACGCCAACTTCTCGAAGGACGCAATAGCACCCAACTGCTTAGATGTGTCCACTGTAACAGGGCTGTACGACTTCACATAACGCTCGATCTTGTCAACAACCTCACTGTTGTTCAATACAGAACGGTAGTGTGCAAAATCAACCTCAACTGGCTGTTGCTCTAACTCAAACAGCTGTCTACGCGCCTCATCATTACGCTTCTTGAATGTCGACAACTGCGTAGCAGTCTTACCAGTCAACTTCAAAGACGAGATAACCTTCGCCCAATCCAACTTGTTAGCAGCAGCTGCAGTTCTACTCAATGACATCCTTGTTCTTCTACTTACTTATACTCCTCAGTCTGATCACAGTCCAAACACAGGTCCTGGACTCCCTCTTATGCGTCTTCTTAAAGCGGTATGCCTCTGGCCCTCCAAGCCCAAGCACTTTCCAGACTTCCTCGAATTGCGCTCTTTCGCCTGAAGGGGACCCGTCTGGCCTGGTTTAATTATGTCGTATATAGTGATACTATATGGACCAATCAGGATCGATCTCAAGATCTATTTCACCTCTTGTGCTCGGCGGCTAGCAAAAAGTATATAAAAAGGAGCGGTGGAACGGCGCGCATTTCTCTCCTCTCCTTTCGGCAGGTATCTGTACCGGCGGCTAAGGTATGCTGTGATTGGGAGGGCGCGGAGGTAGAGGTAAAAACTATGCTATATACATGAGGTAGCTGGAGGCGGGAGAGAGATAAAACAATAGTATATATTTTGTGTTGTGGATCATCACACCGGTGTTGGACACGTTTCAGGGTCTCGCTAGGGAGATCTTATATTTACGATCTGGAATTTTTGGTACGTGGTAGTTTGATTATAGTTTAGTTTGGCGTGTTATACTGCATTACTTTTTTTGTGTGTTATACTACTGTATTATTTACGAGTTCTAAGCCTAAGGGTTTCAACTGGGGTAGACGATCTCAGTTCATGTGATTTGAAGCATTAGTTTGTTATTATACATGCACATCTGGAACTGTTCTGAACATCCTGATTTTTCCCTGTTTTCTGCATTAATCGCAGGTCCGGGATTTCCTCTCTTACAGGAGCTTTCGGGATTGGTCCCCGGGAGTAAGTTGGAGATATTGCTCTTTATCCCTCAATGGTTATGCTGGTTCAATGTACGGAAAAAGAAAAGTATACATGGGAAGAAAGGCCGGTATTATATGTTTTCCCCTTCTTGGCAATGCGGAATTTTCTAAGATCGTTTCTCTGAGTCAGACCTCTTTTGCTTCGTTGTATTTGTCTCTCCTAGTTTGTAGTTTTTTTTACCTTAACTTGTGTGGGCCAGTATTTTGGTAGTGGACTGTGCTGTAAAGATTCAGCAGAAAAAGCTAGAATAGCTTATATTGATGATTTTTTTTCCAAGTGCTAATTTAAGACAAAGAGAGGAAATGCTTTGCATGATTAAATCATCGGAATTATATAAGGATCACCGCACTTAGCATGGGATGTTGGAACTCCCAAAAAAAAAAATTAATAAAGAAGTGAAGCAATGAAGATTAGGACAGTTTAAACATATACTTCAAGAAGTTTTAAAGCTAGGCGATAGAGGAAGAGCAAGTTAAATTAGAGCGGTGCCTTTTTACCCTGATCTAATACAAACTTGAAAGATGGGAACCGTGAGTGGGAAAGGCAATGGCGTAAGGAAATCAAGCACCAGTTCTGATCCACCAACTGAGAAGAGAGTTGCCTGTCTGCGTTGTAGACAAAAGCATATCAAGTGTCCCGGGGGAAATCCGTGTGCGAAATGTGTAATTAGCTCTGCAACATGTGAATATTTGGCACCCACTAAGAAGATAGCTGTAAATGTAAATTTTATCAAACAGATGAACTTTGGGATCTCTGAACTTAAAAAAGAAAATGAAACCTTAAGATCTGTTATATCAATGCTGGAAGACAAAGTACGAAAATTCGAATCACACTTTGGTGAAGAAACAAATAAAATCATAAACAATACTAATGGAAACAGCCACACAAACATAGCACATACTCTAGTTGAACTGGATAAAAACAATGATCTACAAGATGATAGCAAAGACGAGATGATTTCATCAGATTTTGCACAGCGGAGTGGAAGACTGATTGAAACTCAAAATGGTTTGAAATACTTTGTGGGTTCTTCATCAATGACATTATTCGGTTTGGAACTACAATCCTTGATATCTAGCAATGTTACAGAGAAAAATCTTGAACCACTGCCTATAAACTTGAAACTGGATAATAGAGATGACTTTACTAATTATAGGAAATTCATTGAAGATGCTAACGTCTCCACCCAATTACCTCAATTATCGGGTATGTCTCCTGTAGATAGAATAAATCAATTGAGTTTAAGAAAATTCGAAATAGTGTTAACCCATTTGTATTGGGGCTCTGCAGATCGATTTATAATCACATTACCAGAATATGAATACGCTGTACTACTTGTAGACAAGTTTATCTCTTTTAATGAAGGCTGTTTCTACTTTTTTAATGAAGGATTAGTACGAAGAGAGCTCGATATAATCTATGCAGAAGAGTCATTACCTTACAAAAATGATAACACTTTGCAGACCATTTGGTTTTGTAAAATGTTTCTTATTTTTGCAATGGGTGAGATGTATCTGTGTTCTGATGAATCTAACATGGAAAATGTGAAAAAACATGATGATTCCAAAATACCTGGATACTATTTTTTTACCATAGGCTCAAAGTTGTTTAATTGCCTGTTCTCTGGTGAAAGATTGGAGTGTGTTACAAAAGAAGGAGGTATAGAAGCACTTTTATTATATTCATTTTATTTACAAGTGTTAGACTGCACTGTTGCGTCATATTTTTATATTGGTCAAGCAGTACGCTCATGTTTAATTTTGGGTATGCATGTAGACGCACAAGGGGATTCTATTTCTAGAGCGGAATTAGAGCACAAAAGAAGGTTGTGGTGGACTGTGTACATGTTTGAAAGAATGCTAAGTTCTAAAGCGGGTCTTCCCTTGAGTCTTTCGGATGCAACTATATCAACAGAACTTCCAAGTGATCAAACACTACATCCATCTATCGATGAAAATTATATTTTTTCTCCGGCTGAGAATATTGTTAATTGTATCTCAATTGTAAGGATTAATGCACAGATATTAAAAAAGATGTATCAAAGGCAGCCTAACTCAAACATCTTACCTATCCTAAAGAGTATAATCCAATCACTTTTGGAGTGGAGAAATACTCTATCAGATTCTCTACAAACAGATTTTACAAACTCTAAACTTGAAATCACAAGATTAGGGACCAATATATTTACTGAATTTTTCCAAGGCATCAATTTGGCCATTAGGCCGCTTCTTTTTCATTTTACATCTATCCAACTCAAAAAATTTAAGGCAAGCAATACATATGTTGATTTGGCGAAGTACTCGACTACAATATCATCACTATTGAATTGTTCCCTTCAGGCATCTGTCAATACAATTAGAGCTCTCCGAACTATAATGGATCAGAACTTGGTGGCTGTTTTTGGTTATATGGATCGTGAGTATCTATTTACATCTTCTTGTACTTTACTGCTTTTTAATGTCGCATTTGGAATACATGGACAGACACACGAGTATCTTGATCAAGCTTTAGATATGCTTACAGTTATGAAAACAATGGGTAATATTGCTGCTGGTTTAAGACGTGCGCAATTACTAACCTTAATGTTAAATATGGATTTTCATGGTATTATGAGAGATTTGATCTCCAAGCATAGTGATTCTTTCCAACAAAATGATGAGGAGTTGCTAAACACATTGGAAAAGCATTCCACGAAAGAAGCCACCACCTTATATAATGCAATAAAAGAAACGCTAGAGAAATCATACGAAATTCCAATAACCAAAAAAGATACACAGATTATGGAGCAAAATAAAAACCAGCTTGAACAAATAAATTATGCCGATAATGATGATCTTCAGGAAGTTCTAGATGCGATGGACGACATCGATCAAACTGATAGCAAATTATGGAAAGAAATTTCAGATCAAGCAATGTGGCTTGGTGATACGATGGATCCAGCAGGTGCTGCAGGTATTGAGTTGGAGCTTGGTGATAATCTTCTCATGTTAAAATAATTAAATTTCTGATATCATTGTATTTTATAGCTTTTAATAATAAATAGATATTCTTGTTAGTTTACCAAATTTTTTAATCATGGGGAACCAAAATTTCCATATCAGGAATATATTATTATACCTTGATTTTCCTGAGACTAAAAGGAATGTAAGGATATTACAGTCCTGCACAACACAGTATGATGGGGCTAAGGATGCTATATGCTTTATTGTAATGCAATGTATAAATATGTAATTGTTTACTTACTGTGACATATTCTTTTGAGGATATTGTCCTCATCATAGTTAGTCCATTCTCTCAAACGTTTTTGGGACTGTATAATAGTCGCAAAACCTTCCAGTATTTCCTCGCTAGCAAGTTGCTGCTCTTTTGTCACCAAGTATTGACGCTGATGGTTGGTATTTTTGTCATTTTTTTCGATATTAGCCTTAGCTTCCCGTAGTTTATCATTCAGAATTACGGAGCGCATTTCAAAGGAGGATATTCCAGCAAATCTTGTAATTAAGGAAACTCCACCATTCTCAATTCTTTGCAGTCTGTAAATTATTGAAGATATTAGTCCCTGAATTCTAACAGATAAGCAATTGATGTTTGGCAAACTTAGCAACCAATCTAATACTCCTTTAGATTTAAGTATACCAAGGTCGTGTTTATCAATGATACCTTGCTCCAATGATTCCAATACCCAAACTAATTGTTTGAAGTAGGTCTCATGGTTACTCCCGGATTCTGAGATCTCAATAAAGTTATGAGTTAGTGGGATTTCATTACTTCTAATAAAAGGACTGTCAAGGACCCATCTATAGGCGCTTTCGTATAGAGGATTAGCTGGATCCATCAGTAATGGTATTAACCGGGAAATGAAGTGAAATACAATTTTAGGAAGAGAAGAGTTCTTGCTGCGTGCTTTTGCATGTTCGATACTAAATATTATTTTTTGAAGCAAAAGTTTAAAGATAAAGAGATCACTAGTTTCCTTTATTTCAGATAGGGAGATCAAAAGTTGTTTTAGAATAATATTGGCCACATCAGAAATTGTGCCATCCCATGCTAGACAAGTGATGACTACTTGAAAAAGAGCAGCATCCAGAAATTTTTGAACGTCCAGTCTGTAGGTGTGATTAAAAGATTCTTTTAATTCCGCATGGCTGGCTGCTTGTACCAACTCGTCATTTTGTATGGATATTAGCATTAGTGCGTATGGGTCATAGCAGGATTCTAAAACATTGCGAGGAGTCCGGTTGATTGAATCAAAAAATGAGTCATTGTTGTTTGAATCAATATGCTGTAGCTCTGATCTGATATCATCCGTAAAATTAGGTCTACCAACTTGACCAGCAAACTTGCAAGTGTTCTCGATAAAGTCCTTTCTCAGCGTTACGACAAATCCACCATTTAATTGACTGATCAAATTAATGTCAGAAACAACATCCAATACATCACCTGCATTTTGAATGTAATCCCAGGTTATCACGTCATTGATCCAAGAAGAGCCAGTTTGTGCCTCTGCTGTTTCGATGACATTCAATAAAACTCTATCATGGGCTGCAAGACTTCCTCTATAAAAGGAGACACACTTTCTTAAGGTTAGCGTAGTACAGGTATTTTTTATGTCAGTTGCGCATATACTGTTTATCAAAAGAGCAGTTAAATACTTCGTAATGTAGTTGGCCTTGTTGTCATTTAAAGTGATGTTCTCATTGTTTAGTAATAGTTGAATGACTCTCTGGGAAGCAATTTTTTTTGAGGAGCCCAAAGTAAGTTTGATTAGGTAGTGTAAAATATCGGTATTGCTTATCCATTTGCTTTGTAGTATGACTTCTAATTGAGTGTTCAGAAGTGATGGTGCTACATTTTCCCAAATATTGAAATCTGAGAAGTAGTCATCCGTAGCTTTAATGAGCTCCTTGAAATTGAAATTCATATTCTCTCTCTCAGAAAGATATTTAGTTATGTAAAGCACCAATTTTGTGAGCCATTTTTTCTTCAAAGCATCATCTATCGCCACAATATTTCTAACTAGAAGCACATTAACTGCACGGAATTTATGGTGATATTCTTCTAAGGCAAACTCAGAAACCCTTAAAAGGTTTTCTTGATTTAGGATTTCAGTGTCTTCTACTATTATTTTCAAAAAGTTTTCCATTTCTGAATCTGTGAGATTGTTCAAATTTTTAATACAATAGTCAGCCACCTTATAAACATACTCAGTCGCAATTGGGTTGTTTGTAACATCACGGATATGTAATGCTAAACAAGGTGATGGCGAATTGATAACGCTAATATAACTTTCTATCTTCTTTTCATCGAAATAATTAGACTGGAAAAAAGCTGATAACAATTCAGTTTTGTCAATAACAGCAGCTATCAATTTTGAACTATCATCACATTCCACCCTTCCATCTTTGATGACTGTCACCAGAGATAATGCATTTTCACTTTGTTCGCTCTCTGCAATACACGCTTCAAGCAACTCAAATGATATAGTCGCGTCAGTTTCTGTTGCTAGTTTTCGCACAGCAGTTGTAGGATCGGAAGCTAATATGCTCTTGTCATTGATCTTTTCAAGTTCATAACCATTCAGATATTCAATAATTTTAGGAAATAAAGTAGTAAATGATGATGTGTAGTTGGACTTTGACGAGTTTAAAAGATCTAAGATAAATTTTGAGAAAGCTGGGGACTTGATGTTGTTGCTAATCAACAAATCAAAATACTTCAGCATTGCAAAACTACCTTTTTTCATATCCTCACTAGAGGTACATAAAATTCTTAAAATATTTTCAATATTAGTAATATCTTGAATTTTAAATGATACATCCGTTTGTAAGTAGCCATCTATCATGCTAATAGCATTCATTATAGAATGCTCACAGATTTTGTCGAAAGCAATGTTTGCATCTAATATAATCAATTCTAGATAAAAGAAAAGACTAGCGCAATCGAACTGTGATGTTGGAATACGGGCAGAGCCCTTTGAGAGTTCTTTAACACTTGATAGTGTAATCATTTGAAAGAATGATTGATCGGTCATTTGTTTTAGTATATGATCATTTTCCTTGATGCAATTTTCATTGTTGGAGTAGATATTTATATCGAAATAATCATTGATTTCCCCTGTGAATTCAGGTAATTCCTTTCTTAGAAGTGCCAGAATCCCATCTCTTGACTCACCCACAACCCATAGATTTCTGATAAGTATCATTAGCCAGTTTAAGACTAAATCATAATCAGTTGATTTGTCTACAAATTTCCATTGTTCAGTTAGGGTCACAATAAATGGTGATATCTGGTTGAAATTTGTTGCTTTATCGGAGTATTTATAGGGTGTGTTGATACATCTCATGATAGATGAATCTACTAATGTGGCAATTTTATTTATCTGTTCTCCATTGGAGTCTGTCTTACAGACAGCTTCTAGACTGTTAATTAATGCTGCTATGGGTTTAATTAATCCAGTGCTGAAGATGATTGTATTCTTAATTAGACCATCCAAAAGGGTTTCGACCTTTTTTCTGATGGATAGATCCTTAGTAGCGCCTAGTAAAATCATTGATGTGAAAAGAGATCTTTGGGATTCAGTAGAAGTCCACCACTTAGTTTGAGACCCACAGTAAGGTTGGAATTTCAAAAAGTTATCCAGAATTGCAAATTCTATTTCATTGAAAGATTCCTTTGCTAATATATCCATAAATATATTGGAAGAAGGCAAGTTCAAGGAAAACAAGTTTGGGAATAATTCAGCATACTCGCGTAATATCATGGTTAATGTTAGTAGTAATATGAGTTTTTTTGGAGAGTTCGAGTACACTTGGTTTAGTGCATTTGATATGACAGCCATTTCGGGGATCCTGGACAAGAACAATGAGCTTAGTTCTAACTTCTTTGATGACCAGCCCTTCATTTCATATAGATCAAACACTTTTCTTAGTTTTTGGAATGAAAATACAAGAAGTTGTGCTCCCATCATCTTAACTAAATAGTTATCGTATTGAAGAGTTTTTGTACTAGACCCTTTCGAAAGTGGGGCTGGAATGATGCTCTCAATTACAATAGTAGCATCGGGAACCTCATCAGTTTCGACTACAGTCATAAATTTCGGTATATCTAAACGTATGATTTTTCCATATAACAACGTCAAACCAGACCAGTAGGATGTGATATTAGGATCATGGTTTCCTAATGAGAGCAAGTAATGAGAATATGGAGCTACCAATTCAGGAACATTTTTTAAAATGCTTACCACAGTATTAGTCTGCATAACATCGTCCCAGGGCTTGAATATTTTCAATAGGTTGAATAATAATTTGTTATATATGGTAAAGTTCCTTTGGTTTATTGTAATCGTAACACCTTTTTGATCATTATTATATGGAGAAGTTTTGAACCATACGCAATCATCTGTGAATGCAACTGAGTGCACTGGATCTGAACCATAAATTTTGAAGAATTCGTTGACTTTCTTTTTCAGAGTTTTGTCGCCAGCATAGTATAGAGTGTGCAGCTTCATGAGAACCATTTCGTTCAAGACTTTCGTTTTAGTCATCTTCTTGAAACTTGGCTCTAATAATATTGAGTTGATAAACAATGTGATTGTCTGTAAGAGTATTTCGTGGCTATCGGCCTTGTCCATAAACTTAAACCACGCACTAAGAATTTTATAATTGTCCATTAGAATATCCTTTCTTATGATAGTTGGAGTCTTTGCGATCAGTTCAATGAAAAAGCTGATGAAGTATTCTCTATAAGATGGAGCATCTGTTGGTTCATTTAATTCTGCTTTAGAAGGCGTTAAAATTTTAGGAATTATAGATAATTTGAGATCAAAGTAACTTAAAAAGTCTTGAAGATGCTTGCCTTCACCGAAGTGTATAATTTGTTTCATCAGTTTTAGAGTAGGAATTGTGTTACCTCTTCTCATTGAACTCAACCCTCTATACATTACCTTCGCATATTGCTCTAAGATCAACTTAATCAGAGCAGAACCATGGATTTCAACGCTGGTATCACGTCCCAGCACCACTAATGTCTTAAAAAGCAGGTTTGTCAACTTACCAAACCTAACATGGTTATTAACTTGCGCGAAATATGACCAACTTTGAACAACCTGATTCAAAAACCCACGCTCACATAAAAGGATCAGATCACTATAGTTATAACTCTCAGCTTGTGGGAATAATTCATCTACTACTTCCCTCAGTCTGTTTTCAGAGGTGCTGTTCTCCATGACATTGTCTGCCTTAAAGGACTTGCCCCTTTGCTCATTGGTAGACATATTCTTCTGTCTCTTGTCAATGCTTGCTGACCGCTTTCACAATAAATACAGCAATCGTTACAAATACAGTGACCTATTTTAAAACTATTGTCTCATAACTAAGATTATGCGATGAGCTTTCGAAAGCTCATCGCAAATTTTCTGATTTTTTTTCAAAATGCGTCCGGATGCGGTAGTTGGCTAAGAATACTCCGTACAAGGATGTCATGCTGGGCAGCAAGATGATAATGAGTGTGATGGGAGGCATCATTGATATTACAGACTGGTCTGAATGTCATATGTGTATGTCTTTGCTTTGCGATAGCGGTACAGAAAGGTACAGGTATATCAGTTACTTAGTGTATTTGATTTGGGGGGAAATTACTTATGTGTATAAAATGCAGAAAGAAACTAATTGGGGTTAATCTTGTTGAATTAAATAAAAAGTAGAGAGGAAAAGAAAAGAATGGAAATTGTAGAATAGATTTTAATCTTTTAGGATAGGATTGTTGTCTAAGCTTGGACGTCGAAAACTAGAGACACACCTTCATCACCAGCAGTTATTAGGCGCTTGTCACCGCCCATTTCTGTTATTATGAAATCTAGTACACCCATGTTGTGACCTAAAAAGGTGAATTTCTCTTGGCCAGTTCTTGAGTCGTACTCGTAAACCTTACCGTTGATGCAAGAAACAAATAAGTTGTCTCTAGAGTCAAAGACTATCTTTGTGACAGAGTCTTCTAGGACAAACTTCCTCCTTACTCTCCACATGTTGGTGTCATAGAGCAGCACCTCACCACCGACAAGACCCAGAGCCATCAATGGGAAACCCTTAGCCCATGCGATACTTTCGATTGATGAATCAAGTTCTTCCTGGTCTGGCTTTAATTCTATCACACCGGACAAGTGTAATACTGCACCGTTGTTGTTACAATTTATTATAGCTATCACACCATTGTTGGAACCACAGGCCAAAATACCACCATTACCTTTAGTCATTTCCACAGGCGCAACTGATAGAGAAATCCAAGGACATTCCATACCTTTCAGCTCAGGTTGAGCGATCTTGAAGTTTACTTGGCCGGTGTAACAGTTCCAACTTACAATACTGCTATCAAGAGAGCATGTGACCAAGTCCAAAGTACCTAGTTCTTCACTCTTTTCAATATTGATAAACTCACCCATTGTACACTCACTTTGATGAGAGAACCCACTCATCAGTTGTTCAACGGTGGCGGAAGCACCTTCACCGTTAATTTGATAGCACCAAACAGAGCCGTCGGTGGCACCTAATGCAAAAGCACCGCTGACCTTAGGGTGAACCTTCAGCCATATGATCTCTTCGACTTCTTGCAACTCTGACACTAGTTTCCATTGAGCACCGCCTTTCACAGAAGCATGTACTAATAACTTACCAGTCATGTCTGCAGACACCAAAAACTTTCCATCTGGAGTAAAGTGAGCCGCTATAACTGACTCAGTATGGCCACTCAAGGTACCAGCAAACTTAGGTGGTTGTGAGTGAGAGGTCCATAGATGGATTACATTGTCTGCGCCACCGGACGCCACCAGCGGCAGGCTGGGATGGTGCGCCACTACAAACACAGAGTCAGTGTGCTTGTCAAAATACGTACGCGAGTTGTTGGACAGATCAACCTCAATAGTCTCCTCAACTTCACCGCCTTCCATAGCTTCATCCATACCGTCATCTTCCTCGATCGGCTCACCACCTTCAACTTCAATCACTTGGTCAACCTCATCGTTGCCAATAAACTCATCCTCGGGACTCCCTTCACGTTCCATCTTTTGGTTCTATTCCTAAGTCTTGCCACCATTCAGCAGAATGTCTACAAGCATGAGTAGCTGGAGCTCATCGCATCTCTTTTATATATTTTCTAAAATTTTTCAAAATTCGCTGTTCTCCTGGGGCTTCCCAAAATTTTTCACAAATTTTGCATCAAGAGGTCCTTCAACTGTTATAAAAGGGCATGTCAACAGCAACAACCTCAACCACGCTTTACAAATCAGAGGTAACCAGGTTTATCTGTGATAAGTAGGTAACGATTCGGTTTGTTACAGTTAGGCAGAGGAGTCCCGTTGTTTTGATAAAAACTATTCGCAGAGGTCTGAAATAAATATGAGTGGACAGATGTTCTGGGGCAAGAAAGAGGATGGCAAGAGGAAAAGGAGTTTCCAGGAGTCCTACGAGACGCCCAAGGTGCAGAAGTGTGTGCGGAAGAGGAGACCTGCGTTGAATGTGCAAGGGCAGCCATTGCCACCGCAGAGGAGTTTGGAGATGATGAGCAAGGACCAGCTTATGTCTGTTCTGATGGAGGTTATGAGACAGCACCCTGAAGTTGGAAGTACTTTCCAGGCTAAAGTGAGCAGTTACCAGTTTGCGTCTGAGAAATACCAACAGTTGTTGAAGGGCAAAGTTGAACAGTTGTACAGCAATATCCCTTACAACAGATCTTACGATAACACAAATCTGGACGATTACGCATTTGTGCGAATGAAACCGTACATTACGGAGTTGCTTAATTGCTTGGTTGATTGCGCTCTGGATAATCTTCCCCCAAGGAAGTCAGATCTACATGAATCCCTAAAATTCCTAGAGTCATGCACACAACTGGTATTGGACCTACCGCGGTTTGAGTCCGGAAGCAATAATTATTACTATGATAAATGTCTGGAACAAATATCACACTTATGGTGCAGCCTCATTGAGCAAATTTCAAAGGACATACATATGGTGATGAACACAAATATGGAAGAGTGGATAACTAAACTAAATGCTTACAACGAAAGGTCTAATGGATTATTGACATCGGCTGTGACGCTATTCAAATCGTTGGCCTCAGATGGGGACTTGCTTGGAGACCAACAAAATGAAATGGAAAGCCCCGCATATGTGGCAGGTCCAGGTTTACTGCTAGAATCAAACCCTAGTTATCTGATGCATAACAAATACTCTATGTGACTACATGGAAGAATAAGTAAGAGTCTTTCCTTTTAATATTATTTCGATACTCAATTTACGGCTATGAATCTCGGTTTCATTGTTTTCTCTTATTCATAATTATTGCATTAGTACTTCAAAAATTATACGGCACTTTACTACGAAACATTCATGTATTACATTCATTACAGTTATTTGTATTCCTATATCGGATATTCCATATAAATTGTTGATACTTTATTACTAACACTTTTCATTTCAAACTAGCTATAATAGCAGAGCAAACATCAAATAAATAATAACTTTATAATTAGAAAACTAAATATAAAAAATAACTCCCTACCATTAGTTGTTCTAAATTTAATACTGAAAAGTATTGAATTGATAAGTAATATTACAATATTGGTCTACATATATATGACCTATATAGTCAAAAAAAAAAAAAAAACTACATTTAATTAAGAGATGAAGCCAACCCTCTGAGCAATCGGGTACTTTCAATTTGTTTCTTTTCATTCTTGGCAGTGTCATAATATGCCCGGCGCAGCTTATCCAATTTTATCCTGCTTAATTCCAACAGTGTCTTTGATGTTGAGTCGAGTAAATGAGCATTCATACTCATAGCCTTTAATCTATCCTCAAGTTCCTTTACTGGGTTAGCATTTGTAATTGTTTGCTCCGGGGTTGTGTTATCCGGTTTGACATCTTTTATAAGTTGCCATTCTTTCTGTGGATCATGTGAATCTAAGGTATTAGCCCATTCATTTATATCATTCTCTAATATATCAATTTTCTGCTTCAGCATAATTAGATTTTTCTCGTTTTCCACATTTTTGGTATTTGGTAGCTTTTTATGTGGCGTTTGGATTTTTCTTTTCCTTGTACTTTGTCTGTTATTCTTCTTGTTGTTCCGATATTCTAACTCTGGTCTAGTAGGTTGGATACCTAGTGTAATATCAAATTCGTCATCATATAGTGTCAAATTTTGTCTGGCAGAAGTATGGCGTGTATTACCATCATTATGGTCATCGAAAAGGGCATTCAGTTCAGTATCATTTCCATTGCCGCTGTAATCGTCTTCTTCTTCTTCCTCCTCAGCTTCCCAATCAATGTCTAAAGTTCCTTTCTTTAAATCGTGGACAAAACTCTTTATAATATTCATGGTTATTTTTTTGGGATCGCCGTATGAACCATTCTCCTCAAGAGTTTGACTCTGTGTCTTCTTGCGATCAGCCTCTTGTATCCTTGTATATGTCCTATCACAACACCAGTTAAATAACTGCCTTAGTTGTAAACTTTTTCCAAAGGACAAATCACCTACGTGCTTATAAAACTCTTGCTCGGGCACTTCTTTATGTGGTGAAACAATAACGTGCCTATCTACACCAGTGGAAAGCATTGATAATCTTCTGCCTCGTTGTGATAAAGATAACCGCTTATTTCTTGCTCTCTCGTTCAAAGATGATTTTAAAGCCGCCTCGTTATCTATCACTTTTATAAGTTTGTCTCGCGGTATACTACCACTATCGGTCACATATTCCAAAGGCACCAGATACTTCACTGAGCTATTGCCTTCAACCTGCAAAGAGGTATTGATGCCATTTATATGTGCTCTATTGTCAACTTCTGGAACCTGTTGACTACTACTAGCAGTGCCATCTCGTAACGAGTTCCGTGACGAGTTGAAGTGATCCATCCTTCTGGCGCTCTTTATCTCATGTAAACTGTCTAATCGCTCGCCCAGTGTTGGTACACCCAGGTTACTGTGTCTGCGAAACTCAAATCCTTCGTCATCTCCATCGGTCTCACCAGCATGCAGACCATTATCCTTGTCCCCCATGGGGAGTGTCTCCATATGAACTGTATGGTATGACATATCCTCAGCAAAATATGAATGCTGCCTCGATCGCCTACAGTTTAACGTATTCTCCCAAACAGCCTCTTAGCGTGATATCAAACTATTAAGCACCGTCTCTATAGGTTTACTGAAGTGCTGCTAATCTAACTTCTGAAGTTAATTAGTATTGTAGTTTACTTTCTGATTGTTTGTTTTTTCGCGCACTAGCCAAAGGCCGAGGAGATGTTCAAGAAGCTGAAAATGGGCGATGAGCTTGCGATCACACAGTTTTTGAAATCTAATGTTAATCATTATTTTAATCCTATTATTACACATGCTGGTTATTATATAAAAATGCTGGTATATTTATTACTTACCGGTACTACCGAAGCCACCAGCACCACGCTGGCTGTCCTCTAGAGATTCGACGACAACTACCTCGGCATCGTCGACAATCTTCTCTAAGATAAGTTGAGCGACACGGTCGCCTCTCTTGATTTCAAAATCCTTTTGTGAGTGATTGAATAGTATAATCTTCACTTCACCAGTGTAGTCTCTGTCTACAACACCAGCACCGGTCTGGATACCGTGCTTGACCGCTAGACCTGATCTTGGAGCAATTCTGCCGTATGTACCTTCTGGGACAGTGAAGGATATGTCAGTTGGAACCATACCTTGGCCCATGGCTGGAATCACATAGTCTGCCGAGGCGTAAATATCGTATCCTGCGGCATACACAGAACCCTTAGTTGGAGCAATACCGTGTTCGGAGCGTAGTTGCACTTTTAGAACGTTGCCAGACATTATCGATGTTTTAATTGTAATGAATTATCTCTTGAGAGGTGAGCACAGATCAATCTTCTACCAAGCTGTTAATTTAAACTGGAGAACAAAAGCCAATGCTTTACCTTCTTTAAATACTCTTGAGCTCATCGATTCCTGCGCAACGCGAAAATATTGAATGTGAGTGACACGAGGCATTGTCGATTGCATAATCTTACCACCGGGTAATTAACAAACGAGGTTACATTTCGTAACATAACGACGCACCCTAGCTATTAACCAGAACGTAAGAGAGTGATTAGCCTAAGAATAACTTCATTCTTCCAAAATTTATTGGCATCAACTGTTTAATATAGCATTTTGAAAATTAACTTTATATTCTATTAGGTGGCTAAAATTTCCTTACATTCTCATTCAATTAACTAAGCGCAAGTGGTTTAGTGGTAAAATCCAACGTTGCCATCGTTGGGCCCCCGGTTCGATTCCGGGCTTGCGCATTTCTTTTTATTTTTAGCTCGATTATCATTTAGACTTCATAGTTTGTCTAGGCATTTCATTCGATATTTCCAAGTAATAATGTCATTGTATGAAAAAATAACTGTCATTTCTATATATGCTCTTTGCTAACTCTGGAAACATAAAATATGATTAGAGTCATTAATACATAAAATAGTAAAAAAAAGATAGAAAAGCACATTCTATAAGTCGTTACATGAAATTCTAATCAGCTACTGCTTGTCCCATCCAAGTTGCAAAGCATCGTTGTAGTTTGGATAGTCAATATAACCTTCTGCGGTGGGTGTATAGAAGGTTGGTCTGTCTTGTTCATTTAATGGCAGACCATTTTCTAAACGGTCAATGATGTCAGGGTTGGAGATGAAATATCTACCGTAAGCAATCAAGGTTCTAGGATCCTTGACTTGTTCTTTAACCAATTCTGGATGTAGTGCATAGTTACCAGCTCTGATGATGGGACCCTTCCAGATGGAGTATGCAAAATCATTTGTACCTTCCTTATATTCGCCTTGGTCTTCAACCAACATCAAATCAGTGACACTTGGTTCGACAAGGTGAATGTACGCAAGTCTTTTGCCTGCAATTCCTCTCTTCTCTAGTTCACCAATTAAGTAAGCGTAGTGAGCAACAATAGATGGTTCAAAACCGCCACTCATGTTACCAAACAAACCATATGGTGATAATCTGATACCAGTTCTCTCAGCACCGATAGCATCCACGACAGCGTCAACCACTTCAAGAGCAAATCTACATCTATTTTCAATAGAACCACCGTATTCGTCAGTTCTTCTGTTTGATTTTGGGTCAATGAATTGGTTCAACAGATAACCGTTTGCACTATGGATTTCAACACCATCAGCTCCGGATTCAACCGAGTTCTTAGCGGCCTTGACATAGTCCTTGATGTATTGCTTGATGTCTTCCTTTGTCAGTTCATGTTGAGCAATGTTGTTTTCTTTAGCAACTTCCTTCTGCTTGTCACTCATATATAGGTCAGCAGAAGGAGCATCCAATCTCAAACCATCTCTAGCCATGTTATTTGGGAATGCTTGTCTTCCCAAAGCCCACATTTGAACCCATACAAATGACTTGTTATCATGGATGGCTTTAAAAATCTTCTTCCATTGTTCCATTTGTTCCTCAGTCCAAATACCTGGGGCAGCATCGTATCCACCAGCTTGAGCTGAAATGAAAGTAGCCTCCGTGATAATCATAGTACCAGGCCTTTGTGATCTTTGTCTGTAGTATTCTTCTGTCCAGTTCTTGTTTGGCACATTTCCCTGGGGATCAGCCCTGAATCTGGACAATGGTGCCATAGCAACACGTTGTAACACCTCAGTGTTACCAACCTTCAATGGCTTAAATAAATTGGTGTCCTTTAGAGCAACTGGTGTAAAATCGTGTTTGAAAGGCATTTTGGAATTCTTGGTGTTATTATGGATGGATTCCTAGTACATAATTGACTAATATTTTATCACATGAGTTTTCTCTCCTTCATGCTCCCTGCTATTTATACCTTGCATGGCAATTGGCCTATATCATCACAATGGCATTGAAGTAATCGATGGAGACAGCTATTCCATACACTGAATTTAAGGTTTCCCTGATGCAACACCCCCACACGTATATAATCCAAATATGCATCTCTAAGAATTTACTGCACGAGAGCTTAAACTGCAGGTAGATTTACAGTTTTTTCCCCATTCATTGCTGAAACGGTCCCCACATTTACAGAAGAACTGCGTAGGGACCCTTCGAGCCTTACGTAAGTTTTCGAGTTACTTTCTGAACGGAACCGTTCAGTTCAAATATTGAGAGATATAATATTACAATGGGGGCGTGCCGCAAGGTACTGAGAATATATTTGGTTAACGAGTTGCGGGTTTTAAAAACAATTATTTACTGTTGTTAAGTGCAGTCAAAAAAATCGACTCAATAGCCACGTTTTTAAGCACTTAGGTAAGGGTAATTACAAATTCTGTATATCGGCACCGCAACTATACGATGCTATTAGCTAATTATTTTATTTATCAGCTATCTCATAGTTCGCTGTGAACAAATAGATAATACGGTTACTAAATTTTGATACTCAATCTATATCTGTAATGCTGTTCAAAATTGTTTACCATAAAGAGTGGATACAACTGTTCCAAACGATTGCTACTTTGGTAAGACATCCCAACCTAAACATAAACTTCTAAACAACATTATAAGATCTGAAAACATAAAAAAGCTAACAATACAGCTTTGAAACATTCTATTAACTATAGTTTTACTGTAAAATAAACGGTTTGAGTAGGTCTTAGTTATTCTATATACATAATATGTTAAAATAAAATTGGAATTCTGGGGTCAATAACAAAACCGCAAAAATTAATTGATAAGTATGAATAGTTACTATTCCGATATAGTGTAACGGCTATCACATCACGCTTTCACCGTGGAGACCGGGGTTCGACTCCCCGTATCGGAGTGAATTAGCCAAAATATCCAATTTATTAATTTTTTTTGCTTATCGGAAAAATGTTACTACTAGCATTTCATAGCCAAGATTGATAACAATGGGTGGAATTCGGAAAAATAGAGAGAATGTGTCAAAAGAAATAGAAGCAGAGAGTATCGACCTAGGGTCACAAGTATGGAATCAGCACCACAGTGAGTGCTGGGATAATTATATATTATTTTTTTATATGCGCATTTGTATAAGTTATATATAAAACAATGCCATCAATAACGGAATTCTTGTACATCATATATTTCTACCAATAAGCTAGCTGTGAAGAGACTTCCCAGGAGAATTGCGATAATATGGACCGTATAACTATTAAAGATGGTCAATTTTACGACTCTAGAGGTAGAGTTATTCAATTGAGAGGTGTTAACTTTGATCCTAGTGTTAAGACGCCTTACGGAATCAGGTCTGCTGATAGGATTGACTTTGAGACTGTGGATGACGTAAGCTTTGTAGGCCATCCTGTGCCTCTTCCTGAGGTTGAAGATCACATTAACAGGCTCAAATCTCTGGGTTTTAACATGATAAGGTTCCCCATTACTTGGGAGTCATTAGAACACAAAGGTCCTAGAGAGTACGATTACCAGTACATGGATTACTTGATAAACGTCTTATCAAAAATCGAAGAGATTGGCGGAATCTATGTTTATCTCGATCCGCATCAAGATGTTTGGAGTAGGGCTAGTGGCGGTTCAGGTGCGCCGATTTGGACGTTGTACAGTGCTGGATTCAATCCTTCAAGGTTTTACGAAACACATGCTGCAATCTTACACTCTGATTATGTCAATCAGCATAGCAAAGAAGAGTTTGTTGAAAACCCATACCCTAAAATGTTATGGACTACAAACTACTACAAATTAGCATGTCAAACTATGTTTACTTTATTTTTTGCCGGCAATATATTTGCTCCAAAATGTGAAATCAATGGACAGAACTTACAATCGTACTTACAGGACCATTTTATCGATGCCTTCATTGAACTTTACGAGCGTATTATTGAAAAAGCTCCGCATCTCATACAGAATAACTGTGTGATAGGTATCGAAACGATTAATGAACCAAATGAAGGTTTAATTGGAACACCTGATATTGGCGAAGTTCCCGAATCAAGACTTTTAAGATTGGGTGGCACACCTTCTGCCTTTCAAAGTTTTATCCTTGGCGAAGGGTACGAGACAGAAGTAGATATGTATAAGATAACATCATTTGGCCCTAAAAAATATGGAAAGAGAGTACTAAACCAAAAACATGAAAATTGCTGGTTAACGGGTGAAGAAAGAGATAGGATAGATAAACTATATGGCTGGCACAGAAATGATGAATGGAAGGCACATACATGCATATGGAGATTGCACGAGGTTTGGGAAATAGATCATGAGTCAGGTAATCCAAAGATATTAAAGCCTAAATATTTTTGTGAGCAAGATGATATCCCCAAAACCATTGATGATAGATATTTTATCGAGGTGTTCTTCAGAGATTATTATATTAACTTTTTCAAAAAAATTAGAAAACTGTCTCAGGAATTGATAGTCATACTTCAAGCTCCGGTATTCAGAATGCCGCCAAGTATTAAGGGAACTAATTTAGTTGATGACAGAGTAGCATGCGCGGGCCACTTTTATGATGGCTATACAATAATGTTTAAAAAATGGTCTGGCTTATTCACCATAGATACTTATGGTATGGTCTGCAAAAAATATTCTAATCCAGTCTCTTCTTTGGCTTTAGGCACTAATAATGTTAAGAATTGTATCAAACAACAATTATATGAAATGCAAATAGATGCTCAAAAGAATTTAGGATTAATTCCAATGATATTTACCGAAATTGGTGCTCCCTATGATCTAGATGACAAGAAAGCGTATTCAACAGGTGATTATACCTCACAAATAAGTGCAATAGATGCTATAGGACACGCTTTAGAAGGAAACAATTTTTCTTTCAGCATGTGGTGCTACAACCATGAAAATAACACTAAATGGGGAGATAATTGGAATAATGAAGACTTTTCAGTTTGGTCCAATGAAAAACATAAAAAAGACAATATTGAGGTTAAAATACTTTCTGGAAATATGCCCAATAGCGTAAAATTAATGAAGGAGACAGAAGCAATCAGATTCGGATTACCCGTTGATAAACTTGATCTTTGTGGATTCAGAGCGTTAGATTCACTTTTAAGACCTTTCCCAATTTCTATTGATGGTGAATTTTTGACCGCTGAATTCAACCATAAGAAAAAGACATACCATCTCGAGATTAAAACAAAGAACATTAATAATGAAACAAAGATTTATGTTCCTAGATATCACTTCGAGCTGGAGTGCTGTGTGATATCAACAACTTCTGGGGAAATTCATTACGATCCCGATCATCAAATTATTGCGTGGAAATCCGCTTCAGTTGGCAAAAATACCCTACGCATTTCGAAAAGAAATAAAAGTGCGTGTGTTATATGCTAGATGTAACTATATTCGTAAAATTCTAAATACTTTCAAAAGTCAAGTGATTTAACATCCTCTTCTCTTTCTCTTTTTACTGAACCTAATTCATGCTTGAGCAATTGTGACACATAGCTTTGGAAATAATCCAAAAACGGTTGTAAAGAAGTCTCAGAGACATTGTTATTGCTTTTTTCCATTTCATTTTGTAAAACAATTAACTTTGGAGCTTTTTCTGGGGTGAAATTATCTACGATTGGAACACATACATTACCAGTGGCCGGATGAATACAAAAAGGCGCCTTTAGTAAATGGATAGTTTGTTTTGTAACTTCCACATCTAGCTTTGGATACAATGTGGTTAGAACAAGGTCCTCTTTAGCCTCCCTCAGCCTATTATTCATTATTTCTTTTTGTCTTTTATTCGTTATATTGAGGTTTGAAGCTATTGTATCTATATCACCCCATTTAGCTTTACTTGACCTATTTGGATTCTCTGTCCAGTATTTTCGAAGTGCTTCAATAACCGGTTTTTCTGTAAATGCTGGAAGCAATGTTTTGATAGCGTGCTGATCATCTCTCCATGGATCTTGTTCCTCTAAAATAATATCGACGAAGTGCCCTTTTAAAATCTGCAAGGACCTACTTAGATGTGGGTGGTATGGCCTCTTCAAAGACAGAGGTTTGTCATAATTCCTATCTCTTACAACGTTCAAGTAGTCTAAAACATTACGTCTTTGTATGTCATTCAATGCTCTTGCACGCTTATCACTGACCCAACAATGCGCACCACGTCTACCGGAAAACACCCACACAAAGTCATTATATCCAAAATCTTCCTTTAATGCAACATTAATAATCTCCATTGCAAGTGATATAAATCTCCAACACTTGTAGCACACTTGAGCTCCTGAACAACATGTTCTGAAAGTATCGTAGTCATCCATATCGATATCGAATACAAGTTCCTTCTCTAATGGCACCATCTCACTTTTCAGCAGCGAATCACGCTCCTTTGGTGGTTTATTATAGATAGCACCAATTTCAAATCTGTCGGGATTAGACTTTTCAATTGCCTCCTTGAACTCCTGCACGTCACCATAGGAATTATATCTTTTGTAAGCACCGGACCTAAAAGCCATCGCAAACTCCCGATTTATAATGTCGCGGCTGGGTTTCTGCGAGTGATTCACCCATTGAAATATTTGCTTAAATGGATAGAGATACTGGTAGTAATACTGCATATCCATGGAACTTGGCCCATTGGGCTTTATAGTCTCAGTCATATCGCGCTCTTTTTTTTTCTTTCAGTTTTCAGTTTTAGCGTGTATTGTCCTCCAGCAAACAAAATCCACAGATCAGCTATAACAGACTAACAGTCTAATGGATAGCTATGATACTGTAATACTGTTATGATTCTATACTCTTAGCGCCAATTGGTGTATTTGCTCGATATAATTTTGAACTAGTTTCGTGTTCTGATTTTTTTGAAGCTTCAGGTCAAGAAATCGCCAATTTCGTGGAATTTTTGGCAGACCTGAAAATGACGAAAAATGATAAAAAGTTTCATCTCATTGGGATAGATGATAGTACTAGAAGTGCAGTAATGACGGGTATTAGATAATGCAAAGGCATATAAGTAAACGTTAATGGCTACTAAGAAGAGAAGTCGAAGTGATAAGAATGGTGGCAAGAAGAGGGCTACTGACGCTACGACCAGGCGAAAACAAACCAAGACGACCCCAAAGAACACTTTGTACATCAGGAATCTCAACGAGAAGATAAATACCAAGCGACTAAGGCATGGTCTATTTATGCTATTTTCGATATATGGTGAAGTCTTAAAGGTTACAATAAACTTCAAGGCATTACGAGCCCAAGCGTTTATTACACTGCGATCGGTTGAAGAAGCATCGCTGGCGAAAGCCGCATTGGAAGGTGAAGTGTTTTTCAATAAACCTTTGTCTATTGAATTCAGTAAAGCGAATACCAAAGATCTAGAATGATACAACAGCCTTCTGAGCAATTAACGACACCAAATGTATAATAAGAAAAGTTTCAATTAATTTTTGGATTGGTTATTATCATAGGTAAAATACACCGATATTTATGAGTCATAAATCTCAATAACATCTTTCAGCTGGACTGTAAGTATAATAGACAATTACAAACATATATCAAACAGAAATCGAATCGCAAACAGAGAACTTGCCTAGCAACAAATATTAGGCAATACATACTAAATATTAAATAAACAAGAATTATCTTTGAATGCAATAACGTTAATGTTTAATATTAATTGCTTTTCATATCGGCGTACAAATACTACCAGATATATGGATTTACCAACAATAAGCTTCATAGTAGACCCAAGAACCTGGTAATACTAATCACGTGCTTTAATAATGCTACACATAGTAGCAAGAATTTTAACCCTAACATGAATAGTTACTATTCCGATATAGTGTAACGGCTATCACATCACGCTTTCACCGTGGAGACCGGGGTTCGACTCCCCGTATCGGAGTGAATTAGCCAAAATATCCAATTTGTTAATTTTTTTGCTATTTTTTGTCAAGTTATTTTTAACTGGCCATATCTCTCTTGATCAAGTAATTAATGAATGTACCTGTGCCATAAGAAGTTCCGATTCCATCAATAAATTTTCTATGTTAAGCAAACGAGTCAAAACGTCTTTCAAATTTAAATTATACTATTATGGTTACATCATAACCAGGCGGGTGCTAATTAATAAATTTGAGTAAAATAAATATCTTCTTAGGAGCCTTACTATGCCTCCGCATTGTTTTCCAGTCTATACAATAGATATTTATAGATAAAACTTCATCTTGACAAATCTGTAAAAGTCCATATAGTATCACTTTCCCAACAGACAACCAACAATCAGTTAAGCGCAAGTGGTTTAGTGGTAAAATCCAACGTTGCCATCGTTGGGCCCCCGGTTCGATTCCGGGCTTGCGCATTTCTTTTTTTTTAAAGTAAACGTAGGCCTTCGTTTGTATACTCTGTAACAGTAAGCCTTTTGTGTTTAAGTTGCTAAGATAATACAATATAATGTCAGATTCTGTAGTGTTGGATTCAATTTTCAATGATTTTCAAGTCAAATGAAAGTGAGAATACGGAAAAACATATTTTTATCATTAAAGGATTTATACTTAAGTACAAATAAGGTCATTAAATAAAGATGGGGTCGTTGAAATTTAATCACAAACTTCAAAAACAAAAGCGGATTATTATCCAAACAGTTATTTTTTTTGGTTTGTTATTATAAATTATTTCTTTTCGAACTTGAACGATGTGCTTGTATCAGGACTAGTTTTGAAACATACACTTCAAAGAAGTGAAAAATAAGAATGTATGGTCATTATGTCTGTATGATTACAACAGTGTTAGGAACTGTACAGGTATTACTGCTGTCATGGCAAATGAAGAAGATTGAAAGATGCATTATTGGTGAATGTTTTAACAGGCTTGTGCCTGAAGCAGAGAAAGTAAGGCTTTAGTTACCGATGGTAAATTAGAATCCTGCCTTCTTGTATTCCTTGTAAGTCATTTCGTAAATTGGTTTTTGAGCAACACGCGAACCAATCTTAGAGAAGATGTTAATGTCGGCTCTAGTAAAACCTTTAGAGAAAGCACATACTGCAGTATTTTTCTTTCTAGAACAAGAAGTACAAGGTTGGAAGTAGATTATCTTATCCAGATGCTTGATAATCTTAGCGTCTGGTTCCCTGCTTTCAATCTTTGACATTAAATCTTTAGAAATGTAAGCAAATGTGCTGCTTTGACTGTACACTTCTTGGCCTAGCTGGGTTTCGATCTCATGCTTGGTTAGCTCATGGTGTAGGCTTTGACCAAACATGTGAAGGACAGCTTCGTCTTGGCAAAGAATGTCTATCTTAGCGTCACATTTAATTTTCTTGGAGCGGCATTTGTCACAACTAGGGCCAATTCTTTGCCTCTTACCTGCATTGTTGGCCACTAGATCGGATGTAGACTTGATATTACTTGCCATAGTATTGAATGCCGACACAAAAGGGGAAGATTTCTTTGGCGGTACAGAAACCGGTTTTTGGATCACACCAAGTTTTGGGGAGGGTAGTTTCTGTTTTGGAGAGGCAAGGTTTAGTATAGCTTTCTTAGACTTCGATACCTTGAAGGCCCTACTTTCGAATTTGCTCAATGTGGCACCGATGTTAGCGGACCCAATAACCTCACCAGGTGTGGTTGGGGAATGTGTGGTGTACGTGCTTGTGAATGATGGCAAAGTGCTTAAAGTTGGAACATCTAGCATTTGTGTAGGCTTTGGCAAAGATGATACGGGACTCAATGTCGCAGCAGCAAAAGCAGGATTATAATAGTAATGGTCATCTGTTCTAGCCTTCTTCAGTTCTAGGTTAACATGCTGACTACTTAAAAATAAATCAGTAGAGGATACCGATGATGCAGCAGAGGAAGTGGAATCTATGCGGCTCAATGTAGTGGAGCTGCTATTACTGCGAGAGCTTGGTACACTACTCAACGAATCACCAAAGGAAGCCCTTGACGATGATAGATTGGGTAGTAGCAGTGGTGGGAGAGATGTATCTCTATTCAAAACAGTTATACTTGTAGCCATTTCGTTAATTTTTAGTTTATGCTTTTTTCTTAATTCAATTCCTTCTTCTATGAAAAAATAGAAAAGAAGTTAAAACAATAGAATATTTCCTTACCTTTAAATTTTAAGTTCCGGAATGAAGAATACAGTTAAAGCAGGAATAAAAATAAGTTAATCAGTATTACTTAAACTGCAGTTCGAGGAATCTCATGATAAACCTTGTTACTTATATATAAATTTTTTTTTTTCAGGTGGTAAAATTCCTCATTTCAATACCAAATGGTTTCTCCAGATGGTTTGATTATTTTCCTGTCGTTGTCGTTTCTCTACATGATTGCTCTTCGACCCACTACTACATCCCCCTCTCCCTCCAAATAGTAGAGAAACCCCAGAAATAAAAATTCAAATAGGTAAAAGTGCGAGAGAGTAGAAATCCGCTCTGATTCCTTATCATTCAAATTTCCATATTGTTTTGCAACAATTGATACGTGCTATTCTCCTTGCTATAGCTTTTTCTTTTTCTCCTTCCCACTTCTTTTCTTTTGCTATTGATGTTTTCTTGCTAGTTCCATTTAGGAAATGAGCCAAAGTACATAATCCTTCTCCCTTTGTTCTAATCGCACACAGGACAACGTCTTCCGCATCTTGCCATTCTATAAACTCCCCTCTTCCACTGTACCAATTGCCAGCTTCCTTCCCCTCTGTAGTCTGCGCTTCGTTACTGTCACAAATATTTATTGCGGGATGATTATGAGACGATGAAAGTTGGAAGGAAACAGCAAATCTCCAGCTGAGTAGCAAGAATTATGATGGAGGGGCAAAACATTAGTGCTAGAAACAGCAGTGCGACAGCAATATATTATGGTAAAATAGAAGACAAAGGGTCCAAAAAGAAGCAGAACGAAAGTTTTTCCTTCCTCGACCTGGAACCAGTTGGGCCCTACTTCCATTTCACACACAGATCACGCTGGAGAAGGAGGGGAAGGGAGGGTGGAAGTTTCAAAAAGACTCATAACACACACACACACACAAAAAAAAAGAAAGAAATTGATGAAGAGGACTCCATTCTGTACAGTGAAGTCTGTGCCACATGTAAGAGAAAACACCAGAACCTAATCTGAGCAAGATTTCTGTACTCAAGGAAATAAAAAATTGGAGTTTTTCCAGAGATGTAATTGCAGTAAGGGCACATACTAAAACAAAAAATTCCGAGATTACTTTACTATAGCACCTTCTGTGCATGTTACGGTCGTACTCATTAGCCCATTTGAGAAAACCAGTTGGGCAAAGCCCTTAGAAAAGGCTGGAGGGATGGTGTTGTTTGCTTTATTTTCATTTTGCGTTTCTCTGACACTTTCTTTGACCCCGCATTTGAGATATATTAGGAGTGTTTGTGCTGAGGTTTCATTGCATTGCTGAAGTTCGTCTTCTCTTATTTTTTGCGGAAAAATTAGTCCCTAAACCCAATCCTACCTGATTTATTGAGCCATTCTTCGAAACACACAAAAACATCCACAAAAAAATATTTTCCATAGACAAATGCAGGAGAAAACACCGGAATAATTGTTTCTGATAGCAAAAGAAAAGATGATTGCCCTCTAACATGCTATTCTTAGCCTCCTCGGACAGTAATTTTTCCGGTGATCCTTACTTGAGCCTTTAAAGCCCCTCCAAATGCACAGTACACACTGAAACGCCTATACGGAGTACTTGAGCTAACTGTGTTTACCTTTCTGTGAGTGTTCAAGGGCAACATCAATAATCCTCTCCCTTATCCGTACGCCTGGTTCTGTGCTCAAAAATCCTCACAAAGACGAGATATAGGGATGTAGGCTCCTTTCTCCAAGGCGGGGCACATATCTGAAGGAGGGCACACTTCCCACACGCTCCATCTTTTGCTTCTTCCTTACATTCACAACGCAGATGTACCAGTACGGGAACAACCACTATAATTACCAATAACGGAAAAATCAATTTGATTGGAAAAATTCGGAATAACTACTTTTGTTTCTCCTGTCTTCTAGGTGTCAGATCCGAGTGAACCACGTAAGACGGGGTATCTAGGTGGAGGGGGGGGGAGGGTAGGAAAGCCAGGGAAGGTAATGAGAGTGGAGAAATGCACGGAGAGTACCATTTTTGAGAAAACTTGTGGAAAGAGAAGATGGAAATATTAAAAGTGGGGCAAAAAAACCCCTTTGGAGTTCCCTGCTTGCATTTCTGTGGGCTGTTTGAACTTGCATGGAAAAACTTCTTCCCAATGATATGAGAAAGACACATATGATTTTACCATCCCGCACTGATGCGCCGCAGGAGGAAGCAGCACCATAGTGATTTTCCTGCTGTTCGATTGGAAAGGGAATGGCAGAGATGCAGGGGCTATCTAGCAGCACCGCTTTTAGGAGTCTTTCTTCCGAAAGGGCGTGTGGTTCAAATAGTTAGAGCTATATTCGTGTTGTACCTCCTTTTTCCTAAATCTGGATTAACACTCCAGAAGAAAGGGACTCTCGGAGAAAGTCATTCCATAGTCGTGAGCATTTCATTAGTTTAGCTAGCTCAAACACCAAAAATCTGCGTGTCCCAACAAAAGAAATGAACGGGACGACAAATGGATCGTAAGTATATGTGCGCACGCTTGCGCTACTGTTCGCAAAGAAGCACACTACCGCCGAAAAAGGATTTTCCAATTGATTACCATTTGCCAAATGATTGCAATGAGATTGGATGGAAAAAAACCCATTGCAAATGTACCCCCAGAAACAATTATCTCGTTTCTTTTTCTCTCCCCAAAGTAGGAAGTGGGGCATTCACTCGCTTGTCCCTTATCTCTGTTCTTGAAAACTCACCATTATGACACATTTCTAATTAAAATACGGACTCCGTAGCAGCGACGGCAGACTCGAAGGAAATATGCTATACCGCTGCAGATAGGAGAAGACTCTATTGGGGCTTACCCAATTTCGTATATCCCTTAGAGTAGTTCCGTGCGGGGCAAGAACATAATAAGGCTTTTCCAAATGCGGCAACTTGTCTCATGTATGCTTGTTGACGTGGCTTGTGCCAACTCCATGGGTTACATCAAATGCTTTGCTATGTGCAGTACACACAACACCCTTGAATCACGCCTTTTTCTGGAGTCGCTTTTGCTCATGAGGCACTGTTAGCCACAACCCGCAAAATCTATCAACCTGGGCATACTTAGCGGCAACTAGTAATAATAGGATACTGGTTTCCAATATGCCCTACACGGAATTGTAACCCCGCCTCCGTTTTCTTTTTTTTTTTCTATTTTCTCCCTACTTCTTGGCATTTTTTTTAGTATTTTCAGTTCCTCGGAGAAACTTTTTTTCACAGTGGTTTTTACTGCTTAGCACGTCATCATAAAACTGAGATCAAGGAAGCCTTCATCCTTCTCCTAATGACGTATATGCCAGATAGTAAGAATGGAACTATACTTCAGTTTTGATTTATGATGACAACTTAAATCGGCTAACATCGTCTAGGTGTTCGAAGGCATGCTATGTGGCACTTTTCCAAATCATATCGAATGCATTCTTAACTCTACAGTTGCACAAACACTTCGAGCAGGCCGCGGCTTAGTGCGAAATAGTTGTATAAATAATTTATTACAATTATAGAAGGAATATTGATGTATCTTGAGACCCGATAGAATACACATACGTTGAATAGTTCTATATAACAAAGGTCTAGTTATAGAAAAAAAAAAAAAGAAATACAACTGTAGTCGTTTTCTTTCACATTAATGCGATTATCATTTCATATGCAGTTTAGAAGAGTCGAGAACATTAACGAAGTCCAACAGAGGTCATTGACTGATCCTCACCAGGAATATTTGTAGCTTTTGAAAGGTGCTGAAAATTGGAACACGAATTAGAACAAAGGTTAACAGTTTCCACTGCGAATAAAAAGGAAAAAAAAGACATGGTATTTTCAAAGTTTCTTCCCGAACCATTTCAGTACATATCTATCATAGCGATGTCATAAAATTATCCAATTCAGCGAAACCTTCGTCAGATAATAATTGGCTTGGAGGAGACACTACCTGTAAACTGCTAATGGGGGAGTTATCATCTCTACCTAGTGTTGGGCTGGTGTGATGCGTAAGGTTGAACCGTCCTTTATTATCAAAATCTTCACCGGTATCTTGATTATTATTGGCTCGAGTGGAATCTTCTTCTCTTGAAGATACTCCTGCAAGACTAGAGTCAACATCCATATATGCATCGCCCCCGCTGTACCTGTCTATATCTGCAAAAGTCGGTAACAAACTATCATCTATGTTATTGACCTCTCTCACATGCATTAAGTTAGAGGGTTGCTTCCCCAGAACACCTTTATAATCACTAGATTCTCTAGAAGCGTCAAAGGAAATAGAATTACTCTTAGGATTGGCTAATGCATTATGACTGCTTGCATTACTAAACATATTGTTATCTTCAAAACTAGGCTTTCTGATACCAAGAATTGGATCTGGATCGGAGCCATCAAATTTCGAGCTTGACGTAAATGACTGTGTAGGTTCATCTTGAGTAGAAGTTTGATTTTTCTTACGGTAAAGTTGTGATTGTGCCTGTCGAGCTAACATCTGTTGTTCTTGAAAGTGTTGGAACTCGGCTCTTCTATCACTGTCAGAACGAGTTTGATTATAACTGTTGGTTGAATCTGCAGCTATCTCGGTCTTGTTCGACTCCATCCGATCCGGAATATCCATAAAACTGGGAGTTAGTGATAGCACCTCGACACTTCTAGTGCTAGCGTTGTCTGTCGTAACCTTTTTATCATCTATATAATCATTAGAGTAACGACTGACTGCAATACTATTATTTTGTTTGTTGTTGGGATCACGAGAATTCAAGTTCACAGAGAAGCGATCATTCTTATTATTTCCATGACCAAAAAAATTCATCTTCGACATATTAGAAACAGACGAACCATTTGAAAGCATATCTAAAAGACCAGTATATGCCAAATCTTTCGGATTTGAGGTAATAATATCAGAATCACTCATGATCGCCTGTTCTGCCTCTGTAGCTGTTGTACTGAAATTGTCACTATAATGACTTTGAATATCGTTAGCCATGTTGTTGTCTCTATCCGAGTTTCTATTATTCATAACATCATTAAATTCGACACCATTCGGTGCTTCATCAATTGGTAAAGGCCAGTCTTGAGCTGTTAATGATTCACTTCCGTTGACTCTTCCTATTCCGTTTATGTCCGGCGGCACATATTCATCTAGTGGAATAATGACCTCTCCAACATGAGTCCTAGTTTTAGGAGTAATTTTCTTAGAGTTATACAGCGGATTTAACCCAATGGTAGCATTTTCATGCGAGTTTTGCTCACTCACCGATCTCTGAATTTTTCTTGGTTGTGAGGCAGTATAATTATGATTATTTTTTCCATTTGGTATGTAGTCATTTCTGTCACCCTGTGATATATTGTTATTCGAAATAGGACTTATATTATTATCAGATTGATTACCTGATTCCCAATCGAGAGACCTAATTGGTTGATTATTATGTGACATATTGTTTGACTTCCGAAATACTCCACTATGTGTCGGTGGAGATAGCGTATCACTTAAGAGACTGAATGAAACGGTACTTAGAGGTGGACTTTGAGGCAGATTGAAGTTATGTTCTAAGGATTGGGTAGAATGTAAAGATGAAATTGAAGTCATCGATGGAATATGATGGTATTCTTTTGTGACCCTACCAGTAGGGACAGGGTGTGTATGTGTACTACTGTGACTTGTTCCTGATACACCGGCCGAATGTATTGCTGTTTGTTGGTTGTTTACACCTGTATCTATAGTATCCAAAAAATCCCTACCTAGTAAACTTGAAGAGTCATTATTTGGTCTTATATTCCTGTTGAACACAGAACTTTCTAATGACGTGGATGAATCTATTCTATCCAGGAATGGATTAGACGTCAGATTCGTAGATTCATCATTTTCATTCAAAGAGTTTGAGAAGTTATAAAACTTATTGGCTGACATATTACTAGGGTGAACACTCAGTTCATTTATTGATGCAGGACTCGTAACATCACCAACATGACCAGAAAAACTACTGAAGCTATTCTGTTCCTTCAATCCTTTTGTCAAACCACTGCTACTTGTAGTGTTATTTCTTCTCCTCAAAGACTTCCCATTTGTCGCCATCGTGGGACTAGTTTGACTATGATGCAGATGAAGGTGGTCAGATGAGATCGCTTTACGCGGTTCCAAGGAAATCATTTTCTTTCTAGTTGCACCAGATGAGGTAGGACTGATGATTCCAGGAGGCATAGAACTAACCTCTTTCTTCTTCCTTGTCTTCTTCTCTGGTACCGGCAATGGCAACCCTTTCCTCCTTGCCTCTTCCTCTGCCTCTTTCTGGAGCCGCTTTTTCTCAAGCCTTCCACATGTACATCGACTCTCATCGGGTATAGTCTTCTTATTTTTTCTTAGAAATTTACAATAGTCACAGGTGGTAGACGGCCTACCTTTAGGTTTTATCATCATCAGTGGCTGATCTGAATGGTTACATGTGGTAACCCTATGGCCTCTAATACATCTCTCACAAGCGTATTTAACGCCATTTATCAAAACCATTTTAAGTTATGGGATGGTCTCTTATGTTCAGTGAAATATTTTTTCTTCAAATATAATACAGATAAAATTCTTTTTAGCAGTTCTAATGCTAATCTCTTTTTGTGTTTAGGATGCTTCAATTTAATAGTCTTATTTAAGTACTATTCCCAAATGCATAAATACAACACTGTGTTTTTTTTATTTTTTTTAATTCTGTTTGAAATAGGTGGAAATCGGGGATCGCTGATCAAAGATGCCTATTGAATTTTAATGTCCGTTTTCAGCCTTTTTGCAACCTTGATTTGTTTCTCTTTGAAAATAATAATATCTTAGTATATCTTTATGAAGTAGATTAGCTGATCATCAGACTATGCCTTCTTCTTACCTAAAAATTGGCGGTTTGCCCCTCCTAGACCTCTTTCACTTCACACGCCCAGTATTATTGAAAGTGAATAAACACTATATGGCAATCTTGCTATCCAGTTGACGGCTATGTTATTATTGATACGGAATTAGAAGAGTGTATGCCTGTCTATCTCCGCCAGTAAGTTACTGTTTTGTAGATTCTTTGGTCTATTAACAACTTTCCATCTTTTCCACATTTTGTACTATTTCTACCTTTTTAATCAAATGATTTATTTCATTCGGTTCATAATGTCGTCCATCTCTACAATAATTGTAACTCTCTGGATTTTTTCTTTTTTTTTTTTCCCTCCTTCCCTTGTAGTTCTGTTACAGCTCTTCTGTTACAATTTTGTCTTAACAAGAAGCAAAAAAATCAAAATCAGGGCCTTCGGTAAAACTGCGAAGAAAATATTTTCGTCAGGATCTAGAAGGCAGGGAACACTATGCCACTGTACTGACAAGCACAGAACAAGGATTTGGGACCAGCACTTAGCACACAGAACATGGTCTAGCAAAGTAAAGGACTACTACAATGAAATTCCTGTTTTTCCTCTTTCTTGTTTCTTTTGCTCCTTCTCTGGATTTCGCTTTCACGGGAAGGTATCCCTGCAGCATTCACCCTCATCTAAATCTATTCTTGCCAGAGTGCAAGGCAGCGTTTTTGGCAGACAACTGTTAGTTCCAAGACAAGTATCCATACAAATTTAATGAAATTTGTTTCAAAATTACCCAAAAGTCGCACTGCAGCAATGGAACCATAATTTGAATGCTGAAATCTAGGAGTTCACAGAGTAGCTTAGGAGAGCCCCCAAACGGGATTATGAACTCATGTGATACTGGGCAGGAGAAACATCCCGCAAACTGGCTCACACGCAATGTTTTCCCCTTAATCCGTTCCCTTATAGGGAAATATTTGCGATAACGTTGGCATCGAGAAGAATTCTGCGCAGTGATTCATTTTTTTATATTTGGGTGTGTTCCCAACATTATGGTGGTATATTTGTTTGCAATCTCCGTTCTGGGACTACCACATGCAGTTGCTTTTAGACATTATGGATTTAGGGACGATCCAAATAATAAAGCCGGTCTATATCCGGAAGGGGCACAATACTATTGAACCTATGCAAGATTTCATTTTTTTTCTCATTTATTTTTAACTACTCCAACTTCATATGATACATAAGCAATTCATTGAGATGATATAAGCTGTAGTTTAAAACATAAAAGGGTTCTACGAGAATTTGCACCAGGAAAAGGATCCGTGATCTGTAGATACCGTAATCCTTCGATGAGTAGATGAGCTAGAAGTAGGAGGGGGGAGGTAAAAATACTGCTTTTATTATGTTTATATCAGCAGCTGAGTAGACTTTTTATTTGAATGCTGTGAAGACCACCAAGCGATCATATCTCAAGAACGTGCTAGTAAAAGGGAGTGAACGGCAAAATTTTTCAATAGTATGGAGCTCCTTGAATTGAATTTTACATCTAAAGAAACTAGTGGACAGTATCTGTTGTAATTACCTATCTCTCTATGACCAAGGGTATATAAATTACTAACCCAATTAATTATAGTTATTGGCGCACCCAGTCCGTATTTCAACGAATTGATCCGATTGAAAGAACTTTGTATCCGGACTGATATAATTCACTATGGTGCGTTGTGTTAAATTGCCCTTTGAAAATTCAGTGGATGACCAACTGTAAAGTTGTCATATTACCCGTTTCAGCAATGAACATACCTTCATGTACTACTGTATAGTTATAGTTTAACTTGAACATTTGTAGGAGGACACCGTGTGGAAGTAAAAAAAAAGGTTTGCAGCATATGTATTTACAAGTACCTGCACATTAGCTTCCAAAAGGCCGCCGCCAATGAAAATACTGCAGCGTTTTCAAATATTTCATCTTGCAAAACTAAGAAGTTTGAAAAATTTCTGGCTAGATCGAGTGACTATACGGTAACTAAAGAAATAGCCATGCACCACTACATCCGGAACAAAAATTGACGACCGGAATGCGGCTTTTTGATTCTTTAAACTGCAAATGCAGCCTGAGTGCTGAGTTCATCATCTGGTGAGTTGAGAAAGTAGAAGTAGTTGTCTGAGAAAAGAAAAAGAAAAAGAAAAAAGACGAAACCCAAACTTTCGACGAAAAATAAACGTTGGATGCTCAACATTGCAGCAAGGGGAACCACAAAAAAAAGAAAGTGCGCAAGCCCGGAATCGAACCGGGGGCCCAACGATGGCAACGTTGGATTTTACCACTAAACCACTTGCGCGTAATTACTTGAATGACAATTGTGTAAATTATTTTTGTGGTATATCATCCAAAATTTTAAGAACACGTGTCTCTGTCCGCATTACACGATAAAACCTATTACTATTGTCAATTCTGTTCAATCTTGCCTATAGTCACTATTAGTGAGGGAACACACTACCTTAAACAAAAGAACAATCATAAGGTAGTACCAAATTTTATCTTTAAAATTGGGAGTTACTATGTGAAATTTATGGCATACATACCTCACTATCTGGAAAATGCTAAAAATTTTCAACACCTAACGAAAGGACCATTAATCTATGTAATTTGGTAACACGCATTTAGTCCCCATTGTTTCTTGTAATTTAGATCAGATTAATTGACCTTGAAACTCAAGTCTTTCAATCAAACTCACAAATCAATTGGACAATGTATCCGTCAAAACAATAGCAAGTGACGGAAGCGAATCAAAATGGTATACAACTTCTTGCTCTTAGCGCTTAGGTAAAGTTATGGCACAGCAAGCCCTTTCAGTACAACCACGGTGGGTTTCTGTCACACCTCCCCCCCTTTCGACTGACATTTGTCTTACCACCACAGTGCATAGTCATCAAACACAAAGCAACGCCGTGAATATATGTTTTGTCATTGGATGTGCGTACAGCCGCCTATGCGATATACGCACGTCATATCGGCGGATAGATTCAGTTCTGTTTGTGTTTCAGAATTCCTGTGTCTGTTTCAGAGAAATAGCCGCAGACCACGAAAAAAACACAGCAGATGTATTAAAGAAGAAGGAAGGGTGGGGTGGGGGTTGCGGGGCGCGGAGCGGCAGTGGAAACGTGGACATGAACAGCCAGATCTCTGGATGCACAGAGAGAAACCTGTACAGGACTAGGTGATGTAACCGCTGAGCCTCAGCCTGCGGACACTGTCAGATCTTTGGGCAGTCATATATTAAGATAATCTTGTTTTATCAAAGACGTTGTCACTGAAAAGGGCGCACGGCAGTCAAATGCGTTTGACAAGAAAAAGGTGAGATCTGGGCGGCTAAACAATTCCCATGCCTCAAAATGATTTTTACCAAACGGTGGGGATTCTGGGGGAGGAAGGAGGGGGTACTAAAGTATAAATACAGCAGCACTTTCAAAAGTTTTGAGTAGCTTTATCAAATACTGAGCTGCACACACAAAAAAAAAGATTGCCAAATATAGTAGTGGAAGAATGGCAGTTAGCGGGTTACCTTTACTAAAAGAGTCAGATCCAACTCAGTATGATAGTGTAGCAAAGGTATGGCTGCTTGCCACACTGTCGGGAGGAAATGGAGTGGGCGGCTACCGGATTAGGAGGGGATTGGTTGATTCAAGATTTAAGAAAAAAGATATATTAAACATATCCATACCAAAGACGTGCAAAGTCATCTCAAGAAGTAATGAAGCTTTACCATTAAGACAAGTGTCAAATCTGTTATATGGCGTCACGATATGCTACAACAAGAAGGCTGAATTTATTTTGAATGATCTCGATGCCATGTTAGTGCAATTACAAAGACGATTATTATTAACTCACACTGGCAAGAGTACTGTCACTGTCAGAAGCACGGTTGCAAATAACTCAACCCTAATTAATTTAAATTCCAACAACTTTTTGCTCAGAGATGACCCATTGTTTAAAATTGATTTTGTTAAGAACTTTTCACTGGATGAAAGTGAAAAGCAATTATCAGATGCGCAAACAATCAGAAAACAAGACTACATTAATGAATTAGGTGGACTGCTAGTTCCTGCACAAACCAATAGCTATCAGAATGTTAATTTGAAATCGAGGTTGCTGAACAGACCTTACACAATAGATTCCGACGATTTGGAAGAACTACCAGTTGATGAAAGTTTGAATTTAAACCTAGAATTTGACGACATAATGAGTGAATCCGAAAAGACAGAGTTGGGAATAAACTCAATTAACAAAGATATTGATCTCGATATAAACAAACTTTTTCCTTCAGACAAGACCAGCCTATTGGATGCTATAAGTGAAGAAACTTTCGATTACTATCATAATGATGAAGAGGCAGAAGAGGATTCTAATCTAAAAGATGAAGACACATTAGAACAGCCACCCAGAAAGAAACTGAAACCAAAAAATGTGTTTTCTTTTGTTAAGATCAAATACGATGATCGTATTAGTATCTCCAATGAACAAATTAGACGACAACAGGAATTATACAAAGATCATATGGCAATATTGCAACGAAAAGCTGTAGATAATAGTGGGAAAAAGCTCTCCACAACATATCAGTTAAAGCCATTCGAAGACTTAATAGTGAATAGCAAAGAAACTGATATTATGATTCGAGAAAAACAGCAGGCAAAAAAACCGAATGAACTTTTAACAAGTTTGAATGATTTGTTTAGTATCGAGGAGGACATTGAGAGAGGTCGTAGAGCATCTTCAGACAGACAAAGTAGTAAGTCCCGATCACAAAGTCTAAGAAGTGAAGAAATAGGGAGGAGAGTAGATAGCTCAAAAATCCTTGATAATTCCACAGCTGACAATGAGAACAGTTCCTCCTCACATTTAATGATTAATTTGGAACAAATAGACGAAGACTATGAGACAAATGATAACAGCTCAGAGTTTTCTGAAACGGATAGGCACAATTTTTTGAATTTAGACCTTCAAGTACCACCTTCTAGCTCGGGTAGACCATCTAGTTCTATTCGAGATATCGTAGACATATTGGAAAGTAATACCATGCACCCAAGGATTCGCCCTCGTCAATATACCACTGATTCAGAAAGAATAGATGAACATAGCATATACACATCAGAATTGAATAATATAGAAAGTACAGCCAGTGACCAATATCCTAGATCAACTCTAAATGTTCTAGATATTCAAGCGAAGAGGTTCTATGATTTCCTCAAGCAAAGAATGGAGGAAATGGGCACTCCAATTGCAAACTCAGCTAGATTTAAGAATAAGCTTTCTCTCGAATACATTATCCCTGGTAGAAAAGCAATGATAGTAGACGACGGTCATGATGGCCATGTAGAAATTGTATCCAAGTCTATTGCTGCTAATGTCTTTTTTAGTTTGCTGACGCTAGCCACACAAAATCTTGTCGGCCTTAAACAACGTCATCAAGAAAATATGACACAAGGATTTATGATTCCTTCTAGTTCTGATATAATTGTATACGCATGAAAATACGGCTGGTAAAATTGATAAAATTTGATACTCCTCCATATTATTCACTGTAATTTAAATTATGTGACGACTACAATTGACTCGGAGTCATCTTCCATCTTTTTCATATACTTGTTTTTTCCACAGAAGATGCGTACCCATTAATAGGCCCGTTAAGGAACCGTAGCATTATTGAATAAGACTTGTATCTTTGACGTCTTAAAGCCATAAAACCAAAATTGGGGTAAACTATTGCAACTTTGATTCGATGAATAAACGACACCCATATACTGTGTGCATCAAAATGACCTACTTTATAGTAAGATTTTTATATTTGATTGGAGATAGCAATTTATAGAAATGATCACGGAAGTGAACAATATCCTAGAGCCTCTGATTCATATGACCTAATGGCAACACTTTTTGTAGGTGAATGCGCTTATCTTATATAAACGATTAGAACCATCGAGCAACTTAGTTCATCAACCATTACACTTACTGGATTATTCATTTTTGACATTTAATAAAATTGCCATCTATAAAGACAACAATGCTCCGTAATTATCCTAAGAACTTAATTGGACCTAGAACAATTGCAAGGACTACACACACCTCATGTTATAATGGTGGAAGTATAAAAACATATGTTGAAGATCAGGTTAAGGCAGTTACCGAATGGTTTGGAAGCGATAGATTTCAAAATATTAAGAGAACGTACACACCTTTAGATGTGGTAAAACATCGGGGTAGCATAAATCCCTGTGAAGTAATTTATCCATCTGCGTTCCCATCAAAGAAGTTGTTTTCCCTAGTAGAAGAGCACTTTAAAGACAAAAAACCATTGCACACTTTGGGTGTTTTAGATCCTGTCCAAATGACCCAACTAAGTAGATGCGAAGATTTGAAAGTGGCATATGTATCTGGATGGGCCTGCTCCTCTACAATGGTTGGTTCAACCAATGATGTGTCACCAGATTTTGGAGATTATCCATATAATACTGTACCCAATCAAGTGGAGAGGATTATGAAAGCACAACAGATGCATGACCGTAAAGCTTACTTAGAGAAATTTATGACAGATCAAAAATCCTCATCAAATGCTGAATTTATTGATTATTTGAAACCAATTATTGCAGATGGTGATATGGGCCATGGCGGGCCAACAACAGTTATGAAGGTTGCAAAACTTTTTGCTGAGAAAGGTGCTGCTGCTGTCCATTTAGAAGATCAACTTGTTGGTGGTAAGAGATGTGGTCATCTAAGTGGTGCTGTTTTAGTTCCCACTGGTGCACATCTGAGTCGCTTAATCAGCACCAGATTTCAATGGGATATTATGGGCACTGAGAACTTAATACTAGCTCGTACTGATTCATGTAATGCAAAATTAATAAGCAGCGACATTGATCCTAGAGATCATAGTTTTATTCAAGGTATCCTCAATCCATCTAAAACTGATCGTTGGGCAGATAAGTTATTAGAACTAGAAAGAAAAGAGGTAGACAAATCCATCATTGCTGAAGCAGAGAAGGAATGGTATGACCAAAACAAATTATATACCTACGAAGAGATGATCCAAATAAGATTCACTGAGTCAGAGTATAAGGACTATCTAACAAGAAAGGACAAGTACCTACAAACTCAGGGGAAGAACTTCCTAAGTGTTCGTGAGATGAAAAATATAGCTACGGAAGTTAACTCCACTAAACGCTTGGAATTTTGTTGGATGGCACCCAGAACTAAGGAAGGCTATTATATGTTTAAAGGAGGTATGGAACCTGCTATCAGAAGATCACTAGTTTTTGCCCCATATTCTGATATGATTTGGTTGGAGACAAAAACCCCCGACCTTGAACAAGCTAAAAGCTTTTCGAAAGAGATTCATAATACTTATCCACATGTTAAATTTGTCTATAACTTGTCACCAAGCTTCAACTGGACTGCCCACGGATTCAACGGTGACAAATTGAAATCGTTTATATGGGACCTTGCCAAAGAAGGGTTTGTCTTACAATTAGTTTCCTTAGCTGGTCTTCACACAAATGCTGCTTCATTCTGGGATCTTGCCAAGAATTTCCAAAAGGATGGAATGAAGGCATACGTGGATAAAGTACAAAAGATCGAGAAACAGCTCGATTGTGACGTCTTAACACACCAGAAATGGTCAGGTGCAGAATATATGGACTCTTTGCTAAACGTTGTACAGAATGGATCTTCTTCTCAAACCATGAGTACTTCTGGTGAGAGTTTTACCGAGAACCAATTCTGAGCACCTGCTCAAAGTTCACATTAACATTTCAATTTATTGCTTAATGAAACAGAAATCATTACATTAGGGGTATCATTGTAATTTCATCATAAAAATAGAAATAGAAACGTTTATGTAATGAAAATATTACTAAAAAAAAACCTTACGCTTACCCTGTAACCTTCCAACAACTGAAGAATCCTCTATTCGCAGTGGCAGCGCTTGAAAGATTCCAAATGACGTAATTTATCCTTACCCTCTAAAGTTGGTCCCCTTTGTTTTTGTTTGATCTGCGCATTTTCCCTATGAACATACGCATCGTCCAAAATACTCTATGAAGCGTACGCAGAACCAAGGTCTCTCAGAACAAATGAAAATACGTCACTTTTGGTGGTGAATTTCGCATTTGACGTTCGCACTGGCAAAAGACTGTGCGAACATTCGCTGTGATGTGATACTTGGGGGAACTAGGCAGTATCTGGTAGACTCCTTAACTCTATCAACAAGTGCTTCAACCACGTAGGTGGTTTTGAGACTTATCTTCTATCTGCTATTTGCTGTATTCGATACACGGTAATCGTTTCCTGAAAAGAAACCTTTACTTAGGGTGCTGAGCCCTCTCTTTTCTCTGTGTGGCAGTATTAGTTTCTACTCTGCAATTATAACTTGAACAAATGACGATTGTTGTTTTTATTGGGGGAGGGATCGATACGTGCTTTACTGAGGATTTCTATTATTATCAACTCTACCCTAACCAAACAATACTTTTGGTAGCTATCTTTCCCCCCACAAAGTCTTGATTCTGTGCTTACAACAAAATAGAAAAGAACTTACTCTATGCACACACAAATCCAATTCCTTTCTTTTGGAGGCGTTGTGAAAATGCTATATAACAGATGGGTAGTTCTTCTTTAAGAGCATCCCACTTATCGCACATTTAGCCTTCCTTCTTGCTTCTGCTCCGTTAATATCCCTTGCACTTTTTTCTTTTCTGTTGATCCGCTTGATACTGAGCTGGCATTTTTAGAGTTCACACCCCACGCAAGCACTTCCCATTCGTTACGTTTGAGTACAGTGGTCATAATATTGTATACTCGCCATCAAACCAAGGCATTATTTTTGTTATCTAGGTAACCCCCCGTTCCCCTCGACTCACTCCACAATATTACTTCAGAATTAGTTAAACCCATAGTTCATTTAAAAATCTCGAGAGATTTACGCTATTATAAAAGGGAAGTTTTCAGTTCCTTGTTACACTTTCACAAACTGCTAATACTACTACTTTTGCAAAGTTAGGACACTAAAGAGGAAATTAAAATTTATAAGAAGTTTTTAGACTCTTTCCTGTTCACTACCATGTCACTGGATGGTATAATCAACGGATATACTGTTCTGAATCTGAATCATTCAAGCGATCGTTTCAGTATATACAACGCCAAAGATCGCAACGGGAGCCCCTGCTTGTTGAAAGTGTGTCACGATGGCGGATCAAAGCAAACGGCTTATAAACAGGCCACCAGCGATGCCATGCTTGAATCGTTCATCTACAACAACAACGGCGAAGAAATACAATGCTATATCTTCCCTACAAGCACGCTCGACTATTTCACCTGTAACCAATCATCAAACCCAACTAAGTCACACCAGTCAAGACTGAAGACACTGAAGTCTGGAATACGTTATGAGCTTTTGAAAACACCTACTCCGGATGGTGGTATGCAATTCGCTTGTCATTCCAGCGATGATTGTGACGACGACGATAATGATGACGATGAAGAAGAAGAAGAAGAAGAAGAAGAAGAAGAGCTGGAGAATAGTGACTCCGATAGTGACGAGTATGAGGACTTGGAAGTAAATATAATTGTCCATGACGATATCGCTAAATGCCCCTTGGAACCAATCCTGAATTCAAAAAATCAACCTAACGCGGAACTGGAATACATACATACCTCACAGGAGCATATACATTTTGTGAATAATCCCGTTTTACAGCGTGTGTGTCACAGACAACACAGACCAATTGTACGAACACCAGTACCAAAGTCCTGCCCTGCATACCACGATGGTGTCCCAGATAATATACAACAGAAGAAATTGTCGTGTCAAAAGGGGCAGTTTGAACTTCAAATGCTACAGAGCTCGATGCTTAAGAGAAGGTCTACCTCAAGTGCTGGACATTAAGGGTATAAAATGCATCTAGTTTTATCACGAACCTCATCTTGTTAATGCAATCATTAAATTCTTGAACTAACTGCAAGAAGTTATACTCTGCTTTTCTATTTGCTTCATTTTGGGATCTATCTATGAAATTCCCATGTTCCGTATACATTCTCCTTTGGAGGGGACTAAATTTATCGATGTTTTGCTTCTTATTGTTGACATTTTTTATTTTTGTTCCCTTTTTAAATTTACAAATGTTGATAGGAGCAGTTGATGCATCTATCATTGGCTTTCTTTCAGAGAAGCTTACATATATTTCACTTCTTACCAATGTTTGAATTATATACATATATTCTGTCATATATAGTTGTCGAATCAGTAATGGTAACTTTTTTCCTGCATTATCTATTCATGTCATTGATCAAGGAAGCCATGTTAGAGGAATAAATATAACTATATAATACAATAGAACAGAACAAAAATAACTGGCTGGTAGAATACAAGAATAAAAGGATACCATTCATCTATTTTATGCTACCAAATATGGTATAATGGAATAAGCTTTAAATCACATTTAGTGTATTGCTCTTGAGTCAATACGAATCTCATGATACACGAGCCAATTTCTCGATTGGCAGTCTAGTAATTAACTGATAAAAGAGTCACTACGATTTGGATGGACATCGTTGTAGCCAATTGAACCCCCACTACCACCCAGCAAACTGAATACAGTTGGTCAAACCTGTTTAAATAATATAATGCTATCTAGTAGACTAGTCACACGTGCATTCAGGCCAAACAACTTTAGATTTGCCTCTACTTTGACCTTTTTAGAGTCTACCGCTAATGGTGAAATATCTCCTGCCTCTTTGAGTGCCTTGAATGCTTCAAGCAAGTTAAAAAATCCAATTACGGCCGTAATTTTGGGCTCTGGTGCCCCATCAGCTGCTGAAACACTGAAGAATAATTACAAATGTGACGGACTATCTAATATATTGGTCTTGAATGATTCAAGATTTGACCACTATCTGCCTGAAAAAATTGCTCCCGCACTAGCTGAATTGTTGAAATCTGATGATTACTCGCATTTTGTAACCGCTAGCTCCTCAGTTGGTAAGAATATTCTGGGAAGAATAGGTGCCGAATTGGACTCACAGCCGGTAAGTGATGTCCTAGAAATTAAAGATGAACAAACTTTTGTTAGACCAATTTATGCTGGTAACATCATTACTACTATTAAATCGTCGCAGAAAAAGCAACTTGTATCAATTAGACCATCTTCATTTGATGCTGTAGCATCTGGATCAACTTCAGGTGCTAACATTACAGAAAAGTCAGTTGATATCCCAGATAGCAACGCTATTGAATGGGAAAGTGATAATATTTTGAAAAGTGGTAGACCAGAGCTCGGTTCCGCAAAAGTAATTGTCTCTGGTGGCCGTGCATTTAAGAACAAGGAAACCTTCGAGAAATTGCTTACACCACTGGCTGATACTTTGCATGCAGCTATTGGTGCAACCAGAGCTGCAGTAGACAACGGATTCTGTGATAACTCACTTCAAATTGGACAAACGGGTAAAGTTGTCGCTCCTGATTTATATATTGCAGCAGGCATTTCAGGTGCTATCCAACATCTGGCAGGTATCAAGGATTCAAAGGTCATTGTAGCCATCAACAATGATCCAGAGGCACCTATATTCAAAGTAGCTGATTATGCATTGGTTGAAGATGTGTACAAAGTTCTCCCTGAACTAACTGAAAAACTCAAATAAATTACTTGATTCAATACCTATCAAAAGCGTTATTTCGTCTTCGAATCATGAAGTTCAGGCCATCTACAAAGTTTTTCACTTTAAAACGCAATTTAAATATTCAAGACTGTATAAAATACCAATCTGATGATTTGGGGAACCATAAAAATATATAAGATTAATAAACCTCATCAAATCAGTTCATATAATTCCTATGAGTAGTCATAGTTGTAGTTAGCAACGACCATAGTCATCATAATACATTCTTGAATAATGCTGATAATCAAACAATTAACATAGCAGTTTAATATCTCGTGGGTAAAAGTTATTTAAGAGGTCGATCTCTCAGAGATTATACTTATGTAAACGATAATAATCGTTAGCTAAGCAAGCACCTTTTAAATGTTATAGAATTTGGCACTGTCATCGGTATTTCATAAAGCCACTAACTTTTGTGAGGTTATTTCAGAAAGAAGATATTTTAAGGATATTGACTGATGTCAAAACAGCAACGTTTGAAGCCAGCCGATGATTTTAGCTACGGATCTATAGATATAAACATCCAGCAGATGGATCCTAGAACAGGTAGGATGAGCTCACCGACACCACGGAAGTATAATAAGGATCTCTCTCCGAACAATGGAATTAGAGTAAGGAAAGTTGATCTCAATACAATTGATCAGAGGCCTAAATATCAGGAGCTGCTCCCGTACTATTTGCCATGTATGTCATGGATTCCACATTACTCTTGGGAGATATTCTTTGGAGATCTGGTAGCTGGGATATCGCTGGCGTCATTTCAGATACCTTTAGCATTGTCTTATGCAACATCCATAGCACATGTTGAACCATTATGTGGACTTTACTCTTTGGCTATTACACCCCTGATTTACGCAATATTTGGATCTGTTCCTCAAATGATAGTTGGCCCAGAAAGTGCTATATCGTTGGTTGTTGGGCAAGCAACCGAGAAGTTTAGCGCACATGATAGTGAAATTAGTACCGTAACCATAACCATGATGATAACTTTTATTAGTGGGGTAGTATTGTTCTTTTTGGGATCTGTTAGACTAGGATTTCTAGGAAATATTTTGAGTAAAGCACTGCTACGTGGATTCATTAGCTCTGTCGGTTTAGTCATGATAATAAATTCCCTAATTATAGAGCTAAAATTAAATCATAAATTAGCTGATGTTGCAGGTCATTACCACACACCAGTTGGGAAAATCATGTTTTTATGTCGGTATGCATCAGAATATTATCATAAGCCGACAGCAATTCTGAGTCTGATCTGTTTTCTGGTTTTAATCTCAACAAGAATAGCTAAGAAGAAGTTGATGAATAGATACCGCTTTTTAATATTTGTGCCGGAAATTTTGCTAGTTGTTTCTGTGACAATACTTTTATCATTAAAATATGATTTTAAGCACTCCTATGGCATTAGTACAATTGGAGAGTTCAATGCAGATGGATTTGGTTCTATAGGCAATCCATTATCAAATGAAAATAGGGCACTTTATTCATCCTTGTGGAACGAAGGGCTTGCAGTAGCAATGTTGGGGTTCTTTGAATCTACTACAGCATCAAAGTCATTGGGAAGTGACTACAACCTCACTTATTCTTCAAACAGAGAATTGATTGCTCTTGGATTTATGAATATTGTGGGTTCCCTTTTTGGCGCACTTCCATCATTTGGGGGATATGGTAGATCCAAGGTGAATGTTTTCTCAGGTGGGAAAACAGTAATGTCTGGAGCAATGGTTGGACTAATTACATTATTGACTGCAAAGTTACTTCTTCCAATGATTCATTATACACCAACATGTGTACTATCGGTGATCACCACTGTAATAGGTATTAGTCTTTTGGAGGAAGTTCCATCGGATATTAAATTTCACATACATTGCAGTGGTTATAGTGAGCTCACAGTATTTACTTTAACTTTTATTGCTACGTTATCCCAGTCTGTTGAATTGGGTGTTACTGTTGGGTGTATTTACTCTCTCATTTTAATTGTCAAGCACTCCGCTCTATCTAGGATTCAAATTCTTGCTAAGTTGGAGGGATCTGACGAATTTGTGAATGTTGATGACTATATCAAAAATTATAATGGAAGGGATTTTGAAAACATCACATTAGAACAATTTGAACATTGTTATATAGTCAAAATTCCTGAGCCCTTAACATTTACCAATGGCGAAGATCTTCGTTCAAGACTAAGTCGCTTAGAGCGGTTTGGTTCTACTAATGTTCACCCTGGTTCAACATCAATTGTGTCTCAGGATGATATGGAATATATTATATTTGATTTAGAAGGTATGACATCAATGGATTCTGGCTCAGCACAAATTCTGCTAGAGATCATTAGGTCTTATGTACATCGCGACGTAAGAGTTTATCTGACTAGGGTCTCGCTAGACCGGGAAATCAGAATACGATTAAAATCTGCAGGTATACTTGATCTTGTGGAAACAGTCCAGGTTAACAATGCGGTTACCGCAAGATATCACATGAATGATATGATTGAGAAAACTCCATTCTTTACTTGTATAGAGGAGGCTTTATTGATAATTGAACGTAGAGCAATAGACGGGGACACAAATGGCAACGATCTTATGCACGTGAGAAGTGGTAGCGTAATTTCTAATACCTTATTTAACTCCAATTTAGTATGACGCTCCAAGTTTATATTTATTATTTTGCATATTCTTCATTTAATAGCTACAAATATTTATTAGATAAAGCAGGCATTTACTTACTCTTTTGATAAGATATTTATATATTCCTGAACCAAGTATGATAATTTAACACACTATTGTTTTACTGTCAAAAATTTATTAATAATTGAGCATTTAATATTTACTTCCAGTTTCTTAGTCCTCTGGTACTAATAAATACAATTGCAACTATAGATTAAAGGAATTATTAAACAGCTGCTAATTCTTCTATTTCGTCAGGGTTAGATGGCAAGGACCCTAATTTTTCATTACTCATTCTGGTTATATGATAGCAATCTTCAATTCTTACGCCACCAATTTCAAAGAAGAGTTTTAATACTTCCAAGTTCACAACTTGTAGGCGTTCTGGTGAATTAAAAAGGTATTTCTTCAAGAGCATATGATTAAAGTAGCAACCTGGTTCATTGGTGACAACCATGCCCTCTTCAAGCTTACCACGAAACCTCAAATTTGTAAAATAGAGATCATCATTAAATTTGTCAGTATTTGTCCCACAATCATGAACGTCTAAACCTATCAGATGTCCAATTCCATGAGGATAAAAAGCAATAGTAGCCTTTCTATTAAATATTTCTAATTCAGAGAATTCATTCCTAAAAATTCCAATCCTTAGTAAATGTTTAATAAGGATTTTATGCGAAAGAAGATGCAATGCTTCCCAGTATACTCCTGGTTTCATTTTTTCTGCTACTGATTTTTGCATATCCAAAACGGCATCATAGATAAGTCTATGATTATGGGTAAATTTCCCACCTAGGGGTAGACTTCTTGTAATATCAGATGCATATTGTTGGAACTCAACTCCTGCATCAACCAATAAAGAGACTTGGTTCTTTATCAAATCCCGATTTTTAACATAGTGTAAAATACCCCCATTGGCACCAGCAGCACACACTGGATCATATGCCAGGATTCTTGCACCTTGGCGTTTGGCTTCGTAAACAAACTCGGCTTGGACGTCCAGCTCGGCCTTCAAGTGAGATAGTCGTGATATAATTGCTCTATGACATCTCTCAGAGATATTTACAGCTTCCTTAATCTGACGTATTTCATACCAATCTTTGTGCATCCTCGACTTCTTCAAGCTGTAGAATAGATCCTTGTCTGATGAGCGGACAACGGACTTTGCATAATCACTATCAAAATTGTCCGTGTCTGTAGTGAATAGAGAGTGTTCAGAGAATTGTTCTTTCAAAACTTCATCCAATGATGAAAGGTGGTAAACCTCATCGCATTCGTACTTCTCTTTGGCCTCCTTCAAGGATAGCGGCATGCCACTCCACAGAATATCATCTTGGTTCACATTTGGCAGAAATAGAATGACCTTATCATTCCAGAAATCATGGATAATCGCACAGCCAGGAAGCTCAACACCACTCAAGTAATAGAAATACCTCTCCTGTCTAAACTTCCTCACTGTGTCGCAGTACTTATTACTTTCAGCCTTGTTCCCGAATAGCAACAGTCCAGTACGCTTCCCACTCCCACCAAGGTTTTTCCTTTCAAGAAACTGTTCCTTGACTTTAGTGGCATGTAGTCGGCTTGGGTAAAGTATCTTGCTAGTCACATTACCATCACTTAATTGCCTGTTATACCGACACCTTCTCCATAGCACTGAAAGCAGAATCAACACTGCTAGAAAAAGAGCAGCTTTAGACATTTTTGTTCGAAAAGGCAAGCTATAATCAATAAGTTGTGTACTCAGAATAGCTGTACATAAACTACCTCTCCAAAATCTCTATTGCAATACAGCGTGCAGATCCTGGATGAACCGTAACGATAATGTCAGGGCTATTCCCTTTTTATCAACAGTGAATCAAAAAGCTTTGAACTTTGACTTGGAGAAAGTTTGTTCCGTGAGCCTTTCACACTTAAACGTTTATTGTTGCTTGGTTTGCGGCAAGTATTTACAAGGAAGAGAACCGAACTCACCAGCGTTTTCTCATTCAGTCAATGAGAACCATCACATATTTGTACGGTTTCAAACACAACGGTTCTATATATTGCCGGAGGGTAAGATAATCAAACCTGTTGATTATAATGAGGTATTGAAAACAATACGTGACAACATCTCACCTACATATGAACCAGAGGCAGTAAGGCTGTTTCCTGTGAATTGCACAGATGTATCATCGCATACCTATTACAATGGATTTATTCCGTTATATGATTCTTCCCAAAGAGACTTTGCAAATGTGGTGATTGTAATGCTAAGCCACATCCCGCCCATCAGAGATACATTTCTAGTTGGGATGGACACAGATAAGTTTGATCCACTTGTCAAGCTATTTGGATTGATTCTGCGAAAGCACTGGTCAAAGAATCTTTTAAGAGCTCATGTACTGACCGATGAGCTGCTGAGCTATATATCAATTAATTACCCAAAGTTATTAGAGAATAAGGATCCCAGGGTTTTTCTATTGAGTTTGCTGAATGCTCTCATCAGCAAATGTCCACAATTGAAGCAATCCTTCGACTGCATCAAAGGTAGGATTGACAGTCAGGACATTGATGATGATGGTAAGATAACCAAGAGAAGGCTACTGCCCTTTACATGCTTGACACTGGACCTTCCTGAAGATTCGGTCTTTAAAAGTTCATCGGTCGATGAAACCATATTGCAGACTAATATGGAAGACTTAATGAAAAAATACGATGGTGAACAAGAAACCTTGGTTGGTAATACTATAAAAAGATATAGAATTGCAGAACTGCCTGATTATTTGATTTTGCATTATCATAGATTTGATCCCAATTCCAAGCAACCTGTTAAGAATAGGAAAAGAGCAATTGTAACGTTTCCAACTAGTATTAAGATATTAGATGTCGATTTTGTCTTAATTGAAAATGTAGTTCATAAGCAAGAAACGAAGAACTCTCCACTAAAAAAGATCATTACAGATGATTATTCAAGCAAATGGGGAATACAATTGAATAACAAATCAACTGGAAGATGGATGGAGTTTTATGGTAACCACATAAAACAGAAGGATGAAGAGTTTTTATTCTTGGATGAAACTTATATTCAGCTGTGGAAGAAACAAAATTGATTGCCTTTCCTTTTATAACAATGTCTGCCATCTATCGCTACTCATTTAACGGCCATTTAACGAATTATTATGCATCATTATCTATTCAAGTCATATAGATATTAACTCAGCTTATTTAATAGCTATAGAATTTACACCAGCGGTAAGAACTGAGACAGTGTTTTCTTCTAGTGTATTCTCAGCTGTTTTAGCTAGGTGCTTCTTAGGATCCTGTTTACCAACATAACGAGTTTTTAGCTCCTCTTCAGATAATTCCTTTTCTTCCTCTATTCTCTTTGAATATTGTTTAGCTACTGCAACCATTCTCTTTGTGGCTTCCAGGTTTTCAGTTTCCTTTTCCTGATAATCCTGCATTTTCAGGCCAGATTGCCATTGCTCCTTATGTAGATTTAATAGCATCTTAGTTTCAGCTGGGGTTTTATGATAATCAATATTCAAAGAGTAGTAATGTCTGTTAAGACCGTGGATTAAGGCCTGTATATTAGCCTTGTTCATTAAACCTGAGTTTGACGTAGTTTGTCTAGGTTCCTGGTTGTTGATAAGTGCGCCAGTATCTATCAGTCTGAAAGCATCGATAACAACCTTACCTTTCACAGATTGGATAGGATCAACAACAACCGCTACAGCTCTGTTATTTAGTTGTTCAAAAGACTTTTGTGTATTAACATCAACAGATGACAGCCAACACCCAAACCCAGGATGGGAATGATACCAACCAACAACCATCTGATCTCTACCAGTCTGCTTCAACATATCCATCATTCTAGCTTGAAAGACATCGTCAACAGCTTCAACAGATACACCAGTACCCGACTGAGGCATCGCAAAGACATCAACAACATTAACTGTATACTCATCAACAAACTCACCAAGCATTAATCCCATAACTTCCATTGGTACACCTGCTCTACCATGTTTCAACATTTTCAGAAGGGCAATGGACGAAATATAGACCGTCTCCTTGGTATCATCTTTGTTGGCATCAGCAGCACCAACTTTGGTGTTCATCATTAACCTCTGTAATCTCTCCATCTTTTATATTAATTTCCTACTTAGTAACTTCAAACCTACTCTCTAAACAACTATGCCCTTAAATTCGAACTCGGATTACCAAATATTAAAGACGTACGGGGTCAATAAAATGTGCTCTGAAATATAAATATAGTAATACAATTGATTAGATTGCTTGTCTGCTCAATGTGAAGAAGTTTCGAGTATTTATGTTACTCAATGAGACTTATATCGAGCCTTTTCTTCAAGATTGAATTTGATGTTCCATGTGGTGTGCATCTCCCAGTTAAGCTGACTTTTGCCACTTTTAGCTATATGTAGTTATATACGGTTCCCACTGATACATGGTAAAAGGTCACTGTCACATAAGTAAAGAGTAGTACTAATTGGCATTCTATTTATTAAAATCCTCTAATATGCAAGTGTATTTAATTTCCTATCATCTCAATTTGTTTATCACGGGCGATCTGTGTTGGGTAGCTAGGCATAGAAAATCTATTACATGCCACATAAGCAGCGATACGGAATGCTTTGAAAGTAAAAGTTTGGCAATTACATTGTCTCAAGAGACAAATCCAACTCTATCAGCTGACTGTAAACCTCTCTTGGCATTTTATATTGAATCATACCTGCATAAATCATGCAATTTTTTCCCACACTCTTCAACGCTGCAATCTGCTGCTTCTTGGAGATTGATGAGAAACTGCTTGCACGGAGAGAGTTTATTAGTTCCGATGTACTTGTCATTGTCATCAGTAATACATTCGGTATGCAATTCATGATATATCCGCTAAGCGTAGTAAACTCTTGCGCTTTTCTTCTTATAGATGACCCTCCAGTAAAAGGAAGCATATCTAATTCTTCAATTTGCGATAATGTGTATTCCCACTGCTTTGATTGGTATGTATTTTTGATTTCAGCAATTTTGAGCAATAGTACACAAGTCTCTTTGTTCTTAGTAACAACTTGTTTTGAAATTTCTGGATTGCTCAAATATATATTCACCAAATTCTTTGCAAGGGCCACCGGATCTTTGTTGTTCTTCGAAAGATCAGAATATAAATCGAGCATGCCCTTCTTGAAATTTGTATTACTTAATATCCCACTCAATAAGCCATTCACAATTGCTATCACAATATTGTACTCTTCTGCGAGTTGATATAAAAGCAAGCTATCATAAATTCTACCGTTGTTGTTCGCTTGTCTTGCAGTTTGTTCAGAGATGGTATGTAAGTATTCTTTTATATCATCCAATTTTATTAATTGTCTTCTTGCTTCGATTACACCTGGTACACGAGTACCGTCCTTGTTCACTTCACCGAGTAATTTAGTAAACTCATTTGTTTCCAGAATAAGTTGACGTAAAGCCTCGTGGCATAGGTCAATAACTTCAGGGTCTTCACAGATGGCGATCAAAAATAGATATTCAGAAGCAATCCTTGGGTCAGAATACTTGAAAGATTTTGTGTAATTACCCAACAATTTTGCAAAATCAATATAGTCTTGATCATTATCAGTTGTCCTCAATCCATGGAAATCCGCATGCTTGTTAGCTTTGATATGCAATAGATGTTTGTCAGCAAAGCCAATAGCTAGATGTATAGCGTCAAGCTCATTTACTTTATAAGCTTCTTCAAGTGCACGCTCAAATAATCCGGAATACAATAGTACTTGGAAGTAATTATTGGGGAAACGCTTCTCGCCAAACGTGGTAACTGTGGCTTGAAGGTCGTTTAGACTATATTTTTCATATATTGGATCAGTGTTAGAGCAGTTTTCTTTGACTAAGGTTAAGTTCAACCAAAGCCAGTCTTCGACACTTAATGTTACAGCTGGAATTGTCTTATTAGTCAAGTCACATCTACCAATGATTTTATAAACAGCCAGTCTGAAGGGATCACCATCAATTGAGGTTTTAATGTACTGGTTGTATTCAGTATGTAGATCTGATGATAAATCTGGGGGAAGTTCATTATCAGGTGAGGAGGCATATGCTTTAAAATATTTGACGAAGGAGTTTTCAATCTTATTAAAACTTGAAGCGTTGCTGATTGCTACTTCTAATGCGTCATCTATCAGTCCAGCTCTTAATAAGTAAAAAATGACTGCCCAAATTGGCTTTCCATTCACAATTGATAGATTTGCAATTTTCCATGAACCATTAGTGAATCTTAATTTACTTTCAATGAAAGACTTGATTTTGTTTATATTGGTTGGGAACCCTTCATTTATCCGATTTTGATATAGCTCATCAACGTAGTTGAGAAACTGTTTTTCTAAAATCTTCCTAGAGGATTTTGCAGTACCCAATGTTGTATCGAATTCATTCAAAAATTCCCAAGCCTCCAAGATATACTTCTTTCTGAAATCATTTCTACCTTTTAATAGTTCAATAAATTCTTCAGTAAGTTTGCAGCTATTTTTAGTAATCCTGCAATTATTGTACCAAAAAATTATTCTTGCATAATGCTCAAACTTCTCTCTTATCAGGTAGTTGGTATTAACGTCTAATTTGGAGTTACCGCTATCAAGCATGCTACCTTCTGTCTTTCCCCACATTAAGCTTTCATTGGATAAGTTAGCCACATCTTTATTTTCCTCTAAATCATCTCTATTTACTGAAATACCAAACCTTTTTTTAACACTGTCAGCATAATTCTCCCACTGTATATTTATATTCGAGTTTACAAATTTGTTGAAATCTGAGGATGCTACAGTAAGCAGCGTCTCTATAGAAGATAAAATGCTTTCATTTTTCTGGTTTTGTAAGTATAGGTCTAATTCGCTTCCGTGTGATTTTGGGATAAATTGTTCGACAACCTGTTTTGGCTTAAGATCTTTCAGTGATGAATCCATTTCTTGCAATGGTAATCCACTGGCAGCCAGCAGATAGTGCGCTTTTGAGTGGTCACCTGAGTAGTCTTTATTCTTTCTTAAATCATTGGCTCTTCTTCTAATCTCGTTGATACTCAATTGAATGGAACCTAATTCGGAAGTACTGCTAGGCAAACCCCTTGCATCATCAACAAGTTTACTAATGGCATTGTTATGTGATTGGCGCGCTGGATTCTGAGGGAATGTGCCGTTATTCATATCTATTTTCTAAGTTCTTTTGTATGATACCAACCCTGGTGAACAGTTCCTTCAGCAGTAACTTCTAGTAATATACTGATAGAAGATAATGTAAAATTAATCCTAGTGGAATTCCTTGGTTATAACTCAGTTTAATAGTTAATAAAACGGACAACTTACGAGATCAATGCTTTACAATTTGACAAGCTCTTCTAATTCAAATTCTGTTTTCATCACGTTTAGTTTTTCAATTGATTCAGCACATACATTAGATATATCGTGTGGTATGATATTTTCGAAGTTGAAGTAATACATTATAATCGATATACATATATAAATTTGGTTTATAATTTCACAAAAAAATTGGAATTGCCATCGAGTTCAAGTTCGCAGTACAATTTCTTACAGTATATAATTGTAACAGATGCTAGCTATACAACAAATTAGCCCTTGTAAATCCTTTAACAGTACAAGTCAACATAATCGTCGATATCTAAGTTATCGAAATCATCTTTTGTGCTAACTGAATAGATGTTCTCTGCTTTGCTATTATCTTTGAAGTGACCATTCAAATGATTTTTAAACTTGTTCATCAATAATGGGATACCTTCTTCTCTTCTGAATTTATGTCCGACAGGATATTCAACAACTATTTCATCCAGTGTTGTGCCGTCTTCAAGTTCAATTAGCAATGCGTTGGGTATGGACCTCTTGTCAGGGTGGTGATAATCTGCTGTAAAAGTATCGTCAACTTCACAGTACATCTTGGCACGAAGAGCATCGATGTCTGGGTTACCAGCAACTTCGTCGGTATAATCTTCTGCGGTTAATCTACCATATATCAGAGGAATAGCCGTCATATATTGAATACAGTGATCCCTGTCAGCATAGTTATATAATGGACCATCTTTGTCGATAATACGAGCAGCAGCTTCTTGAGTTCTAATCCGAACAGATTTAATATCTTTGTAGGTCTTGTTCTTTTCCTTCAACATGTTGTGAGCGATCATTGCACATTCAACCGCTGTTTGCGCGTGGAATTCTGCTGGGAAAGAAATTTTGAATAATATATTCTCCATTACGTACGACTCAAATGAAGTTCTTTGATTGAAATGGAATGCCTCACCTTTGAATAATACATCGTAAAATCCCCACGTCTTTGCAGTTAACACAGAGGGAATGGTTCCAACTCCAGCATTTTTAACCAGGTAACATAAATTCACCGCTCTGGAAACAGCATCTCCTGCGGCCCATGATTTTCGAGAACCTGTATTAGGAGCGTGTCTATAAGTTCTCAAAGACTGGCCATCGACAAAGGCTTGCGAAACAGCTTCGATGGTTTGTTCACTTGTCAGTCCCAGCATTTGAGAAACGACAGCTGTAGTAGCCACTTTGACAAGTATGACATGATCTAGACCGACTCTATTAAAAGAATTATCTAAAGCAAACACACCTTGGATTTCATGTGCTTTAATCATTGCTGTAAGAACATCCCTTACTTTAAACAGTTTCCCTTCCTTTCCTTCCGTAGCCTTATACAATCTGGATTCATAATCGGCAACAGCTAGAATCCCTCCTAAGTTATCCGATGGGTGACCCCATTCAGCAGCAAGCCAGCAATCATTGAAATCAAGCCAACGGATAATGGTGCCAATTGCAAAGGCGCCTTTAATGGGGTCCATCACATGGTCCGTACCAATAACCTTTACACCATTTGGAACTATCATTCCGGGAACAATTGGTTTGATCATGTTCTGAACTTGGTTATATTTTAACGCAGCAAGCCCACATCCCAATGTATCCAGCAAGCAATACCTAGCGGTGTCGAAGGCCAATTTGGAATCTATTTTATGGTGATGGACATATTCTGCGATATCAACAAGGACTAAGTCAGGGTCTGGTCTATCATTTACTTTAACAGCAGCCAAATTAGATGAATTTCTCATAGTTAATGATAATCCACGTTGGACAATTGGTTTGAGGCTTTTAGCTAGCATAGCCTAGAGTATTTCGAGAATTTAGCTGGTTATTACCTCGAGCAATAAACTAGCTATTTTATCCAGAAATGTGAGCCGTTTAATATGGCATATACTCCCCAAATTGAATACAGAAGGATATCTGCATGCCATCAGCTAATCATATTTATATACATTCATGAAGGGTATACATTTCAATTAAATCACGAGGTTGGTATTCATTTAGAACTAGTTTCACAATATGTTCTCCAATGCTCTAAGACCTTGACTTATACTATACATCGGCTGTTATTAGATATCCACCTAAATGGTGTCATGGCTTTTCTAACTTCCCCAACAGGCTGCAAGTTTTCTTCATCCTCTCCACTTCTAAATGTCGAAAGTTTGGGTGACTTAAACTTGGAGATCACTTAAAATATGTCATCACGAAGATGACTACTGAAGGAAAATATAATAGAATTCGATTAAATCGATGATAAAATTATAGAGCCTGATGACTTGGCCCGAGAATTCGGGTGTAAAGATTTAAGGTCCGGGTTTGCAGTTATTGTCCATGCTGTCAAACTGTTTAAAATAATTAGAAGCTTTGAGCTGTGACATATGTTGAAATAATTTCTGTTTCAATGGCCTGTTTCCTACATTGTTACTATTATTTAGATCAGGCACTTTGAAGCTACCAAATGTATGTGGTATTATTACTATCACACAATGACGTTGCTCTGTGCAATTATTAAAAAAGATTGTGGTTACTATAAAAATCATTTGTATTCAGCTAAGTATTGGTTATGTAGTATATAGTGTACGCAGTGATATTTATCACTTATTACACAAGCGTTCTAGTGCAGCCATATCTAGACTGCGAGGTCTTTCGATAGGTAGGCCAAGTATTCTATCCCATACCAATTGGGTTAGAGAACCAATTGCCCTAGAACAGCCAAATATTACTGTGAAAAATAGTGTCTCTTGAATTCCGTAGTGATGGAATAGTATACCTGACGCTGAGTCCACATTGGGGAATGGATTCTTACATTTACCATGCTCTTGTAATACCTTTGGAGCGATAGTGGATAAGTTTTCCATAAGTAGTACATTCTTGTCCGATTGGAACTCGTCGGGTCTTTCTTTTGCGAAATTTAGCATAGCATTGAATCTGGGGTCAGGCTTTCTTAAAACTGCATGACCATAACCAGGAACAACTCTACGGGAATTGAGAATAGACCATAGATAATTTTCAATTTCAGGTACATTCTCTGGCGAAGAAATTGAGGCATTCATCTCCACTAAGAACCGAACTACTTCCTGGGCCGCTAGACCATGCAACGGTCCTGCAAGTCCCATAATACCTGATGCATAACTGATAAATGGATCTCCAAGGGCACTTCCTACTAGGTGGGTGGCATGTGCAGATACGTTTCCACCTTCATGATCAACATGAATTGCTGTATACAGTCTTACAAGGTCTGCAAAATCTTGCGCACGCTTTTCGGAGAGGTTTTGTTTATTAGCAGAAGTAGCCTCCGTGGTCATTCCAAGCAAAGAACTAATATTGTAGGCCCAATCCGCATTTTCGTTAAACTCCCCAAGTGGCTTACCTTCATTTGTGATGTTTGCGTAAATTTGGCCTGTTAGATGTGGTAGACTAGCAATTAAGTTTAGAACATCCTCATATATGAAATCCCAATAATCGTTCTTACCAATGGAACCTTTTTCGTATTCTTTGGCAAACTGCGAATATTGATTCAATGACGCTAAGCCAATAGCTAATTGAGTCATCGGATGCATATCTTTAGGTAAATTACTTACAATTGTGTTCACGGATTGAGGTAAAGTTTTGCCACGTTCAGCTAGTTCTTTCGATAGTGAGTTAGTTTGTTCCTTAGTTGGTAGTTCTCCTGTCATTAGTAACCAAAGCATTGACTCCGGTAACAAGCTCTTAGAGCCGCCATGTATTTCACTGATACCAGCCATTTGGTCCATACATTCAGGAATCGAAAGTCCTTGAAACCTAATTCCTTCTTCTGGGTCCAACGAGGTGCCTTGCCAAAACATAGACTGATTTCCTCTCATACCACCAATAACGCTACCGATCGTAATATCACCTACCTTAACATCAGAATAGTTCTTCTTTATTTTAGTGAACTTTTCTCTTTTATCTGGAATTACCTCCTTTAACCGCTGTTTCAAACTTGAAGCAGTTGAGGAACTCAATATCCGAGAAGTATGTAGACTTCTGGTTGTGTGAGTTAACAAGACTTTCATTCTTTATCTAATTTCTTATAGGTAACATGTAATGAATCTGATAATGAGCACCAATAACTTGGCATACTACATAGTGAGAAAATAGAGCTGCAGTTTATTGGCATATTTATATGTTGAACTGGTATAGTTTGTCTACCCCAATAAGTACAATTGATATCATTCCCCAACTTGTTTATGTGTATGAGGTAAGGTAGAGTCTATCTGAACCCATATGACACTGAAGCAGTGCAAAATATTGTAAAAGCTTCAACAACATTTAGTGTATTTGTTAAGAACTTCACCTGTCTCAAGACTAAAACCCGATCATGGTGGAGCAATAGTTGACATGACTTTGTACTTCAGTTGTTTGTGGCCATTCTTCAACAATAATGACCTCTCTGACTGACTTATGTCACTATGGGTTCAAATTAGGGAAGCAACGGTTCTTAGAAAAGCTTGTAACTTCTGATAAGTGGGGTCCGCAAACTTAAGTGCGGAGAGTTTGACATTAGTTTATGACTATGCTAATAGTATCGAGTTTGTTTGAGATACTTCTACAAATGATGAGAAGCGTGTCTTATGCTAGCTTTAACATTATCCTACTTCACAAGCCTTCTACTTATAATCTCCATTAACTTCGAAATCACTAGTTATAGAGCTAAATAAATTAGAACCTATTAAATCAGATGGAAAATCAACTACACATAACACAATTATGCATACTCTCTAGATATTCTCATAGTCTATAAAGAACTACTTGTATGAATATTAAGTACACTACCATCACAAACCTGACACAGTCTGAGCTATATTTCTTGCAGACCTTCAACTATCTAACTCTATATCGTTCGCACTACATATTCACAATCGTGGGGACCTGAAAAAATAGTATATCAAAACCAAACTTCGATTTATAGACTGCTTTTCTTATTTCGGAAATCAAAGCCATATACTTCGTCATATATAATATTAGAATTAGTATTATTAACTTTTTTTTATTAAAATCATTTTAACTGTTTTTCAATCACATGACAATGGAGTAGAAAAATTATAATATCTAATTATAACAGTTGGACTGGCTTGTAAGGCTAATTGAGAATCGATATAAAGATTTTTTTTATCGAGAATACAATAATTATATAGATGGTTAGCTTTTGTAGTCTATAAATCTATTTCAAGTCTTTATTTTCTTTTTTGATGGTCCATCCGCGTCGTTGGAAAATTGACATTTACCAAGAATGCGATCATAATCCTCACGCAGTGACTCAAAGGATTTATTTAAGGCATCCTTGATATCAGAAACTTCCATACCTTCCAATCCATCTTTATTTTTTATCAGCAATCTCTGTTTGACTTGGTACTCAAAATTATTTGAACCAGTTGATAGCAATATCATTTCAAGTAGCCTACTGAATTGTCGCTTTTCTATTTTATATTTTAATCTCGTAGATTCTATCCATGCATTAGGGATTGGCCTCTCTTGTGGTAGTTTGTTGAAGAATCCATCTTTATATAACATTTCAAGGTCATTAACATCTCTTAAGTCATCGAAACTTTCATTTGGGTCTTCGACAACGATTTCCAAAATTGAGGAATCGTTTCGCCAATTTTTTACAATGCTGTTATACAGATGTGAACCATGACCCCTACCTTGATATGGTGGTAAAATTAGAAATTGTGAAATTTTGCCTCTGTAGCGGTATTTACTCTCGCTATCAAAATTATTAGCACCAGGGTAGTACCAGTAATTGTATGCGGTGGCATAACCAACAAACTTTTTGTCTTTCTTGGTCTGTACTATAAATATTTCCCATTTTGGATCATCTTCATCAATATATGAAGCTGCTTCAATGAAAAGTAAGGAAAATATTTGAATTCTCCTGTGAAATCTTTTCATTTTGGGGTCTTGTAAGTTTACTTTGTAAATCTCAAAGTCAGCGTTGTCGATTTTATACTCATCAATATTTTGGTCATTTTTGTAGGCCTCTATAGATTCCTGTTCCTTCTTAAAAGAGTCAATCCATTTCTCTTCATCCTTATAAATGGTATCGTCAATCGGTAAATATTCCAATAGCTTCTCTTTTATGTTAACTAACTCTTCTTCACTTCCCTCGAACTTAGATGAAAACTTCACATTCAAAAATGGTTTGAATGTGATAGCATCGAATGCTAGATGAATAACTAAGTCCTTATAGCCAAATATTTGTTCTTCCGTGCCAAATATAGGATAGGTAAAGGTTGGCGAGAACTGTATCGCGTTATCCTCAGAAACTAGCGACAACTTCAAAGCTTCATTTGAAGATATCGTCCACTTTTCAGGCTTGAAATCATCAATTGACATTGCTTTCTATCGTGTTTCTTAATAAATCTAGTCTGGTAACTGTAATGAAGACTAAGATAACACTATATTAGATGATAAGAATTTGGTAAGCTTATTTTACGTGTTTCGCAACTTCGAACGTTGAAATGAGCCGTACAAGGATCTTGTTTAAAAAAGGTCAAACATAAAAACAGAGATAAAATAATGATAGTATATAGAAAGGTTTATATGTGGTTGTTTGAACTACGCTACTAGCTAGATCCTTAAATTGAAATATCTTTAAGCTACAAAGTATTTAGTAGCTACAGACTAACGAGTTATAAAGAATAAAATACTATCTGAGGAATTGTTGATGCCAAACTTTGGTTTGTCTGCTTTTGATCATCTTAATGATGAAAGCTATAAAAATGTAAGTTCAAATATTCTGGAAAGGCAATCATTGGAACTCGAGCAGCAATTAGAAGTTTTCCAGGGCAGGTTAATTGACTTTGCCAAAAAGCACAATAAAGATCTGAAGGCTAATCCTGAATTTAGATCAAGGTTTTTACGTATGTGCTCATCTATCGGTATAGACCCTCTAGAAATATTTGAGAAAGACCAACATTTATTTAATGTTGATGATTTTTATTATGAAATATCGGTTAAAATTATAGAAGTGTGTAGGGAAACTAAAGACATGAATGGTGGAGTAATATCTTTTGATGAACTGCGAAATGGTTATTTTAAGAATCTAAATGTTACCATGGAAGATTTAGAAAAATCAATAGATATGATTCAAGTGCTAGATGGTGGATTTAAAGTATTCAGCATTCGAGGAAAAAAATTTCTGAGAAGTGTACCAAATGAAATAACAGGAGATCAGACAAAAATTCTGGAGGTTTGCTCTATTATGGGTTATGCTAGTATATCGCTTCTCAGGGCAAATTTTCAGTGGGATGCTGTAAGAGGTCGGTCAGTATTGGAAGATATGGCGGCGAATGGTATGTTATGGATCGATAATCAAGCCGGAAATGAGATTCTATATTGGGATCCTTCTTGGATAATGCGCAGTTAATATTCCTCGGGCTAGCTTTAAGCCACGAAAGTTAAATAGTACAATTACATTAATATTCATTAGTTACCTCTAGGCATTTGCATAAATATATTATAATATTTCATTTTTTCTTAGGGTTTCTTTTCTTTCTTTCTAAATACTTACTGTTTACCTCTTCAACAGTAGCCATGACCTGTCTATCAAGCATCTTTTCATAGTCAGTGACTACCTTACCTTTCCCATCCCCAAGATTAATTCTAGTCTTTCCAGAGAATTCGATATCTGAGGTAGGTAGTGTATTTTTGAAGATCTCAACGACAGTAGCTTTAAGATGATAATCTAATGCAAGAGCTGATACGGCTTTGCCATATTTTACAGATTTGTAATCATTCAAATTAGCTTTTTGCCATTCCATAGCAGGAAATTTACAATCATATAATAGCAATGGTATGTCACTAGCCATTTCATACATAGGCTTCTGCGGCATAGAGGTCACATCTAACATTTTCTCAATCAGGGTTGGCTCCTCAAGGCCTTGGCCAACAAGAAATAAAATAGCAGTCATACATCTAACTTGATGCCATAAGAATGCACTGCCTATCAAATCAAAACAGTAAAAGTCATTATATACATGTTTAATATTAGCACTTATCATGGTTCTATTGTAGTTTGTGATTTGTTTAGACCCATCAAGCTTGCAGAAATTGCGGAAGTCGTGCTCACCTTCGTAGAGTTTTGCAGCTTTCTGCATTCTATCAAGATCAAGGCCATCCTTATGGAAAAGATACTTATAATGTCTATACTCGCAACTAAATCTAGCGTCAAAGCTGTTAGGAGGTCTCAAACATACTGCTGATATTCTGATATCGTCTGGTAGTAGTTGATTGAGTATTGCGACATATTGTATCTCTTTGTGATCGTTTCTGGGATCTTTTTGCTCTTCATCAGTGAGATTTGATCTAACTCTTAAAGAGATGACCTGGTTCATAGCACTGACACCTTTATCAGTTCTACCACATCTACTGAATTCAAACTCTTGTGGAGTGATACTAGGAACTAGCTTGCATTTGTTTAGTGCTTCTATAATGGTGCCTTCAATTGTAGGCAATGGAGTTGGATCCTTCTGTATAGCTAAACCATTGTAATTCCAGCCCAGATAGGCAAATCGCAGAGCAATAAAACGAGTATTGTATTTTGAAAAATCGAAAGTCTTCTGCTTTTTAGCCTTCTTGTCTTTCTTGAGGTCTATAACTTCGTCTGGGTGCTCTCTTTTTTTGACTTTCGAAACCTTCTCTAACTCCAATATTCTTTGTATCAAATCTTCTTTATTCCAGCTCTCATAAGAACTATTACGGGAAAATTTCTCGACAATATCCTTTTGAACTTTTGTAGTTGAAGGAGGTGGATGATCTATAAACTTTTTTATGAAACTCCACATATCCAGACTTTTTTATTTCAGTTATAGCAATCGATTTGCTCGGTTCTATTGAAAGATATGGTTGTCTCTAAAAAGAGGTAGTTAAGACTGATCTGGAGTCTGTAATCATATAGGAACCAGTTGCTGATTCTTTATACAAAAACAGGTTTGTGCAAGTAATTGAAAAATTCTCATTGTTATTGGCTTTACATTTTCAAACAGTTTGCATTTCAGTTAACTTTAGTGTTGGTTTTTATCGTACGTCGTTTTCAGTGGAAGAGCAAATGCATGTTGATAAAACTAATGAAAAAAATGCGATGAGCATTAATGAAAATTTGACTTTCGATGCGATGAGATAGATGAGATGATTTGTGATTCTGTTGGAAATGAACATTGAGTACAGGAGAGATCAGGAACACAATATTAGCATCTGTCAAAATCAAGCTAAAATTGAGACAGTTTTCAATTGTGAAGGAATCTATTTACTCTTTTTGTTCTAATTAATAAATCAAAACGAAGACTGGAACAATGGGGAAGTCATTAGAATGGGCAGATCTCGACTATGAACTTCAACCATGGATTAAAACAGCAATAAATGTCTCTGGTTTTGATAGTATGACACCTGTACAGGCTTCTACTATTCCAATGTTTGCCAAGAATAAGGATGTTGTTGTTGAGTCTGTTACTGGTTCTGGTAAAACTATCGCATTTGTTATACCTATTTTAGAGAAAATCATATCAGAAGGGATTAACAACAGCAAGTTCAAGAAAGGTCACTTCTACAGTTTAATTTTAGCTCCTACCAGAGAGCTTTCAATGCAAATACAGAATGTAGTTAGCTCTTTCCTAGAGCACTACCCTGAAGATCAGTACCCAATTAGAAGTCAATTAGTGGTTGGTACAAATGAGAAATCGGTAAGAGATGATGTTAACACTTTATTGGATGAAAGACCTCAGATATTAATAGGCACACCAGGTAGAGTGCTAGACTTTTTACAATCTCCTTCAGTTAAAACTAGCTCATGTGGAATGGTAGTCCTGGATGAAGCAGATAGGCTTCTTGATGTAAGTTTTTTCAAGGATGTTGAAAAAATATTGAATGTTTTACCAAAACAGAGGAGAACAGGCCTTTTTTCCGCTACTATCAGTAGTGCGGGTACCCTAATATTCAGAACAGGTTTAAGAAACCCTGTAAAGATTACGGTGAACTCACAAGGCAAGAATGCTCCAACAACTTTGAATCTGTTTTACTCTGTAATGAAGCCAGAGGAGAAATTACAAAATCTGATACACATTATGAATAATATCAGATTCAAAAAGTGTATAGTATATTTTTCCACATGTGTTTCAGTAACATTCTTTTATCAATATCTAAAGTATTTGCAACAGACAGACAAAACATTAAGAGAAGATCTTCAGGTTATTTCTATTCACGGTAAGCTTACAACGCAATCGAGAAGAAAGGCTTTGTCGACATTCACTGAGAGTCTAAGTGATTGCATACTGTTGACAACTGATGTCGCAGCTAGAGGTATTGATATACCTGATGTCGACCTGGTTCTTCAGATTGATCCTCCTACTGACGCTGACATATTTTTGCATAGATGTGGTAGAACTGGTAGGGCAAATAAGATTGGTAGAGCTATTGTTTTTTTGAATGAAGGCCGTGAAGAGGATTATATTCCATTTATGGAGGTCAAAAATGTGGACATTGAAGAAACAGACATAAACAAAAACAAGATAAGCAATGACAACAATGATGAATTCTATCAACGTTTCACAAAATGGCTGTTATCTGATAGAGCAAATTATGATTTAAGTGTAAAATCTTACGTTGCATTTATACGCTATTACTCAAAGCATTCAGCTACCTCGATATTCAGATTGCAAAGTTTAGATTATGTCAGTCTCGGAAAAATGTATGGTTTATTCAGACTGCCGAGGATGCCAGAAATTACCAAGTATTTACAGGATAAAGAAAAATCAGGTGAAACTGTTGTAGGGTATTATGGTGAGGGTTGGTTGATGAATCCTCCACCTATTGATATGGATAAATATGCATACCAAGATAAAAAGAGGGAAAAGGCTAGAATCGAGGAATTAAAGAATTTAGCACAAATAAACGATAAAAAGAAGTTGAAAGCAGAATTGAAAAAGAAGAATATGGCCTGGTCAAGTAAGACCATGACAAAAGAGGAGAGGCAAGAGAGAAGGAAGAAGTTAGATCTCAAACGTAAAGCAATTGAACTTGAAATAGCGGCTGAGGCCGAAAGAGATGAGAGTGACACTGAAATAACTCAGGATTGGAAAGATGAGATTTTACAGAAAAAGAAGAAGAAGAAAGTTGGCAGCGAGATGCAGGGAAGCTTCGATGATTTGTAACTTTATAATAATGTTCTGCCATTTCCATAATTAACTGTTTGGTACAGTAGCTTTCATTAGTTAGTCTATTGTGTAATTTTTTTTTTAAACGATCATTACTACCTCTTAATGTTTGTATATTCTAATCTTTATGGAATTTCTATCAATTCCGTAGTTTGATTTGTTGCATTGTAAATAAAAATATTTTTGATTGGTACAAATTGGTGCGTGATTAATTTGAAAATCTCTTGGGAAGCTATACTCCCTAACATGGTTGTAACTGAGTAGGATTCCAATTGCAAAGATGTTCTGAGTGAGTTGTCGATGTTGTCGATATTTGTCTCGCCATTAACTAGCTTCAAGTAAGAATTTGATTCTTCAGAATACTTAGTATTTGTAGTTGTTATTGTTTGAGGCATGTTTGGTTCAACCACAGCAATATCATCAAGATTTTTCAGGAATTCTTGAATTTCGTTACTATTTAGTTTCTCATCACAGAATTGCATGTCATATAATGTAGAGAAATCTTTACAGTCACTGCTAAACTTTTCGATAAATATCTTTTTCAAGCGAGCATAATTTTCAGAGCTGGACTCTAAGTCTGGCAAAATCCCACTAAATGGAATGCGCCCATATTTAGAGATAAATTGTTCTGTAGTTAGTATCAGATTTAGTAATTTTTTGTCATACTTGGATAGATATTTACTACACTCTCTGGGACTAGTAATTAATTCTTTAACAAACTCAAATACAGGAACGAACTTGGTGTCATAAATATTGTCGTTGGCATTTATTAGGTAGGCATATTTTTTTGCTTGCTCGTAATTTAGGTCATAAAATGCATCTTTCTTATATCTAGTGAGATAAACTTCTTCTAGCCTCTGTTTTATTGCCTTTGTTGAAGGATTAGTTACTCCATCTATAACCTTGTAGAGTATAACAGGATATGGAACCGTTGCAGCTGCAACATCATTTTTCAAATCATCATCGAAGGAGTTTAAAAAACTTTTGTATTCGGGCCAAGGATCCTTTAGTCGTAGATCAGGGATATTTCTATCACTATGTGTATTTGAGATAAAATGTGGACTTGGGTAATACATTCGTATATGTCCTAACATCCCGTTCACATGTGTAGCAATTGATTTTATCTTGAAAGGGTTGTTTGTAAACAATGCCTCTGCTTTGTTATCTAGGTTAAGAAGAAGAAATAAATCAGTCTGAGGGGAGGCATTCATGAGCGATAATGGATCTGTGGTTTGATCTATATGGACACCATCGTTTAATGGTAGCACATTGCGTATCACATTGTCTAACTTGCAGTCACATAAATTATTGAGTGTTATGTTCTTTACACCAACAAGTATCACATTTTTTAGAGTTTCTTCCAGCAAATCTACTGTCTTATTGGCATCATTGTCAATTACAATTGTTATGTGTGAATTCTCTAAAAGGTGTTGTCCATCATGTCCCCACAATCGTAATTGTCTGTCATATCTATCAAATATCTGCGACATATTTGTACTTGTGTTTAGAGTTGACAGTTAGGCTAACCTCCACTTCTATATAAATGATTCAAATATACTATTTGTTAACAGCCTGATGTTTTTCCCAATTTTCAGTTTTCATCTTAATCAACTACACAATAATACTTGTACAATAGTCGTGTATTGCTACTTTTGTAAGTCATGAATGCGTATCCACAATATAAAAAAGACAAACTTGCTTTCAACAGTAAGTAGTAGAATGAGTGTTAGTGTTTTGATATTGCAATTCGTTTTTTATTCTATACATAATAGCTGGTCAACATACCTTTTCCTGAGTATAAAAAGAATAAGTTCTATTACTACTCTGGTCAAAACTTAAAAAGGTGACTGAAATATTCAAAGTGTAAAGTACGAAAGGACAACTAGTAGCAAGATCCTGGCAGTTTAAATACTTTTTCTTTTCCCGTATTGAGTTTTGTAACCCCAACTCTACCCCGATTTTTCCTTAAAAATTGCCGCCGAACTGGAAGTGAGACCTCAAGAAATACTGAGGACCTGTACGTCAATTTCTCAGCCCTGGCGTTCATAAGTATTTTTTTCTTCTTCCATAAGAAACCTTTTCAAACGTATTTATAATCTAATGGGAGTTTTGACTGTGCAGTTAAATAGAACGATAAGGTTTCTCTATTCCTAGGGATTTTTCTTCGCTAAATTTTGTCATTAAATCTAGGGCGGCTAATTGGTGGTCATCACTCTTAGAAACCTCGTAGGAACTCTGAGATCTCGCAACACCCCCAACTTACTTCTATAATTGGGTGTACTGGGTGTACTGGGTGTACTGGGTGTACTGTGTGCACGGTGCTAGCCGCTGACCTTTACTAAGGGACAAGTAGCGCCTTCGAAAAAAATATAACGTCTAAAAATGGTGAGAGGTATGGGTGTATGAGAGATGAGTCCATTTGTTTACCAATTTACCCAAACTGGTAAATTAGTATACGCTCTTTTTCTTCTTGGTTTGTTTTCTAGCGTGAAGAATCAGAGCAATTGCCCCATCTGGACATGAAGGGTATGAGAAAGCTCATCGGGATTTCTCAGAAACCAATGAACGAAATGCTTCCATACGCAGAGATATACACGTAGCAACAACGAAATGATATGTCGACCTCATGGTTTCCTTCAATGTATGCCCCCCCACCCCCCTTTATTTTTGTTTGGTAAGAAACGAAGCTGCTGTGAGCTTCTCTACGCTGCTAGTCTACTTTCCAACATGTAAGGGCAAATCAATCCACACAAGTACCAGTACAAATAGCGCGAAATACTCAAGCAGCATTCACTCAAAGTAGTCGCTAAACACTTCAGCTACAGCACAATTACTGGGGGGAGTGTATAATTCTTTTTTTCAAATGGCTGGGTGCATCCCTCTACACTGCCATTTCTCTGGGGAAGGCGAGGGTTACCACCACGTAGATAGCGGACTGAAGATGAAATATCTAAACGCAGAAAAACACAAATATTGAGGGGGCGGGTAAGAATAAAGCATCTGAGAAAGAAACAGCGGGGGGGAGGGCGCAGGGACGTAGATGGAGCCCGAGCCCGAGACCGAGGTAAGGACAAAGACGGAAAATAGGGGTGCTTTTCTAAATCTCTGCAACAGATCTCTCCGAAGAAAAGAGGGCTGTTGCACAACACATGCTCTTCTCCCCCCCTCCCTTTATTCTGAGAAGCACAGAGAAGTGATCTTTACATCTTCCTGTACAAATGGCGCAGAGAGATGGGCTTTCCCATTGGCTTGCTCATCGTTTCGATCGATTCCCAAAAATCAATTTCCTCAGAAAGCACCGCATGTAATGTTCCTTCACGGGCAATAAAATACATGATTTGGAAGGACCATCAGGACTATCCTTGCTCAGAAGCCGTGGCACGTAGTTGAGCATCAATGAGCCTGCGCAATTTCTCTTAATGGAAGAAAACAAAAGTTTATGAATTTTAGGGAGGATAGCGGGAAATGAGAAGGTCTCCTTCAGTGCTCTGTAGTGCACTTTCTGTGTGTTATTTAAGGTAATATAGGGAAATTGATCGGGAAGACAAAAAATGTGAGTGCGAAGCTGAAGCTTGCAATAGCTTGTCTTTAATTAGAGAAGGGGAGTTCGAACAGAAAATTGGCGATTTTTTTTAAAAACGTTTGCTAGGGCGAGGAGAGGGGCTAGGGAGAGAGCAGGAAGGGGGG
>ERZ1036435.84-NODE-84-length-87909-cov-93.436565_pt1 | contig 87909 bp, 90 predicted proteins | sample MGYA00514223_ERZ1036435 | MGnify/ENA primary metagenome ERZ1036435 (study PRJEB33795, sample SAMN09464927) | human gut metagenome | host: Homo sapiens | place: USA: Stanford, California | collected 2016-08 | study: EMG produced TPA metagenomics assembly of the...
TTACCGACAAAGATATTTTCGATGCCTTTATCGAAATTTCTGGATACAACACTCCGGGTTCTCGTTTATTCATTGAAATCAATGAGGACAAACCTGGTCCGCTGGAAGAAATTTCAAATGTATTGCGCGAAAACAACGTGAACGTTTCGACGATTTCTGTGTATCACCGCGATGGGAAGGTGCAAGTGGTGCTTCATGTGGATTCGACTGAGCCCGATGAAGTGGCGGACTTTATCGCACAAAAAGGCTATCGCGTGATTTCAGCGATGAAAAAATAGGTTAAAGGGTTAAAGCGTTGCTTTAAAATCCTTGGACATCTTCATAGTTATAGAAATAACTGCACCGGACTGAGCCTAGGTCTCAGTCCTTGCGAAAGTCAAAGAGCTCCAAAGCGATTCTCGCTATGGAGCTCTAATTCTTTTCGCATGCGTATCGTTATTTCTATGACTATAGAGTCCAAGGATTTTTTTGCAACGCTACCTTAGCTTTTTCTTCATCGGGAACCACGCTTTTGTGGAGAGCAGGCATCGGGCAAAGTCTTCATCTCGGCTCCTATCTTTGTAGTGTTCATACTATAGAGCCCTAGGGAGACTTCGTTTTTTAACCTATTTTGTGATGCGCAGTTATCACGTGATGTTGTTTGCGGGTACCTAGTGTATATGTGTTAAGAAATAAAGTGACTATCTAATCGTATATCGTATGATGACATAGAAATAATATTCGTGTTTAAATTTTTGAATATAACTCAACTTCTTATTTTGAAGTGTATTAAGAAGATTATGAAAGGTTCTTAGTATGCATTGTTATATCTTTACTAAATTTGCTGATTACTTTTGATAATAAGATATTAAATTCTTTTGCTAACTTATCGGAACCTAAAACTTTTAATGCTGAGATGATTCTTTCACACTCTAAAGTACCTTGCTGTATAGAACCGCTAGCAATTGTTAATAGGTTAGCGTAAAATTTAAATTTACAAATTTCAGGAGAAAGGGGATGGTGTTTAAGCAGTTCTTTCAGTGTTGATTTTAATTCAAATGATTCATTTATCTTACCATGACAAATTAATTTTATAAATATTTTTAGTAGTATTGTGCTATATTGTTGAGTAAAAAAATAATCATTTTCGAAGAGAAATCTCTTGTGACGAATAGTTCTAATGATGCATTGAAAATCATCTAAATTTAAAAAGTTAATAAGTTGCTCAAAAAGCCGAATTTCATATAGTCCCCATTCATCGACTGAAAAAAGATAATAAGAAAAAAATTTACAATCTTCTTTAGAAATCTCTCCTGTTTTAAACCAACGTAAGTATAATCCAATAAGTTTTTGTTGATGAAGATGTCGTATATTTCCTTTTCTGAATAAAAAACCTTCTGTATTGAAGAGTTGTTCCAGACGCTGAATGTCTTTTTGAATTACTAAAGATTTTAAATTTTTAAAAAATTCAACTTGTGTTTCATTGTCCAAATAAATTTGATATAACTGCTCAAATTCTGAAAAGCTTGTGTTTAACCGTTCCAATAGGGCAAATAAGTTAGCGTCAGAAATTTGAGTTTCTCCTCTTTCGTATCGAGATAAAAAAGAAGGGCTAATAATACCAAAAGCAAGTTGTGTTTGAGTTAGTTTCTTGTTAAGACGTAGTTGATAAATAATTTTACCTGATTGAATCATTATAAACACCTCTTTATTAATCGGTCTATATGTTAATTATATAACATAGTTTCATATATGCAAGTGCTATATATATTTTTTATTTTTATTTATCGTTGATATTACCGTGTTTTTTGAACTCGTTTTATAAAAAACGGTATTGCAAATAGTATGTGAAAATAACACCAAAGTTGATATTTTATGTACTATTAATATGAACTTTATTAAATAGGAGGAGTTTATATGTTCAAAAGAAAAAGGTTCAAAATTTTCTTAGTATTGCTGTTGTTAGTCACTCATTTTTCGACGAGGCTCATTTATGCGCAAGAAGAAGGTTGGGTAAAGTCAGGAGAGAGATGGTGGTACAGATATAGTGATGGGGGATATCCTGCAAATGAATGGTTACAGGTGAATGGGGTTTGGTATCATTTTGATGATGAGGGTTGGATGGAAACGGGGTGGATTAAATACAGTAATAAGTGGTATTATTTAAATGAAAGTGGAGCAATGAGAACATCTTATTTGTATACTGGTGATGCTGAATATTATTTTCATTCTGATGGTGATATGTACTGGATGAAATTGATTGTAGAATGGCAAAAACAGGAAAATACTAATTGGTGTTGGTTAGCTTCTGCAACGATGGCTGGTAATTATATTAGAGATTATCAGTTAACTCAAGTAGAAGTAGGAAAATATGTCTTAAATACAAGTGAGCCACCAAATGTTGCAGGATGGCCGTGGGATATTTCAAAAGCAATGGAATATTATACGAATTACTCTGCAGGATGGACTATTATCCCCGAAAATTCAAGTCAACTAATTGATAGAATAGATGCTAAAAAACCTTTTGTATTGAGTGTACTTTGGCCAACGATGATTCATTTATTAGGTTCGGAATTTGATATAGGTGGATTTTCAGGACATTCTGTGTGTGTGGTAGGATACAATTTAGAAACCAGAGAGATGATATACTATGATCCAGGATTAGGTTCTTATAAGAATTCTTTTATCTCTATGGATGAAATTGATAGTAGAGCCGTGTATAAGCAAAAAAGTTACCTAACAATGAATTATAATCAGAAAGGGTTGTATGCAACTTTAAATTTTTATAATTATTGAACGGAAGGAGATCTTAAAAATGGTTTTCAAATTAAAGAAAATATTTTTATTCATAGTCATGGGATTGTTTGTAGTATCTTCAATTTTCTCAACGGTTTATGCAGCGCCGCAACTGTCGACAGAGGAATTGCATCAGGTGTTAGATGAGCCGATGGAGAAGAGTAATCAACAGGTCAAGGAGAAAGAGCGTTCTTCCAAGAACGAGGTTCCTTTCGATACAAAACATACAATCTTTGTGTTTGGTGATAAGAAGCTAAAAGATGTTAAGTCTGAAGAGGAATTAAAACAGTTAATCCAACAAGCTGATGATGGGACAATCACTACTAAAAATAGTGGATGGTTGAGTGCGCAAACCTTATTAAATGGGATGAATAAGGAGTTTTGGATTTCTGAAGTTGACGGTCGTTTACAAACGAAGTCGGGCAGCTATGCAGATAAACCACAGGATTTTGAATATCACAAAATTTCTGAACTGTTAGGAGAGGAATATAGCAGTGATATCAAAGGAATACTAGTTTTCAATGTGGATTATGATAATCCTTTTGGTGGTATTACTGTTGCAAAAGTATTTCCGAATGGAGATGTAAAAATCGGATTGTTATACGACGTAGAAAAGCAAACCGTTCAAGCAAGTAAGGGATGGTATTCTTTAAAGGAAATACAGGAAATGATTCAGAAGTATCATGAAAATGACCAGAAAGCTTTCGTCGGACAAATGTCAGGAGCGGCAGAGAATTTTCTCTATCCAGCAATCGGAGTGGGAGTCTGTGTTATCGGAGGGCTTATCTTCTTCCTAAAAAGACGAAGAGTATACCGTGATTTTAGAGATAAAAAATAAGTTAAAGGGTTAAAGCGTTGTTTTAAAATCCTTGGGCATCTGCATAGTTATAGAAACAACTACACCGGACTGGTGAACATTATGAAAAAAACTGCATAGAGTTAGACGCATTAGACAAATGGATTGACCTTCGCCTTTTTAGGCTAGGTCAATCCTATTTGTCTTGCTCCCATTTCTATGACAATAGAGTCCAAGGATTTTTTTGCAACGCTAACCTAGGATGCCTTTTGCATCGAGAATCATAATTTTGTGGGGTGCAGGGACCAAGCTGAGTTCGCAGCGGGCGTTGAGTGGATGCGGGGGACGGTGTATAATGGTGGGGAGATTCAAGGAGGTTTTGCGGATGAAATTTGATTTTACAACGGAATATGACAGACGTGGAATGGACGCACTGGCTGTGGATGGGCTGGGGTTAATTCCAGGGAAGTCGCCAGATAGACCGAAGAAAGGCTTCGATGTGATTCCGATGTGGATCGCGGACATGAGTTTTCCAACGGTGCCGACGGTGATTTCGGCAATGCAAAAACGATTAGAACATCCGATATTCGGGTACTTCATGCCTTCTAAAGAGTACTACGAGAGCATTATTCAGTGGCATGCCCGCCACCACCAAGTGACAGGATTAACGCGCAAGCATATCGGTCATGAAAATGGTGTGCTTGGGGGAGTCGTATCGACTTTAACATCATACGCTGCGCCTGGGGATAGCGTGTTAGTGCATAGTCCAACCTATGTCGGCTTTACGCAGTCGTTAAACGATAATGGATTGAAGGCCGTGCATAGCCCGCTCGTGAAAGATGAACAGGGCGTTTACCGTATGGATTTTGAGGATATGGAGCGAAAAATCAAAGCACATAAGATTCATGTGGCGATTTTCTGTTCTCCGCATAACCCAAGTGGTCGTGTATGGGAGAAGGAAGAAATCGAACGCGCGATGGAGATTTACCGTAAGTACGATGTGATTGTCGTGTCAGATGAAATTTGGTCGGATATTATTTTTAAAGGCCATAAGCATATCCCAACGCAGTCGATTTCAGAAGATGCGAAGAATCGCACCGTGGCCATGTATGCGCCAAGTAAGACGTTTAACTTGGCAGGGCTCGTGGGAAGTTATCATGTGATTTACAATGATGCGTTAAGAGACCGTGTGGAGTCAAAAGGGTCGAAGCCACATTATAACGCGATGAATGTGATGTCGATGCATGCTTTAATCGGGGCGTATCAAGAAGAAGGATACGAGTGGCTGGAAGAGTTGCGTGAAGTGATCGAGAAGAACGCGGACTATGCGTGCGACTTTATTCACCGTGAATTTGACGGCGTGGAAGTGACCAAACCTGAAGGCACGTATATGCTCTTTATCGACTGTTCTGAGTTCTTGAAAAAACACAATCTGACGCTGGAACAGCTTGAAAAACGTGGCTGGGATGTCGGCGTGGCTTGGCAAGACGGTAAGATGTTCTTCGGCGAAGGCTGTATCCGTATCAACCTCGCGTTGCCGTACGCGCGTCTTGTAGAAGCGTTTGACCGTATGAAAAAATATGTATTTGTGGACACTGTGCCACCATTAGACTAGGAGGATTTCCATGACAAAGAAAGTAATTCAAACTGAACACGCTCCAAAGGCAATCGGGCCTTACTCACAAGGAGTAGCCTACACAGGAGAAACGATTGTCGTCTCTGGACAGTTGCCAATCGTTCCTGAAACAGGGGAGTTCGCAGGAAGTGATATCGCTAGCCAAACGCATCAATCATTGAAAAATATCCGTGCGATTTTAGAAAGTGCAGGGGTAGGGATGGATGCGGTCGTATCAACAACGGTGCTACTAGCGGACATCAACGACTTTGCGAACATGAATGAAGTATATGGAGAGTATTTTGCTTCTCCTTATCCAGCGCGCATGGCGTTCCAAGCAGCAGCCTTACCAAAGAATGCTCTTGTGGAAATCCAAGCGATTGCTGTAAAAGGATAAATGAATCGAGCACTTGCGTCATCTGGCGCAGGTGTTTTTTGTTGGGGATTTTCTTCTAAGGTGCAAGCGGTTGTGATAAAATAAGGGAAATAAGAAGAAAAGAGGCGTTGTGAGTGCAGGCTGTAGAACAACCAAAAAAATCAAAACTATGGGCGCTATTAAGCGGAATACTAGGAATTGTATGGGGTGGACTCATCTTTGTAGCGCCGTCTTATATCTTGCCGAATATTTTTTCGATTGTCATTTTTAGTATGGTTTTTCCATTTACCGCACCCTCAGAAGAAACACTTCAGATTCTGCACCAAACGCAGATGATGTTTATTTATCTCGTTGCGTTTATTTGGGTGATGTTCATTGTCGCTAGAATTAGTCATCGCTATTATAAAAAGACGGGCGAAGTTCCGTACTGGATTACGAAAATCTTTTTACTGGCGGCAAGTTTAGGAGTTATTGCGACGCTGCCGGTTCTCGTTTCCTATATTCCAGGATTAACAGGTATCAATGATGTAACACTTCAAATCGGTGGAATGGGATCCGTTCTCATTATCACGGGCGGAGTTTCTGGACTATTGGGGTTAATTTCTGGAGCTGGATATTTAATTTCGTTAAATCGATTTGACCGTTAGAGGAGTTGAGAAGATGAAAGATAAAAGATGGGCCAAAATTAGTGCGTTCGTGGGGATTCTAGGTGGGCCTTTAGCGATCTTTTTCGCATTGGTGTTATTGGCGGCCGGAATTGGCGCCAGTCGTGATGGAGCAATGGTGGCCCTTGCGTTATTAGTGACGACATTTGGAATTATTTTTTTCGTAGCGTTGAAAAGTGCGCACTATTATAAAGAGGATGAACGTGTGAATCAGGTGGGTGCCAATTTATTTGTGGCCTCAAGCGGAGTAGGGTTCGTTGTCACCTTACTGCTTGCTTTGGTAAATATTCCAATGTTTAGCGGACTCGTTGATTGGATAATGGACGCGTTATTCGACGGAAGTGAGGGCTTTGAACGTGTACTTGGTCTAATGTTTCTATCCGCGATTTTATCCGTAGTATGGGGCATTTATTATGCGATTTGTCTAAGGAAATTTAAGGATTAGGACTAAGGGAGAGGTATGTGATGGAAGATTTAACATGGGCGGTACGATGTGCTAATGTCGGCATTAAGGGAGGAGCGCTTTTGCTAGTGGCCACTGTAGTACTATTTGCTGCAGGGCTCGGAGCAGATGGGTTCTTATTCACGATAGCAGCCCTACTGATAGTGGCTACTTATGTGACAATCTTCGTCGTCGCTCTTAAAAGTGCTATTTATTATAAAGGAGATTCCAGAGTTAAGACGTGGGCCTCGAACTTGTTTTTACTGGCAGGGATTTTAGGGTGTGCCCCAATTCTTATCGTGATCCTCAGTAAAGTTCTCTTTTTAGATCAAGCCGTACTTAAATTCTTTGATTTGGTTGAGGAAGAAGTGGATATTTTTCTGATTCTCTTTCCGCCTATCATAGTCGTTGGGGTGCTGTCGATTATTAGCGGACTCGGTTACGCTTCTTGCCTGAAGAACTTTAAAGAATAGTGTGGAACGAAGCTCATTTGATGGGTTTTATTGAAAGGAATTCGAAAATTACAAATAGAGAGGAAATTCGAATATGGAAGACAAAAAGTTGGTGTTAAAGTGTGTTAAGGTCGGAATTCTTGGCGGGTTGTTTTTAGCGGTAGCCCCAACCGTGTTATTCATCTCATTGATGGGGTTGAGTAGCCCATTGTTAATGGTGACAGCCTTTTTAGTGTTATATACGGTTGTAATGATTTTAATTACTGCTTATGAAAGCAAAAAACACTTTAAAGGAGACCCTCGAGTACACAAGTGGGCGACTGATTTATTTTTACTGGTCGGTATTTTAGCATTTGTCCCAATCTTCATCCGATTGCTAGGGCACATTCCTTTTTTAAGCGATGTTTTACCTGGGTATGACGAATTTATTCAGTCTGGAAATGAGCCTTTTGCGAATATATTTCTATGGATACGGAGTTTTGGAATCCTGTCGATTATTGGAGGTATTGGGTACGCTGACTGTATTCAAAATTTTAAAGAATAGTGCAAAACGAAGCTCATTTTGTGGGTTTTACTAAGGAAATTTGAGAACTTAAGATTTAAAGGAGACAAGAATATGAAAAGTAAAAAATGGGCTAAAATCAGTGCGTTTGTAGGGATTCTAGGCGGAATATTTTTAACAGTATCTCCGCTGATTTTGTTTATCGCAAGGAATGAGCAGTTGGCTAGAATTATCAGTATTCTAGTAATGTGTACGTGGGCGACTATTTTCTATGTAGCCATAAGAGCTAAAATTTACTATAAGAAAGATAAACGAGTCGCGAAGTCGGTTTCTGATTGGTTTTTGCTGGCGGGAATTCTAGGGTTGATTCCAATTTTTATCTATTCCCCACTAATGTTTATTGTTGGAATTTTGTCAATTTCTGGAGGTGCTGGGTACGCTAGCTGTATTCAAGATTTAGAAGATTAGTCCGGAACGAAGCTTATTCTATGCTTTTGATCAGGAATTTTGAGGACTAAAAACTTAAAGGAGAAGAAAATATGCAAAGTAAAAAATGGGCAATCTGGAGTGCGTATGTGGGCATTATTGGAGGGGCATTTTTAATGGTGTCTCCCTTGGTATTACTCGCTGCAGGTATTGGAGCAAACGGATCGGCGATGGGTTTCATAGCAATTCTAATGTTGTGTACGTATGTGGCGATTTTCTGTGTGGCTTTGAAGAGTAAGCTTTACTATAAAGGCGATGATAGAGTTTCTACATTCGTAGCTAATACGTTTGTCTTATCAGGGGCTATCGGCTGTACTCCAATCTTCATTTTTATTGTAGGCCGTATTCCCTTCTTAAATGACTTATTATATTGGTTGTTTAGTGCTATTCCTGCTGTACAGGATGCCTTCTCTCTCTTATTTCTAGTGTTAGTATTTGTCGCCCTTCTATCGATTTTGAGCGGCATTGGATATGCGGTCTGCTTGAAAAACTTCAGAGAATAATGGTGGAATATAGGGTATAGAAAATTTGGTAAAACCGATGAAAAGGAGATTATATTTGATGAAAGATAAAAAATGGGCAATGATTAGTGCTTTGGTAGGCTTTATTGGTGGTGGTTTTTCAGTCCTATCACCATTTCTGTTAACCTTTGCGGCAATTGCGAAAAGTCAGTTTATACAGGATGCCGTTCAATATGGTATGTGGATATTGAATCCTCTCGTGTTCATTGTCGCTATAAAAAGTGCGGTCTACTATAAAGATGACGAACGAGTTCCTAACAAGGTCTCAAACTTATTTGTTTTAGCAGGGGCAGTGCTGCTTATTCCGGTAGTACTCACACTTCTAGCAACAGTTCCAGGTTTAGAAGCCATCAACGCATTTGTTATAAAAATCATCAGTACTTTCAGTAGAGGGTTAGAAATGTATTTTGGCCCGCTTATGATAGGTGGATGTTTGTCGATTCTTTCAGGTGGTTCTTACTTTAAATGCGCGAATAACTTTAAAGAATCATAGTGAACCTTAAGCTTAGAGAGTTTCTCTAGGCTTTTTTATTTTGCATGCTTTATAATGATTGGGACAAAGAAAATTGGAGGCAAGTATGAAAGTTATTGTTATTGGTGGCGGAACGAGCGGGTTAATGGCGTCGGTCAGTGCGGCGATGCATGGTGCTGAAGTCGTGTTGCTCGAGAAGAATCCAACCCTTGGAAAGAAATTATTGCATACGGGTGGAACGCGTTGTAATGTGACGAACCGTCGTACCCCGGAAGAAATCGTGAAGCACATCCCGGGAAATGGCCGCTTCTTATATAGTGCTTTTTCGCAATTTGATAATCAGGATATTATTCAGTTCTTCGAGGGCCGCGGTGTGCGCTTGAAGGAAGAAGATCACGGGAGAATGTTTCCTGTGACAGATTCGGCTAAGACGATTCTGGAGACGTTTATTCAAGAGATTAAGAAATTAGGCGTGCAGGTGCGTACGAATGTGAAAGTGAAGACGATTCGTGTGAGCGAGGGAGCCGTGCGAGTGGTGGAGTTGGATAATGGTGAACAACTTGAAGCCGATGCGGTGATTCTAGCAACAGGTGGAAAATCTTATCCTAAGACGGGTTCGACAGGAGACGGATATGGGATTGCGAAAGTAGCTGGCCATACGATTACACCGCTCTTTGCAACAGAAGTTCCGCTAACGAGTGGCGAGGAGTTCATCAAGAAGGGCGAGCTTCGTGCGTTGTCGCTTCGTAATGTGGCGCTTAGTGTCTTAAATGGCAAAGGGAAGCCTGTTGTGACACATCAGATGGATATGATTTTCACGCATTTTGGAGTGAGCGGTCCAGCCGTCTTACGTTGTTCAAGCTTCGTGCATCAAGTGCAGGAGAAAGAGGGCAAGAAGGAAGTCGTGATGAGTCTGAATGCATTGCCGGACATGAGCGAGGCTGAACTCGACGCACAATTTCGTGCATTTGTGGAGGATGCACCTCTAAAATCGATTAAAAATCATTTAAAAGGGTTACTCCCTGAACGATATGTAGAGTTTTTACTATCACGAGTGGGGATTGGTGACCAAACAGCGGTGAATCGTTTAAGTGAAGCCAACTGGGCACAAATTAAAGAAGCTCTGACGAATTTTCGCTTTACGGTTAATGGTTCATTGCCGATTGAGAAGGGATTTGTGACCGGTGGAGGCGTTCATTTGAAAGAAGTGAACCCGAAAACCTTAGAGTCAAAATTAACCCAAGGACTGTATTTCTGCGGAGAGCTGTTAGACATCCACGGGTACACAGGTGGGTACAATATCACCGCAGCCTTTGTAACGGGTTACGTTGCCGGTATGCATGCATCTTTAGGGTATTAAATTTCTAGAAAATTGGGATTAAACATCACAATTTCTTCATAAAACTTGGTTATAGTAATTGTATTCCCAAATAAGAATTATTTACTCCCAAGTAAATAAAACTCTATCCTTTTTTCCTCCCGTTTCTGACGGGAGGTTTTTTGTTGCGTAAAATAAAAAAAGCAGTCCGAAGACCGCTTTATCAAAGTGAACATTGGTGGAGTGACCTTTCCACATCTCTTTCAGACCACAAGGGTGCGATAGCTGCCTGTTCTATCCTCAATGTTCTTTGTGTTGTTATTATAATGGAAATAAAAGAAGGGTGCAATTTTTCTAAAAAGTAACTGAATGCAATGTAAATTTGTGCTACAATAAGCCTATTGACAGTGTGAGGAGTTTGTGATGGCAGAGAAGAAATTAATGGAGAAGGTTGTACGAAAAGTACTACACTCATTCCCAAAAGTAAATATGCCGGACCCATTTGTCCCTTATCCAATTGCGTACCCGCCGGCCGCCAAGAGTCGTTTCGAGATTTTTGTGCATGTGGCTGAGCGTGGAAATGGTCCGCTGGGGCACGTGGATTTATGTATCGATGGCTACGTTTACTCTTATGGGAACTACGATGAGCGCGACTTGAAGCTTGGGGGCTGGATTGCAGAAGGTGTTCTGATTAAGGCACCGCGCGAGGAGTATATGCTCTTTTGTAAAAACCACTACCAAAAAGCGTTGCATATTTATACGATTGCTGTGACGGATGAGCAGATGGATAAGATTCATGCGTACTTGGCGAAGATATTAGAGCCGACGACACAGTGGCGTCCAACGGGAGAAGCGATTTACTATAATCCAACGTTTGACCGTTTTGAAGAGATGTATGTGTATTTCATGGCGCAACAGATGGATACCGTGTTCTATAAATTCAATCGTTCGAAGTTCATGACCTATAATGGTTGGACGAGAAACTGTGTTAGCTTCGCGGATCACGTGGCAAAAGTGTTGCGTGAAAAAGCGTTGCGTGCCAAAAATATGGTCTTTCCTGCGCAATACCATAAACGTCTCCAAAAACTACTAAAGAAAAACTCCCCGCTGATTACAAATTATGAAGTGTATTAGTCTATAAAAATTGGTGAATTTATATGAAATGTTCAGTGAAACTATACGAGCCATTGTATACGTTGAAGGCTATCGATGAGGATATCTGGATTGTTGATGGTGAAATTGTTGAGATGAATTTTAAAATTACTCAAGTGCCATTTAGCACTCGAATGACAGTGGTGCGATTGGAAAATAATGACTTATGGATTCATTCTCCTATTCATTTAACACCGCAGTTGCGAAGTGAAATCGATGAGCTGGGTCATGTGAAACATATAGTTGCTCCAAATAAATTGCATTACGTATATATGGAAGAGTGGAGTCAAGCCTATCCGGATGCGAAACTTTGGGCGACAAAAGGATTGGAGAAAATTTTTGACAACTCTCCATATATCCAAAGTTATACAATCTTAGATAAAACAATCGACATTAGTTGGTTAGATGAAATTGATTATCTTCCGTTTGAAGGAAGTGCTGTTATAGAAGAGTCAGTATTTTTCCATAAAAAGAGTAAAACGTTAATTCTAACGGACTTGATTGAGAATATTGAAGTTGGAGAAGAGTGTTCATGTTTGCACCGTTTCTTGTTTAAAATAGGGGATAATACATATCCAAACGGGCATACTCCAAGAGATTTAAGAATTACATTCTTTTTTAATAAGGAAACAGCGCAAAAGTGTTATCAACAAATAAAAGCGTGGAATCCTGTCAATGTTCTATTTGCACATGGAAAATGTTTTATTGGAAATGCTGAGGAAAAATTACCACAGGCATTCTTTTGGTTAGAGAAAAAATAAGCTACCTTGTAGAAAAACAAGGTAGTTTTTAGTTTGAAAGCGAAAGAGACCAACAGAATCTTAAATTTTTCATTATTGAAATTCGGAGTTTAAATCTGTATACTATAATAAGAATTGAATAATTCTAATTAGAAAAAATGGAGGTAATCATAATGATTAAAGAACTTATTAGTTTAGGAAAATTTGCTAAAAAATCAAGTGTATTTGCGGGAGGAGTTTTATTTGGATCGTTAGGATTAAAACTATTAGCGAGCAAAGACGCAAAGCATGTATATGCTAAAGCGGTCGCTACTTCTTATAAATTAAAAGATGGTATTGACGCGACTGTTTCTACTGTAAAACAACATGCAGATGATGTCTTAGAAGAAGCAAAAGACTTATATGCTGAAGAAAAAAGTGCAGAATTAGTAGTAGAAACTAGTGAAAAATAATGAAGTTTATTATTAAACATCAATCAAACTCTAGAGTACGTTTAGAGCTCCCTTTTACATGTCCGCATTCAGTCCAAATGTATTTAGAGGAACTAGCTTGCACAGTCCCAGGTATTGAAAAACTGCACTTTTATAAAGATTTAAAACATGTAGGAGTTTATTTTACTCAAGGGAAAGTTCAACAAGTTCAAAGGTTTTTATCTTTGATTCAAATGGAGGACGTAATTGAAAAACAAAAAGAAGTCCAGTGGCTAGTCCCTTCTTCACCATATGATATTATTTCAATGCATCTTTATAGAAGAATGCTTTCAAAAGTCTTTCTTCCAACACCTATTCGTATGGGATGGATACTTATGAAAATGGTGAAGTTTGGAAAGGCTGCTTTCCAATCAATTTGTGAGAAAAAACTTTCTATGAGTTTACTCGATTTTGTGGCAATATCAACTTCTATGGCGATGGGAGATCATAAGACTGCAGATATGATTATGTTCCTATTAAATTTAGGAGACGATTTAGATGACTGGTCCCAAAAGAAATCGATTGAAGAGCTCGAAAAAAACTTAACAAATAATATTTATGAAATATGGATTGAAAAAGAAGGCGAGCGCTTCAAGAAAATGAGTAATCATGTTGAAGTTGGGGATGTTTTTGTTGCTACGGAAGGTCAAGAAATTTACTTTGACGGAAGAGTTGTCAATGGAAGAGGCTACTTAAATGAAAGTTCATTAACAGGTGAGTCTTTCCCTGTCTCTAAGAAGATTGGAGATATGGTCTACGCTAATACAGTTGTAGAGCATGGCGAGCTACTAGTAGAAGTGACGAATAAGCAACAAAACTTACGCTTGCAGCAAATTGTTCAGCTGATTAAATCGAGTGAATTTCATCAATCGAAACAGCAAAAACAATTAATGGAAAAAGCAGATGGGTTAGTGAAATATAATTTCATAGGGATGGCGCTGACGTATTTATTCACACGCTCAGTCTCTAAAGCACTCACTTTCCTATTAGTGGATTATTCATGTGCGTTAAAATTATCTTCACCAGCAACTTATTTAACAGCCATTAAAGCAGCTTCTAATCAGGGGATTGTCATTAAAGGATCTAATTCTTTAGATGAATATGCACAAGTTGATACTTTTGTTTTTGATAAAACGGGGACATTGACAACTGGAGTTCCAAAAATTCAACGAATTATTGCGTATGAAGGATATGATGATGAAGAAGTTTTACGAATTGCAGCTTGTTTGGAGGAACATATTTACCACCCGATTGCGACGGCTGTTGTTAAGAAGGCAGAAGATGAGGGGATTGAACATGAGGAAATGCATGGGAAATTAACTCACGTAGCTTCAAAAGGAATCGTATCATCGATTGATGGAAAAAGAGTCGTCATCGGAAGTTTGGAATTATTAGAAGATGAGAAGACGACTATTTCCAATGAGCAAAAAGCAGTAATTGAAGAATATAGCCAAAAATACAACTTACTTTATTTAAGTTATGACGGAAAATTAATTGCGATTTTCCTTATTGATACTCCGTTAAGAGGAGAAGCGGTTGTATTATTGAAAGAGTTAAAAGAAAAAGGAAAACAGATTGTACTTCTTACAGGGGATACACAAAAACGTACAGAAACAATTTGCTCGCTGATTCCATTTGACAGAGTTTATACACAAGTGAAGCCAGAAGAAAAGCATCAAGTAATTGAGCAGCTTCAAGAAGAAGGTCATCATGTTTTGATGATTGGAGACGGAATTAATGATTCTGCTGCACTCTCTCTTGCAAATGTAGGTATTGTTATGGCAGGCGCTTCAGATATTGCTCGTCAAGCCAGCGATATCTTATTCTTAAATGAACAATTAACGGGATTAGAGGTTTTGGAAAATATAACCGAACAACTAAATCGCCAATTAGATGCCAATTTAAAACACACAGTGGGTATTAATTCGTTCTTAATGGGATTAGGTTTGATTGATATGGTTTCTCCTAGTCTATTAGCGATATTACATAATGTGACCACAACGTTCATTATCGGTAAGAGTTTGACGTATATTCAATAATATAATAAAAAGCAAGGTGAATTCACCTTGCTTTTTGTTTTTGTTTCAGCTTTTCCTATTCATAATCCCCGCCAGGAACCCCAAAATACTCTTCTAAGCTCAAGCCGGATTGGTAAATGGCAGTGGCTTTGTCACCAACGTAGCGCAAGTGCCACGCTTCGGGTTGATAACCTGTAATGGCTTCCTTGCCTGGTTGGAATCGGACGATGAAGCCGTACTCGTGGGCATGTGTATGAAGCCAGTGGATGGCGTCGCTATACTCTGGACCATCGAGAAGGTTTCCGTGGGAGTCGAGGATATCGAAGGCGAGCCCTGTTTGGTGTTCGCTATATCCTGGACGGGCAGAGTACGTATCTGCGGCCGCTTGTCCTTCACGGGCTACATAGTTGTTATAGACTTCGGTTTGATAGTCATAGGAACGATATCCGCTGTATGAGTCGCTAATCGGGTAGCCGAGTTCTTGCATGCGATGAATTAATGCGCGCACTTGTTGGCCAGCCGTTGGATCTTCGCCGGGCGCGTACGTCGACGGTAGCGCGTGTTTTTTATTGACGATGATGTCATATCCAAGGGAAAGGTCTGCGTTGCCACTTGTAGCCTTTGCTTGCGTAGTAGCTTCCGTTGCAGAAGTCGCTTCAGAAGAAGCCTCTGTACTTTGAACCGTTGTTTCCGTTGTTGTACTAGTCGTCGTGCTCGTTGTTTCTACAGTAGTCGCCTTTGAACTCGTGGTTGTTTCAGCGGGAGTGTTCTTGCTCGAACAGCCAAGGAGAATGAAGCTTAGTGCAACTGCTGGTAAGAGTTGTTTTTTCACATGAATCATCCTTTCTTTGTCACTATAAGTGTAGCATAATTCCGAAGCTTTGGGCGGGATTTTTGTGAAAAATTAAACTTTCATTAAAAAACGAACAATGAAAGATGAAACTTCCATGAATTAACAGGATTTTCTGTAGAAAAGCTTGCTTTTTCTTTTAAAAGTGGTATATTATTCGTTAATAAATTCAATCACTGGAGGTTTGTGCTATGTCAAAATGGGAAACAAAATTTCAAAAAGAAGGATACACATTCGATGATGTTTTACTAATTCCAGCGGAGAGTCATGTCTTGCCAAATGACGTGGATTTACGCGTGCAATTAGCTAAAAACATTCGTCTCAATATTCCTTTAATGAGTGCAAGTATGGATACCGTCACAGATTCAACAATGGCGATTGCGATTGCGCGCCAAGGTGGATTAGGCGTGATTCATAAAAACATGTCTATCGCAGAGCAAGCAGAAGAAGTTCATAAAGTAAAACGTTCAGAAAGTGGCGTTATCATCAATCCATTTTTCTTAACTCCATCCCATAAAGTACAAGACGCCGAAGACCTCATGGCAAAATACCGTATTAGCGGTGTCCCAATCGTAGACGACTTAGAAACACGTTACCTCGTTGGGATTTTGACAAACCGTGACTTACGATTCATTTCAGATTATTCCATTTTAATTGACGAAGTAATGACAAAAGAGAACCTCGTAACGGCTCCAGTTGGAACATCCCTCAAAGATGCCGAAGCCATTCTTCAAAAACATAAAATCGAAAAACTACCTTTAGTAGACGATAAAGGTTGCCTCGCTGGTTTAATTACGATTAAAGACATCGAGAAAGTGATTGAATTCCCGAACTCTGCTAAAGACGAACACGGACGTTTACTCGTGGCCGCAGCAGTGGGGATTACTTCAGATACATTTGAACGCGCAAAAGCATTACTCGACGCAGGTGCGGACGCCATCGTCATTGATACTGCACACGGACATAGTGCCGGCGTGATTCGCAAAATCAAAGAAATCCGCGAAACGTTCCCTGACGCAACATTAATTGCCGGAAACGTAGCGACAGGCGAAGGCACACGTGCTTTATTCGAAGTAGGCGTGGACGTTGTAAAAGTCGGAATCGGACCTGGTTCTATCTGTACAACTCGTGTCGTTGCCGGTGTAGGGGTTCCGCAAATCACAGCGATTTACGATGCCGCAACAGTTGCAAAAGAATTTGGCAAAGCGATCATCGCAGACGGTGGGATTAAGTACTCAGGAGATATCGCTAAAGCTATCGCAGCGGGTGGGCATGCGGTGATGTTAGGAAGCATGCTTGCCGGAACGGATGAATCTCCAGGTGAATTCGAAATCTTCCAAGGACGTCGCTTCAAGACATACCGCGGAATGGGCAGTCTCGCAGCGATGGAAAACGGGTCAGGTGACCGTTACTTCCAAGCGAAAAACGAAGCGAACAAACGCGTGCCCGAGGGAATCGAAGGGCGTGTAGCCTACAAAGGTTCTGCGGCGGATATTATTTTCCAAATGGTTGGCGGATTGCGTTCTGGTATGGGGTATGTTGGGGCGCATAATTTAGAAGAGCTTCGCGAGAATACGCAGTTTGTGCGTATGAGTGGTGCGGGGCTAAGAGAAAGCCATCCGCATGATGTGCAAATCACTAAAGAAGCACCAAACTATTCAATTTCATAAGAAAATAAAAAAAGCTATTAACCGGCTATTGGCTTTCATCCTTTCGGATGTTTCCTATAGTAGCTGTAATGGGGCACCGGCTCGAGCCTGTAGTCTCTCACCTTTAAATCCTCAAAGACGGAGTAAGGAATAAATTCTTAACTCCGTCTTTTTCGTTTTAATGCGTATTCCCATTACTGCTACTATGGGATCCGAAAGGACAGCCAATCGCCTTTAAATTGCTTTTTTTGAAATGAATAGTTGAGCCAAAAATAAAAAGAACATCATGTGTGCTTTTCACCACCAACGACAAACGGGAAGTCTCTTTGACAGGAAGAGAGGGTTGGGACAGGGTGTGTGCGTTTCACGGCTAATAAAGTGGTGTGTGCTTCCAAACTAAAAACACAAAAGTTTCGGAGCTTTAATATTGAAGGATTAGGAAAGTTTAGGGAAGTGGTTCTTACGAGAGGAGTGCCCATAAATGCAATAAGGGTGCGGTTTGAGGAGGGGTGGAGTTACTTTTTGGTTTGGAAAAGGTTAGGAAAAAGGAAAATTAGTTGTTTTTGGGGTGGTCATCGGTTATGATGTACATGTTTCTGAAAATTTATGAAAGCTTTGGAAGGAAGCGACAAGGATAGCGCCAGGCCTGTTTGAAAAGCAGGTGACGAGGAATGAGTTTATCGAAATACTCGGCGGATGACTCAAGGCAGTGCAGTCTACAGTTTCATACAAACCATTTTTGCAAGGAAATGACAAAATTGAAACAGCACCAGAAACATAATCAAAATTACAATAAAAAGAGGACTAAAAGGGACCTCTTATGAAAAGGAGTTAAACATTATGTGCGGAATCGTAGGATGTATTGGAAAAGCAAAAATTCAAACAGTTATTTTAAATGGATTAGAGAAGTTAGAGTATCGTGGATATGACTCAGCAGGATTATTTATTATGGACGAAGATGGATCAACACAATTAGTGAAACGTGTTGGACGTATTCAAAATCTTCGTGATGCAGTGGATGAAGAAATTCCAGCATTTGCAGGGATTGGGCATACTCGTTGGGCAACACACGGACCAGCAACTGAAAACAACGCTCACCCTCACCAATCACAATCAGGTCGTTTCACATTAGTGCACAACGGCGTAATTGAAAACTATGACGAATTGAAAAAAGAATTCTTAAGTGACGTTGATTTCAAATCTCAAACAGATACAGAAGTTGCCGTAAACTTAGTAGAATACTTTGCCAATAAAGAAAACTTATCAGGGAAAGAAGCGTTCCGTCGCGCATTGAAAGAAATCCGCGGATCATTTGCTTTCGGTTTATTAGACAGCGAAAAACCAGGCGTTCTTTACGCAGCAAAACATAAGAGCCCATTATTAGTAGGGGTTGGCGAAGGCTTCAACGTGATCTGTTCAGACGCAATGGCAACAATCGCTGAAACAGACCGTTACATCGAAATTAAAGATGAAGAGTTAATCACATTAACTGCAGACTCTGTAGAAATTGAAACAATTGATGGCAAACCAGTAGAACGTGCACCATTTATCGCAGAATTAGATGCAGATGATTTAGAAAAAGGGGCTTACGCTCACTACATGCTTAAAGAAATGGATGAACAACCAGTTGTTCTTCGTAAAATCATCCAAAACTATCAAGATGAAAATGGTCAATTAACAGTTGATAAAGAAATTTTAGACAGCATTTTAGCAAGTGATCGCATTTATATCGTAGCTTGTGGAACAAGTTATAATGCAGGTTGGGTTGGTAAAGAGTTATTTGAACAATTAGCAGGAATCCCTGTAGAAGTTCATCTTGCAAGTGAATTTGCTTATCATCAACCATTATTATCACAAAAACCATTCTTCATTTTCTTATCACAAAGTGGAGAAACTGCAGACAGCCGTCAAGCGTTAGTAAAAGTAAATGAACAAAACTACCCATCATTAACAATCACAAACGTGAAAGGCTCTACATTATCTCGTGAAGCAACTTATACATTATTATTACATGCAGGTCCAGAAATTGCCGTAGCATCTACAAAAGCATACACTGCTCAAATTACTGTAATGGCAGTAGTTTCGGATGCGCTTCGTGCAGCTAAAGGGTTAGTGGCTCCATTTGATATGAAACACGAATTAGGTGTTGTGGCAGCTTCAATTGAAGGAGTATTATCTGACAAACAAGCCGTTCAAGATTTAGTCAAAGAGCGCTTATTAGAAACTCGCAATGCTTTCTACATCGGTCGTCACTTAGATTACTATGTAGCGATGGAAGCAGCGTTGAAATTAAAAGAAATCTCATACGTGCAAACTGAAAGTTTTGCCGCAGGGGAATTAAAACACGGAACAATTGCTCTTATTGAAGAAGGAACTCCAGTAATCGCATTGTTAAGTGAACCTGTTGTTGCGAGTCACACTCGTGGAAATATCCAAGAAGTGAAAGCTCGTGGCGCAGTTGTAACAACAATCGCGATGGAAGGCGTTGAGCAAGAAGGCGATGATTTCGTCGTTCCAGCGGTACCAATTTTATTAGTACCATTAGTATCCGTAGTGGTAACACAATTAATTGCGTACTACACTTCTCTAGGTAAAGGGTTAGACGTGGATAAACCGCGTAACTTGGCCAAATCGGTTACAGTAGAATAGAAAAAATGGTGGACGGCTGTCCACCATTTTTTGTTTTCGAAGGACGCAAAATCCATTTGAAATAGGAGAGGAGAATTAGACCGGAGGTCTAAAAAATAAACTTCATACCGCTTCGGATATCTTCATAGCTGCGATAATAGCTGTACCGGGGCGAGCCTAGGGTCTCGCTCCCTATCGAGCTTCAAACTGACTCTAGGAAATGAATTTACAGAGTCAGTAATTCACATCGATTACAATCGCTATTATTGCCGCTATAGAATCCGAAGGGTATTCCGTTTATTTTTTATCCCAACGTTTGTGCCTTATTTCAAATGGATTTTGCTTCATTCGAAAGAAAGAGAGAGAAGAAAAACTAAGTTAGGTGCAGAAAATATAGTCGCTGCAGGGGTGCGGTGATGAAGGGACGTGACATGCGTTCATATGTTTCTCGCAGTGTAACAGACGAGCAAGCCTTCAAAAAGTGTAGAAGCTAGCTCGAACGAAAAACTAAGGCAGAAATTTAGTAAAGATTACAGACAAGATTACGGAAAATCATGCGGATTTTATAATCGAAGTGATGTGGGATAGCATTCGAAGTGAATTACGGACTCTTTTAGAGTCCGTTTGAATCTCGAAAGTGCTTGAGACGTAGGCTCAAGCCGGTGCCCCATTACAGCGATTATAAAGAAATCCGCAAGGATTTGAAGGAATCTTGTCTTTGCTTTTTTACAGGGGATATTTTAGACAATTTGGTTCATTCGAGTAAGCCATAGCAGCACAATACATTTTTTGCGAAGGGGTTGGCTCGTCTGTTATAATGAAAGCAAAGAGTTGAAAGGATGGACGGGCATGAAGGTTGTATTCGTCTGCCTGGGGAATATTTGTCGTTCTCCGATGGCAGAAGCTGTATTTAGAAAAATGGTTCATGAAGAAGGATTGGAAGATAAAATTACGATAGATTCCGCTGCGACAAGTACGTGGGAACATGGGAATCCGGTGCATCACGGTACTCGCAAGAAACTCGAGGAGCACGACATTTCCGCAAAGGGGCTTGTGTCACGGACGTTGGATGAAACCGACCTGGATGCCGACTACATTCTTGGAATGGATGCGTCGAATGTGCGTAATATCCACTCTTTTGTCGATGGAAAATCGGATGCGACGGTGGCTCGCTTGCTTGAAGTGGCAGGAGTGCAGCGCGATATTGCCGATCCGTGGTATACAGGGGACTTTGATGCGACGTACCGTGATGTGACATTGGGATGCAATGCGCTCTTAGAACAATTAAAAAAGGAATTATAGTATGGATAAGATTAGAAAAGATTGGGCAGTGATGATTGCTCTGGCGGCTGTTTCGTTACTTGTCGTCTTGAATTTTAGCGCCATCCTCACATGGATTTCCGAATTTATTGGGATGATGTTCCCGCTTATTTTAGGGATGATTTTGGCATTTGTTTTAAACGTGCCAATGAAGCGAATTGAACAAGTGTTGGAGAAGATAAACTTCCCGCAAAAGCTGCGTAGAAGTGTCGCAATCCTGAGCATTATTGTGATTCTGCTTCTGATTATTTCGCTGTTGATTTGGATTATTGCGCCGATGATTGCTAAAACCGTGTCACAACTGGGCGATAGTGTAAATCACTTACTATTCGTGGTTGCGGATTTTGTACAACATTCAAAATTAATGCAATCCAGTGAAGTGAGTCAGATTACCGACTCACTAAGTCAAAGCAATATCGTATCGTCTGTCATTACATTCCTTGGCGGATTTACAACGAATATTTCAGGGCTCTTCTCAAATGTGTTCTCTGTAATTATGGGGATTTTCTTCATGATTAATATTCTCGCAAGTAAGGAAATGCTCGCACGTTTAACGCTTCGCATTCTTAATGTGGTCTTGCCAAAAGATAAAATCGAGCACATTACTTATGTTGGGGAAGTCATCATGGATACGTATGACCGTTTCTTGATGAGTCAAATCATCGAGGCGGGAATCGTTGGGGTTATGATTTTTGCTGGATACTCTCTTGTAGGGTTGCCATATGCAGGACTTGTTGGGGTGCTGTCCGGAGTACTCTCATTCATTCCGTATATCGGGCCGTTTATGGCGTGCGGAATTGGAATGCTTTTCACCTTTACAGAAAGCCCAATTCAAGCACTCATTTCACTTGTCGTCTTTATGATCGTTCAAATAGTGGAAGGAAATGTCGTCTATCCGAAGGTTGTCGGCAGTTCCGTTGGATTGCCAACGGTGCTAACCCTTGCTGCGGCGTTATTCGGTGGAAATCTCTTTGGGTTAGTAGGCATGATTTTCTTCATACCAATTTTTGCCGTGATTTACCGTCTCGTGAAAGAATGGGTGGAGAAACATGAACAAGAACAAGCTGCTCCAGTAGTGGCTGTAGGAGGTATTATTGATGAAGAAAATTAGTGAACTAGGGATTACAGGGAAAAAGCTCCTAATTGAAGGGATTGCATTCCTTATTGCTGGGGTGTTGATCCTAATCTACGGACCAAGCTTCCCAGAATTGATGTTACGTCTGTTTTTAACATTCTTATGGGCTCGTGAACTATGGAATTTCTTGTTCCGTTGGTTTAGTAAGGCGGCGGCAAAAGATCCATTATGGCTGAATGTTGCTAAATTTTTCCTTTACGGATTTTTAGCAGGAAATCAATTCTTCCTGTCATTGCCGGTTGCGATTGTAAGCTTCTTGATGGGGCTCAATGAAGTGATGAACGCGGGAATTAGTGGTGTGACGTACTATATTTATGTCAAAGACGGCATCCGTCCGCGATTCCGCTTGCTTATTGATACCATTTGGCTTTCAGTTGTCGGGATAGCCACTTTAATTGCGCTTGGGGGCGACGGCAACTTGCAAATGTTCTTCCTTTCGCTTTATTTCGTGGGGCTTGGGATTACCAATATTCGAGACGGCTGGTTCTTTGAGGCCGAAGTTGGAAAGAAAGTCCTTCGCAGACGTTTGCGTCGTGGGATGCCGCTTGTATTTGCTGCACTGATCCCTCGCGTAACCTTGCAGAAAATCAATGATGCGTTGGAACTTGGAGAAGGCGAAACGGCTTCAGAAATTTACGACCGTGCTAAAGAAAATGCCGAACCAAACTTAGAAATGTTTATTCACGTCACAAAAGACGGATTTGGGGCAATCGGGCATGTCGACCTGTGTTACAAGGGACGCATTATTTCATTCGGAAACTACGATACGAATTCAGAGCGACTCTTTGGAGCGATGGGGGATGGGGTTCTTTTTAGTGCCGACCGTGAAAAATACATTGAATTTTGTAAACGCGAAAACCATAAGACCTTACTGGGATATGGTCTCGCCTTGTCTCCGGAACAACTCGCAGCTGTCGATAAGGAAATCGCCAAACTGATGTCGCTGACAGTGCCTTGGGATCCGCCGCAAATGGTGAAACCGAAGCGTCCTGGAATCGACAAAGAAGAACCGATGTATGCCTACAAGCTCAAACAAGAAGCAGATGCACTCTTGTATAAATTTACCTCTTCAAAATTCAAGACGTATTTTGTCATGAGTACTAACTGCGTATTGCTAGCAGACACAATTGTCGGAACAGCAGGAACCGATATTTTAAGCGCCCGAGGATTTATTTCCCCAGGGACGTATCAAGATTACTTAGATAAGGAGTTTGAGAGACCGCACAGTCTAGTCGTGACCAAGCGCGTCTATCAGTAAGAACATGGAACTTCAGGAAAAAGAATTCTTTATGAGGGAAGCGTTGAAGGAAGCGCAGAAAGCCTATGACCAAGCGGAAGTGCCAATCGGGGCGGTTGTCGTTCTGAACGGTGAAATCATCGGTCGTGGCCATAACTTACGCGAAAAAGAACAAGACGCCACTCTTCACGCTGAAATTAAAGCGATTCGCCAAGCCAACCAGCACCTTGGAAGCTGGCGACTCGAAGACTGCGAACTCTTCGTCACGCTGGAACCTTGTCCGATGTGTAGCGGAGCGATGATTCTCGCGCGTCTCAAAAAGGTGACGTTCGGCGCCTTCGACCCGAAAGCCGGTACAGCCGGTACCTTTATGAATCTCCTTCAAGACGAGCGGTTCAACCATCAAGTCGAAGTCGAGCAAGGCATCTTGGAAGACGAATGCAAAGAGATTTTGCAGACCTTCTTCAAAGGCCTCCGCGAACGCAATAAACAACGAAAACAAGCACAGCTTTCCGAATAGGGGCTGTGCTTTTTAATATTCTTAACACAAACTTATACTTGTAAACGGTTATCTACTCTTGAAAAACATTTTCTTTTTATATATTATTTTACATAGTTCGAAAAAGGAATGGAGCAGATAGTATGAAATTATCAGAAAAACAAACACAAGTCTTAGGTTGGATCGCAACATGTATGTCTGTGGCGATGTATGTAGCATATATTCCGCAAATTATGAATAACTTAGCCGGAAACAAAGGAGACTTCATTCAACCACTCGTTGCCGCATTGAACTGCTCATTATGGGTGTACTATGGACTCTTCAAGCCAGACCGTGATATCCCGCTAGCAGCTGCAAACGCACCAGGAATCTTCTTCGGTCTAGCATCTGCTTTAACAGCATTATTATAATAATGACAAGCACAGCTTCGATTGCGAGGCTGTGCTTTTTTGATTTCTACGGAACTTTGCGGATTTCTTCATAATAGCAGTTCCTTCGAAATCGATACAATTATGACTTTAGAAATGCAAAGCGACGACAAAAGTGTAACGGATTGAAATCCGATATTTACAGGAGTAGAATAGAGGATGTCGTTAAAAGTTTCAAAGTTAACTGGAGGAATACGTATGTCATTTTTAGGTTATAACAAAGGAGAAACATTAGAATTCAACTACAAAAAGGCGTGTGGCTTATGGCTCATCGCAGTCGCATTCGTGATTGCACTTGCGACAGTTGTCGGTGGAGAACAAATCATTAATATGCAGGTCTTCAGTATCGGCTATATGGTGAGCTTCTTTTCTATCAATCTAAATAAAAAAGTCCTTCATAAGTTTTCGGATGGTACTTCAACACCTTTCCAACGAAAAGTGTCCTTATACTCAGTAATTCTTTTATTTATCTTATTAGTGTTATTAGGTGGCCCATTCTTCGAAACAGAAAACTGGAGACTCATTTGGTTAGGCGCGCTCCTTGCAACAGGAATTCATTTCTTCCCGTACTACTTCGTTCATGGGAAATCAATGATTTTCCTAGGATTGGCATGCGTGATCAATGCAGCGGTCGGATACCTTTCTCCTCAAAGCTCTCTCGTGACTATCGCCTATATCGATGCCTTTATTAAATTAGCCTTTGGACTTTACCTATTCTTCTTATCTAAACCATCCAAAGCATAAATTCATTATCATTCACAAGCAGCAAATGAATCTGGTTTGCTGTTTTTTGATTTCTGCGGAGCTTTGCGAAATTCTACATAATATCCGTCTCTTCATATCCGTCTCTTCGAAATCAATCTAAACATGACTTTAGTAATCCAAAGCAATGACAAAAGTGTCTATTGTACAACTCCTTAAAGTGGTTTAATAAAGACAAGCAAAACAGTTAAGGAGCGATTCACATGAAAATCAAAATCAAAATCAAAAAGCAAGACACAAAGCAGCTTACAAAAGACCTAATGATTGTAGCGCTTATCGTCAATGCATTAGCCCTTGTCCTACACCTGGTTTTAAACCTGTTTACAGGCCCATTATTGATCCCTATACTCACAAGCAATTTTATCTTTATCCTTCTCCCAATCATGTACCTAGCAGAGGAAGCTAAGAAAAATAAAGAAGCTCGCAACCGGTAAGCATAAGCGAACATTACTTAGTTACTTTGTTTGAAGATTATAATTTCAAGCAAAGTCAACGAATCCATAAAGGGTTTGGACAATGTTCTGACACACTTGAAAGCATATTTGAGTAACACTCCGTAACTCTACTTGAGTGTTTACACAAAATTATTGACAGTATTCTAAATTCATTAAGTAATATAAATTTTATTTGCTATAATAAAGTAAATCATATCGTAAAATTGGATAATTTATTTCAAAGAAGTACACACTAAGTGGAAATTAGGATATTTATCCATTATTTATGAGCAAGGAGACAACACATGGGCATTATTAAAAATATTCATAATTTTTTTCTTAAAAAAACCTCTTCTCCCTTCCCACATCAACAACCTTATTTAATATTTGGAAAAGAATTAAAGGAGATGGATAGTCCCTTATTTGATGATGTACTACCTTGGGCTGGTGAACTAATACCTGGAACTAAACTAACTATTTCTGACTTAATATTCCTCTGGGTTATAAGTAGATTTGGGAGTGACTTTAATTCTTATCCAATTCATCTTTCAAGAAACTATGGTATTACTTCTCCAATAGATAGCGTAAAAAAACTAATTAATTTACAATTAGTTAGTGAGGATTTTATTGTTACAAAACTTGGTACTGACACAATTAATAAACATCGTAATTATATTGAACTACATAAAAACGGATGGACAACAGATGAAGAAAAGCAATGTAATCGTGAAAGACATAATCAATTTTTGAAAGAATACTCTGAGTGGCTTGTACAAACAGGTGAATACGAACAAGGAATACTTATAAAGAACAATCTAGAAATCAATAAAAAGAGAGATGAGTGTTACCAAATATTTCAAAAAGGAGAAGAGTTAAGTAAAAAAAAGAAATACGATGATTCTAATAAGCTTCTCTTGCCTTTATTAGAAAACAATTATGTGGATTTTCATGCTCCTCTTTATGAAAGAATTGCTAAGAACTATCGTGGATTGAAAGATTATAAAAAAGAGATAGATATCTGCCAAACATTCTTAAAAAATATTCAACCTCTCTATGGTGGTGATATGTGGATTAATGTATTTACAAAACGTATTGAATATGCAAATAATAAAATGAAATAAAATATTGCCCAACGGTAGTGTAAAATAGGTTGTGTAAACACAAAAAGGAATAAATCCGTTATAGTAGAGTTGCGAAACATTAGATACGCTGCAAAGAATTGTACCAAAAAAGTAGAGCAAATTCGTGAGTAAAACATGAAAAATAAAGAAGATCGCAACCAGTAAGCACAAGCGAACATCTTAGATAGTTTTTCCTTCTGGAGAGACTATCTTTTTTAGTGTCTCTTTTGCCATCCCTCGGCACGTATTGGTTTTAGAAAACAAAGCAGATTCGCTTGAAAAAGAAACACCACATAGCAAAGCGCAACTCCCATCGTTTGCGGTAGGGAGCAGACATGTTCTTTCTTCACGTTGATTTCGAAGAAGCTTGCGGATTCTATAATCGCAGTAACGGGGAATCGCATCGAATGTGAATTACGAGAAGTAAGGACTGGTCCTGTACTTCTCGTTTGAAGCTTCGAAGGTGAGAGACTCATGGAGGCTCGAACCGGTGCCCTGTAACAGCGATTATAAAAATAATCCGCAAGCATTCGAAGAAATCAACACCCGAAAGGGTGCATTTTTAAGAAGAGAGAACTATGTATGGATTACTCCCAGCATCTAACCACAAAAACCAATTGGGATAGCCCCATCCGCACTCTCTATGTGGAGCAGTTTTGTTAATTTCTTTTTCAAGCAAAATCTGCTTGCTTTTCGAGGAGAAGTTTTGTATAATAATACGTGCCGTTAGGCCGTATGGCAATAGCGAACTTATGAATCGAGTCAGGTCCGGAAGGAAGCAGCTATAAGTAACGTTCGCTATGTGCTGTATGTACATAGAAGAAGAATCAGGCTGGACCAACGGTTCAGCCTGTTTTTATGAAAAGAGTATCCAGTGGAGGGAGAATAGTCGCATGAAAAATCAGAGTTTCCAAGAAGAAGTGCAGCACTTAGAAATCGTGCAAGACTTAATGGAACAAAAAGTGGCGATCGAGAAAAACCGATTGCAAGAACGCGACCTGGATATCGCTAGACAAGATACCATTCAGTATGGAATCCAACAATTAGAAAACCAATTGGAATCTCCATACTTTGGAAGAATTGACGTTCAATTTGAAAAAGACGAGAGAGTTGAGAAGATGTATATCGGACCTGCAACTTTCTTTGACGAAGACGACAATGTGCAAGTGTATGACTGGCGTGCTCCAATCGCAAGCCTATTTTACGAAGGAACATTAGGAGAGCTTCAATACGAAACACCAAATGGCTTCGAGAAAGCTCAGGCCTTCTTAAAACGCGATATCGTCATCCGTAAGGGTGAATTAAAATCTGTTTATGACATTGAAAATGAAGAGTCATTATTGATGGATGCCTTAAGCGCACCAACAAACCGTGACGGACACCTAGAAGGAATCACGGCGACGATTCAAAAAGAACAAAATGAAATTATTCGTTTAAATCCAAAAGACTGGTTCATCGTAAATGGATGTGCCGGAAGTGGGAAGACAACGATTTTACTACAACGCATTGCGTACTTGATGTACCAAGCAAAAGACAAGCGTATGAGCGATATGCTCCTGTTGTCGCGTAACCAATTATTTGCGAAATACGTTTCACACGTGATTCCAAGCTTAACGGGAAGTGAATTGTACCAACAAACATTAGCGCAACATACCATCGAGCTTTATCGCAAAATGTATTTGCATAAAACAACGGCGCTAAGCCAAGTCCCAACGCGCAAAGTGTATTTAACAGACAGCGAGTGGATTGCGCTTGTACACCGCAATATAGAAGGCTTATCGGCGAAAGATTTACCATACCGTGCCATCGGGATTAAAGGACAAGCCGTATTTACGATGAAAGACTATCAAAAACTCGTCGAAAGCGTGAATACAGCACTGCCGTTGCAACAACAATTAACGCAAATGCAAACCGTGCTCGAGCGTACGTTGAAACGCCGTCTCACGAAGTTCTTTATGTCTGAAAAGGCAAAAGCGGTCTATGAATCAATGAACGCGATGCAAATCGAAGTGTTGATGAAAGACGTGGAGACAAAGAGCGAGACAGAGTACTACCAAGCGCTTGGACAAAAAGTGTTCGAGAAGGAAGTACAAGAGGTAACGCAACAAGTGGAAATGTTCGCATTCGTGGATATTGCCGCTCTTGTGGTGAAATGGATGCCCGAAGCCAAAATTCGTCGCCAAGAACTTGGTAAGACGGACAACGCGCCACTTCCATTGAAGAAGATTGAAGGCAGCCGCATGCAAGTCACTGCAGAAGGAATCCGTTTGTTGCAATATGTCGCAACACGCGTGACGCCGGTTCGTGACTACACAGGCTTCAGCCACCTCTTCATCGACGAAGTGCAAGACGTGTCCCTCTTATGGCTTGGAACATTATCAAACTATTATTTCCGTGCGAAATTCACGGTAGTGGGAGATACCTTCCAATCGTTCTCAACGGCTACAACGATTTTCACATTGGAAAAACGACACCCAGAACTCGTGGACTTGATTTTTGCAAACCGCACGTTAACGCACCGCAACTTAGCAATCAGTTACCGTTGTACGGCGCAAATTTCACGTTTTGCAAACGGCATTCTAGGTTGGCCGCTTGATAAAAATGTGTTCCCACGTTCAGGGGCAGAAGTATGCGTGTATTTAGAACAAGAAGGCCAAGAAATGGCGCGCTTAAACACGTTACTGGAAGAAAGTCCAAAAGGCTACCATACGACAGCGATTCTTTGCCGTACGATGGACGAGGCCAAAGCGTTGTACCAACAACTCGACCAAGATGACATTGCGCTTCTGGAAGACAGCAGCGAGTCGCTGGGCAGCCGCTTCGTGTTAACGACGATTCAAGTCGCTAAAGGGATGGAGTTCGACGAAGTCATCATTTGGAACGCGACAGACGAAGCGTACCATACGATGAAAGAACAAATGATGCTGTACACCACATGTACACGTGCAAAACACCAGCTCTCACTAATCACTCGAGCAGGTAAAGAGAGCCGCTTTATCAAGAATTCGAAAGCACCGATGAAGCGAATCGGGCAGTAGAATTTTTGGCAAATCTATACTAGAATAGAACTGTAAAATTTTGAAAAAGGCAGGGAAGTAAAATGGCTTATCAAGCATTATATCGAAAATGGCGTCCTCAAACGTTCGATGATATGGTCGGGCAAAGTGCGGTCACGCATACATTGAAGAACGCGATTAGCAATCATAAAACGAGTCATGCTTACTTATTTACAGGACCTCGTGGGACAGGGAAAACGAGTGCCGCGAAGGTGTTTGCAAAGGCCATTAACTGTCCAAATCAAACAAACGGTGAGCCATGTAACGAATGTGACATCTGTAAAGGAATCACGAACGGAACGATTGGCGATGTCATCGAAATCGATGCTGCCAGCAACAATGGTGTCGAAGAAATCCGTGATATTCGTGACAAGGCGCGTTATGCACCAACGCAAGCCGAATACAAAATCTATATTATCGACGAAGTGCATATGCTCTCAACAGGAGCCTTCAACGCACTGTTAAAAACCTTAGAAGAACCGCCTCAAAAGGTCATCTTCATTCTCGCAACAACGGAACCGCATAAGATTCCAGCGACGATTATTTCACGTACGCAACGTTTTGACTTTAGACGCATTACGTCACAAGAAATTATCGACCGCTTGGCGTATATCCTAGACCAAGAAGGAATCGAATACGAAGCGGATGCCTTAAGCGTGGTGGCAAGATGTGCCAACGGTGGTATGCGTGACGCCTTGAGTCTGCTCGACCAGATGATTTCGTTTGGCGACGGCAAGGTGACGCTGGACGAAGCGATTCAAGTGTCGGGAAGTCTGACGGACGACTTGATGATTGATTTCGTGAAAGACTTACAAGAAACAAAGGCTGAAGAAGCCCTTGAAAAATTACAACAGCTCTTCAAGATCGGGAAAGAAGCCAGTCGCTTAGTAGAAGAATGGTTGGAATTTGCTAGAGACCTCCTCATCGCGAAACAAAGTGGCGAGGCAATCGGTCGTAGTGAGCGATTCCTTCAGTTCAAAGACGAAGTGGAACCGGAATTCTTATACCGCTTTGTAGAGGCGTTAAATCAAACGCAACAAGAAATGCGCTTCACGACAAAACCAACGATTTCGCTGGAAGTGTTGACGATTAAAATGGCGCAACCTTACACATTGACGCCAAGAACCAGTTCTGGTGCACCGGCGTTGCCAAGTAGCGAAGAAGTGCAACAGTTGCAACAACAAATCGCGCAAATGCAGCAGCAAATGAACGCGTTGTTGCAAGGTGGCGCTCCTCAAGCACAACAAGCACCAAAAGCACAGGCACCAAGACCGACGCGTGCGGCCTTTAAGCCAAATACGACGGCCATCCAAAAAATCTTGACGGAAGCGACTCGCGAAGACTTGTTGAAGGTACGCGACTTGTGGGGCGACTTACTCAGTTGCTTGAACCCGCAAGAACAAGCGCTGTTGAGCCAATCAACGGTGAATGCGGCGGGGCCAAATGGATTCGTCCTCGGATTTGCGTACGACCACTTGTGTGACATTTCAGAAACAAGACCAGGATTCCGTGAGGTCATCCAAGAACATCTGGAACGCCTCGGTGGCTACAGTGGGACATTCGTGGCAGTGACACAACATCAATGGCCACAAATTCGTGCGGATTTCTTACAAGAACGCAAGAAAAACCAAGAAGAGGAAGCAGTGTCCATCGTGACGGAAGAACCGGCCGTGGAGGATTCCCTCACACCAGAACAACAAGCATTTGAACAAAAAGTAAACGACACGATTGAACTTTTCGGGGAAGAAATCGTGCAAATCGAAGAATAGAGACGGAGGAATTAAATATGCGTGGAATGGGAAATATGCAAGGCATGATGAAACAAATGCAAAAATTGCAAAAACAAATGGCGCAAGCTCAAGAAGAGTTAAACCAAACAGAATACACAGGAACTTCTCAAAGTGATTTAGTAAAAGTGACTGTGAACGGGAAACGCCAAGTCTTAAACGTGGAAATCAAACCAGAAGCGGTGGATCCAGATGATGTAGAATTATTACAAGACTTAGTGTTAATGGCGACAAACGATGCGTTAACGCAAGCAGAAAAAGCTAACGACCAAACAATGGGTCAGTTCACGAAAGGATTAAACATCCCAGGATTTTAATCGATTGGAGGTTTGAGCATGCATTATCCAGAACCGATTGCACGATTGATGGATAGCTTTATGAAGCTGCCGGGAATTGGTGCGAAGACGGCTGCACGACTTGCCTTCTTCTGCATGGATATGCGTGAAGAAGACGTCTTGAATTTTGCGAATTCGCTCATCAGCTGCAAGCGTGACCTGCATATGTGTTCCGTTTGTGGAAATGTGACGCAAGAAGATCCGTGCGAAATTTGTTCGGATACTACGCGTGACCGTACGAAGATTCTTGTGGTGGAAGATGCCCGAGATGTGATGAGTATGGAGCGGATGAAGGAATATAAAGGGCTCTATCATGTGCTTCACGGGGTGTTGTCTCCGATGGAAGGGACGGGGCCGGATGATATTAATATTACGTCGCTGATAACGAGGTTGCAGGATCCGGAAGTCCAGGAGGTTATCATCGCGACTAATGCGACAGCGGAAGGTGAAGCGACTGCCATGTACTTGTCACGTCTCATCAAGCCAGCTGGGATTAAAGTAACGCGTCTGGCTCATGGGCTAGCGGTCGGCAGCGACATCGAATACGCAGACGAAATGACTCTCTTCCGTGCCATCGAAGGGCGAAGAGAACTATAATAAAATCTATTGATTCAATGAAAATGATGGTTAAGACGTTGTCTTAAATCGCCCTCTGGGGACATCTTCATAGTGATGATAGTAAAGGCATCGGATTGAGCCTAGGTCTCAATCCTACCAAGCCTCAAAGAGCCACAGGAGAATATATTCTCTTGTGGCTCTATTTCGCATTGGTTGCTTTGGCTTTACTATTCTCACTATAGAGTCCCCAAGGGCTTTTTTAAGCCAACGAGATGCTTTGAATCAATAGATTTTATTTTTTTTGATGGGACGGGAGAGAGTGCGTTTCGATGTCGTGCAGAGCTAGGGATGAGCAGGGGGTTACTCTCTGAGACTTATGAGGTGACAGGTCATGTCGGTGCTTGCCTTCCGGTCTTGGAACTGGAGCAATACGTATGAAATAAACTACTCCTAATTTTATGGGCGTTACTCTCTGATAAACCTAAGACTCCACTACTTACTCGTCGTAACCTCTTTACTTTTGAATTAATTCTTTAAATTTAATTAACATGGAAGTCCTTTGGCTATGCGGTTTACAGCATATTCTTGAGATATATATTGTTAATATAAAGTTAAATTCTTTTCAGTGCTTTTATATATATCTGTATAGAAATAAATTCTATTATCTTTTATCTCTTTCAGATAAACCAAGTCTTCGATGCCTCCAATATACTCAATTGATAAATCATCTAAATTTAATATTGCAAGCCTAAATCCAACAACGAAAAATCGTCTAATGAAAACTGGAATATATATTTTTCTATTGAAATACAACAAAGGACCTCCAAACCCCTGTTCTTTAATGATAACTTGACCGTTAATGGACAGACTTCCAACTAGGGGAGAACCTTGATTTACTTCCATCAAATCAAGGTAACTGACTTCCCATTGGTCAAAAAAAATTTTTTCTTGAAATTCAAAAGGAGTTTCATTCAAAATTTTTAACTTAGGCATTTTTATATTTTTTATCAAAGAATTGAAATCTTCTTCTAATTCTACAAGGAGTTTACCAACTTCATTATTAAATCGCCAAGAATCAATTACTACCCGAGACAATAAAAATTCTTTTTCTTTTTTTTGTTGAAAAATACTTTCTGAATTTAGATAATTAATCATGTCGTATAGTTCATTTTTTATAGAAATCAACTGCTGTTTATTTGTATAACTATATTCATCGCAATTATTAATCATTTTATCAATTTCGACTAAAACTATATTAATCTTTTTTATAAATTGCTCCTGATTCATTGTTTGATTAACCTTTCTAAGTCGTTATTATATTTGTGTTTATCCGCCAAGAAAACCCAAACCTTTAGGTGCAGCTTTACCTTCAATATAGTTTTTCCTAATAGCCGTCGCTGCAGTAGCCGTGGAAATCGGGTTATTAAAGAATATGATTACTTACGCCGTCTAACAAGCTTTTCAGACGGCCTGGTAAGCCATTGAAAGAAGAAACTGGGTGCGTACCTTGGGGCACGCACCCTACATGCGGGCTACAGTTTGCTACACTTGCTCTTCTAAAAGTTGATACTACGATTATTGAGTAAAACCAATTTCTTTTATTAACCTATCGACTAAATTATTTAAATTAATTCCTTTTGGTACTTCAATTTTAACATTATCACAAAATTTGAATAATAATTCCAAGAGGTATTCCTTATTATTTATATTAGGGATATATGGCATTATTTGTATACTCTCCTTTACAAAGGTACCAAAAAGAAATTTTTTACTCTTCTTTAATATAATCGGATTTAATAAATCTCCATTTCTATTAAATATTTCATAAGCATTTTGTTTGACATCGTCTGGTTCTAAATATAATTCAGCATCTTTGATATCGGCAAATAGACTAACGTCTCCACTATCAATTACAATAATTGGTATATCCATCTTATTTTCTCCATTATTTAAAATTTAATTTAAATTTTATTTCATTACAGTGGTCATCTGAAAAACAGAAAACGCGTGCGTGCGTACCGCACACACCCTAGGTCAAGACTGAAAGTTTTGTCCGGGCTACGGCTTGCTACTTCGAGATTGAAGGCTTCATACGAGCTATGGCTTGCATCGCTTACTATATATACACGACGCTACACCAGTTTATTAATCATCAGGATTTTCTTCTAAACAATTTAAAAACGCCTCAAATGATTTCGCAATAATAATTGAATTTCTTTTAAAATTAGCTTCCCTTGATATATTTTCACTCCATACGTCCCTTACATAATAAATAATTTGCCAACTATTTTTTTCTAAACAGAGATAATTACCTCCCCAATCAAAAGCAAAAGGAATTAAATTCCTAGGTAACTCATTAAGTTCCCATTCATTTATTGATCTTCCTTCTAATGTGAAATCTGGATCATCCTCAAACTGCTTAGAATATTTCATTGGAATGAAGTCGCGAATTTCAATATAGTCATAATCAATATTATCATTGACAAAACAAGAAAGATTGGGAGTACCTCCATTCCATTTGAAGTAATGTGACTTGAATGAAGACGGAAAAGATACGTCTAGTTTTTTTTCGGCTTCATTAAAATCATTTTCAGATAAATTTTTATCACAATCATAAAAATTGAGCATGGTAAACTCCTTTCAGTTATACAAAGCCTGCTTCTGCTGGAATAGTTTACTTATTTTTAAAATAGTTAAGCGTTCACTCCAATAGAAATAGATAACACATCTTCCTCATTGTCGAGTAGAGATATATCGATAACTTTATCTATTTTATGACTAAATAATTTTAAACAATAAAAATTAGGTTTGTTTATTAATTCTAGCCAATTGCTAATTACTTTAATTTAGATATGTATAGAATGCCATTTCCCATCATAACTATCAAATTCTTTTACATTATCTAATTTCCAGAATTCTGCCTGTTTTTTGAATTTATAAAGTCTTTGCGCTTCCATTCCAGCGTACAGCACAGCACTTTTTACAGTTATAGAGCTACCTTTTTCTTCTATTTCAATGATTTTCTCGTTATTTGGATTGAATGTCGGAGGGTAGTTAATAGTCATACATTCTAACTTTCCCATTTTTCTTGGCTTATCTGTTAGGTATTTATCGTATATTTCCTTTAGTGTTTCTTTCAATATCTCATCAGGAATATCTGTGCCTGCATCAATATGCTTATTAGCATTGTCTTCCCATTTATACATTTCCATCAGAAAACTATTTAATATAGTTTCAATACTTTCATTCATAATTTACTCCTTTTTAGTTTTGTTTAAGTTGTTTGTACGAAGAATAATCCACCAGATAGATCTCGATTTATAAAAATATATCCTATGTTCTCAGTTAGATAAAAAATTTCATTTATTTTTTCAGGTAGATCCATTCCTAAGATTTGACCTATGAAAATATATTTTTCTAGAAAATCATCACTCTCTTGTTGTAAATATTGAGGTTGTCCTCCTAAAAAACTCATTTCATCTAAATTCTCAATAGGATTAATTGGATAAAAATTATCTAGGTTAAACTTGAACTGTTTTTTATCTCCGATGATAACTTTCGTGTATCCTTGAATAGCATCGTCAATTTCAGTAATGTAGTCAAGAAAATAATCTTCTTTATCATAATAAGAAAAAACGTAAATTACTTTATCTTTATATTCCTTATTCTGAAAATCTGTTTTAAATTGCGGTGCAATAGTCAATAAAGTTTCAATTGGCATAAAAGCAATCAATGCTAACTCATGACCATCTGGCGCTATCACTGTATTTGAATAGTCTAAATCTAGCCCAACTAATATATTATTTATATTGGGTTTACTATCTAAAAAGTTAAAATTAACGTATCCATTTTTGTTCATTTAAATTCTCCTAAAAATTTGAGGGCGTTTCTTACCTGCTTTTTTTAATTTTGGGGGTGCAGTGCAATCTTACTTTTTGGTTTTTTTCTTAGGGTTTAATTCGTCTTTACGCTGCTTATAAAATTGCCAATATTTTTTGTCTTCCATAGAGAAAGGTGTGTAATGTAGCTCATTATAAGTTAGGTCAAAATATTTATAGGCATTTTCCATATCACCTAGTTCGTAATAGATAATACCTGCCCATAAAAATGTACTGCCATCAGGAACTGTTTTTCGCGCCTCTAATGCAATATTTATCCATTCAAGTGCCTTAGAATAATCCTTTAACTCTTTAAATCTGCCAGAAATTTCAGAACATAGCCCACTAGTTGGGGTTACGAATTGAGTAGCAGGTTTTGGAATTAAATCCCAAGCTCTCATTAACTCATCAATCCTCTCCTGAAGAGTTTTAGCTTGTCTCGACTCACATATAATATTATTAATTTCACTATTTAACTCAGGATTAATATCAGATAAATACATGGTTTTCCTCCTTTTCCTAAATCTAGGATTTTTCTTTCGGCTATTACAATTTAAACCCTAAGGATCTAATCAAATAGATACATTCGGTGCAAACTAATAAAGGTTATCACAGCCATCCAACCCAATCGGATCCGGATTCACAAACCGACCCGCATCAGGCTCGTAATACCTGAAGAAGTTGTGATGCAGCCCCGTTTCAAGGTCGCAATACTGGTTTTGCAGGCGGAAGGGTTGGTATGCGCTATCCGTTACCTTGGTTTCCTCTTTTAGACGAACTTGCAAGATTGTTAGACCTTTAACCAATCTACGGCTATTTTTCTAGAAACCTTAGCTTAAGTATTCGATTAACAAAATAATAAGTAGATTTAGGAATTATTTATTAACTGTTCGAGATATTCAATACTTCTGAATAAATTATGTTCACCTATCTGCTGTATCAAATTTGATGGGCCCCCAAATAATATTTTTTCTAAATACTTTTTAAGAAATATAAGCTCATCTTTTTTTAAGAGATTTAAAGCATGAGTGATGTTTTCTGCGGTAGGTATATTTATAATAAATTCTTCTATATTTACTGGAATATCATCATTTCTAATGCCATTGCTGATGCTATCAAAAATTTTAGGCATTAAATAATTTATTCCTTCTGGTGAAAAAAAGATGAAAGGTACTAAATTATGTTCATCAATAATAATTTTCTCTATTGGGGTATATTCGTAATACTTAAATTCCTCTTTAAATTCCTCTATTTTATAGATGTTTTCTCGATAGAGTTTTTTGAACAATCCTTTTTTAGGATAATCTCTGTAGGTAATTTTCAGGAAGGGCATATTTACCTCCATTATGTTAGATAACTTTTACATTTATAGTGATTTTTCCATACGGTGTATTCGCCGAACCACAATAGATTACCGTGGATGTCGGTCATCTCTCGCGGGATGCCGATTTGGTCGTTGTGGAAATAGGCGATGTATTACTTGCCGCCTTTGGTGTTATCAAAGCCTTGCGCCAGCAGTTCGTAGCTGTCTTGGTCGGAATAATAGCTGCGGCTACAGACCAGCGGCAGGATGCCTTCAAAAGCAAAGTCGGTTTCAACCTCCAAAAATTTCAAACCATGTATCGGATTGACCGGCCGGTCACCACCCGCTGCACCCTTTATGGCCGGAAAGTTATAAATAAAGTTGAATAGTACTTGTTATTTTTTTGTGTGTTTCGACACTAATTTCCTGGTTAAAATTTTGGATTAATTTTAAAAAATCAATAATTAATTTGATTTGAGTAGTGTTAAATATCGTACTTTGGTTTCTTAGGGCAATATATAAAAATTCAACAACGTAACCATATAAATGAAATTTAGATAAATTAGAAAAAATATATTTTAAACAGCAAGGAGTAAAATATAATAAAGCCTTATTAGTAAAGGCCTGCCACTCTAGTGATTCAAGTATTGAGAGAAAATCATCGTATGTTATCTCAATCCAAGTTTTAGTAGATAGTTGCATTATAGAAAATATATAAGAGTTATCACTATCATCAAAACTTATGATGTTATTTTTATCAACTTTGAAAATTGGAAAAGTAGTCCTAATTTTTTCCTCTAGATAATTTCGTTCTTGTATATATTTTACCTCCGTAAGAAATTTTTCAAATTCACAATATACTCCTAAGTCTTTGACAAACTTTGAAATATATTCTAAGAAATCATAAATTATATTGATTTCATCTTGGGTTAAAGATTGCAGTAAATCAAATAGTTCACTTACTTCTCCTTGGGATATGTTAGAATAATAGCTAAATAATTCTATGAAACAATCATTATCTATACTAGGGTTTTCTATTGAGCTTAGTAAAAGTGTATTTAAATGTAAGGCATTTTCATTTTTTTGTTTATCTGACATTTGATTTTTAATTAATAACATTAGATTGTTTTTTTTCATGTCTTACTTTCTCCATTTTAAGATAGGGCACCATTTGATTGATTTATTATCTATTTTTTATTTACGTTTTTAAAAATCATTTAATAGTTTTACTATCTTCTCTTTATTTTCGCTGGATGAGTTAATTGCAATTCTAACGGCATTTTCTCCAAATTCATTTTGTATATTTTTATCAGATCCATTATCAAGGAGTAATTTCACCATTTCTATATTTCCAAACATGCATGCATAATGTAGGGGAGTATATCCTAAGTCTCCTTTAAGATCGATCAATGCCCCATTTTGAAGAAATACAAGAGCATCATTTAAAGAATTATTTCTAGCAGCAATATGCAAAACTGTATCATCCATACCTCCTACTTGATTTATATCTTTAATAGTGTCACCCAAAAAATCAGGATGCGTTTCATATTTTTTTAAAATACATAATAATTCTTTTTCCATTAATAATACCTATAGTTGTAAGTTGATAAATTTAATATCTGGATTTTATTTATTACTCGTGACGCAATTTTCTTTATGTTCTTTTTTTAGATTGTTTAATCTGTTTTTACGTTCTTGTATTTTTTGAGCATGACCGTCCTGGCCGTATTCATAGGCGGTTTTTCCTTAGATTGTTACGGAATAAATATTTCAGACGACCCTAGCCGGTGTAGTTGAAGCAAGTGAGGAGAGCATAGGGAAGAGGTCGTCTGAAAATTGATTTCAGATACTCTTGATATTTGGCGGAACTCGACCTAACCTACGACTACTGTTTGTTAAGTTTAAGCCATGATCTATGTTTGTTAAGAGGAGTTTATTGTCCTTGGCCAAGAATTTCTTCTCCAATTATTGCATCTAACTCTATCCATGCATCTTCAAGTTGATTAACAATAGAAGATTCATTTTTATTTGGGTCATTTTTTAAATTGAGATACCAAATATGTGTTAATTTCGGTATTTCATATAAAATAGATGCTAGTCTTTTTTCAATTAGATTATGATTATGAGTATAATGCTTTATTTCATTTAAAATTTTTAATAATTCTTGATAGTCCTTTACATCGAATTCAAGATCCATTCTGACCTTATAAATAAAACTATTATTTTCAAGTTTTTCTAATAATTCTTTCATGGTAAACTCCTTTCAGTTATACAAAGCAAAGAATTGCTTCTGCTAGAATAGTTTACTTATTTTTAAAATAGTTAAGCGTTCAGTCCAATAGAAATAGATAACACATCTTCCTCATTGTCGAGTAGAGATATATCGATAACTTTATCTATTTTATGACTAAATAATTTTAAACAATAAAAATTAGGTTTGTTTATTAATTCTAGCCAATTGCTAATATTTTTTATTTTGATAATAAACAAGGGGAATACTTCTATTGGTGTTTTAGCCGAATCATTTATTCCTCCATAAAAGTATACATAAGCAATGTCATTTTCCTCTGGTGCAAGAAAATTTAATATTTCATTTTTTATCGATAAACTAAAATTTTCTTTTGATAATTCTATATTTCTATAGGGGGTAAAAGTACGATTTATTATTTCACATGAGAGTGGATATGGAATGATTTTTTCAGAATCTGAAATTAAATTATTTAAAAAATGAATTTCTTTCATTTTTTTCATTAAATGATTCTGTTTTAAAGTAAAGATCTTATCTTCTAAAGTTGTCATGATATTATTTCCTATGTTGTACGGGTACATTATCTTTGTATTACTCCCAAGAAAATGTACGATTCCCATTATTTCTTTGTCTTTGAAAAAAGAATATCCTCTTGACTCAGATATGTCAACCATTCCTTGCCGTCGAAGGGCGAAGAAATCTGTAATAAAATCTATTGATTCAAAAGCAGTTTCGTTGGCTTAAAAAAGCCCTCGGGGACTCTATAGTGAGAATAGTAAAGCCAAAGCAACCGATGTGAATTAGAGGGCACCAGAATTTATTCTGAGCGCCCTCTTTGAAGCTCGGTAGGATTGAGACCTTGGCTCAATCCGATGCCTTTACTATCATCACTATGAAGATGTCCCCAGAGGGCGATTTAAGACAACGTCTTAACCATCATTTCATTGAATCAATAGATTTTATTTATTTGCTTCAACAGCACGGGAGCGCGCGTTTCGATGGGGTGTGGTGCATTTCTTAATAATCGCGTAATTTCGCGAGGGAATAGGCGGAAAGCGCAAGAAATGGTATAATATGGGAATAAAGTAATTGTTTAGAGGTAAAGAATGAATCAACTGTTTAGAAATTTTATTTCAAAAGAGCGAGTGAATAGTTTTCGGGAGTTGACGAAGACGCTCGTGAAAATGGCGGGGACCGATGAAGTGGTGCCTGAAGAGGATGAGAGTGTGCCTTGGGTTCCGTCAATCCTAGGATTAATTTTCATATTATGGCTTTCTTCTAGTGATTGGCTCAAAAGTGTGACGCAACCGCTGATTGATCAATTTCCGCTTCTTTCGCTATGGCCGTTAGCGTTTCTCTTTCTCTTCCTTCCGATTTTAAATGGGCTAGATGAGTTATGGAAACAACCGCAGAGAAAACGGGACTTACAGGAGTTGATGGCGATTGCCAAACGTGCGGTGGCCGTTTTAAAAGAATATGACTATGACAATTTAGATGACGTGGTTGACGCAGAAGTGGTCATCAACGAATACACCGAGCGATACGGATTATAGGAGGCCTGGGATGAGATTATGGCATGAGGACTTGATTGGGCATCTTCCGCGTCCGCAACTGTTGGGGCAGCACCGCGAATGTTGTGCGCTCAGGGGCAATGGTTGGGGCAAGAAGCATGCGACGGTGGACTATGTGTTTACTTATAGCCCGTATGTGCTGTATCAGTACCATACGTTGATTATGGATGAAATGGAGCGCCGTGGGTATAATGTGACGCCACAGTGGAAAGAGGCTTCGTATCGTGGAAAGATTTGTCCACCGTATACCGAAGTGGAAGCGTGTGCGTGGACGAGTCCGTTATACAAAGAGCACGATGATGCGTATTACAAAGAATGTATTGAAAATTTAGCACAAAAAGGAATTATCCTGGAAGGAGAAAATCATGTTTAGACTTCTATTGAAAGACGTTGCGACGAAAAAAATGTTAGTGAACTTCCGCGAGTTGACAAGCTACTTAATGAAAGAGGCGGGAATGGATGATGAATTGCCGGAACTAGTTGACAAAACGGCAACCATCAAAATGATTGCGGGGATGTTTTTATTCATCATAGTGATGCGTACGGGGATTTTATCGAGACCACTTGAGTTTATGGTAAACAAGTTTGCTGGAGAAGGGAATGTGATTTTTCTACTCTTACCATTTGTTTCTTTGTACTTGTTTTTAGGATTCTTTTTTCTTCTGTACCGAATCTGGTCTAAAAAAGTACTGACACGTAAACTTGGCGAACTGATACCAATAGCGGAACGTGCGATTGCGAAGCTTAAAGCAGCAGGACGTGACGACTTAGAAGAGGACATCGAAGACGCAGAGTTTCTGATTGAGGATTATAAGAAGAGATTCGGGTTTTAGGGAGATGCGAAATGAAATTATTTAGAAAAGCGATTAGACAAAGACGATTAACGCGGATGCGGGAATTGCTAAGAGAAGTGATGATTGAAAATGATAGTGAGAATGAGTTGCCACAGGATGGAAAAAGCGCCAGAGTTCTTGTTCTTGTGGTAGAAATCATCATCATAACAGGACTGCTTACCCATCCAAATGTATTGGAGTCTGGAGAAGCTTTCATGCTGATGGGGCTTATTTTCCCGCCGTTTTTACTTTTTGGGATTTTACTAGGAATGGGTACTTTACTCCTCATTATAGGGGTCATTTATTTGTTTCGTTATTTCAGGGTAGAGGCCAGTTATCAAGAGTTTGAGATGTTATATGAACTCGCTTCGGAAGAACTTTCCGTATACAAACAAGAGCCACTGATTCCAATGAGTGAATATGCTGAAAGACTTCAGTACTACATGGAAGATTTGCGATTAGAAACAGAAGTAAAGAATGACAGGTTAAGTAAATAAAATTTGGGGAATAAAAGATGAAAAGAAGATTTGAAGAGGAAAGAATCCATCGACTACAAAACTTGGTCAACGAAGTCATAGCCTTGTCTGGCAAGGAAAGCCAGCAGGTTAGAGTGCGGGGATACAGATATATTCCAAAGATACTCTTTACCATTTTAATGATAGTTGAAATCGATAATATATGGTCATTAAATAGGAAAGTAGAAGGAATTTTTCATTTCTTGCAAGTATGGTACGAAGGGAACCAATACGCGGTGAAGTATGCGCTGGAATATGTTAAAAATGAACCTTATATTATCGTAGTTCTACCAATTGTGATGCTTCTTGTATATTTCTTGCAATTGCACCTTCAAAAACAAGATGTGAGAGAAGTGGTTGCAAGAGCGGATGAAGAGCTCGCAAAATGGGAACAAACTCCATCTGCAGAGATTCCGCATGCTGTAAAGGCATTAAAATATCATTTAGAGGAGTTACGATTAGACTACGACCTTTAACAACCCTTGAACGACAGGAGAAATGGGAATGGAATTGAAACAGAAAATTAAGAAACAGGATGTACAGCGATTGCGTAGGTTAATTCAAGCAGTCGCCGAGAAAAATGGCGAAGATGCTAAATTACCGTTCAGCTTTTTACCGTTTCGTGGCATTATCATGGTCATTAGTCTCGCTGGATTAGCATACGGAGTAGTGGCTACATTTATTGTTACAATATCTACAATATTCTTTACAGAGCTTACGATGCAACAGCCTGGGAAAGGGTATCAAGACCGCCTCTTCGGCAATATGATGCTCGACTGGGTTATCATGTTTGCCTTTATAGCCGTCGTTCTCTATTGCTGCTACAAATCCGTTTACTGGGAATGGAACAAGCTGGTTGTTCGAGGGAATAAAGACGTGGCGATATGGAAAGCTGCACCAAGAGAAGCCAGTCGCGAAGCCGTTGAAGCACTAGAGTCGTATATACATGAACATGTAACGAGTGCTGAGTAGAGTCCTTCTAAGGCAGAGTTAAGCGCATAAGGATTATTAGGGAACGTAAACCCCTATAGAATTTTCAGATGAACGTCAGGAGGAATGACAATGAAATCGAAACGAAGAGTGAAGGAACGACATGTATCGCAACTGCGCAAGTTGATTGAAGCAGTTGCCCTGCAAAATGGGGAAGAAGGCACACTACCGATGACCTTTTCGCCGTTGCGCACTATCATTACAATCCTTAGTGTTGCTGCGGTGGTGTGCGGAGTGGTGGTGTTTGGAAGAATGGCTGTGGTCGAAGCAGGCTTGTTTCAAGCACTTCAATCGATGTTTTCAACGAGGGATTCAGAGATAGCCGCACAAGTAGGTAAGGGCCTCTTCGGCTTGGCGATTCACTTTGGCATCATGTTTGCCGCCCTAGCCGTTGTTCTCTACTGCTGCCACAGATCCGTTCGTTGGGAATGGAAGAAGCTCGTGGCTCGTGGAAATGAAGAAGTGGCAACGTGGAAATCCTCTCCAAAAGAAGCCAGCCGCGAAGCTGTTGAAGCACTAGAGGCGTATTTACAAGAAAATGCTACGCTGGGCAAACCGTCTAAGGTGAGGGAAAAAGTAGAAGCCGCCGCTAGCAGTGTCGGCTCTGCGATGGAGAAAGTAAGCAAAGAACACGAAGTAGCAAAACGCCTAACCAGCGTCGAAGCTTCACGAGTTCGCGCCTTAAGAAGACTATTGAAGCTTGTCTTGAAGATAAACGGACGAGGAGAACAGCTTCCAAAAAGCTCGTATTGGCTTCGCATCTACGTCCTGATTACGGTTGCAATTGCGGGTGTCGTCATCGGACTAGTATCTGGATTCTTTACGTATTTGAAACTTTTCATCGCCTGCTTAGTGACGTTGCAATTGAGAGTCGCAATCGGCTATCTTGCCTTCATTTGGCCATTTGCCCTTATCTGGTCCTTACCGATTGTCGTCTTCGTTGTAGTCTTCAATTGGCACCGTAGAGAGACCTTTAAGGAATGGAAAGAACTATTGGCACTGGCAGACCGCGAAGTCGAAGAGTGGCGTCAAACCACAGCCGTACCAGCCGAAGTGGCAGAGTTACAAAAATTTTTGAAAAAAGCACATAAGTACTATTAGGAGGACATTATGAACTATAAGAAAACGATTTGGCAGGGGCAAACGACAAGGCTCCGTGAACTCATTCGCATTGTAAACCGCAGAAGCAAACAGCCGCGCGTATTACCAAGAGATAATCGTCAGGTTCGACTCTTTTGTATGCTCTTCTTTGGCATTATCACGCTCTACACGATTATGACGACAGGATTTCTTGCGGCTATCCTGGGCGGGATATATATGCTCTTCCAAGGGAAAGCATCAAGTTACGTAGATCGGATGGTACCGTATTGGTGGGTTCCGATTTTATGGGTGGCGTTGATTGCCATTTTCATCCTCATTCTCTGGCTGGCACGTCGTTCGCTTGTAAAAGAAACACTTTTCTTACTCGAACACGCGAAAGACGAAATCGCGCGCCAATATGAAGATGGTAATGGCGTTGTTTCACAAGAAGTCATCAATTTAGAAAATTACGTAGAGGACTTACAACGGAATTATCGCTTTTAAGGAGTGAAGGATATGTATATTTTTGTAGCACCCAGAAGAATAGTATTAAAAGAAAAAGAGGTACAAGAGTTTCGAGCTGTCGCAGAACGACTAGTGGATGAAAGCGGGATTGAAGCAGAATTTCCCTTTGTGACGGAACGTTCTCCATTGTTGAAAGTGCTAATCTGGATATTAGGAATTTTCATGGCTTTGATGCTTGGTGGATTGGGGTATTTGTGGTTTGTTATTGGAAGAAATGTTGACGATCCGCTTCTCATCCTTGGTATTATGTTTTTCGCATGTTTGGTGGGGCTCATCTTTTGGCTGGTGGGTGTCCTTTTTGTAGCCCTATTATACCGTCGTGAACAAGATAAACGTTGGGCAGAAATGGGAGATCTGTTGGATATTGTTGACGAAGCAACGATTGTTTTACATGAGCAAAATCGGAAAGACTTAGCCGTAGACATCAAACGTGCGGAAACATTAGTGAAGAAATACAGACGCTACGGCCTTTAAACGCATATCTATCATTAAGGAGGAGAACCATGGATTTACAAAGAATTCGATACAGAAAAAATGAAGCACAAGAGTTTCGCGCATTGACCGAACGCCTTGTCGGAGAAAGCGGTCTAGACATCGAGCTGCCGTATGAAAGTCCGGGAGTGCAGCACCTCATGAAGTATTTTTACGTCCTCGTGGGCATTCTCGTGCTCTTGACGATTGGACTCGTGGCATTTATTTTCTATGTCAACGGTGGGAAATCAGAGAACTTTATGATTACCCTCAGTAACGAAGAAATGCTCGTGTTCTTCCCGCTCGTAATTGTGTGGATGTTCGGACTGTTTTTTGCAAAGGCGTTAGACGCACGTAACCAGCTCTTCATTCAAAAAGACATCCGCGCACTCTTGCCGGTTGCCCAAGAAGCACTGGAGGCCCTTCATGGAAATGAGAACGACTACGTCAAACGCGCGAAGTTGCTCGTTAAAAAATACAAAACTTACGGGTTATAAAATAAAGGGATTTGAAAACAGAGGGAGTAAGAATGAAGAAAGTCACACAAGAAACAGCCAACCGACTCCGAGAATTATTGGAAAAGGTGACTTCAGAAAGAGAAGATGCAGCACCTTTACCGAAAAATCATCAAATAGCGCGGTTACTATTGCCACTATTCGCTCTTTGTTTCACCGGTGTCTATTTACAAAATGCGCACGCTTTTTCGATTATAGGGAGTGCATTTGCAACTATTTTTGAGGTTGGCGTTTGGGAAACGTTCGAATTCGTTGTGACCATCACGAGCTTCCATTTCTTGACGTGGAGTGTTCCTCTTATCGTTCTAGGAGTTGTCTTTTTCTGGAGACGTCACTCCTTCAAAAAGGAATTCAATGCTTTAGTGGAACGAGCAAAGGAAGAGATTACTCTTTGGAAAAAGAAACCACTCGAGACAAATCGCACCCTTGTAAAAGGGCTAGAAGGCTTTCTAAAATCATTGCAAACGGAATATCAATTTGAACAAAAAATAAGGTAAGAATGTAAAGAGGTTAGGGACATGATTTATAAAACACTATTATTCGACCTGGATTCAACGCTCTGGGACTTCCATTCGGCCGAGCATTACGCGCTCACGAAGCTCTTGGAGAAGCAGGGCGTGGACGATGTTGAGGCGTATATCGACGTCTACGTGCCGATGAATCGTGCCATGTGGCGTTCGTTGGAAAAGGACGAAATCACGCGTGAGGAACTCGTCGAAACGCGCTTTGCCAAGTTATTCGATCACTTCGGTTTTGAAAAAGATGGGAAGGAACTCGCGGCAGATTACGAAGCCATCCTGGGAACGCAAGGCCAAACGTACGAAGGGGCAGAGGAGTTACTTCAAGCGTTACGTGACGCCGGCTACGACTTATACGCTGCCACAAACGGCATCACGACGATTCAAAAAGGCCGTCTCTCAAATTCACCGATTGCCAAATACTTCAAGAAAGTATTTATCTCAGAAGAAGTCGGCGCGCAAAAGCCAAGTGAAGCCTTCTTCGAACGTGTAGCCAGTGCAATCCCAGACTACGATAAGAATAAAGCCGTCATCATCGGCGACTCACTGACAGCCGATATCCAAGGCGGCATCAACGCGGGCATCGACACGATTTGGATGAATCTCGCGGCAAAAGAAAACAGAACCGCCATCAAGCCAACCGTGGAAGTGCGAAGCTACGCGGAATTATTAGAATTTTTAGTGTAACATGAACTGACTGCAGGCACGTCTTGCAGTCTTTTTTTGTGCAAAAAAGTTGAGGTTCCACTACTTAGCGGGTAGACTACTTAAAAGGGCAAAGACCCGACCAAAAATGAAAGTTGGAAATGAATGAAAAAAGGATTATTAGGAATTGCTGTGGTGATGCTACTCGCAGCGTGTGGAACGACTAGTACGAACGGTACAAACACGACGAATGCGACCGCGCAGACGCCACAAACGACACAAGCACCCCGTGTCGAAGTGAAGACAGACGGCACGTATACCGTAAAAGAATATGACTTCGAAAGTAATGGCAAGAATCTCTATGCGCGTGCCTTTGTGCCAGACGTAGAAGGACGGGTGCCACTCGTGATTTTTAGCCACGGACTCGGCGCCAACGTCGAGCACGAGGAAGAAGTGCAGAAGACATTGGCCAAAGCCGGCATTGCGGTTTTCAGCTTGGAATTTGCAGGAGGGTCGTCATCTTCTTCTCCGATGAGTGAGGGACTAACGACCGAGATGTCTGTTCTCACCGAAGTGCAAAACTTGAAGGACGCCATCCGTATCGCAAGCGGTATGGAATATACCGATCCGCAGAAAATTTATCTGATGGGAAGTAGCCAGGGTGGACTCGTCACAGCACTGACCGCAGAAGAACTCACCAATGTCCAAGGCCTCTTCTTGTTCTATCCTGCATTTTCACTGCCGGACGATATTAGAAGTAGCTTCCCGAAACTAGATGAAGTACCCGAGACCTTTAACTTACTCGGGACGAAAATCGGGAAGATTTACATCACGGACATCTACGACATGGACGCCTACGCGAACCTAGACAAGCTAACCATCCCGGTGCATATTTATCACGGCAAAGACGACTATATCGTGCCACTCACGGCTTCGCAAAAAGCAATGAAGCGCCTCAAAGACGCACGCCTCACCACATTGGAGGACACAGGCCATGCCTTGACGCCAGAGCAGCAAGCACAAATCGGTTTTGAAATCGCGGATGAGATTTTTAATGGGATGAAGTAAAGCGACATAGAAAATTAAATACAACAAACAGGAGAAGCCGGGGCGAGTGCCTCGGTTTTTTGTGTGGGTTAAACAAAAAATGGATAGTAGTGGGAAAAATAATACTTAAAATGATGGAATGAGATAAAACAAAAAACCTACCATTTAAGACAGGTTTCTTTTGTAAGTCATATATAGAGGCTCTGCCCTGCAAACTACCCATTGTTTAATCGTATCTAAGTAATTTGGAATATTGTTTAAGATGATAAAATTCGAAGCATCAATTAGTAATTGTAAAAATGAAATAATTAATGAGATTTTTTTCATCGTAATCACCTCCTTAGTAGTCTTTCTTTGAAATCCTACTGATTTGGTTATTTTATAATAAATTACAACGATTAAGGGTAGCCACACGGGACCGTGCGTTTGCACGACACAACCTCTAAAAACAATATTATAATAATACTTTTACTCTGTAAATAATTTTGTTATTTAATAATATAACCGTCAGTTAATTTTATGAAAACAGCAAAATAGTAACAGAAGAGAGCAAAATTTTCATATGTGATAATTATCGTATATGTTAATTTTTTATTGTATGGATGGGTGAGAAGTGAGGATTTAAAACTGAAAGAGATATCGTAGATTAGTTAGGTGACTATTCATAAGAAAAAGGGAAACGCTTAGCTATATTAAGATAAACTAAGCAGTAAAAAAAGTTAGTAAATTTAGAAAGGTGTTTTTATGGGCTTTACGAAGAAACAGATTTCCAATTTTTTGGATAATAAAATTTTATTTAGATTTTCGATAGAAGAACAATATGTAATCAATTATAATCATCAGAATGAGGAATATACTTTTGATGAATTAGAGAGAATTTCTAAAAGTAATTTTGAATATTGGAATTCAGTATCGAGAGAGGGTTATTCTCAAGAATGGGAAATTTTAAATAAGAACATTACTAGGGTAAGAGAGTATTTATCAACTATAGAAGAATTAGACTCAGAGAGTATACGTAATTATTTTTATAATAATATACCAAGTAATCGGGAAGAGATAGAGACAGATAAATATTTGTATAAAATCTCAATGAGTTCGCCCATCGATAGAGATGCAGAGTTTGGAAAAATAAAAAACTTTGTTTCTTTTTATATTCAACATTTAACAAATAATCTTAGGGAAGCAGTAATTAATTTTATTCGATTATCCAAAAATATGTATGAGATTGGTTATGATTTATCAAGTACATCTCAATATAGGTTTTATCCTGCGTTATATCTGCTGAAACAACATTTCTCAGATCTTAAGGAAAGTAAGGATGATTTTGAAACTAATATAGTTTTGCCTATAAAGAGTAAACTACAAGAAATAAGTGATGATTCAAATGAACAATATAAAGAAATAACAACTTTTATAGAAACAAAACATAACGAAATTCAGCAACAGTTTGACGAAAAATCTATAGAGTTGAAAGAGTTTCAGAGTTCAATAAATATCTGGCAAGAAGGAAAAGAAGCTAGGCTCAATGATTTAGAAGAGACGTATAAGAATAAACTGTCTTTAGAAGCTCCTGAAGAACTTTGGTATAATCGTTCGAAAGAATATAGGGAAAAGGCAAAATATTGGACGTGGGTTCTTATTGTTTCTGCACTAGCTCTAGTAGGCTTTTTAACAGGATTAGTGATGGTTATACACGATTATTCGTTGGATACTATTCAAGAAATTCCTTTTATTTCTAAATCGTTTATATTAGTTTCAATTATATCTTTCTTTGTTTACATAATTAGAGTACTGATAAAGATAGTAATGTCAAATCATCATCTGGCTACTGAATATGAACAAAAAGCTGCTTTAACAAGGTTCTATCAAGCTCTAACTTATGCAGGAACAGATATTGCGCAAGAAGAAAGGATTATAATAATTCATTCTCTATTTAGTAGAACTGAGACAGGTTTAGTAAAAACAGATAGTTCAAATGATGTAGATGCGATTCTTTCAGTTTTATCGAAGAATGTCCATTAATATAGGGTGGCTAAAGCAGATATCTGCTTTAGCCACTTTTCCATATCTATCGTCTTCTAATAATTCCTCTATTGAATAGTAGTTTTAGGAAGTTATAAAGAAAGAAAAAAATTGAAAAAATAATCAAAAAAATTTATTTCCTCAAAAACACTATTGCTATAAGGTTTATAGCAGGTTATAATTAAGTGTAAACGCTTTTATAAAAATGTCTTACAATGGAGGAGCAAAAGAAATTAATCAGGCATAAGAATACGTTTTAGCCTTAATAATAAGGATTTTGGGAGAATGTTTTTTGAAAACAAAGGAGATGCTTAACTGCCCAAAATTCACTTATAAGTGAATTTTGGGATTCCGCACAATTGGGAGGGAGTTTTATGGCGAAATACAGAGTAACAAAGAAGATGATCAATGAAGTAGAAGGATTAACGTACGAAGAACAAGTAAAAGTCTTTGCGGTTCTAATGATATTACAAGAAGAAGGGCTTTCTCCTGAAGTACGTGAAAAATGGGAACGAGGGAAGCAGGGAAAAAGATGTTTAAGGATTCCAATTAGTCGAGAAACAGAAGAGGGGGAAACTGAAGATGACCTACCTAACAAAAAGGTTAAATGCATTGAAATCCCGCTGCCCTGAATTTAAGCAAGATCTACTTGAAGAATATTATCTTCAAAAGGTATCTCTAAAAATTATCAAAATGAGATTGGAATTAGGGTTATCTCAGAAGGAGATGGCTGTTGCTTTAGGGATGTTAGAATCGCAATATTGTCGCTTGGAAAAAGGACAACATAATCCAACCGTCTTATCTTTGGTTGAACTAGCAGACTTATTTGGATATGATTTTGAGGTTAAAATTAGAAGGAAGAAATAGGCGGTTTTAATACTCATATAATTCTTTTTTGTCAATCATAATAGTTAATCAATGAGGATGAGTCGTGTAATTACACATTTAGTGTTTTACACGGCTTTTTTATTTTCTTATAAACGAGATCTTTCTAAGATCCATATTTGAATTTTTCCTATATTAGTTAATGGATTTTCCCTGTTTTGTAGATTAATTCCGAAAATAAATCCCTGCTGACAAACCTCAAGAATAAATTCTAAAAATATAAGAAAAAGTATACATTTTAAGGATAAAATCACAATCTTCTTTATTTTCTTCCCCGTAGTTCAATATAGAGATTAGCTAGTTTCTAATTCTATTTTAGGAGAAGAACTATGAAAGCATGGACAGAAACTGAAGAAACAACAAATCAACTTTTCGATCAATTCGAAGGGGTTATTTATCACGTATTGAAAAAGCTCAATATTCAAAAGAATAATTCTGAATACGATGATTTCTTACAAGAGGGGCGATTATTACTATTGGAGTCTTATCAAGACACCGAATCAAATCCACTTGACTCTACGGATGCAGCTAAACAATTTAATACCTATCTACAACGAAAATTATATTGGAAGTTTCTTAAGCGTATTACTAAGAAAAATATCGAGACCGTAGAGTTTAATCAGGATTGGATGCAGGATTCGGAAAAAGATCCCTACTGGTTCGAGGTGGAATCTGACTATAAGGAATTTTTCCGAACGCTCACGAAAATCCAAATGAAAACATTGCAATATATGGTGCAGAGTGATGAGTCTGTCACAGAATATGCCAAAAGAATAGGACGTACACGTTCGGCAGTGCAGCAGGATATTCTGTCGATCCGAAAAAAATTAAAAAAATTTTTAGACAAGCATAGCAAATTAGATTCCTAATTGGTTTATATAGATGTAGAAGTCATGACACTACAAACCAAAAATAAACCAAATAAGGAGGACATAAACATGTCAGAAACATTTAATAAAGCAACATTGGAACTATTCTACCAAGATGCGGAAAAAGGGAAAGTGAAGAAATTCAAAAGTCTTCAAAACTTGAAGCAAGGGGCTACGCATGATGCGGTAATGACGGTCTCAGACGCAGTCGATACTCTTGCAAAAGAAGCGATGACATACTGCGATACAGTCGTTCGAACACGACACGACAGAAACTAATAAACAAAGGAGGGAAATATCATGGCAGATGAAACAACAACAACAGTTAAAGAGCTATATTTAGGGTTTACAGGAAGTGATGGTAAAACAAAACGTCTTGTTATTGCACATCCAGAAGATAATCTTGATGCTACGACTACTCGTGCAGCAATGAAAAAAATTGCGGATGCCAACTTGTTCGAAAAACAAGGAATCCAATTGTATACGAATGGGGAAAGTGCTAGCTATATGACTCGTATTAAAAATGAGATCTTTAACGACAAAAAGAAAAAATAAGTAAATGAAGGTTAAGAAGGTAGCTAGAGAGTTTTCATGAATGATTTTCTAGCGGGAATGGAGAATCATCTGTTTGGGTGGTTCTCCTAACCTTCTCAAAATGATGTAAGGGAGGAAAATTTATGAAAACATCATTTTACTATTTACAAACCGGAATTTTTACCCTCGGAGCTCTATTGGGTGGGTTCCTCGGAGGGAAAGACGGCCTCCTTTATGCTTTGTTAGTTCTTATTGTTCTGGATTACATAACGGGAGTACTAAATGCTATTGATCAACGAGAACTTTCAAGTGCAGTTGGGTATAAGGGTATTGCTCGTAAGGTACTTATTTTTGTGCTGGTAGGAACGGCAAATGTTGTAGATGTTTATATTTTGGGGAAAGCAGGAGTGTTAAGAGCAGCAGTAATCTTCTTCTATATTTCGAATGAAGGAATCTCAATCCTCGAAAATGCGGCACATCTCGGATTGCCTGTGCCTCAAAAGCTTCAAAGCGTATTGAGACAACTTCATCAAAAGGAGGAGAATTAAAATGATTCAGATTTTGAGAGATTTTGTAATGAAGGATAGTGGATTTTTAGAAAGTTTTGACTTTGTGGTGATCCACAATGATGCAGGAAGAATGAAACCCCAACGATATATTTCTTTTCTAAGAAATCGTGATAAAGCCTTAGGAATCGCACATTTCTATTGCAACCGAGACACGATTGTTCAAGTCGTTCCAATTGAAAATATTGGGTACCATACCGGAGATTGGTGGAGTAATTGTCGATCCGTTGGATATGAGGTGTGTGAGAGCATATCAGCCAGCGATGAAGAATTTTTACAGAATGAGGATGTTACTTTATTGAAAGCAGCAGCAGACTTGGTAGAAGCTGGAATGCCGATTTCACGAGAGACGGTTCGACTTCACCATGAATTTGTACCAACCGACTGCCCCCACCGGAGTATGGAGTTGCATGGTGGTACTACGGAGAGTGTACGATCATACTTTATTGAAAGAATGCAATATTTTGCTTCACTCGGAAATAATCTTGCTGAAATTTTACATAAGTATTTTCCAGAAGAAGAATTCCGAATGAAAACATGGGAACGTTATGAAGTTTTCAATGATGATAATGAAGTTGTTCGACAAGTTATGCGAGGAGAATGGGGAGTTGGTCAAGAACGCATACAACAACTGACAGATGCCGGGTATGATGCAGAAAGAATTCAAGAGAAAGTAAATCTTGCTTTACAAGGGTCTCAAATCAATGATATAAAAACGACGGATACCCTTGCCTATGAAGTGATCCAGGGGGATTGGGGTAATGGAGAAGAACGCAAAGAGCGACTTGAAGCTGCTGGGTATGACTATGATGCGGTACAACAAAAAGTGAATGAAATATTGGGATAAATTAGAGCCTACTGATGAAAATGTCAGTAGGCTTTATTGTTTTCATAATGAATCGGGAAATATCTATTTAGGTAAAACATGGTGAAATCAGATAGGAATATTTCTAAAAAATTAATCTTAGGAAAATGTAGAGAATGTCATTATAATTTTTAAATTAGATAGACTAAAATTTGTGTAGAGAAAAAGTGTAAAAATAATATGATTGATGTATTAATAATCCAGTTTTTAGAGTATAGATGTGAAAATATGAAGTTTAATTACAATGGTTTGTGGGAATCTTAAATTGATAGAAATATGAAAAAGAAAAATTTAATAGAATAGGACCTATTTTAAAGATTATTTTTAAGGGAGAAGAATATAGAGAAAAATTTGGGAAATTTCTTAATTATGCTAAAATAGTATTTAAGAACATACTTCAAGGAGGAAGAGTATGAGTAAAAAACTAGAATTAACTTGGATAGGTAAAGAAGATGCGATTGAGGTTGAACCGCGTCTTTTGATTGAAAATCCAGAATTATCCAATATTACCCAAGACCCTAATACAGAAAATATGATTATTCATGGTGATAACTTACTCGCATTGAAAGCATTAGAGACTAAATATGCTGGTCAGGTCAAGTGTATCTATATTGACCCGCCCTATAATACAGGTTCAGCATTCGAACACTATGACGATAATTTAGAGCATTCAATTTGGCTTGGTCTGATGCGTGAAAGATTGTATTTACTTAGAACTTTACTCAGTGATGATGGATTTATAGCTTGCCACATCGATGACTCAGAAGGAGCATATCTAAAAGTTCTTTTGGATGAAGTGTTTGGGAGAAATAATTATAAAACCACTTTTTTTGTTAGAGTAAGATATCCCGATAAAACACTAAAGCAAGATATGGACTATCATAAAGAGATAGAGCAAATTCATATTTACCAAAAAACTAACCTAGCTAGCCCAAACTTTAAAGAAGAAATTGTGGGTTTTGAAAAATTTAAGTACTATTTTAAAGAATTAGAAAGCGGTCGAGAAATCACGCTCGGAGGCAAAAAAGTCGAAATATTTAATGAACATCAATATGAGATTGTTGAAGGTGAAGGGAGTGAAGATGGACTTAAAGAAATATGGGCCAGTGGTACGATTTTAGATGGAAATTCTTCAGGAAGATTTTTCAGAGATTACTTAACGGGACGCTATGAAACAGATGGGTTAGGAGTACTTTATAAAGTGTGGGGAATTGGTGATGATAAGTTTGATTTTCGATACTTTACCGGGCCTAAAAGGGAAGGGGCTACAAAAGGGAAATATTATCAAGGAGTTCCGTTAGATAAACTAGAATCAGACGAAATCACTAAAAAAATTCCAATAAGTAACTTTTATGATTTTGCTTCCAGCTTTGGAAATTGTAGAACTGAGGGAGGTGTAGGGTTTCGTGGAGGGAAAAAACCAGAAAAATTATTAGAAATGATATTGAACACTTTTTCAAGTGAAGGAGATTTAATTTTAGATAGTTTTTTAGGTTCTGCTAGTACCGCTGCAACAGCACATAAAATGGGACGTAAATATATTGGTATTGAGATGGGGGAGCATGCCTATTCCTTATGTAAAGTAAGATTAGATAAAGTTATATCCGGAGATAGAACAGGAGTGTCAAAACAAGTTAATTGGCAAGGTGGCGGTGGATATCGCTTCTATGAACTGGCACCTACCCTTATTCAAAAAGATGATTTTGATGAAGAAATCATCAATCCAGAATATGATGCGAATATGCTAGCTAGTGCGGTAGCTCTTCACGAAGGTTTCACTTATCAACCAGATGAAGAACAGTTTTGGAAGCAAGCGTATGGTAGTGAGAACTCGTATTTGTTTGTAACTACTCGTTATGTGAGTAAAGAATACTTATCTGCAATTCATTCTAATATGGTAGAAACAGACTATTTAATTATCGCTTGCCGTTCATTTGAAGATGGTGTTGAAAAACAATATCCGAATATCACGGTCAAAAAGATCCCTCAAATGCTTCTTGATCGATGTGAATTTGGTAAAGAAAACTATAACTTAAACATTATCAACCCACCTGTGTATGAGGAGGATGATAGCGATGAGGAATGATAAATTTAAGCACTATTCAACAGATTATATCAGTGGAGTCATGTCATTACGTGAACCGCAAAAGCGTTCCTTGGAAATTTTAGATGATATTATGGAAAATCTCCATATTAGAAAAGGGATGAATCTTAAACTGGCATTGGCTTCGATTAGGGAGATGTATCCTACCTGTACTGATTTTGAGAGAGATTTTATATCGATGACATTTGCCTTAGCAACTGGTGTTGGTAAAACAAGATTAATGGGTGCTTTTGTTGCCTATTTATATACCAATCATAATGTAAAGAATTTCTTTGTTGTGGCACCAAACACTACAATTTATGACAAACTAAGACGTGACTTCTCAGATTTTGCAAGTGAAAAGTATGTTTTTAAAGGATTAGGTTGTTTTGCCAATCCGCCACAAATAGTCACAGATGATGATTATAAATCACGTCAATTATCATTATTTGAATCGGATGTTCGCATTTTTATTTACAATATTGACAAATTCAATAAGGATAAATCAAAGATGAAAAAACTAAATGAGTTTATTGGAGATTCATTTTACGATTATTTATCCAACCTAGATGACCTTGTTGTTTTGATGGACGAATCTCACCATTACCGTGCAGAAAGAGGGATGCCTGCTATAAATGAACTAAATCCAATGCTGGGATTAGAATTGACTGCTACGCCTTTAGCCAAAAAGGGATCTAAGCAAGTTCCGTTTAAAAACGTTGTATTTGAGTATCCATTGTCTAAATCAATTGAAGATGGATATACAAGAACACCCTATGCAAGCACTCGTACTGATGTAGATTTTTATAATTTTGGAGATGAAGAGTTGGATAAAGTAATGATACTTGACGGACTTACTCTTCATGAGGATATTAAAGAACGACTAAAACAGTATGCATTTATTAATTCAACCGCCCAGCATCCATTTCGCATTGTTAAGCCGGTTATGATGGTTGTTTGTAAAGATATTACCCATGCAACTTGGGTTGAAAACTTTATTAAATCAGATGAGTGTTATGACGGGGCTTATCGTAATAAAACAATTATGGTTCACTCTAAACAAACCGGAAGTGAATCAGAAGCGAACACACAACTTTTATTGAGTGTTGAGCGCTCTGATAACCCTGTAGAAATTGTGATTCACGTTGATAAACTAAAAGAAGGCTGGGATGTGAATAATCTTTACACAATTGTTCCACTTAGAACGGCAAGCTCTAAAATCCTTCGAGAACAGATGGTTGGTCGTGGATTACGTCTACCATTTGGAAAGAGAACAGGAGATTCTAGAATTGATGGTGTATATTTGACAGCTCATGACAAATTTCAAGATCTTATTGAAGAAGCGCAGAAAGGCAATTCAATCTTTAAGGCAGGCAATATTATCAAGATAGAAGATGTTGCAAAAGAGAAAAATAATATAACACAATTATCACTAGATTTAAGTGGTTATGATAAAGAACAAACTCTTGAAGACTATGGTATTCCGCAAACGGAAACTAATCGTCAATTTCTAACAAAGACAAAAGAGCTCCTTAAACATGAAGTAAATAAGACTATTCAACAAAATAAATCAGTATTTTCTGTTGAAAAAGAAAAAGTGTCTATTTTTCAGAATGTAATAGATAAAATTAAAGAAGATAAAGAGCTTGGGGAAATTTATAAAGAAAATGAGTTTCCAATTGCCGCGATGTTGGAAAAAGAGATTGAAAAAACTCAGTATGAAGCTAAGGAAAAATTCATTCCGGTTCCTCAGTTAAAAATAAATGACACAGGTGTATCTGAACAGACATTCATTGATTTTGATATGGATTTAAGCCAGTTCAATGAGACACCTATTGTAAATGAATTAGTCCTTCGTAATTTACAAGATCCACGAGACGAGGAACGATTGAATGCAGGATTGCTAAATTTTCAAGCAATCAATCCTAAAAAATTAATTTTAGAACGTTTAAGAGAAAAACCTGAAATCGACTACGAGAAGTTCTCTGAATTGATTCGAAAACTAATTACACAAGTGTGTAATTATTATGAAGGCAAATTTGGATATGATGGCTTACGCAATATCGTTATGATGCATAAATTGACTATCACAGATCGTATCTATAAGCAAATGTTATCCGAAGAACACTTCTATTTTGAAGAAGGACTTTTTCAAGAATCCGTCTTAGGTACACGAGAGTATAATCTACCGACAATGTATAACTTTGAAGTTGAACAGTCATTATATGATAGTTTAGATGGTAAGGATATTAAATCTATACTATTTAATGGAATTAACAAAGGTGTATTCGATACAGCTAAGTTTGATAGTAAACCAGAGTTGATTTTTGCACGTATTTTAGAAAGAGATAAGGACGTACTTAATTGGTTACGTCCAAACATCAATGAATTCAATATTACCTATAATCGTGATAAAAGGTATGTTCCAGATTTTGTTGTGGAGACAGAGAAGATGAATTACATTGTTGAGATTAAAGGTGAGGATAAAATCAATAGTGCTGACGTCATTGCAAAAGCAAAGCGTGCTATCAAGTACTGTGAAGTAGCAAGTAATTGGGCACAAGCAAATGGATACAAACCATGGCAATATGTCTTCATCCCATCTAAAGAAGTATTAGAAAATTCGTCAGTGATGGGGTTAGTTCATCGGTTTTTAAAACAATAACAAAGTTTCCTTAGTGAGGAATTCTCTTAGTGGAAAAAGTGTAACAAGCTCAAAAAGCATAATTTTAAAAATAAAGTGCACCTCGCACGGTAGATTTTTTATCTAACCTTCGGGGTGCATTTCATAATATACCAATCCTTTTTCCATCACCTATGCTATAATAATCTTGAATAGTGAAGGTTTTCATGATTGGAGGAGAGAGTATGAAAGGTAGACAATTATTCGCATCAGCGCTTTGTGTATTGGCGCTTGCGGCTTGTAACAAGAAGCCAGAAGAAGTGACGACCCAGGCATCAACAACGGCTCAAGTAACGACGGTGGCACCAACAACGGTAGCCGAGGCAGAGCACGCGACGTATTTTGAGATGTTGCAACTGGCGTATAATGTAGCGGCCAAGGATGCCGATATTACAGAAGGCTTAGCGGCGGCCAAGAAGGTGCGTGACGAGATGTTTGCGCAATATCCAAGCGACAAGGATGACATCGACAATGCCTATTCGGACTTGGAGCTCTTGGTTCGTTTTAATGCGACTGGATTTAGCGACTTTATGAAGCGGTGGAATGCGTCGACTGGGCAGCATTTCGAGGCCTTGCATGAAGCGATTCACATGGACGGGGCGACGCTTGATGGAGAGAAAATCAAATGGAATATGATGGGCGTTGTGGCTTCTAACGACTATGACGTGATCGTGGTGGAAGCGTATCTGGACGCTTCGAAGAAAGAGGCGTTCCTTTTCGGATACGAAGACGGCGAGCCACTGGTGCTTCATGCGACAAATGTGACGCGTGAGACACTCTCAAAAGCAGCCTTCCAAATCGTGAAAGACGCTGATTTACTAAGAGGCTTTACCGACAACGCGACATGGAAAGCTACGGCGGAGGCTTCTGCGAATCAGTCGATTGCGGATGCGATGGCCATTTACGCGCGTAAGAGAGGCGAAATCTATGAGCGCACGAGTCCAGCGACCCAGCGCGAGTACTATGATTTAGCCGTTCCAGACCAGCTCTTCAAATATGCAACGGTCGATGGCGAGAAGGCGAACTTCAAGTGGGCAGGGCTGAATTTCCAATCTGGAGGCGACTCTTATGAAATCGTGGAGTGTTATGTGTCTGAATCAGGGACATCGGTGATCGTATTTGCCAAAAAAGAAGGAATCAATGTGCTGTTAATCGGCGAATCAGAGCCACAGACGAAAAAGAACGCGGATGGAACGATCAAGTCGAGCATCGTGAACCTCCAACCGTACGAGAACGACACACTAGAACGTGCATTGTGGTAAGACAGGAGAAGTAGAATGACAGAAGTACAACAACTCGAACAACTAATGAATGAGATGCTGCCGGGATTGCAGCTGTTTGCTAGAGACATCAACCTAACGCCGGAAGAAGCATCGAAGTTTAGGGTGGGGCAGATTGTCCGTAACGCGGCCTTTACCGATGCGACGAGTCGCGTTGGGGGTATGGTGACGACGCACCGTTTCAGCATTTTATCCAACCACCTTTTTGATTTGACGAAGGCGGAGCACGGCACCAACTGGGGGCTACACGTTGCGAACCGCGACAGCCACTTCAAGGTGCTGGACATTTACGAGCATGAAGGGAAGACGCAGATTCTGCTCTTGCATTTGCCGGACGATTATCGTTGGAAATGGATGGAGCATGTGAATCTGGATCTGCCGGTGGACATCGTGGCCGATAGCAGAGATCGTTTCGCCTCCAAGGCCCACGCCGAACCGATTCCAGAGGTGACAAGTCCGGAGTGGCTTGACCGCTGCGCTTTTGCGCCTGGACTGGACATCAAAGGCGAACTCTTCCCAAGTGAAATCCCAATCGCAAGCCAGATGCAAAAAGTAAAAGATGCCTCTTTCCGAAGCTTCTACCATCAACTCGTCTACGTTCGCTGCGCAGCGCTCATCGAAGACGTGATGCCAGAAGTAGCCAAGGCTGGTGACACGGGGCTTGTCCTCTACGGATATATCGACGAAGAGGCTGGCGTTTCGTTCCAACCGCTATGGATTGCAAAAGAGGGCGAATCGACGCTAGACATGCGACTCATTCCAGAAGAGACGATGTATCTCATTCGTCTAGCGAACCTCGATGACTGCGAGTTCTGTTCAATGAAATGGATTGAAGTCGATTCGTATATCGTTGACCGTGCAAGACGCGTCATTGCCGAAGTGTATGACACAAAGAGCAAGGAAAAAGAAGAGACACGTTCGTTCCAAGGACTCGACCGATTCCGCCGCCGCGAGCATCCCGATGACTTTGGCGTAGCGGTCTACTACGAAGACAAGACGAAGGATCCTGAACGCTTATGGGTCCGCATCTCGCGCGTGGAAGGCAACCAATGCTTCGGCACGCTGTTAATGGACTCGAAGCATCCAGACGGATTGAAGGAAGGCATGGAGATCATGTTTAAAGTTCTTCAAAACGAAAAAGGCGAGCTCGAAGTTGTGTCGGTTCAAAAATAATAAAAATATGTCGAAGGCTTCCTTTTGCCTTTCGGATATCTTCATAGTAAAGGAAATAACTGTACCGGCAAGAGCCTAGGTCTCTTTTCTAATAGTTGGAATTTTACCTTGAATGCAGCTTATCTTGACATTAAAGAAATTTATGGTATATTAAGGAACAAGAAAATATATAGTGAATATTTCAAATCACTAAAGCCAGAAAGAGCATTGGATGGTCTAAATCCAATGCTCTTTTTTTATTTGTATTAATGCGTACTGCCCACAATTTGCACAATGATGTTCTGTCACATTACAGTTTGACGCAGAGCGTAGCGATATAGTCGTTGCCAAATTGGGATAATCGATGCCTTTTGTCGCACGATTCATAAAAATCGATCATCGCGAGACCGTTTTTCAATTGACCTCGAATCTGAGTTTCTAAGGTATGGCTGAATTCATATCCGTATTCTGGATTGATGGTGATTTTGCCTTGTTCTTCAAGCTCTTTTGAATTAAAAGGGATGGAGAACTTTAACAGTAATTCCTCGTCGGGTTGGTCCCATACAATGTCGGCGTCATACATGTATATCCAAGGATTCATAAACCCGACCATTAACAAGCCACCTTTTTTCAATACACGAGCGGCTTCTTTATACATGTTTTCTAAATCTTCTATATAGACATTCGAAACGGGATTAAAAATAATATCAAACGTCTCATCTTCAAATGGGAATGCTTTTGTCATATCGGCTTGAACGGTATGTATTGTTAAGTCTTCCCTTTTAGCCACCATCTCATCTTTTTGTAATTGAGATGTCGAAAAATCCATTATGGTGACATCATAACCTTTTGTGGCAAAAACTGGCCCCTGCTGTCCGCCGCCGCAAGCTAACCCTAATATCTTTTTCCCGTTGGCTTTTTCAAACCATTCTTGTGGAACTTTTTTTCCAACCGTTAATGCAACAGAAATTGGATGTTTCTTAGCTTCTTCTAATTCTTCATGTGTCACTGGCGCAGTATAGTCATTGTTTACTTTGTTCCATCTATCTTGATTTAATTTTAAATAATTGCTCATCTCTCATCACCGCTTTCCGTCTTCTCAGATTCATTATACTATTGCTAGGAAAAGTAGGGAAGTGTCCACTAATTTACTTGATTATAAAAAGAAGTATGCTATAGTGAAGGGGTAGATAATAAATACCTTCACAGAAAGAGCATTGGATGTGTGAGATCCAATGCTCTTTTCTTTTTATTTAAATTAATGCGCCCCGTCCGCGATTTCCGCAATATAGAAGCTTGGAGCATAGCCAATCTCTTCGGTGTAGACTTTGGCAACATTGGCTTCAAAAACGTCGATATGGTCCTTATGCACTAGCGCAATGGCACAGCCACCAAATCCCGCACCGGTCATACGTGCGCCAAGGACGCCAGCTTGTTCCCAAGCGGTATGCACGAGTGTATCGAGTTCCTTACCGGTTACTTCGTAGTCGAGTTCAGTCGAGAGATGGCTCTCGTTCATCAGACGTCCGAAGTGAGCGAGGTCGCCTTCTTTTAAGACACGTGTCGCAAGCACCGTCCGTTCGTTTTCACTAACGGCATGACGAGCACGTTTCACAAAGAGTTCGCTAGATAGGTGATGCTTCAACGTGTCGAACTGATCGATAGTGAGGTCTCCCAAGCTCTCGATAGCCACGTGTTCTTGTAGTTCCTTCAAGGCAATGCGCGTTTCGGCAAAGCGTTCGTTGTATTTGGAGTCGGCCAGTTCGCGGCGTTTATTCGTGTTCATAATCACGATGCGATAGTCGCCGAGTTTCACTGGTACGAGTTCATACTCCAGCGTTGCACAGTCGAGGAAGATAGCGTGGTCCTTCTTGCCCATCCCTACAGCGAACTGGTCCATGATGCCGGAATTCACACCAATAAAGTCATTTTCCACCCGTTTCCCAACCTTCACAAGACTCAGCGTGTCGATGTCTAGACTATATACTTTGCGTGCGATGACGCCCACGAGCAGCTCGAATGAGGCTGACGATGAGAGGCCCGAGCCGTTCGGGATGTTTCCGTAAAATGCGATGTCCATGCCGTGCGGAAAAGCGAATCCGAGGTCCGCAAAGTACACGAAAACGCCCTTGACATAGTTCGCCCACGAGTCACTGCCCCTGTAAGCCAGGTCGGTCATATCGAGCTCGCGTATGCCATCCTTCGGAAAATTGTCCGAATAGAGACGGAGCTTCTTGTCTGACCGTGGCTTCACCCACGCATAAGTCCCCAGCGTAATCGCGCAAGGAAAAACATGCCCGCCATTATAGTCGGTATGTTCCCCGATTAAATTCACGCGCCCCGGAGCAAAGAAACTCGCCTCAGGCTCCGTGCCGTATACCTCCACAAACTTCTGTCTTAATTGTTCTGTAATTTGTCCCATCTCATCACCGCTTTCTGTTTATTCACCTTCATTATACGCCAAAATCTTGGTAATAAAAGAGGCGTTTCGGATTTCCAAAAAGAAATCCAACAACACCTAAAAATCTTCCAGTAGCATTCCTTCTATGACAGCATTCTTTTGAAACGCTGGCTAACTTGGAGTTTCCCTCTGTGCCGACTGTCTGAAGTAGAGAGCACAATTAGCCTTTTTGCGTCATCTCTCAGAGTAAGAAGCGCTGAAAAGAGACAAAAATCCCTCGGTTCTATAGTATGGATGGTAGGAGTGCTTGGAATCGCTTTGCCTTTTTCCGCCATCTACTTAAAGAAGTGCAAATAAAATAAGGGCTTTCCGGACCTTCCGGATTCTATAGTAATGGAAATAACGAGTGTAATCGAAATGAATTAGGGCGTCAGTTGGTTTACCAACTTGACGCCCTTTGAAGTTCGATAGGAAAAGAGACTTCGGCTCTTTCCGATACAGTTGTTTCCATTACTATGAAGATATCCGCGAAGGTCCATAGAAGCCCTTGGCTTTAAAAGATTTCATGCCTTACTTCTTTAATAAGCGGATGACGTAAGAAGGCGTATGAAAGATAGATCGCCATCAAACACCAGATGATCGGCTCAGAGAAAATAACTCCAAGATAGCCAGTGTGCGGAATGATGAAGATGACAAAAAGCACTTTACCCACCAACTCAATAAAGCTCGAAACCAATGGCGTTACCTTTTGCCCTAGCCCTTGCAAACTATTTCGTAAAATCAATAGAAGCGCAAGCGGGATATAGAACATTGACCCGATACGGTTGTAAAGCGCCGCATTGTCCAGAAGTACAGGGTCGCTTGAACCAGAGATAAGTTCATTTAACGCAGGACTTGCAAAGAACAAGAAGATGCATACCAAAATCGCCCAGCCGAACGCTACGAGACTTCCTTGACGAATGCCTTTTGCGATACGGTGCGGTTTGTTAGCCCCGAAGTTTTGCGAAGTGAAAGTCGTCATCGCTGCCGCAATTGCCGCGAATGGGAGTGTCGAGAACGCGAAGATGCGTCGAGCTGACGTTTGCGCGCTGATGATGACTGGTCCGAGTGCGTTGATAGAAGATTGAAGCATCACGGATCCAATCGATACGATGGACGACATGAGTCCCATGGCTAGGCCTTGGCTGAGTAAGTCCATGTATAATTCGTCGTCGCGTACGAAATCACTCTTTGCTGGAATCAAGAAGCTGGCGCGTTTTTTAATATAAATAAAGCAGAGGACGGCCGACAATCCTTGTGCGATAATCGTCGCAATCGCCGCCGCTGCAACGCCCATGTTGAACGTTGTAATGAGTAAGATATCTAAAAACACGTTCACGACCGCTGAGAAAATCAGGAAGTAGAGTGCCGCCTGACTGTCGCCAACTGCACGAAGCAGACCCGCACAGAGGTTATATGCAAAGGTCACGGCAATACCGATTACGACAATCGAGATATACTCATACGACTGGTCGATGATACTCTCAGGCGTTCCAAGGAACTGAAGGAGAGGATACATGCCGAAACTTCCGATAATCGCTACAAGGAGACTAAGAAAGGCTCCGATGACAAGAGTTGCTCCAACGGCACGTTTCAAGAGGCGATGGTTATTGGCCCCGTAATAGCGTGCGATGATAACGCCCATCCCGTTTCCGACTCCAAGCGAGAAGCCGACGATGAGTTCAAAGATGGCGGCTGTGGCTCCAACCGCTGCCAGCGCATCCTGTCCAAGGAACCTCCCTACAATCATGATGTCCGCGGTGTTGTATAGTTGCTGGAATATGTTTGAAATTATAATTGGGATTGCAAATGCAATAATGGACCGCAAAATCGGCCCGTCTGTTAAGTTAATCGCTGTTTTTTTCATAAGGGAAATTATACTCGTAACAAAAGAGATGGTCAAGTGGACCAAAGGTCCGAAAAGATGACTTCGAAACCTTGCGGATATTCGTTATCCATACCATAACGTTGCACCGGTTCGAGCCTCGAAGAGTCTCTCACCTTTACAGCCTCAAAGTTGGCGTAAGGAATAAATTCCTACGCCAACTAATTCGCATGTAATGCTATACACGTTACGGTTTGTATAACATCCGCAGGTTTCTTCGTCATCTTTTCTTGAGCTTCTCAGTTAGCGAGTATAATACCGATGAAAACAGGGGTAACTTAACAGTCGTCTTATTGCATTTGGAATCCCGCGGCGGAGTGAGGGGAGAGGTGCTTGGAGGTGGATAGAATCGCCTAACTTATTTTCAAATCGCCTAAAAATTAGGCAATATTAGGCGAAAAGGAAGTAAGACAGAATCGCCTAACTACTTTTAAATCGCCTAAAAACAATGTATAATTAGGAGAAAAAAGAAGGAGGTAGGCGAATGAGAGTTTTTGATTATGAAAAATTATCGCAAAGTCAATGGGATGTTGAAGTGATTAATCTTCTAGCAAAAATTCATGAACATAAGGGTAAACAAGAGCTGTTTTTGGAACAAAAACCTGCCGTTTTAGATAAATTGGTAGAAATCGCTAAAGTTCAAAGTGTGGAAGATTCGAATAAAATAGAAGGAATTATCACGACAACAACGAGAATTAAGGAGTTAATGGCTCATAAAACAACGCCGAGAAACAGAGACGAGGAAGAAATTTTAGGCTATAGAGACGTCTTAAATGTAATCCATGAAAGTTATGAGTATATTCCTATCAATAGCAATTATATTTTACAACTCCACAGAGAATTGTATAAATATAGTGAAAAAGGAATTGGAGGAAGATATAAAAATACTCAAAATTCTATCGTTGAACAGGATCAAAATGGTAATGTTATAGAAATATTTAAGCCATTACCTCCATATGAGACACCGAAAGCAATTGAAGATATTTGTAGAGAACTTAATAGAGCTTTGGATAAAAATGAAGTAGATTCGTTGTTGTTAATCCCGATATTTATCCATGATTTTCTGTGTATTCATCCATTTAATGATGGAAATGGTAGAATGAGTCGATTGTTAACGACACTTCTTTTATATAGACAAGGGTATGTGATTGGGAAGTACATTAGTTTAGAGAGTAAAATTGAGCAAAATAAAGAGGGTTATTACTCATCTTTAAGAAAAAGTGGTTTGAATTGGTATGAAGGTCAAGAAGATGTGACTCCTTTTATAAAATATATTCTAAGAACAATATTAGCAGCTTATATTGATTTTGAAGAGAGAGTTGACTATGTAGATGAAAAGCTCCCTTCTATTGAATTGGTTAGAAGAGCAGTCAATAAAAAATTGGGCAAGTTTACTAAATCAGATATCATGGAATTAATTCCAAGTATAGGTAAAGCAACCGTTGAAAATATGCTGAAAAAACTCGTCGAAGAGGGCTATATTAATCGATATGGAAAAGGGAGATCAACCTATTACGTAAAAAATAACTAAATTTAACATCTCGTTTGATATGTACTTTCTATACTAGGAAGCGCAAAAAAAGCTAGCAGAAATTCTGCTAGCTTTTTAAATAGATTTGTTTAGATTAGTTTTGTTCTGCTTTTTTAGAAACGAGAACGAACATCGCACTGATTGTTACGATGATTCCTGCTAGAATTACGGCTGTGTTACTTGTTGTACCAGTGTTTGGTAGGTCTGGTGTAACAGTCGTTGTTGTTGTTTCTGGTGCAGGTGTTACTGTTGTTGTGTCTGTTGTTTCGCCTGTCGTTACGCCTGTTGTTGAACCTTCTGTAGTAGAAGAGCCTTCAGATGTTGTTGTAGCGGCAGTTGTAGAAACAGTAGTTGACTCAGTCGTTGTTGTTCCTGCTGTTGTAGAAACAGTAGTTGACTCAGTCGTTGTTGTTCCTGCTGTTGTAGAAACAGTAGTTGACTCAGTCGTTGTTGTTCCTGCAGTTGTTGAAACTGTTGTAGACTCAGTTGTAGTCGTTGATGCTGTCGTAGAAGCAGTCGTAGACTCAGTAGTCGTTGTAGAAGCAGTCGTTGACTCAGTTGTAGTTGTAGTCGTTGTAGGAGCTTCCGTTGTTGTAGTAGTCGTCGTAGGAGCTTCCGTTGTTGTAGTAGTCGTTGTAGGAGCTTCCGTTGTCGTAGTAGTCGTCGTAGGAGCTTCCGTTGTAGTTGTAGTCGTCGTAGGAGCTTCCGTCGTCGTTGCTGAAGTCGTTGTAGACTCTGTTGTAGTAGTCGTAGTCGTTGGCGCTTCAGTTGTTGTCGTTGTTGTTGTCGTAGGAGCTTCCGTTGTCGTTGTTGTTGTCGTAGGAGCTTCCGTTGTAGTTGTAGTAGTCGTAGGAGCTTCTGTTGTAGTTGTAGTTGTTGTAGGAGCTTCCGTTGTTGTTATCTTTGGAAGTGATTGGTCTCCGTCAACACCACCGTTTGCATTGATATTTGCTACAGATGCGTTTACTTCTTTTGCCACAACCGCAGTTTCACCTTTGACTTGGTACCAAACTTTTGTGTTATTCTTGAATTCTTTTTGAGTATCATTTTCTACTTTTGTACGATAGAAAATAAGAACGCCAGTCTTATTGATTTGGTCTTTTGGAATCGTAATCGTGATTTTTCCAGAAGCATCCACTGTAAATGTTGATCCAGGGAAAGCGGCTTTGAAGTCTTCAATCGCTGTATCGCCACCATAGTAGCCAGGTTTCATTCCTGTTGTTGTAATGCTAAAGCTGTCTGTCACAAGTTTGTGGCCGCCTTGCACTTCGTCTTCGACACGAACGTCGCCGTCCACTTCTAAGTTCATCGCGTTAATCGTTAATGTCCAAAGAATGTGTTCAGGGTCGTCAGCGTGCATGTCTCCAGCTTTTAAGTAGAATGGAGCGTGGTTTTCGCCAGTCGCCATTTTTTTCACGTTCAAGTCGACAGATTTGTCTCCACTCACGATGGTGAATTTACCAACGTGTTCTTTGTCCGTTGCTGTGTCATTGTGACCTTCGATTTCGAATTCACCCCAACCACGAACGTTCTCTAGGCCAGTGATGCCGTCGTTGAACGTTACTTTTGCAGAACCGTCTTTGATGACCATGTCCCCAACGTATTTGCCTTCGATGGTTAATTTGATGGTTTTCTTAAATCCAGTCCCGTGAAGAGTACCTGAACTTGGCCAAGTCACTTCAAGAGTGTCCCCAGCTTTGATTTTTTGGGCGTGTTCGTCAAACGTAAATTTAACGGTTGTTTGTCCGCCGTCTGTAATTTCGCTTGAAGAAACCGTCAATGAACTGATGTTATTACTAACGTCTGCTGCATTAACCACTGATTGAGGGGCCAGCATGAATAACAACATCGGGATGAACAATACGAATAATAGCTTCGAAAGTCTTCCTTTGATGAAATCTTTCATTATTTTTCCTCCTAAATATTCAATTGTGAGAACCTTAACTAAACACTCCAAAAAAAGAGAGCAACCCTTGCGAAAAGCCGTCTAGTTACTGTTCTCGGTTAAATCTATATTTATTATTATATCACAACTGTAAATTTTTACTACTAATTTTTATATATTTCTCAATAGTTTCTTCATATTTTCTTCGATTTCCAAAATCGCGTTGGAAAAGTCGGGAGTAAACGGTAACAGAGGTCGTTTTTCCGGAATTTGTTTCCAAAAAATTCTAGCGTTTTAGGCGCACTCAATGCGTTTCGACTGCACGAGCCTTTACCGACTTTCCGTTTCACTGTACAATAAGGAAGACATGAAGGGACGTGAAACTATGTGGAAAGACGCCATCGAGATGAGAGAGGCTATCGCTAGTGGCGAGGTATCTCCAAAGGAATTAGTCCAAGAGACATTAGAGAAGATTGAACAACGAAATCCAAGCTTAAACGCGGTCGTGCACTTGCAGGCGGAACGTGCGCTAGAAGAAGCGGAGGCGCGTTCGTTTGAAGGGTTACCGTTTGGCGGGGTGCCACTTCTTTTGAAGGACCTCGGGCAAAATCAAGCAGGGGAACCATCGAGTGCGGGAAGTAAGCTCTTGAAGGGAATTCCAGTTGGTCGTACCGATAACTTCGTGAAGCGTCTGGAAGCAGCGGGATTTATCATTGTTGGACGTACAAATACGCCAGAATTTGGCTTTAAGAATATGACGGAGCCAGAGTTGTGGGGCACTGCCAATAATCCCTATGACCTCAATCGCAATGCCGGTGGTTCCAGTGGCGGCGCGGCATCTGCTGTGGCTGGTGGCATCGTTCCGATTGCGGGGGCGAGTGACGGCGGTGGTTCGATTCGGATTCCGGCGAGCTTTACGGGCTTAATCGGGTTGAAGCCGAGTCGTGGTCGAATTCCTGTGGGTCCTGGTAGCTATCGTGGCTGGCAAGGCGCTTCGGTGAATTTTGCGATGACGAAGACGGTTCGTGATACGCGCGAGTTGTTGAAATGGATGCAAGTTGAGCAAAAGGATAGTCCATTTTTAACACCGCTTATTAAAGATTGGGATACTCTTCCTAACCGTCCGCTTCGAGTGGGCGTGATTGAGAAATCTCCTATTGAAAGTGTGGTCGCTCCGGAAGCTAAGGAGGCGCTTCGTAAGGCGGTGAATTTCCTAGAGGGACTTGGCTGTGTGGTCGAACCGATTGGCTGGCCCGTTGACGGCGTCGAAGTGATGAAGAACTATTATGTGATGAATAGTGTGGAGACGGCGGCGATGTTCCAAGGCATGGAGGCAAGCTTTGGCCGTAAGTTCACGAAAGACGATATGGAACTCATGACTTGGGGGATTTACCAGTCAGGAGAACGCATTTTAGCCAAAGATTATAGTGCGGCTCTGTCGAAATGGGACACGTATGCGCATGCGATGGAAAAGGTGCATGAGCAATACGACTTGATTCTAACGCCGAGTGTGAGCGACGTGGCTCCGCTGCATACGCAATTCCCGATGGAAGAATCGGTGCGACACGCGTTAAATCATATGGACGAACTGAGTGTGCCGGAACAACAAAGCGTGATTTGGCGTATGTTTGACCGTACACTTGCGCTGACACCATTTACGCAATTATCCAATATTACAGGCGCACCAGCGATTAGTTTGCCTGTGCATTTAACCGAAAAAGGCCTCCCAATCGGCGTACAGTTGATGGCAGCGCGTGGACAAGAGGCGTTGCTGTTAACGGTGGCGGAATGGTTTGAACGCGAAGGGCAATTTGAAACAAGAGACTTCAGCTAGGAGTGAAGAAGATGACGAAGAAAGTAGCAATCGTAGGGGCTGGGATTGTCGGGGCGACTGCGGCGTATCAGCTCAGCAAAAAAGGAATCGATGTAACGGTATTTGACGCGGGCGTGGGCCAAGCAACGAAGGCGGCTGCCGGGATTATTTGCCCATGGTTATCGCAACGTCGTAATAAAGACTGGTACCAACTCGTGTCACATGGAGCGGCGTACTATCCGCAGTTGATGGATCAGTTGCGCGCAGACGGTGTCAGTGAGTTGCCGTATGAGCAAGTCGGGGCGTATATTTTCAAGCATACCGAGAAGCAGTTGGCGAAGGTCGAACAGATGGCCGTGGAGCGACGCGTGGATGCGCCGATGATTGGCGAGGTGCATGCCTTAACTCCAGAAAACGTGGCGTGTGTGATTCTGGGTTGGTCGAATCCAGACGGTGCACTCTATTGTAGCGGCGGCGGTCGCGTGGACGGCGAGCTGCTCGTTGAGCTTCTATTAGAACAGGCCGAGAAAAACGGGGCTCGTGTGGTCCGTGAAAAAGTAACGCTGGAAGCTAGGGACGAAGAGGTCCATGTGCGTCTTGGCGGCGAGGTGCACTCCTTCGATGCGGTGGTCCTTTCTAGTGGTGCGTGGGTCAAAGAACTTCTCGAACCGTTGGGCTACTACGTGGATGTGCGTCCACAAAAGGGGCAGTTGATTGAACTCACCTTGGAGACAACAGAAGATACGTCGAAATGGCCAGTGTGCATGTTGCACGGTGAGATTGATATTCTTCCATTCCCAGATGGTAAGATTTTAGTAGGAGCGACTCACGAAAATACGCAAGGTTTCGATTTGGTTCCAGATGAAGAGCTTTTAAATGGCATGTACGAAGAAGCGTGTGCGAGTCTTCCAAGTCTAAAAAATGCCAAACGCAGTGGGGTACGCGTCGGAACGCGTGCGTATACTTCCGATTTTTTACCGTTCTTTGGTGAAGTTCCAAACACGACAAATGCCTTCGTGGCGAGTGGTTTGGGCTCTTCCGGGCTTACAAGCGGTGTCTGGATTGGCGAATGTTTGGCTCGCATGGCAGCAGGGAAAGAAGTCGGATTTTCAGTAGAAAAATACACTCCGCAAAATTATGTACGAAAAGTGTAAATTTCTGAATGTTTTTAGTTGTATTTTAGTTTTAATTTTAGTATTCTGTTTAAGGTAATTATTAACCTAAAAAACAAAGGAGGAAAACATTTATGTTAAAAGAGTTTAAAGAGTTTTTAATGCGTGGGAATATCGTTGAATTAGCAGTAGCGGTTATCATCGGTGGAGCTTTCAAAGCAATCATTGATTCATTGGTTAAAGATATCATTTCACCAATCATCGCTATGGTAGCAAACACAGGAGATATCGCAGCAGTTTCATTCCGTTTAGGTTCTGCTCAAATCGGTATCGGTGCTTTCATCGCTGCAATTATCAACTTCGTAATCGTTGGCGCTGTATTGTTCTTAATCATTAAAGGTATGAACAAAGCTTCTGAATTAGCTAAGAAAAATCAAGTTGAAGAAGCTGCTCCAGCTGCACCAACTGCAGAAGATTACTTAAAAGAAATCCGCGACTTATTAGCAAACAAATAATCGCTTTGAAAAGCCGAGAATCCTCTCGGCTTTTTGTGTGCAAAAATTTTGTGTGTGCTTAGTTTACATTGAATAGATTTATGAAAAAGAGGATAAAGCGAAGCTTTATTTCTTTGGATAAGAAGAAATGAGTGCATTGGCGGATAAACGAGTTCAGAATCAGTTTTATTATTGAAAGAGTTATAGTGGGGCACCGGTTCGAGCCTAGGTCTCTCACCTTTAAAGCCTCAAAGGGGACGTATGGAATAAATTCCTACGTCCCCTAATTCGTTTTAATGCTTAGTCCCACTATTCTTTCAATAAACTGATTCTTTTCGTTTATCCTCCAAACTACTTTTCCGCAGAATCCAAAGAAATAAATTCGTTAAGGGTTTATAAATCTATTCAATGTAAATTTACAAAAAACGAGAGGGTCTGGCTTTCCAAAAGATTGTTAATTTGCTTCGTCGCTAACCATAAACCGCTTAAAGAGTGCTAGAAATAGGAAAAGACTCGCAAGCGAGTCTTTGTTGATTTCAATTTAGTTGGCTACAGCGTAGAGTGCGAGGAAGAAGCATATGGTGCGGATGAAAAAGGCGAGTGGATTTTGCTTATTTTTTTCTTTGTCGATCAGATAAATGCCGATATAGCATGGAAGGCCTCCGATAAGCCATAGAAGGATAATCCATTGTTTAAGCCAAGGAATGGTCTCTCCACTATAAAAGCCGTAATAAACAAGCGCTGCAAGAATAGCACCGCCAATAATGAGGCATAAGCCAGCTTTAAGATTTTTGAGAATAAAAACAGCTCTCAGTCCAACCAGTATATGGTAGAGAGGGAAAAAGTAAACAATAAAACCTATAAATAATACGGCAAAGAATATTTCAGCCATAATCATATCTCCAATTACGTAAAATGATGCGAAGGGATAGTGTGCCTTCGTCTTTATTATAGTGGAAATGGTTGGATAAGACACGTTTGAATGAACTAGGGTGCTAGAAATAGGAAAAGACTCGCGGGGCGAGTCTTCTTGGAATTAGTATTTTTATACAGAGAGCGCAATAAGTGAAATGCAAAAGGCGATGATACGAATGAGGGTAGGGGCTAGTTTTATTTGTCCAGATTCTTTATCGGCAATATAATCACCGATAAAACATAGGATACCGCCAATACACCACATTGGAGTCACAAAGTTTCGAACGGAAGAAAAATCAACATATTTAGTATAAATAAAGAGAGCAATTAGGATTGATGAACCGATTAGTAAGTACCAACCACCCTTATGATTTTTCTGAAAGAGTAATACTTTCAGGCCCCTCACTATGTGATAGAGAATGAAAAGGAAGGTAACTATGGCAATAAACAATACAAAAATGATTATATTAAGCATAAGAAATTCTCCATATAAGAATAAATGATGTGAAGAGTACTAAAAAGGTCTTCCACTCTATTATAAATGAAATAGCAGTGGAAGACCCGTTTTTTTAATGATATGGGATGTTGTAGGAGAAATAAAGAATCACAAGGACAAAAACCATCGTGAAAATACGGATGATTTGTCCGGAAATCGTATCTTTCTGAGTGTTATCATACCAACTAACTCCGATGAAACAGCAGATAGAACCGATAATCCAAAGAATGATTCCCATTGGTTTAATGGGCATAAACATTGTAGCAGACAAACCGGTGAGTGCTCCGCCGATGCACATCAAGTAGCCTTGTGGCGCCCCATAATCTTCTGAAAACATTTTTAACCCTTTCGAAGCATTGAATGCTCCGAAGAAAAAAGCGATAACAGCAAGCCCTTGTAAACTTATGATTAATCCGAGCATATAAAGTTCCTTTCTTTAAACAATTAATAGTTCAATCATGAATGAAGTGAAAATATCGAAAATAGTGCCAATGTAATAATCGCTGCAATCGTCATACTAAACAAATAAGACAGTGGAATGTAATCCTTTTTTTCTTCATGATTCATTTCAGCTCCGCGACAATATAACACTATGCTGATAAACCAAGCTACTAACGAGAGAGGATAGTAAAGAAATAGCAATGGAATTGTACCGAAAGAACAGAGTATGCTCATGTAAATATAGTTATTTCCAGGCGTATTCTTTTTTCTAAACTTAGCTATTAAGCTAACCGCTAAGTTTAATAGGGAGTAACCGATAATCATGTATATTAAGTTATATAAAACATCCAATTCAAAGCCTATCATCAAAGGACCTCCTTTCTATCCCATCATGCATTAAGTAATAGCAGAAAGACTGCAATAAGGGCTCCGAAAGTTACAATAATAAAGTAAAACGTTGGATTGGAATCATCGTTTGCTTCATGATTCTTTTTAGCTCCGATGAAATACAATACCAGTCCGCCAATCCAAGTCACTATTGAAAGCGGATAGGAACCGAATAGCATTGGAAGGGTGATGATAGAACAGAGTGCGCTAAGGAAAATATAGTCGTTTCCAGGCGTATTCTTTGTTCTGAAAAAAGCGAATAAATTGAAGAGAGTGTAAATAATGATACTGAGTACTAAGAAAAATAACTTTATTAATAAATCCCACATAAAAAAATCCTCCCTAAGATGCAAACCGCATTAAACAAGCGCCAATCCAAGTGTGAGAAGAACTGCGATGGTGATGCGGATGGCGTGGTGTGATTTGTTGATGTTTCCTTTTTCTTTTCCGTTCATGTACGCTCCCACGCAGCAAAGCGTTGCCCCAAGGATCCATGTAAGGAATGGGATTCCAGGTAACACTGCTAGTAATGGGATTGTAGGAAGTGCGATGAGTCCTCCTGCAAAAACGAGGATGTTTCCTGTTGTTTTGTCTCCTTTTAGAAGAGCGGCGCCGCCTGCGAGTAGATGCAAGAGTGCGAATGTGACGATAAAGAAGCTAAGAATAAAAAAGATGATGAATACATAGCCCATATGAGGACCTCCTTGTTAAGCGATAATCATTAAAAATGTGATAACGATTGCAACGATGGCACGTGCTTTGTTTGGGTCTTTAATTTTATCCGGAAATGGATTTCTATTGACAAAGCAGACAACAAACTCAAGCATTTGGTTTTCTGTTTTATACGGTTTTTCGTGCTGGTTGTTCCAATAGGACGCGTATAACATGACTGCCCAGGCTATAATCCAGATGATATATCCGCCAACTGATTTTTGATAGATCAGGCGGACGGAATGAAGAGCAGTGACTCCTCCAAAGAATAGTAGGAAGTTTGCGAGTGAATATTTCTGCGTTCCAATCGTATAGACTCCAACGCTAATGAATGGTAATAGATAAAATAACGCGATGGAATTGATTGAAATAGGGAATGGTCCTGGCATAGAATTCTCCTTTAAGTTGATAGTATTCAGTATAAATTGCTCCTTGTGTTTTGTCAAAATCCGGTGGGTGCGGTAAACTAAGGGAGACAATGAAAAGGAGTGCCGAGATGAAATTAATACTATCGCCTGCAAAGGAAATGAATTGTGACGCATTAGAGAAACGCGACTGGGAAGTGAGCCCGGCTGCTGCAAAAGTGGTCGAAGCCATGAGTGCCGTGCCTGAAGAGGACCTCTCTCGTGTGCTAGGGGTCAAAGGGAAGTTGCTCGACGAAAACAAAGCTTTCATCGAGGGGTGGAAGGTGGCCGAAGCTGCGCCTGCCATCGAACTCTACAACGGACTGGCGTTTCGCTGGTTGAAGCAAGTAGAGGGATGGAAGGACGGCTTGGATTATGGAAGCAAGCATGTGCGCATCTTGTCTGCGTTATATGGGGCCGTGGCGCCGGATACTTTTGTGAAGCCGTATCGCTTGGATATGTTGAGACCATTGCGCGTGGATGGGAAGAGCTTGAAGGCTTACTGGAAAGCGGAATGGGCCGAGTTGTTCGAAGAAGGGGAAACGGTGGTGAACTGTGCCAGTGATGAGTTCAGCACCTTACTAGACCGCTCGCGTTACAACTGGGTGGACGTGGAATTTTACGAGCGTAAAGACGGAAAGTTGAAACAACACTCTACGACGTCGAAAAAAGGGCGCGGGTTGCTAGTGGGCTTTGCCATGCGCGAACAAGCAACAACCGTAAAGCAGCTGGAGGCTTTCAGTGAAGATGGATTTACGTTTGATGTGGAACTATCCACACCAGAAAAATTGGTGTTTGTGAGATAAAAATAGAGGAGTAGGACAAGTGCCTTACTCCTCTTTTGCTTATTTTCTCTCCTGTGCGACATAGGCTTGAATCGCGTCGCAAGCGTATTGTCCAACGCCTTTGCCGTATTTATCCAAGTTCGTTCTGAACTCTTCGTTTTTCGCGTAGCCGAATCCGATGCTCGAGAAGACATCGATCGAGCAGTCGAAGGCATAAGTGCACATGTGTTGGTGCAGTTGTTTGGCTAAGTCCACGTTTTCGGTAGCTGTTGCTGGTAGGCCTTTTTCGATATTATCCGCGAATGCGAAGAAGATGTTGTTGAAGCCGTCTGCAACGATTTCTTCCTTGCCTTTTTGTCTTTCTTCGGCCTCGTTCATCACGGTTTCGCCGTATTTTTCAGTCGCGGCCTGTTTATATTTCTCGTTATCCTTGAAGGTGAACCCTTTGAATTTTTCTTCGGTTGTCATCGTCATTTTCCTTTCCGTAGACGCAATCGTCTTTTCTAATGTGTCGATTAATGTTAGAAGACGGTCTTTTTCTTTCTGCATTAAATTCAATTGATGTTTTAAGTGTGGCAACAGATTATCCTCGTCTTGCTTCATGAGGGACTTTATCTCTTTCAGCGGAAATCCCAAATATTTATAGTAGAGAATCGTCTGCAATTGGGACAATTCCTCGTCGCTGTAGTAGCGATATCCATTTTCCTGTTTCTTCGGGGAAAGCAATCCAATTTCGTCATAGTGATGTAAAGTGCGCACCGATACACCACTGATTTCACTTACTTGCTTGATTAAATACATAACCTCAACTCCTAACACTAGATAGTGTAACCTATTACGTTACGTCAGAGTCAACCCTTTTCTCTTTTTTTCTTTTTCTTAATATATGAAACGAAGAAGATGACTACATCGCCGTCGAAAGGAGCACGTCCCGCCTTCCCGGCACAAGTCCACATCCTCGTCCATTTAGAAGCTCAAAACATACGATTACGGCAGTTGCGCGTTTCCGAAGAATCAGACGGATTCTATAGAAGCAATAGTGGGGAATCGCATTGAATGCGAATAAGAGAGCGTAGGAATTGATTCCGTACGCTCTCTTTGAGGCTTCAAAGGTGAGAGACTATAGGCTCGAACCGGTGCCCCAATATCGCTTCTATGAAGAAATCCGTCTGGATTCGAAGGAAACGCAACTGAAGTTGCGTATTTTATATGAGAATACCTTCTAGATGATCAATCTCATGTTGGATGACTTGCGCCGTGAAGTCGGTGAACGTTCCCGTATGCTTCTTGCCGCTCGGGTCGGTGTAGGCTACTTCAATCGTTTGATAGCGCGTCGTCTTCTTCGTGCCCGTATGGCTCAGACATCCTTCTTCGGTTTCATAGGGGCCTTGCTTTTTCGTAATACGCGGGTTCAGCATCACCAAATCCATCGGTCCAATCGCTACAATAATAATGTTCTTCTTCACGCCAATCATATTCGCCGCCATCCCTACACAGCGCTCGCGGTTCGCACGAAGCGTATCTTGCAGGTCGCGGACTACTTGCGCGTCAGCTTTCGGATTGGCAGCCGTTGATTTTTGGCTTAGGAAGAGTGGGTCTTTCATAATCGGTTTTTGCATGAGTTTTCTCCTTTATACTGTCATTCTTAAAAAGATTTTTGCGATTTCTTCAGGGGTTTCCACGCCGCCTTTTTGAATCCAGTGGAAGAAAATCGCGCTATTGCTATAGATGAACACTTCTTGCGCGTAATCGTCTGGCAGCGGATAGACCATCTCGATATTTTTCTTAATCGGTCCAATTTGGCGCGTTAATTCGAGCAGAAAGTCGTGGACGAGTTTAGCCGTATAGTTGAAACGGTTCAAGGTCATCGCGTGAACAAAATCGAAGTCTTCTTTTAAATACTCGAAGATTTTCACGATACCAGGAAAGGCCTCTTGCTTACTTTTTGGCTGTCCTTCTTTTAATAGGATCAAGATATTTTGTAAAATCTCGTCGATGAGCTTGTCCATCATATCGAATTTATCGACGTAATGGAGGTAGAAGGTTCCGCGGTTCACGCCGGCTTCTTTTGTGATATCGCTGACGCTAATGGCTTCGAAGTCTTTTTCTCTGAGTAATCGGGTGAGCGCGGCTTTTAAATCGCTTTTCGTTGTAGTTTTGCGTTTTTGGGTCGTCATTGTTTACACTCTTTCCTTAAACCAACACATTGTTGAGTATTGTGTATTGTTTTTTCACTAGGCCTATTATAAAGTAGATACGAGAAAGAATCAACACGGTGTTCATTTAACGAAGCCAATAGAAATGAGGGATAGACATGGCTTATATCGAAATGAAGAATAGCTTTAAACGTTATCAAGTCGGCGATACAGAGATTATCGCAAATAATGATGTGAATTTTGAAATTGAAAAAGGCGAGTTAGTCATTATTTTAGGAGCCAGCGGTGCAGGAAAATCGACGGTCTTGAATATTTTAGGAGGTATGGACACGAACGACGATGGGCATGTGTTTGTCGACGGAGTGGACATTTCCGCTTTTGATGAAAAACAACTCACTTATTATAGAAGAGATGATGTCGGATTCGTCTTCCAATTTTATAATTTAGTACCGAATTTAACGGCCAAGGAAAATGTGGAATTGGCGGCTGAGATTGTAAAAGACGCTCAAGATGCAGAGGAAGCCTTGAAGGCAGTTGGACTTGGACACCGCATCAATAATTTCCCAGCGCAATTATCGGGTGGGGAACAACAACGCGTTTCCATTGCGCGTGCGGTTGCTAAAAATCCAAAACTCTTGCTTTGCGACGAGCCAACCGGAGCGCTCGACTATCATACAGGAAAACAAGTGCTTCAAATTTTACAAGATATGTCACGTAATCAAGGGGCAACGGTCATTATCGTAACGCATAACTCTGCGCTCGCACCGATTGCGGACCGCGTGATTTATATGCATGACGCGCGCGTGAAGAAAATCGAATGTAACCCAAATCCACAAGATATTCAAACGCTTGAATATTAGAAGGGGTGCAGACAGTGAAAAAGAAGACATTAAACAAGGATATCCGCAACTCGCTTCGCCAGTCGAAGGGACGCTTCCTTTCTATTATGTTACTCATGATGCTAGGGGCGTTCAGTTTGGTCGGGTTGAAAGTGTCGGGCCCGGATATTGAAGATACCTTGAATAGCTATATGGAAACTGCCAACGCTGCCGATTTATTTGTGGTGGCAGGCTACGGGTTAAGCGGCGAAGATCAAGCCGAGATCAAACAAGAGAACGCCGATGTGGAGTTCGGCTATTTTACCGATACGGTGATTGGCGATACGCCTAACGCGATTCGTGTGTTCTCGCAGACGACGGACATTTCGACGTTCGAGTTGGTGAGTGGCGAGTTTCCTACGAAATCAAATGAAGTGGCGCTTGCCCAAACGATGGCGGATCAGTACAAGATTGGCGACACGATTCGTTTGAATGAATCCGGAAGTTCTACTCTACTAAAAGAGCATGAATTTACCATCACTGGGTTTGTGAATTCCAGCGAGATTCTTTCGAAGACGATTAAGGGCGTGTCGAGTGCGGGGAGCGGGGACCTTAGCGGGTTTGCCGTAGTGCCACAAGACGCGTTCGATTCTGAAGTTTATACGATTGCCAGACTTCGTTATCCGGATTTGCGTAAATGGAAAACAACAAGCCGTGAATACTCGGATAAAGTGACGGAGCTGCAACAGGCGCTGGAAGAAAAGTTGGCCGACAATGGAACGGCGCGCTTGGATGCGTTGAAGACGACGGCCGACGATAAGATTTCAGAAGGAAAAGAAAAAATCACCGATGCCAAAACGCAACTCTCGGATGCCGAGAAGAAATTGGCGGACGGTAAGAATGAAATCGAAAAGAACGAAAAGACGCTTGCGGACGGACAAAAAGAAGTCGACAGCAACGAAGCGACGATTGCTTCAGGGGACGCGAAGCTAGTTGCTGCGTGGAATCAGTTGGAAGCTAGCCGTGCGCAACTCGAGAGTGCCCGTGTACAAATCGAACAAGCGGTGGCGACTCTAGCCGAAAAGAAAGATCAGTTAGATGATGCAAGTGCCAAGTTAACAGAAGCCGAGACACAACTGGATGCTAAAAAAGAAGAACTCGCAAGTGGCCAGGAGCAACTGGAAGCCGGCAAAACGCAATTAGCGCAGGCCAAAGCTCAACTAGAAGCGGGTAAGGCAGACCTTGAAACGAAGAAGACAGCCTTAGCGCAAGGGAAGGCACTACTAGCCAGTGACCCGGATGCTGCTGCGGCGCGAGGCATTACCGAAGCAAGCCTTCAAGCGATGGAGACGGCTTTAACACAAGCAGAAGCCCAAATCGCTCAAACAGAGACGACACTTGCGACCAAAGAACAAGTGCTCACTCAAAAAGAACAAGAACTCACAGCGGGTCAAACAGCCATTTTAAACGCTGAGGCTGAGCTCGCAACAAAGAAACAACAATTACAGGCAGGGCAAGAAGCGTACCGACAAGGGTTAGCCAAGTATTACGCTAGCTACAGCCAATACGTGGACGGCCTCGACCGATACCGTGAAGGAGTGGCAGCTTTTGAAGCAAACGCCGGAACGTTAGAAGAAGGCAAGGTGAAACTAGCCGAAGCCAAGAAAACATTGGCGGACGGCGAAGCTAAACTCGCGGATGCCAAAACGCAGCTCAAAGAAAGCGAAGAAACTTTCAACGAGAAGAAAGAGACAGCTGACAAGGATATTCAGAAGGCTGAAGGCGAACTCGAAAAAGCGGAAGTGGATGTTTCAAAACTCACGAAACCGAAATACTCCGTCTACACGCGTTCAACAATGCTTGGAAGCGAAGGGTTCTTCAATATGAAGGAGACAGCTGAAGGGATTACGTCGGTTGGGAACCTCTTCCCGATTGTGCTTTATGCCGTGGCCGCACTCGTAACGGTAACGACGATGACGCGTTTTGTAAACGAAGAACGGATCAATGCCGGAGTGTTGAAGGCGCTCGGTTATGAAACCAAAGACGTGATGAAGAAATTCGCCGTGTATGGTTTTACAGCTGGGGTCTCAGGGACAATTCTAGGGATTTTACTAGGAACGTATGCTTTACCAAGTGCGCTAGGTGCGACCTTGATGAAGGATACAGTATTGCCAAGTATCCAGTTGAATTTCCATCCACTCATCGCTGTAATTGCGATTGTTTGCTCGCTCATCTGTAGCGTGGTGCCTCCATTATGGATTGCTCGCCGCGAACTTCATGAGCAAGCGGCCGCCCTTCTCTTGCCGAAAGCTCCCGTAGCTGGGGCGAAGATTCTTCTTGAGCGCATTCCGTTCATTTGGAATCGTCTCAGCTTCACGCATAAGGTGACGGCGCGGAATATTTTCCGTTACAAACAACGCATGCTCATGACGATTTTCGGGGTGGCTGGGAGCGTGGCGCTTCTCTTTGCAGGGCGTGGAATTCTCGGGTCTCTCGATGGGATTTCCGATCGTCAGTTCAAGGAAATTATTACGTATGATGCGATTGTTTCAAAAGACACGGTGTTAACGGCCTCAGAAGAACCGGCGCTACACAACTATTTAAGCTCTTCAAGTGTCACTTCTTATAGCGACGTTTATAGCGAATCGGTGACGCGTGAAGTGCCAGGCGTGGATGATGAGCAGTCTGTTACGGTGCTTGTTGGCAAAGAAGCCAGCATTTCTCCGTATCTTCATTTGAATGATGCGAAATCGAAGAAAGCTGTGACGCTTCCTGCAGAGGGCGTGTTGATTTCCGAGAAATTAGCCAGACTCTTAAACGTAAAAGCAGGCGACACCTTTACGCTTCCGAATAAGGACGGTGTGGATGTGACGTTAACGGTCGGGGGTGTCGTGGAAATGTACGCTGGGCACTTCATCGTAATGACACCAGAAGTGTACGCCAAGGCTTATGGAGCAGTGCCGCAAGACAACGCGATTTTCGTACAGTTTAAAGACAAAGATGCTGCTAGCGTACAAAAAGCAGCTGCGGACTTAATGGCCCTAGGCGGTGTGAAAGCTGTCGTGCAAAACACGTCCATGGTGAGCCGTATTGATACGATTGTCTCTTCATTGAGTCGTGTCATGATGATTTTAACGGCCGTATCGATTTTATTAGCAGTCGTTATCCTATATAACTTAACCAACATCAACGTTGCTGAACGAATCCGCGAGCTCTCGACGATTAAGGTGCTTGGGTTCCTGAATAAAGAAGTCACGATGTATATTTACCGTGAAACGATTTTATTATCGGTGATCGGAATGGGTGTCGGGATTTTGTTTGGGCGAGTGCTGCATAGGGTGATTATTGAGATGGTGGCACCGGGGTTTGTTATGTTCAATCCCGCTGTCGGATGGTTTGTATATGTGTTACCATGTGTGATTGTAATTGTCATCTTGGTTGCGCTAGGGTATATGGTGAACCATCTCCTCCAACGCATCGATATGCTAGAAGCCCTCAAGTCTGTGGACTGATAAATAATAATATAAGCAAAGAAAAATCCTTACGGATTCATCAATAATGATTGTAAGTCGGGTACCGGCTGGAGCCTTTTGTCTACAGCCTACCGAGCTTCAAACTGACTCTAGGAAATAAATTTCCAGAGTCAGTAATTCACATCGGTTACTGAACCGTACTACAATCATTATTGGATCCGTAGGATTTTTTTCTTTGCTTCCTTTGGTACCAAGAACTTGGTGTTCTGCGTTTCGAGGAGGGTTCACTTATCCCAATCAAAATGACATATACAAACCCTCCTTTTTAAAAGGGAAGAGTTGTCAGAGAGAAACAAAAAACGGAGCTGGGAGACTCCGTTTTTTAATCAAATTCAAGTTGTTTTAGTTTTAGGATGGCGGCAGCGATAGTGAAGAGGAGGGCGCCTATGAAGGTTGGGACAATCCACTCTAGTCCGTATGTGGCTAGTGGGAAGGTACCAATCCATGTAGCTGCATCTCCTAGTAGGTTTCCGCCTAAAAGTTGTGAAAGGGTATTGATTCCTTGTACGAGGCCGACGATTCCGGCACCGATGACTGCTCCAAGATACGTCCAATCGTATGGGACGTATTTATCGAAGGCAGAGAAAAGAATCAAGGCAATCATAATCGGGAAGATAAAGGTCAACACTGGAACGGCTAAGTTGATGAGTGAATCCACCCCGACAAGCGAGATGATGAATTCTACTGCCACAGTGACAAGAATCGTTTTCTTGTAGGAGATTTTTCCTTTAGACACTTCTTCGAAATACTGACCGCAAGTGGTTGTCAATCCAATCGCAGTTGTGAGGCAGGCGAAGCAGACAGCCAGTCCCATCGCAAGTTGTCCCCATGATCCGAGTAAGTTCTTCACGATGGTTGTCAGCATTGCGGCACGTTGCGCAGTTGAATCGATGACAGTGCTCATGCTGGCTCCGCTGTATGCCAGAGTCGAGTACACTAATGCGAGCAGGATGAACGCGACGATTCCGACGCCGAACATCATTCTGAATTGGTCTTTTTTATTTAAATACCCACGGCGCGTAATATCTTTCATCACCACTCCGGCTAAGAGAGGCGCTCCCAGGACGTCCATGGTTTGATAGCCTTCTTTAAATCCTTGTGCGAAGAGCCCAGTTTTATCCGTTGCCGCAAAGCTCGCATTTGGTTGTAGAACGGCTCCGACAAAAATCAAGAAGAGGATAAATAGGAGAATCGGTGTTAAGTATTTTCCGATAGCATCCATAACGGAGTTTTCTTTATACGTAATCCAAAGGACAATGCCGAAGAATACGAGCGAAGTAATCCACTGTGGTGCGCTTGGGAAATACGATTGTACGAAGATTTCGTGCGTGGAGGCTCCGGTACGTGGAACTGCGAAAATCGGTCCGATGAGGAGGACACAGATTGCAGCGAGGGCGCTCGCAAAAAGTGGATGAACTCTGCGTCCGACATTTAGTGCACTTCCGCCAAGAGCCGCCACAACCATCACGGCAATAATCGATAATAGTGGGTCGCTAATGAGGAAGGCAAGGGTCGCAATTCCCCAGTTTTCTCCAGCTGTTACGCCGAGGTAAGGTGGGAAGATTAAGTTTCCGGCACCGAAGAAGATGGCGAACAGGGCAAATCCTATAATAATCGTATCTAATAATTTCTTTTTCATTGAGTCACAGCCTAACATTAAAAAATGATTAGAAACAGTGTACCATAAACTTCTATCGAATGCACTAAAAATAAAACCAAACATTATATTAAATAGTTTATTTATCGTTCGTTTTTAGGTATAATAAATCGTGCAAGAAAACCATTTCAAAGGAGAGTAACTCATAAATGCGTAAAGTTTATTTAAACCACGATGGTGGCGTAGATGATTTAGTATCATTATATTTACTATTAAAAATGGAAGACGTGGAATTAGTAGGGGTCGGCGTTATCGAAGCAGACTGCTATTTATTACCAGCGGTGGAAGCCAGCAAGAAGATTATTCATAAGTTCGGTTCTGAAAAGGACAAACAATTGAAAGTCGCTTCTTCAGACTCACGCCCTGTGAACCCATTCCCGAAAGAGTGGAGAATGCATGCCTTCACAGTCGACGCACTTCCAATCTTAAACGAACATAAACCAATTACGGTGCAAGATTCACCATTAAAAGCGCACGAAGATTTAATCCGTGCCTTAAAAGATTCTAACGAGAAAGTGGACCTTGTATTCGTAGGACCATTAACAGACTTAGCACGTGCATTAGACCAAGACCCAACCATCGAAGAAAACATCGGTAAACTTTACTGGATGGGTGGAACTTTCCTTGATATGGGGAACGTGGAAGACCCTGAACACGACGGAACTGCAGAGTGGAACGTGTACTGGGATCCATTTGCGGCAAAACGCGTTTGGGAATCAGGCATCCAAATCGAACTTGTGGCGCTTGAAAGTACAAACATGGTGCCATTATCTCTAGATGTCCGCGACCGCTGGGCAAGAGAACGTGCCATCGAAGGTGTTGACTTCTTAGGTCAATGTTACGCCATCGTTCCGCCGCTCACTCACTACGTAACGAACTCTACTTATTTCCTATGGGACGTATTAACGACTGCTTCATTCGGAAAAGAAGACCTTGTGAAACGTTCTGTTGTGAACAGTGACGTGATTGTTGCCGGTGCTAGCCGTGGCCGTACCGTCAAAGCCGAAAATGGCCGCCCAGTCGACCTTGTCTACCACGTCGATCGCGATGCCTTCTTCGACTACATCACTGATTTAGCGAAAAAATAATGATGAAAGTGCAGGGAAAATTTCCTGTACTTTTTCATGTATTTCTATTGACAACGTTCCAAAACGGGAGTATACTATATTCATAATTTAGAATAATTCTAAATTAGAAACAGGAGGTAATAAATATGTCAAAAGAACAAACAAAACAAGTATTAAATCAATTAGTGGCTGATTTAAGCCAACAATCAGTAATCGTACACCAAGCTCACTGGTACATGCGCGGTGCAACATTCATAACAATGCATCCATTAATGGATCAACACATGGAATTATTAGACGCTCAATTAGATGAAGTTTCAGAACGTTTAATCACATTAGGTGGAGCTCCTTATTCAACTTTACGTGAATTTGCCGATAACACTAAGATTGCCGATGCCAAAGGAAACTACAGCGACAGTATGGAAGACCGCATCCGTCATTTATTAGTAGGTTACCGTTACTTAATCGACCTTTACCAAAAAGGTATCGACGTAACAGGTGAAGAAGGCGACGATGTAACACAAGATATCTTCATCGGTGCAAAAGGCGCATTAGAAAAATTAGTTTGGATGCTTACAGCAACAATCAACGAAGCACCAGGATTATAATTCTGAAGACTCCAAGGTTGGACAATTTGTCCAGCCTTTTTCTTTTGTCCAAATTCTGAAATTTATCATATATGATAATTACCATATATGATAATTTCACCAACGTAATGTTCCGAAGTGTAACCCCGCCTAATCAATAGCGTTAGAAAGCACTCTTTCTCTTGGAATTCTTCCCATCATAACGAAGCTTTTATAAGCTTGGCTTTAATACCTTTCGCAGCACTATTCTATTTTAAGTAAAATGGCAGATAAAAGCCGGAGGAGATTGGAGTCTATAATGGCAGTAATAGCGAGTGTAATTAATGTGAATTACTGACTCTAAAAATTTATTTTGTAGAGTCAGTTTGAAGCTTAATAGGCAATGAGACTCTGGCTCATGCCGGTACAGCTATTACAGCCATTATGAAGAACTCCAATCAGCCGAAGGCTTTTTGATATATTCTGCATTTTTACCAAAAATATCACAATAGAAGCGAGGTGGTATGGTATAATAAAGCCAATCTTATGAAAGGTGGAAGGTTTATGGAACAAAAGAAATACAGCGGGAAAGAGTTCACGATGAACGTCCTTAACGCACTTGCATTAGGCGTGGTCGTTACACTTATCCCTGGAGCATTACTTGGTGAATTAGTGAAGGCATTATTACCAGTATTTCCACAAGGCCAATTGATAATCCAAGCAACCCAAGTGGCCAATACATTAATGGGGGCAATCATCGGATTGATGGTCGGTCAATTCTTCAAATTCACCCCAATTCAAACAGGAGCACTTGCACTAGCCGTTTTATTTGCCGGCGGTGTAGCAACTTTCAATCCTGACGTGAAAGGAATTATCTTTAGCGGTACAGGGGACATCATTACGATGGGGCTTACTGCAGCGTTAGGGGCAGCAGTCATTTTATGGTTTGGCAATAAAGCTAAAGCATACTCTATTATCGTGATTCCAACGGTGTTATTAGTCGTTGTTGGTGGTGCGGGACGTCTTGCTTTACCGTACATCAAAACTTTAACAACATTATTAGGACAAGGAATCGGAACGCTATTATCATTACAACCAGTTATTATGTGTTTATTATTAGCCGTTATTTTCTGTAT